>Ga0308157_10000118_pt1 | contig 327476 bp, 279 predicted proteins | sample PhyBR1_FD_201035 | JGI IMG/M metagenome (GOLD analysis project Ga0308157, IMG submission 201035) | Phyllosphere microbial communities from UC Gill Tract Community Farm, Albany, California, United States - DLSLB.R1 | ecosystem: Host-associated > Plants > Phyllosphere > Unclassified | place... | reverse complement strand
GGAAGAAATAATGGCTCGTTCGATAAAAAAAGGACCTTATATTGACCATAACGTAGAGAAGAAAGTAGTCTCTATGAATGATTCAGGCAAGAAGTCTGTGATCAAAACTTGGTCTCGTAGATCAATGATATCACCAGATTTTGTTGGTCATACATTTGCAGTACATAACGGTAATAAATTTATTCCGGTATACGTAACAGAAAACATGGTTGGTCACAAGCTGGGAGAGTTTGCTCCAACCAGAACATTTAGGGGTCACTCTGATAAGAAAAAATAATTAAGAGATGGAAGCATTAGCGAAATTAAACAATTGTCCAACCTCACCACGTAAAATGCGTTTGGTTGTAGATCTAATCAGAGGTGAGCGTGTTGAGAAAGCATTAAGCATTTTGAAGTTTACTAATAAAGAAGCAGCAATTAGAGTTGAGAAACTTTTGTTATCTGCGATCAAAAATTGGGAAGCTAAAAATGAAGGTTCTCGCCCTGAGGAAAACCAATTATACGTGAAAACGATAATGGTAGGCGGTGGTCGTCAGTTAAAAAGACTTAGACCAGCACCACAAGGTCGTGGTTACAGAATACGTAAGCGTTCAAACCATGTTACCTTAGTAGTAGATAGTAAAAACGTTGAAACAAAAACTAATTAACAGAAATGGGACAAAAAGCACATCCAATAGGTAACAGATTAGGAATCATCAGAGGATGGGATTCTAATTGGTTCGGAGGCAACAACTATGCTGATAAATTAGTTGAAGACGAAAAAATAAGAAAATACCTTTCAGCTCGTATTGCAAAAGGTGGAGTAGCTAAAGTAGTAATTGAGCGTACGTTAAAACGTATTACAGTAACTATCCACACAGCTCGTCCAGGTATTGTAATCGGTAAAGCTGGTCAAGAGGTTGATAAAATCAAAGAAGAGTTAAAGAAATTGACTAAAAAGGAAATTCAAATTAACATCTTTGAGATTAAACGCCCTGAACTTGACGCACAATTAGTTGCAGAAGGTGTTGCAAAACAACTAGAGGCTAGGATCTCTTTCCGTAGAGCAATGAAATCTACTATCGCATCAACAATGCGTATGGGTGCAGAAGGTATCAAGATAATGACTTCAGGTCGTTTAGGTGGTGCTGAGATGGCTCGTAACGAACAGTATAAAGAAGGAAGAATTCCTTTGCATACTTTCCGTGCAGATATTGACTATGCATTAGCAGAAGCTTTAACTACTTATGGTAAAATAGGTGTTAAAGTATGGATCTGTAAAGGTGAAGTTTACGGTAAACGTGATCTTTCTCCAAACATCGGTGCTGCGAGCAATGCTCCAGGTAAAGGTGGCGACAGACCTCAAGGTGCTTTTGGTGGCCGTGATGGCGGTAGAGATAACAGAGGCGGTGGCGACAGAAGGAATGACAAACGCCCAGGTGGTGGTCGTCCGGGTCAAGGCGGCGCTGGAAGAGATAATAAAGGTGGTGGTGCCAATAGAGGTCCACGCAAATAGTTAACAGATCGTTTAACGATAATATTAAAATAAAATGTTACAGCCAAAAAGAACGAAGTTCAGAAAGATGCAAAAAGGCAGAATGAAAGGTTTAGCAACTCGTGGTGCTGAATTGTCATTCGGTTCTTTCGGGATTAAATCTTTAGAGGCAACTTGGATTACAAGTCGCCAGATAGAAGCAGCCCGTATTGCGGTAACTCGTTTCATGAAACGTGAAGGTCAAGTTTGGATTAGAATTTTCCCGGATAAACCGGTAACTAAAAAACCAGCTGAGGTACGTATGGGTAAAGGTAAAGGTGCTCCAGAATATTGGGTAGCTGTTGTTAGACCCGGACGTATTATTTTTGAAGCAGAAGGTGTTCCTTTAGAAATTGCTAAAGAAGCATTAAGATTAGCCGCTCAAAAATTACCAATTCAAACAAAATTTGTAGTACGTAGAGATTACGTAGAAGCATAAAAAGGATTTGGGATCAATGTTGTAAATAACTTGTTGTTATAACCGCTAGACCCGAACATAAAAATTAATAAAATGAAGAACTCAGAAATCATAGGGCTTTCAAAAGAAGAACTAGTAGCTAAGATTGCAGAAGAAAAAGAAAACTTGGTTAAGTTAAAATTTGCACATACAATTTCGGCTATAGAAAATCCTACCCGTATTACTAAGGTAAGAAAAGACATCGCCCGATTAACTACTGAACTGACTAAGCTTAAAGCTCAGTCTGCAACTGAAACTAAATAACTTTAGAGTCGAAATGGAAAGACAATTAAGAAAAACAAGAACCGGGTTGGTGGTAAGCAACAAAATGGATAAGTCTGTTGTTGTGGCGGTTGAACGTAAAGTGAAACACCCGATTTATGGTAAGTTTGTTAAGAAAACTACCAAATTTATGGCTCACGACGAGAAAAATGAGTGTGGTATCGGTGATACTGTATTGATACAAGAAACTCGTCCGCTGAGTAAAAACAAGAACTGGAGATTGGTACAAATTTTAGAAAGAGCTAAATAAGATGGTACAACAGGAATCACGATTAAACGTAGCCGACAATAGCGGCGCAAAACAAGTATTGGTTATCCGTGTACTTGGCGGGACTGGCAAAAGATATGCTTCTATAGGTGACAAAATTGTTGTTACAGTAAAAAGCGCTTTGCCATCTGGTAACATTAAAAAAGGAACAGTTTCTAAAGCAGTTGTAGTAAGAACTAGAAAAGAGATCAGACGTAAGGATGGTTCTTATATTCGTTTTGACGACAATGCGGCTGTATTGTTAAATGCACAAGACGAACCACGTGGTACACGTATTTTTGGCCCGGTAGCGAGAGAACTGCGTGAAAAACAATTCATGAAAATTGTATCATTAGCACCGGAGGTATTATAATATGAAAAATAAAGTAACACAAGCCAAAGTAAAAATCCGTAAAGGAGATTTAGTAAAGGTGATCGCTGGCGATTCAAAAGGCCAACAAGGTAAAGTACAAGAAGTAATTGTTGCTAAAAGCAGGGTTATTGTAGAAGGTATTAACCTTGTGTCAAAACATACAAAACCAAATGCTGCTACACCAAATGGTGGCATTATTAAAAAAGAGGCTGCTCTTCATATTTCTAACGTACAGTTAGTTGATCCTAAAACAGGTAAAACTACCCGTGTTGGCCGTAAATTAAACGCTGACGGAAAATTAGTTAGAGTTGCTAAAATATCAGGGGAGGAGATCAAATAATGGCATACGTACCAAGATTAAAAAGTAAATATAAAGAGGAAATTGTAACTGCTCTTAAAGATAAGTTCAATTACAAAAGCGTAATGCAGGTTCCTAAATTAGAGAAAATTGCCATTAACCAAGGTGTTGGCCGTTATTCTGTAACAGATAAGAAAGTTATGGATAGCTCTATTCTAGAAATGTCGACCATTGCTGGTCAGCAAGCTGTAGGTGCAAAATCTAAAAAAGATATCTCAAACTTTAAATTACGTAAAGGTATGCCAGTAGGTGTACGTGTAACTTTACGCGATAATAACATGTATGAGTTCTTAGATCGATTAATTTCCGTAGCTTTGCCACGTATTAGAGATTTCAAAGGAATCAATGATAAAGGTTTCGATGGAAAAGGTAATTATACTTTAGGTATTACTGAGCAAATTATCTTCCCAGAGATTAACATTGATAAAATCAACAAGATTTTAGGTATGGATATTACATTTGTAACTTCTGCTACTAACGATGTTGAAGCATTGGAACTTTTAAAACAATTTGGATTACCATTTAAAAATCAAAAAACAGAGCAATAATGGCAAAAGAAGGTGTAAAAGCTCGCGAAATTAAGCGCCAAAAATTGGTTGCTAAATATGCAGACAAACGTGCAGAATTAAAAGCTGCAGGTGATTACGAAGGATTAGATAAGTTACCAAAAAACTCATCAGCTGTACGTTTACACAACCGTTGTAAATTAACTGGCCGTCCTCGTGGATATATGCGTACTTTCGGTATCTCAAGGGTTACTTTCCGTGAGATGGCTTTAGAAGGCAAAATACCAGGAGTAAGAAAAGCTAGCTGGTAATTAACAAGTTATATTATTTGGAGTTATAAGTTGTAAGTTGTATTTTTGCAGCCCTTACAGCTTATAGCTCTTTAGTATATAGCTGAAAAACTAGATTATTAACCGATAGCAGGTCCATAAGTCGGGTGACAAGTATGGATACCACTATCACAATTCAACAATATGAATACAGATCCAATAGCGGATTATCTTACAAGGGTAAGAAATGCCATTAAGGCAAATCACAGAATTGTAGAGATTCCTGCTTCTAACCTAAAAAAGGAAATTACAAAAGTACTTTTTGACAAAGGTTACATTGCAAACTACAAGTTTGAAGACACAACTGTTCAAGGTGTGATCAAAATTGCGTTAAAATATAATGCAATTACTAAAATCTCGGCAATTCGTACGTTAACACGTATCAGCAAACCAGGTTTAAGACAATACGCTGGTGTAGATAATATGCCAAGAGTATTAAATGGTTTAGGTATCGCAATCTTATCTACTTCTAAAGGTGTAATGACTGATAAAGAAGCAGCCAAATTAAACATTGGCGGTGAGGTATTGTGTCACGTTTATTAATTAAAGGAGGATAGCACAATGTCAAGAATAGGAAAAAATCCGATTAACGTACCTGCAGGAGTAACAATTACAGTATCTAAAGATAATGTAGTAACTGTTAAAGGTCCTAAAGGAGAGTTAACTCAAGCGGTAGATACAGATATTACCATAAGCCAAGAAGAGGGCGTATTAACAGTTAAACGTCCATCAGATCAAAAAAGACATAAAGCCTTACATGGTTTATATCGTTCTTTAATTAATAATATGGTTGTTGGTGTTACAGATGGTTTTAAAATCGAACAAGAATTAGTAGGTGTGGGTTACCGTGCCACTAACCAAGGTAATACTTTGGATCTAGTTTTAGGTTATTCTCACCACTATGTATTCCAATTGCCGGAAGAAATTAAAGTAACCACCACATCAGAAAAAGGTCAAACTCCTAAGATCATTTTAGAGAGTATTGATAAACAATTGATTGGTCAAGTAGCAGCAAAAATCCGTTCGTTACGTGCACCAGAGCCTTACAAAGGTAAAGGTATCAAGTTTGTTGGTGAAGTGTTAAGAAGAAAAGCAGGTAAATCAGCTTCTAAAAAATAATCAAAATGGCAGGAAAAAAATTATCTCGTAGAGATCGTATAAAAAAAGGTATCAGAAAAAGACTAACAGGTTCTGAAAGCCGTCCACGTTTATCAGTTTATAGAAGCAATAAAGGTATTTATGCTCAAATCATTAACGATGTAACTGGTAATACAATAGTTTCAGCATCATCTTTATCTAAAGATTTTACTGGTAAAGGAAACAAATCTGAGCAGTCTGTAGCAGTAGGTAAATTAGTTGCCGAAAAAGCAATTGCAGCTGGTGTTAAAGAAGTTGTTTTCGACAGAAATGGTTACTTATACCATGGTCGTGTTAAGTCGTTGGCAGAAGGTGCCCGCGAAGCTGGTTTAGTATTTTAATCTAAGAAATAGGATAAGATGTCAACTATCAATATAAAAAGAGTTAAGACTAGCGAAATCGAATTGAAAGATCGATTAGTTAGCATACAACGTGTTGCCAAAGTAACCAAAGGGGGTCGTACTTTCAGCTTTTCAGCTATCGTAGTTGTAGGTGATGAGAACGGTGTTGTTGGTTATGGTTTAGGTAAAGCGAAAGAGGTTACAGAAGCGATTGCTAAAGGAATTGATGATGCAAAAAAGAACTTAGTAAAAGTTCCAATTTTACATGGTACTGTTCCTCATGAGCAAATCGGTAAATTTTCTGGAGGTTTCGTTCTAATTAAGCCTGCAGCTGTGGGTACTGGTGTAATTGCTGGTGGTGCAATGCGTGCTGTATTAGAGAGTGCTGGTATTCATAACGTATTAGCAAAATCAAAAGGTTCATCAAATCCACACAACGTGGTAAAAGCAACAGTAGATGCTTTAACTAAAATGCGTGATGCTTATACAGTAGCTCAGCACCGTGGTGTAGATTTAAATAAAGTTTTTAACGGATAATATCATGGCTAAAATTAAAATAACCCAAGTAAAAAGCATTATCGATAGAAGCGAACGCCAAAAAAGAACAATGAAGGCTTTAGGTTTAACAAAAATGAACCAAAGTGTAGAAGTTGAGGCTAACGCTGCCATTATTGGGATGGTTAGAAAAGTTAATCACTTAGTAGCTATTGAAGCTATATAATAATTATTAAAATTCGTCCCGATTTCTTCGGGACGGATTTATTTATTTACAGTTGTCCCTGATTAGTGAAAGCGAAGGGGCAGCACAACAAGTTTAAAAATGAACTTAAGTAATTTAAAACCTGCAAAAGGGTCTGTTAAAAAGGTAAAAAGAATTGGTCGTGGTCAAGGTTCTGGTCGTGGTGGAACATCTACACGTGGTCATAAAGGAGCTGGTTCACGTTCTGGTCACTCAACCAAAATTGGTTTTGAAGGTGGTCAGATGCCATTACAACGTCGTGTGCCTAAAGTAGGTTTCAAACCTATCAACCGTACTGAATATGTTGGTGTAAACTTAGACGTTCTTCAGAATTTAGCTGAGAAGTTTAATTTAACTAGCATTGACTTTGCTGCTATACAAGAGCATGGTTTGGCTTCTAAAAATGACTTAGTGAAAATCTTAGGTCGTGGTGAAGTTAAAGCTAAATTAGAAGTTACAGCTCACGCTTTTTCTGCGACTGCACAGAAAGCTATCGAAGCTGCTGGAGGCTCAATCGTAAAATTGTAATTAATGAAGAAGCTATTTACTACTTTAAGTAATATTTGGAAAATTCAAGAATTAAAAGAACGTATTCTTTTTACGTTAATGATTCTTGTAATTTACAGGTTCGTTTGTCAAGTGGTTCTACCAGGTGTAGACCCAGCTCAGTTAGTTAATACTGAAAAGAGCGGCATTTTAGGTTTATTAGATATGTTTGCAGGTGGTGCTTTCTCAAAAGTATCCATTCTTGCATTGGGTGTAATGCCATATATCTCTGCCTCAATTGTTGTTCAATTATTAGGTATTGCTGTACCTTCTTTCCAAAAAATGCAAAAAGAAGGAGAGAGTGGCAGAAAAAAATTAACTCAAATTACACGTTATCTAACTGTAGCTATTACAGCGGTACAGGCAATTGGCTATGTTAAAACCCAGGTTCCTCAGAATGCAATCCTAATCGATCACACAATGTTTTATGTGTTATCTGGATTTGTATTAACTGCTGGTACTTTGTTTGTAATGTGGTTAGGTGAGAAAATCACCGATAAGGGAATTGGAAATGGTACTTCAATCATTATTATGGTTGGTATCATCGCTCGTTTACCTATCGCTTTAAAACAAGAAGTTGAATCAAGGTTCACTGGTAATTCAGGTGGCTTAATCATGCTTGTTTTGGAGATTGTTGCTTTATTTGCGGTAGTAATGTTTACCATTCTAATTGTACAAGGTGTACGTAAGGTTCCTGTACAATATGCAAAGAGAATTGTAGGTAACAAACAAGTTGGTGGTGTAAGACAGTATATTCCATTAAAAGTTAATGCAGCTGGTGTAATGCCAATCATTTTTGCTCAAGCATTAATGTTTATTCCAAATGCTTTAATTGGTGTGTTTCCAAAATTACAGGATAGCTGGTTACACCAGTATAGTGATATCACTTCTGTAACTTACAGCTTAACATTTGCGTTCTTAATCATTGCGTTTACGTTCTTTTATACTGCAATTACGGTTAACCCAACACAAATGTCTGATGATATGAAAAAGAATGGTGGTTTTATCCCAGGTATTAAACCAGGCTTAGCTACCTCAACCTTCATAGATGATGTAATTTCTAAGATTACTTTCCCAGGATCGTTATTCTTAGCTATTATCGCCATCCTACCTTCATTAGCTGTGAAATTTGGTATTCAGCAAGAGTTTGCTCACTTTTTTGGAGGTACTTCATTATTAATTTTAGTAGGGGTAGTATTAGATACTTTACAACAGATCGAAAGTTATCTATTAATGCGCCACTATGATGGTTTAATGAAAACAGGAAGAGTTACCGGACGCACAGGAATTCCTGCTGCTGGTGGTAGCCCTGCAGCTTTGTAAAAAGCACATGTCAAAAATTTATTATAAATCTCTGGAAGAGATCGAATTAATAAGAGAAAGTTCTTTACTAGTATCTAAAACCCTGGCCGAAGTGGCTAAAATCATCAAGCCAGGGGTTACAACACTTTCGCTAGATAAGATGGCATTTGAATTTATTAAGGATCATGGTGCAATTCCAGCCTTTTTAAACTATGGTGGATTTCCAAATTCACTTTGCATCTCGCCTAATGAACAAGTTGTACATGGTTTCCCGAATGATCATGTGATTAAGGAGGGGGACTTAATTTCTGTTGACTGTGGAGTAATTAAAAATAATTACTTTGGAGATTCGGCTTATACTTTTTCGATTGGAGAAGTTGATGCAGAAAAACAGAAGTTATGTAAAGTAACACAGGAATGTTTAAATCTAGCTATTGAAAAAGCAGTAGTAGGGATGAGAATAGGTGATGTTGCTTTTGCTGTACAGCACCATGCGGAAACGAATGGTTTTGGTGTAGTAAGAGAATTAGTGGGACATGGAGTAGGAGTTAAATTGCACGAAAAACCCGAGGTGCCAAATTATGGTAAACGGGGGAGTGGGATTAAACTAGAGGAGGGAATGGTTATCGCTATCGAGCCAATGATCAACGCAGGTAAAGCTGGCGTGAAGTTTTGGTCTGATGGGTGGACCGTTACTACGATAGATAATAAACCTTCCGCTCATTTTGAACATACGGTTGCTATCAAAAAGGGGAAAGCAGATGTTTTATCGACATTTTCACTGATTGAAGAAGTTTTACAAGAAAAAAAGTAAAAAAGTAAAAATTTTTATTTAATTTTGCAACCCTGTTTAATAGCAGCTAATTAAGTAAAAATCAAGATAATATGGCTAAACAAGCCTCAATTGAACAAGACGGAGTAATAAGAGAAGCATTATCGAATGCCATGTTTCGGGTTGAACTAGAGAATGGCCATGAGATTATTGCTCACATTTCAGGAAAAATGAGGATGCACTACATCAAAATTTTACCTGGGGATAAAGTTAAATTAGAGATGTCGCCTTACGATTTATCAAAAGGTAGGATCACTTATAGATATAAATAAATATATTATAATGAAAGTTAGGTCATCAATTAAAAAACGTAGCGCTGATTGTAAGATTATTCGCCGTAAAGGGAAGCTTTTTGTGATTAACAAGAAGAATCCTAAATTCAAACAACGTCAGGGATAATTTAAAACACTGGAACGAATTCCGTACAACGGTGGCCCGCCGTTCGATCGTTCATTTAAAAACAAAAAAGAAATATGGCAAGGATTTCAGGTATTGATTTACCAAGAAACAAGAGAGGTGAAATTGGACTAACCTATATCTACGGAATAGGAAGACAAACTGCTCAGAACATTTTAACTGAAGCAGGAATTGATTTCAACAAAAAAGTACAAGATTGGTCAGATGATGAATTATCTGCTATCCGTACAATCATTAACGACGGCATTAAAGTTGAAGGTGCATTACGTTCTGAAGTTCAGTTGAACATCAAACGTTTAATGGATATTGGTTGTTACCGTGGTTTACGTCATAGAAAAGGATTACCTGTTCGTGGTCAACGTACTAAAAACAACTCTCGTACCCGTAAAGGAAAGAGAAAAACAGTTGCTAACAAGAAAAAAGCTACTAAGTAGTAATACATGATAAACCACTAGTTGACACTTTGTGTCGCTAGGGTTTGGAATATTTTAAATTAAAATGGTTAATGGGTCCGGATTATGCGTTAATCCAGTAATTCACTAACTGATAATTAAAGCAAAATGGCTAAAAGTAAAAAAGTTACCAAAAAACGTATTGTTGTAGTTGAGTCTGTTGGTCAGGCACACATCAATGCTACGTTCAACAACATCATTGTTACTTTAACAAACAACAATGGTCAGACTATCTCATGGTCTTCAGCAGGTAAAATGGGTTTTAAAGGTTCTAAAAAGAACACTCCATATGCTGCAGGACAAGCTGCATCTGATTGCGGTAAAGTAGCGTTCGACTTAGGTTTGCGTAAAGTAGAGGTTTTTGTTAAAGGTCCAGGTTCAGGCCGTGAGTCTGCAATCAGAACTTTGCAAGTAGCAGGTATCGAAGTAACATCTATTAAAGATATTACACCGCTTCCTCACAATGGATGTCGTCCTCCTAAGAAAAGAAGAGTTTAATTAATTAATTTTTAAAGCTAAGAGTCTCCCGATCAAAGTTGGGAAGATACTTTAAAATCACAAACAATGGCAAGATATACAGGACCAAAGTCCAAAATTGCGCGTAAGTTCAGAGAGCCTATTTTTGGCCCTGACAAAGTATTAGACAGAAAAAACTATCCTCCAGGCCAACATGGCGCTTCAAAAAGAAGAGGAAAACAATCTGAGTACGCAGTACAGTTAATGGAGAAACAAAAAGTAAAATACACTTATGGTGTATTAGAAAAACAATTCCGTAACTTATTTACCAAAGCGTCTTCACGTGAAGGTATTACTGGTGATAATTTATTACAATTATTAGAAGCACGCTTAGATAATACAGTATATAGATTAGGTATTGCTCCAACCCGTTCAGGTGCACGTCAATTGGTTAGCCATAAGCACGTAACTGTTAATGGTGAGGTTGTAAACATTCCATCATATCAATTAAGAGCTGGTGATGTAGTTGCAGTTCGTGAGAAATCTAAAACATTAGAAGCAATTACAAATTCTGTAGCAGGAAGAATGATCAATAAATTCAATTGGTTAGATTGGAATGCTAGCGAGTTATCTGGTAAGTTTTTAACTTATCCTAACCGTGATGAGATCCCAGAGAACATTAAAGAGAATTTAATCGTCGAGTTATACTCGAAGTAATCAATAAGGTTAAAGCCCTAGTGGCTTTAACTTTTTTACGTTACACAACATTAATAACGATCTAAAAACATTATAAATGGCAATTTTAGCATTTCAGAAACCCGATAAGGTAATCATGCAGAAATCTACAGATTTCGATGGTCAATTTGAATTTCGTCCTTTAGAGCCCGGTTTCGGTGTAACAATTGGTAACGCCCTAAGAAGAATTTTACTTTCTTCATTAGAAGGTTTTGCTATTACAAGTATTCGTTTTTCAGGCGTTTCTCACGAATTTTCTACCATGAAAGGTGTTGTAGAAGATTTAACAGAGATCATCTTAAACTTAAAACAAGTTCGTTTTAAGAAAGTTGGTGATTCTGGAGATTCAGAAAAAGTATTTATCATTGTTAACGGTCAGGATCAATTCCTAGCTGGCGACATTACTAAGTTCTCTAACAATTTCGAGGTTTTAAATCCTGATTTTGTAATTTGTAACATGGAGAAATCTGTTACTTTAGAAGTGGAATTAACCATCAATAAAGGACGTGGTTATGTACCTGCAGAAGAGAACAAAATTACTGATACTGTAGTTGGTGTTATTGCAATCGATTCGATTTTTACACCAATGAAAAATGTAAAATACACGATCGAGAACTATCGTGTTGAGCAAAAAACAGATTACGAGAAATTAATCTTAGATATTTCTACTGACGGATCTATCCACCCAGAAGAAGCATTGAAAGAAGCAGCTAAAATTTTAATCCAACACTTTATGTTGTTCTCTGATGAGAACTTGGTATTAGAATCTCAAGCTAAAGAAGAAACTAAAGAAGTTGATGAGGAAATTTTACATATGCGTAAAATCCTTAAAACTGAATTGGTGGATTTAGATCTTTCAGTACGTGCATTAAACTGCTTAAAAGCTGCTGATATCCGTACGTTAGCTGATTTAGTTTCTTATGATGTTGCTGATATGTTAAAATTCAGAAACTTCGGAAAGAAATCTTTAACTGAAATTCAAGAATTAGTGAAATCTAAACAATTATCGTTTGGAATGAACTTATCTAAATTTAAGTTAGACGAAGAATAATATTATTTAAATATTCACTGTGTATAATTCCCTCAGATTAAGTTCAAAGAGACGGTATACACTTTACAAAACAAAAAATGAGACACGGTAAAAAACACAACCATTTAGGCAGAACAACATCACACAGAAAAGCGATGTTGGCTAACATGGCTTCATCATTAATCAAGCACAAGAGAATTTCAACAACTTTAGCGAAAGCAAAAGCTTTACGTGTGTATGTTGAGCCAATTATTACAAAATCTAAAAACGATACTACACACTCTCGTCGTATTGTATTCTCTTACTTGCAAGACAAAGAAACGGTTACAGAATTGTTCCGTGATGTAGCTGCGAAAGTTGCTAACCGTCCAGGTGGTTATACTCGTATTATCAAATTAAACAATCGTTTAGGTGATAATGCTGAAATGGCTTTAATTGAATTAGTTGATTACAACGAAGTTTATGGTCAAGATACTGCAGCTGCAGACAAGAAAACTACACGTAGAGGTAGAAGCAAAGCGAAAAAAGCTGATGCTCCTGCTGCTGAAGCTAAAGCTCCAAAAGCTGAAGCTGCTGTAGAAGAAGCTGTAGTTGTTGAAGAAGAAACAGCACCTGCTGTTGAAACTGTTGAAGAAACTCCTGCAACTGAGGAAGCAACTCCAGAAGCACCAGCTGCTGATGAAGAAGCTCCAAAAGCATAAGTAAATTAAACCCTCTGTCAGGGCTTAAAAATAAAAACCCTCTAGCATTTGTTAGAGGGTTTTTTTGTGGGCAAGATATCGTTAGTTTTTTAAACGCTTATATCGTTACATTTTCCATTCCATAGTGTTTTAACACCTCAGTTGGTACACCATCCCATTGATTCGGTACATTGCCTACATAACCAATATCTTTTATCCCAATTTCAGTCGTATAAAAGCCGGAAGTGGTGAGACTTCTCATTCGATTAAAGAATGCTACACCAGCCTGCATTTCGGGCTTTGCTTTTTTAGGGTAAGCAATTTCGTCAATAATAGAAATTTGCTCTTTTGAATTAGCTTCTATAAATGCTTTTTCATAGCGATTGAAACATTGTATATCTAACCATTTCAAGCCACCACGCATGGGAACTTGATGCTCTGGCATATCTTTTACGATGAACTCAATAAATTCGGGAACTTTTGCGTCAGAGGCACTCCCAGATACACTATCTTTTGGAATAATAATATCAGCTAAAACGGTGATCGTTGCCATTTCATGCTTTGTGAAGAAAGTTTCGGAGTTTAGTTTTTTATCTCTGTCTGTCTCCCATGGCTCACGACCGGCCTCTTTTCCAGCTGCTGCAACTTCTTCTTTTTCGCTCGACGGCTTACAAGCGGCAACCAGTACAGTGGTACTTAGTGCGGTTAGGCCAATGGCCTTTAAGGAATCACGTCTATTCATCTTAAATATTTTGTTTTTTCTTTTCTGATAAAATGTATTCTGCAGTTCTCATCGCTAATGCCAAAATAGTCCAAGTAGCATTTTTGTCGCCTTGCTGCACGAAAGGACCGGCATCTACTACGAATAAGTTTTTACAATCATGTGCTTGGCAATATTTGTTGAGTGCTGATTTTGTGGGATTATCACCCATTCGAATAGTACCCACTTCGTGAATGATTTTTCCTGGAGCTTCTAGCCCATAATTGGTTTCTGGACCATGAATTTTTGAAGTCACCACTCCACCCATTTCTTTCATGATAGACAAAAATGTTTCTTGCATATGTTTAGCTTGAAGAACTTCTTCTTTTGCCCATTTATAATGAAAGGTTAATACTGGAATTCCATATTTATCAACAACATTAGGGTCGATTTCACAATAATTATCTTCTCGGGCAATGGCTGTACCGCGACCGGCCATGCCCACTCCTGTTCCATAAAAACGACGTTGATCTTCTTTTAAAGCTAATCCGTAACCACCCTCATCTTTCATTTTTCCATTTTTATCTGGAACCATGCCGGCCATCGTAGAAACACCACCACCAAAACCATAAGAAGGCATCCGCATGCCACCGCCATACTCAATATGGTAACCCCTAGGGAAATCTAAATTCTTATTGTCTAACCACCAAGGGGAGTAAATATGGATACTTCCTAAACCATCTTCATTATATCTTTTTCGATCCATTAATTGAGGTAGAAAGCCAGAAACGCTTGCTCCGGTTGAGTCATGAAGGTACTTGCCTACAACACCACTGTTATTTGCAAGGCCATTAGGATGTGCAGAAGATTTGGAATTCAAGAGAATTCTAGCAGATTCACAGGCGCTTGCACCCAGAATTACGAGTTTGGCGTTCACCTGATATTCTTGTAGGTCTTTTCTATTTACATAAGAAACCCCTTTTGCTGTTCCATCTTTATTGGTGATTACTTCCCGAACCATTGCATCGGTTATAACGGTTAGATTACCAGTGCTTACTGCAGGGATTACCAGACAAGATGAAGCCGAGAAATCGCCATATACTTTACACCCACGTCCACACTGACCGCAATAAAAGCAAGGTGCGCGATCATTATTTCCCTTAATGGCTTCTGTCATTACCGCTCCTCTACCAGCAATTACTTTTACACCTGCTTTTTCTGCGCCTTTTTTAATGAAAAGCTCATTGAGCCTAGGTTTTGGTGGTTTCATGAAAATACCATCAGGTTCATTTTTTATGCCTTCAACGGTGCCGTATATTCCGATCATTCGATCCACTTTATCATAAAACGGTTTGACCTCCTCATAGGTAATTGGCCAATCGTCAGTCAACCCATCGGTAGGTTTAAAATCTTCAGGGCCCATTCTTAAGGAAATACGGCCCCAGTGATTGGTTCTGCCACCTAGCATCCTGGATCTGAACCATTCAAATTCTGTTTTATCTTTTTTAGTATAGGGCTCCCCATCTAGCTCCCATCCACCGTATGAAGCGTCGAAATCTCCAAATGGGCGAGTTGTGCCAGCGCCTCTACGGGGTGATTCCCATGGCCATTTTAATTGGTGAGAATCAAGCCGAGGATCGAAATATTGTCCAGCTTCGAGCATCAGTACTTTTTGACCGGCATTTGCAAGCACGTAGGCTGCCATGCCACCACCCGCTCCAGAACCTACAACGATGGCATCATAAACGGTAGATGATTTTTTTATTTGGAAATCGCTCATTATAAATGGTTAGAATTTTAAAGATATCCTAATTTAAAGCTTAATTTTGTGAAATGGAAACGTTATAGCTAAATGTTGCTGTAATGTTAAGTAAATCGATTTATTTATATGAGCAACAACGATGTTCTGCTAAAGTTTGCAGCCCTTTTAAACGAATGTATTACAAGTAACAATTTTATAAAATTATCGCTTGGCAATTATCAAGGCAATGATGCAGCACTTAAAAATCTATATGTTAGAAAAGTTAAGATCAAGAGGGTTGATATGCTTTCTTTTAATTATCGATATAAAACGAGAGATATTTTTAAGAATTTTAATATCGCTGATGGAGTCGCTAAGGTAATGCAATACATCAGTAATGATTTTAAAGTCTGTACCTTATTTACCACAACTGAAGAAACGATCATTGAACATCATAAAAAAGGCGACATTTTACTTCGATCTAAAAAAAATGTACAAGCGTTAAAAGTTTCGACAGATCATGACAAAGAGAAAAAGCGCCTAATTAAGCCTACAGGAAATACTTATTTACAAGCCTTAAAAATTACCGATGCGGGGGGTAATGTATTTAAAAATGCACAAGATAAGTACAAGCAAATTAATCAATATATTGAAATCTTAAGTTCATTAATTAAGGAGTTACCAACCGGAACCATCAAAAATGTAGTTGATATGGGTTCGGGGAAAGGATATTTAACATTCGCTTTGTACGACTATTTGCATCAACAATTAAATCTCAAAGCAAAGGTAACTGGAGTCGAGTTCAGGGAAGATCTGGTAACACTATGTAATGATATTGCGAAGCAATCAAATTTTGATCAATTAAAGTTTGTAGAGGGAACTATTGAAGCATATAATGTCACAGATATCAATTTGTTAATTGCACTTCACGCCTGTGATACGGCCACGGATGATGCGATCTATAAAGGGATTAATGCAGGAGCAGAGTTAATTGTGGTAGCACCATGTTGCCATAAGCAAATTAGAAGAGAGATTGAAAAACATAAAGTCAAAAATGAACTTACTTTCTTAACGAAGTACGGTATTTTTTTAGAACGCCAGGCGGAAATGGTTACTGATGGAATACGAGCGCTTGTTTTGGAGTATTTTGGTTATAAAACAAAAGTATTTGAATTTATATCTGACGCACACACACCAAAGAATGTGTTGGTAGTGGGAGTGAAGAGCAAGGAGCAAGGAGCAGAGCACAAAGCGGAGATTTTGAAAAAGATAAAAGATACCAAGACTTATTTCGGCATTGGCTATCATCATTTGGAGAAGCTGTTGAAATTATAGTTCTTATTGCATCTGTGTTTCTATTTGAATTGAGTAAACAATTGGCACTGTCTTTTGAATACTTTGCTTCACTTTTTCGGTTATGGCGACTAAATCGTTTCCTTTGTTTAGTTTTAGGTGAATATTAAGGTGGACCAATAGTTTTTCACTGCCAATATACATGGTCTGTAGCGCTTCAATCTTGTAAACTTCTTGAACGTTAAGTGCTGCTTGTCTAATATCTTGCTCTATAGCCGTTGAAGCTGTTTTACCAATCAGGTAGTCTTTTACTCCCCAGATTAATAACAGTGAAGAAACACCTGCAATAATACCGATCAATATAGCGCCAACTGCGTCGAAGTACTGGACACCTATTAGTTGATACAGGAGGAGTGCGATAAGGCCTAGGACAGCTGAACTTGTTCCGGTGAAATCAAGGATAAAGGTGTTTTTGGTTTCAACATGGGCTGTTGTTAAGAATATACTAAAGAACTTTGAAATCTTTTCATTGTTGAGTAACCTACGGGAGCTTAGCGAAAGTGCATAACCATTGGTGACGATGGAAATAAATAAAGCTATATAGGCTAGCCAAATCTTTTCTATCTCTTCAGGGTGTAGAAATCGTTGAACGCCAAAATAGATGGATAAACCGGCTCCAAAAACAAGAATGATAATCGCAGAGATTAATGTCCAAAAGAAAAGTGCTTTACCGTGACCGAAAGGATGCTGTTTGTTAGGCCTTCGTTTCGACATTTTCAAGCCGATGAGCAATAAGCCAGATGCTACCAGGTCAGATAGGCCTTCGAACGCTTCGGCAAGCATTACTACGCTGCCAGTGATCAACATCACTATCACGTTGAGAAGGATATCCCCAAAATCTACCAGAAATGATGTCCATACGGTTTTGCTTGAGGAAATCTTTTTCATGATGATTAGTTTGATCAATGCAGAAGTTTTTATAACAAACAGTGATTATCATATAAAGTTTGCGTTATAAGAGCCTAGCTTTCTGCCAACGTGTCAGCAGAAAAACAAGTCAATCTTCCTGTTTTAACAGTCAATAAGGCTTTATTCCTGCCAAAACCTAATTGGCACATTGCTTGTTAATAGCTTGTAAACAATAAAATTTAAAAAAGTAAAATATAATAAAATGGGAAAAATAATTGGTATAGACTTAGGAACAACGAACTCTTGCGTTTCTGTAATGGAAGGTAACGAACCTGTAGTTATAGCCAACAGTGAGGGTAAACGTACTACGCCATCTATTGTTGCTTTTGCAGAAAACGGCGAACGTAAGGTAGGTGAGCCTGCAAAACGTCAGGCGATAACGAACCCTACAAAAACAATTTATTCTATTAAGCGCTTTATGGGATCTAGCTTTGCCGAAGTTTCGAAAGAAGTTGGTAGAGTGCCTTATAAAGTAATTAAGGGTGATAATAATACACCTCGTGTAGAAATAGACGATCGTAAATATACTCCACAAGAGATTTCTGCGATGATTTTGCAGAAAATGAAAAAAACGGCCGAAGATTTCTTAGGCCAAGAAGTAACAGAAGCTGTAATTACAGTTCCTGCATATTTTAACGATGCACAACGTCAGGCTACTAAAGAGGCTGGTGAAATTGCTGGTTTAACGGTAAAACGTATCATTAACGAGCCAACTGCAGCTGCATTAGCTTACGGTTTAGATAAAGCGCATAAAGACATGAAAATTGTTGTGTTCGACTGTGGTGGTGGTACACATGATGTTTCTGTTTTAGAGTTAGGTGATGGTGTTTTTGAAGTAAAATCAACCGATGGTGATACACACTTAGGTGGTGATGACTTTGACCATATCATTATTGATTGGTTAGCACAAGAATTCCAAACTGAAAACGGTATGGACTTGAGCAAAGATCCAATGGCTTTACAACGTTTAAAAGAGGCTGCTGAAAAAGCTAAAATTGAATTGTCGAGCACAACTTCAACTGAAATTAACTTACCATATATTACTGCTGATGCTAGTGGCCCTAAACACTTAGTGCGTACATTAAGTCGTGCTAAATTTGAGCAATTAGCTGGTGATTTGATCAAACGTACAATTGATCCATGTAAATCAGCACTGAAAAATGCAGGTTTAAAAGTTGGCGATATTGACGAAATCATCTTAGTTGGTGGTTCAACTCGTATCCCAGCTATTCAAGATGCAGTTAAAGCTTTCTTTGGAAAAGAGCCAAGTAAAGGTGTAAACCCTGATGAAGTTGTTGCAATTGGTGCAGCTATTCAAGGTGGTGTATTAACTGGAGAAGTTAAAGACGTATTATTATTAGATGTTACGCCACTTTCATTGGGTATTGAAACGATGGGTGGTGTGATGACTAAATTAATTGAAGCTAATACAACTATCCCTTCTAAAAAAGCAGAAACTTTCTCTACTGCTGCTGATAATCAGCCTTCGGTAGAGATCCATATCTTACAAGGTGAGCGTCCTATGGCAGCTCAAAACCGTACAATTGGTCGCTTTATTTTAGATGGAATTCCACCAGCACCACGCGGTGTACCTCAAGTAGAAGTTGCTTTTGATATTGATGCAAATGGTATCTTACACGTAAGTGCTAAAGATAAAGCTACTGGTAAAGAGCAAAAAATCCGCATCGAAGCATCGTCTGGTTTAACAGATGATGAAATCAAGAAAATGAAAGAAGAAGCTGAAGCAAATGCAGAAGCAGATGCTAAGCAGAAAGAAGAAGCTGATAAAATCAATGGTGCTGATGCATTAATTTTCTCAACAGAAAAACAGTTGAAAGAGTTTGGTGATAAATTATCTGCTGATAAAAAAGCACCAATTGAAGCTGGTTTAGAGAAATTAAAAGCAGCACATGCAGCTCGTAATTTTGCAGACATCGATGCAGCGCAAGAAGAATTGCAAAATGCATGGAATGTAGCTTCTGAGGAGATGTACAAAGCTGGGCAAGATGGACAAGCACCAGAAGGCGCTCCTCAAGCTGATGCTCAACAAGGTGGCGACACAGTTACTGATGTTGAATTTGAAGAAGTAAAAGACGAAGAGAAGAAATAATCTTCGTAAGTTAAAAAAAAGCATTTCTGATTAGGTTCAGAAATGCTTTTTTGTTTTATGAGGTTTTCAAGTGACTTTCAATGATGTCCTGTAGAACTTTTTCATTTTCGAACAAGTCCTTCAATAGCTTAAATTGATTTTTAGCCCGATCTAAATTTTGAGTAGGATAGGAGGTGGGATAATAGATACTTCCATTAAGATAATCAGTTAAAAATCTCAAGGCTTGCATGTAAATCATGTACTTTCCTGCAAATAAGATCAGTTCCTTTTCTGTTGAGGTTAATATAGCTGACATTTCATTTAAATAACCCGCTATAGTTGCTTCAAAATAAGGAATTCTGATTTTTATTTTTTCAAGATCTTTTTCATTCTCCGAGAATGCACAAAGATAAGTACGCATCATATCTCCTAAATCTGAGATAAACTTTCCAGGCATTAAAGTATCTAAATCAATTACACAAACTCCATGATAGTCGGCCTCATCAAGGAGAACATTGCTAATCTTCGTATCATGATGCATTACTCTATCTGGAAAATCATTTCGATTCTCATAAGATTGATAATATGCTAAGATAAAATGATGCCTTAAAGCAATAGCAATTTCATGTTGAGCAGTATCTTTTAAACCTGCTGAAGTTTGATTTAGAGCTTCGATAAATTGCTCATAACGCCATGATAAGTCATGAAATCCTACGATGGTGGGCTTTAGGGCCGAGGTATCGAAATGATTTAATAAACGACTAAGTTTCCCAAATTGTTTTGCGGCTTCAAATGCTTGTTTTGGGTCGCTTAAGGTATCGAAAGCAATTGTATGCTCAATAAACGGAAGCAGGCGCCAGTATTCATCCTCGTACTTAGCCATTAAATCGCCTGCAATAGTTTTGATTGGTACAGGGAATAGAAAATTGGGATGGTGTAGTTTTAGGTAATCAGCAACGGCTTCGATGTTATTCGCAATGGCATGTGGATCCTCAAAAACTTTTGTATTGATATGTTGAAGAATATATTTTTTATTGTCGCTGGTAGAAAGTAAATAGGTTCGGTTAATATGCCCCGAACCTATTTGTTGTAATTGTATGTTGGCTGATGTAAAACCGTAAGCCTCGACTATTTTTTTTTCAATGGTTAGCTCCATAAATTTTCTGGATAAGCTCCACTTTTTACAAGCTCATCAATCGAAGCTTTTACAACTGGTTTATCTTCTTTGTAAGTTACTCCAAACCACTTGTTGTCAGTTGGGATGCTCTTGAAATCAGCAATATTGTTTTTGATTAAATATTCGCCAACTAAAGGAATAAAGAATTCAGCTTTAGGTTTGTCTCTGTTTGCTTCTGCGAATTTAACAAACTGTTCCTCTGTAGTTTTAAAAACCGCAGGAGTAAAGCCCCAAAAGTTCATTGAAACTGGATTTTCGTAGTCTAGTGGGTATTCTTCGCCATTTTCTTTGTATACTATGGCATCACCTTTTGCATATATTTCTGTGCGCTCGTTTATCTCTGTAATATTTCCAGCAGAATCTACATTACAAACACCACGAGATACCGATCCAAAATCAGATAGCGTTTTACCAATTTTATAACCGATAATAGCATACTGACTATCAGTAATCTCTGTAGTTAAGAAATCACTCATTTTTTTGAAAGCGTCATAACCGTAAAAATCGTCCGCGTTAATGATACAGAATGGCTCTTTTACAGCTGTTCTACCAGCTAACATCGCATGCGCAGTACCCCAAGGTTTTTCTCTATAAATTTCTTCTTCTATACCAAACTGTTTAAGGTCGAAATTCTGGAAAACATAATCAGTTTCAATTTTTCCATTAAGCTTTGAGTCGAAAATGCTTTTAAAATTTTCTACAAACTCTTCTTTAATAATGAAGACAACTTTACCAAAGCCGGCTTTAATTGCGTCATATATTGAATAATCTATAATGGTTTCGCCATTTGGGCCAAAGCCATCAATTTGTTTCATGCTTCCGTAACGACTAGCCATACCTGCAGCTAGAATAAGTAAAGTAGGTTTCATTAAATTAATATTAGATAGATAATTATTTTTAATCGTTCAAAGGTAGGTTTTAAAAACCAAAAATGCCACCGCTTCTTGAGCGTGGTTTTTTTCCTGTTAACATTCCAAATAGACCACGTACAATCTCTTTCCCAATTTGCCGCGTAATTGTGGCGCCCATTACTTGTTCAACAATAGTTTTTTCGCCAGCTCTTGATCTGTGTTCTTGCTCGGCATTCTTTTGCTCTTCTTGAGTTGCTTTTATCTCATTGTCTTCAGCCATTTTTTGATTGATCCGATCTGTGAGCATTTCAAACGCACTAACTGGATCAATTGCTTTTTGATACTTGATGAAGATATTACTTGCTTGCATTAATTTTTCACAATCTATAGCCGCCATTGGTCCCATGATAGCTTTTGGTGGCGTTAACATCGTTGCTGCCACTTCGGTGGGAATACCTTTTTCGTTTAATACAGTTACAAGAGCCTGACCAGTTCCCAAGCTAGTTAATACTTTGTCAATCTCGTAAAAATCTGATTTGGGATAAGTATTCACGGTTTTCCTTAATGCATCAACATCATTAGGTGTAAATGCTCTTAAAGCATGTTGAACTCTGTTGCCAAGTTGAGCTAAAACGGTTTCGGGAATATCCATCGGCGATTGCGTGCAGAAGAAAACCCCAATTCCTTTAGATCTAATTAACCTGATAATGGTATTTACCTGCTCTAAAAATGCCTTTGGTGCATCGTTAAAAAGCAAATGAGCTTCATCAAAAAAGAATACGAGTTTTGGTTTATCCAAATCTCCGGCTTCAGGCATTGCTTGATAAATTTCAGCTAATAAGCTCAATAAAAAAGTGGAATAGAGTACTGGTTGATTTTGTACATCGGCAATATTTAACAAGCTGATTACCCCTTTGCCATCAACACGGTTAAAAAGGTCTTCAATATCGAAGGATGTTTCACCAAATAAGCCACTTAGTCGTTGTTGCTCAATAGCCACAATTTTTCGTAAAATGGTGCTCGACGTTGAGGAGGAGATGGAACCATAACTACTTTTAATTTCGGCTGCACCAGCACCTTCTGATAAATAACCTAATAATTTTTTAAGGTCATTTAAATCAACAATTGGCATTTTTTGATCATCAGCATACTTAAATATAACCGATAATACGCCAGTTTGCGTGTCATTAAGTTCAAGTATTTTGGCGAGTAAAACAGGCCCAAACTCAGTAACTGTAGCCCGCATTTGTGCCCCAAATTTACCACTTAAAGAATAAAGTTCAATAGGATAACCGCTTGGCGTAAAAGGTTTATTCAATTGCTTGGCACGATCTTCTATTTTAGGATTAGTTGCCCCAGCTTGGTAAAGCCCAGAAAGATCACCTTTTACATCCAGCATAAATACTGGAACATTTGCATCAGATAATTGTTCGGCGAGTAACTGCAATGTTCTAGTTTTTCCAGTTCCAGTTGCTCCAGCAATTAAGCCATGACGGTTCATCATTCTTAGCGGTAGGTTTATCTCAGCTTCAGCCAATACTTCCCCGTTTAAAATCCCAGCTCCCAAATAAATGGAGGCACCAGTTGGTGCGTAAGATGATTTTATTTTTTCAGTGAATAAAACTTTTTGGTCGCTCATAAATTAATTGTTTTCAAATATTACAGTTCAGTATATTGCGATTCTTTTTCTGCCAATTCCTTATGCTTTTTCAAGGTATTCATGTAAAAAATGATGCTTAAAAATACGATAAAGATAGCATTGCTAGGCGTAAACGCATGGTTAAGCCAAGCTTGAAGTGCTGGAACGTCCCCGTTAAAACTTTGCTTGATGTTAACCCAGTTATTAATAGTGAAGAATATCGTAATCATTAACAATATCTTGACTAAGGTAATGATGATAACTTTTTGGTGGTTTACTTTTCCCATCATAATTTAATTTTATTGCAAGCTTTTTTGCCTTAATTTGGCTGTCACTGATTTCTTGGATTTTTCTTTTGCTCGTATCTTATTGCTTTCTACGAGAATTCTCTAAAATCCTGATCTGCCTTAATGTTTAATAAACTCTCATAAATTAAACTAATTACATTGTCTACATCTTCTTTATGTACCATTTCTACCGTTGTATGCATATAGCGCAATGGTAAGGAGATTAATGCCGAAGGAACTCCACCATTTGAATAGGCAAAGGCATCAGTATCTGTACCAGTAGATCGCGACGATGCTTGGCGTTGAAAAGGGATGTTATTTTTTTCGGCTACTTTGATTAATAGTTTATTCAAGTTGGTTTGTACAGCTGGGGCATAAGAAACCACTGGCCCTTTACCTGATGCTAAATCACCTTGTGTAATTTTACTGATCATTGGAGTGGTAGTATCATGGGTAACGTCGGTTACGATGGCTACATTTGGTTTAATGCGTTGTGCAATCATTTCTGCACCGCGTAATCCAATCTCTTCTTGAACAGCGTTTACAATATATAAAGCAAAAGGTAGCTTTTTCTTATTTTCTTTTAATAACCTTGCTACTTCGGCAATCATAAAACCGCCAGCGCGATTATCTAGCGCACGTCCAACATAATAACGGTCGTTTAATACCATAAATTCATCTTCATAGGTGATTACACAACCAACATGAATTCCTAGTTTTTCTACTTCCTCTTTAGTGGTGCAGCCGCAATCTAAAAAAATATTTTTTAATTGGGGAGCCTCTTCCTTCTCACCATGACGAGTGTGTATTGCGGGCCAACCAAATACCGCCTTTACCATACCTTTGTCTGTGTGGATGTTTACGCGTTTTGATGGGGCAATTTGATGGTCTGATCCGCCGTTGCGAATCACATAAATTAGGCCATCGCTAGTAATATAGTTTACATACCAAGAAATTTCATCAGCATGTGCTTCAATTACAACCTTGTAACTTGCTTTTGGATTGATCACTCCAACAGCGGTGCCATAATTATCAATAAAACTTTCATCGATATATGGTTTCAAATAATCTAACCAGAGTTTTTGGCCTTCCCATTCATATCCTGTTGGAGCAGCATTGTTAATATATTTTTCGAAAAACTGTAATGATTTTTTTGTTACTACAGGAACATGTTTTTTCTTGTTTTCTTCTTCTTTCTTCTTTGCCATTGTTAAATATGATTACGCAGATTAAGGTAATTTCACTGCTTGTATTTCTAGTTCCATTTTCACAAAATCAAAACCTGCAGCAGTGTAGGTTTGATTGGTTTCTTGGAAACCAAATTTAATATAAAATTCTTTTGAATTCACTCTTGCGTTACACCAAAGTTTTGTCAGTTTTTGCACTTTACAGAAATCGATTAAATAGACCATCAATTGAGAACCTAAACCTCTATGCTGCGCTTCAGGCAATATAGCAAGTTTACGAAACTGCCCAATTCCATTAGCCATAAAAAGTGAAACTACTCCCGTTAATTCGTAATCAACATAAATGCCAAAATGGATGCCATCGAAATCATCTTCCAGTTTAACAAAATCGTAAGGTCTATCAGGATACATGGTAATGTGCCTAATACGCCAGGTTAGGGAAGGGAATATTTGCTCTACAACGGGCATATAAATTTCAAGTATTAAAGCAGGGGAAGTTGATAACTATTGTACTTACAAAGGAATGTTTCCATGTTTCTTTCGAGGCATATTTACAACCTTATTTTCGAGCATTTTAAAGGCTTTGATTAGTTTTGTTCTTGTTTGAGCAGGCTCGATTACTTCATCAATAAAACCACGTTCAGCAGCACGGTATGGATTGGCAAAAATGTCAGAGTATAATTTCTCTTTTTCGATCCATTTTTCTTCAGGATTTTCTGCTTCCGTAATTTCCCGTTTAAAAATAATCTCGGCTGCCCCTTTTGCTCCCATTACTGCAATTTCGGCACTTGGCCAAGCATAATTCATGTCAGCACCAATATGCTTTGAGTTCATCACATCATAGGCACCTCCGTAAGCTTTTCGTGTAATTACGGTAATTCGGGGAACAGTTGCTTCACTAAATGCATACAATAATTTAGCACCATTAGTGATAATTCCATTCCATTCCTGATCAGTACCCGGTAAAAAACCTGGTACATCTTCAAAAACTAATAAGGGAATATTAAAGCAGTCGCAGAACCTTACAAACCTTGCTGCCTTTGTGGATGAATTGCTATCGAGCACACCAGCTAAATAGGCAGGTTGATTAGCAACGATGCCTATACTTCTACCAGCTAATCTTGCAAAACCTACAACGATGTTCTCTGCATAGGCAGCATGAACTTCTAAAAAACTTTCTTGATCTACAACAGTATTGATAATTTCTCGAATATCATAAGGCTGGGATGCATTTTGGGGCATGAAATCATTAAGGTGAGGTCGGCCTTCATCGCCTGCTTCGTAGGGTAAACTGCTTGGAGTTTCTTCGCAGTTTTGTGGCATATAAGTCAATAACTTTTTAACCTGGTTAATGGCTTCTAATTCATTTGCACAGGCAAAATGGGTAACTCCAGATTTACTGGCATGTGTATTGGCACCACCTAGTTCTTCAGAAGTTACGATCTCATGCGTTACTGTTTTTACTACATTTGGTCCAGTCACAAACATATAAGAGGTGTTTTCGACCATTAAAATAAAATCAGTAATGGCTGGAGAATAAACCGCTCCACCAGCACAGGGACCCATAATAGCCGAAAGTTGCGGGATTACCCCAGAGGCTTGCACATTGCGATAAAATATATCGGCATATCCTCCTAATGACACAACACCTTCTTGAATACGGGCACCACCACTATCATTCAGCCCAATTAAAGGTGCACCATTTTTCATAGCCATCTCCATAATCTTACAAATTTTTTCTGCGTGGGTTTCTGAGAGAGAACCTCCAAAAACAGTAAAATCTTGAGAAAAGACATAGGTTAATCGTCCATTAATAGTTCCATAACCTGTAACTACACCATCTCCTAAATATTTCTCGCGCTCCATTCCGAAGTCGGTGCTACGGTGGGTAACCAGCATGCCAATTTCCTCAAAACTACCTTCGTCTAGCAAAAAATGAAGACGCTCCCGTGCAGTCAATTTACCTTTTTTGTGCTGACTTTCAATTCTAGTGTTGCCACCACCTAAGTTGGCTTCCTTAATCTTATTTTGGAGTATTTCTATTTTATTCTTCATGGTTCAGGTCAAAAGTTCAAAAAGTAAATATTACCATCTGTATTGCAAACGCGTTGTAAATACATCGTCTTTTAAATCACTGGTGTAGTTACTAAGTTGCGTAGGTTTGTTTAAGATATGTTCATTATAAATGGTTAGCTTAAGCCTTGTATTGAAGGCACAGGTGATTCCATAACCCAAAGTACTAAATTTAATATCTCCAGCAGTGGTGTTATTTCCAGCAAATCCGATTTCTTTTTCATCAACATCCGAATTAGGGTCATATACATCATATGCCAATAGTGCTTTGAACCTAGTTTGTGCTATTTGTTGGGTTAACCAGAAATAGTAACCTTTAAAATTTCTCAAATATAAATTCCCGGCAGGCTGCGTGCTAAAACTTGTGCTTGCTGCAGGCCCAGTAATACTTGGAGATGAACTAACTCCAGGTTGTTTGCCATAAATATACTCTGTTTTTAAGGAAGTTGTGCCAAAAGGATTATCATATTCGACTTGAAAATTGACACCATAATAGTCTCTTCTCACTTGACTATTTTCGTTATCAGGAGAGGTGTTTATATCAAACCCACCTTCTTTTGCAGTGAAATATGTTTTGGTATTGCTACGTACAGTTCCTCTGTAAAAAGACCCACCAAAACCAATATGGAGTTTTTGATGAGCTAAGCTGTCAAATTTAAAATTTAAATTTCCAATGATATCTTTACCAGAATCGTAATCTTTAGCGCTTAAACCGCTTCCATTTACCATAGCCAATTCGAAGTTTAAAAATTTGACTACTTTTTTTGGACTAAAGCTAATCATCGCTCCTAAATCTCTTTCTCTAGGCATTAGGGTCTGAAAAACTCTGGCTCGTTCGGGGAAATCCCTATATCCAGAAGAATAAACAATAGAATAACCAAAGGGTCGGTTAAATAACCCAGCAGTAAATCGAAAAGTTGGGAGGGCAGGAGCGTGAAGTTGAATAAAAGCATCCATTAACCTAACTCCATCTTGGGTACCATCTAATTGGAAAACAATGCTGGAGAATTTATCTACACGATCTATTTTTAATCGCCCACGTCTAATCATAAATCGTTTATCTGAATTTTTGTCAAAATCGCCTCCCGACCAAGAGGATATACCTGCAGATTGGGCTTTTTGGAACTGCGTTTGTAAGTAACCAGTTATTTTAATGTCGTGCACATCATAAGATGAGGGAGCATTATTGTTTTGCGCAAGTACAAAAAAAGGGGATAGTCCAAATAAAATAAATAAAATTCGTTTCATCATATAGATAGCTTTGAGGTGGCTAAATTACAGTTAATCCCTTGTTTTTCTGTATAGATTTAAAACTTTAGTACGATCGTTAAAAGCCTTTTTTGTAAAGGTTTTGTATTTAATTACATTTTTCTTACTGAAATATTTGGCGCTTTCAATGTTTTGGAGCTATTTTTGAGAACGTCAATACAATTATAACGAATAGATGTTGCTAAGAAAATACCGTATACTTATCGTACTTGCCTTCATGGGCATCTTTACTGCGAAGATGGTAATTTCTGGCGCACCCGTATTTTTTGCGCATTTAGATAAAAACCTCATGAATGCTGTGATCATGCAGCTAGAGAACGAAAATAGCGGAGACGATACTGGGAAATCTAACGTTAAATTTGGAGACCAAAAATTGATGTTTCAACGTTTTGAAGTCCACTATGTCCCTCTATTGATTAGTCAAGGAATTAAAAATAGCTTCATTGATCATTCACGGCGGTATGTAGATCCTTATCACCCTTCAGTTCCCACACCGCCGCCCAACTTTTCTTAGTTTTTTATTAACCATCAGTTTTTGCAAAATATTTTTTGCAAATAGGATGTTGTATTTAAAAATAGGCGTGCGCGTAGTGTAACTGCTTGACGTATACCTATGGCAGATGGAGAGATTTATCTGAATGTGGATTATTAAATTTTAAAGAAAGTTTATGAAAAGTGAAAATTCGAAAGCACCAAGCTTCGAAGTGAAGAAATATTTATTGAAAAAAAATCTAAAGCGCGATTTACCTTCTAGTGTGGTTGTGTTTTTAGTAGCCTTACCACTATGTTTAGGAATTGCATTGGCTTCGGGTGCACCGTTATTTGCCGGACTTATTGCTGGTATTGTTGGTGGAATAGTTATAGGCTCTTTAAGTGGATCGCAGTTAAGTGTAAGTGGTCCAGCAGCTGGTTTAACAGTTATCGTTTTAGGGGCGATTACCTCATTGGGTGATTACCGAATCTTCTTACTTGCTTTGGTTTTGGCAGGTGTTTTTCAATTAGTGCTCGGCCTTATTAAGGCCGGCACTATTGGCAATTATTTTCCTTCCAGCGTTATCCAAGGAATGTTAGCAGCAATTGGTTTGATTTTAATATTGAAGCAACTGCCTCATGCCCTAGGGGTTGATAGCGATTTCTTAGGTGATGAAAAGTTTTTTCAAGACGACAATCAAAATACCTTTTCTGCTATAGGCAATGCCTTAAATCAGTTTAGTGTTGCCGCCGTTTTGATTAGCTTGTTAGCAATTTTAATTCTGGTATTTTGGCCAAAGATCAAAACATTAAATGTAGTCCCAGCTCCCTTAATAGTGGTAGCACTCGGAATTACCTTGAGCCTGGTTTTTCAAGGAACGCCATATGCATTAAGGGCAGAACAAATGGTGGCAATTCCAGTTGTAAGTGGATGGGATGGGTTTGCAGGGCTGTTTAGCATGCCAGATTTTACTGCAATTGGCAACAAACAAGTTTGGATTGTTGCAGGTACAATAGCAATTGTGGCTAGTTTAGAAACGCTCCTCGGTATTGAAGCGGTTGATAAAATTGACCCAATAAAACGCGTAACGCCAACTAATAGAGAGTTAATCGCCCAAGGAATCGGAAACATGACGAGTGGCATGCTTGGTGGATTACCAATGACATCTGTTATCGTTAGAAGTTCGGCCAACGTTGGTGCCGGTGCTAGAACAAAAATGTCAACGATTTTTCACGGGGTTTTACTTTTGCTGTCATTGGTATTCATTCCAACTTTGATTAACATGATTCCGCTAGCCTGTTTGGCTGCGATACTTTTGGTTACGGGTTACAAACTCACGAGAATAACTTTGTTTAAGGAGATGTATCGCAAAGGCTGGGATCAATTTATTCCATTCGCTTTAACGGTGGTGGCGGTAGTACTAACCGATTTATTAAAGGGTGTAGCTGTGGGTATGTTATTTTCTATTTTTTACTTACTTCGAACTAATATGCGTAACCCATACTTTTATAAAGTACAGGAAGAAGGTAATAAAAAGAACATTAGAATTAAACTTGCAGAAGAAGTTTCATTCTTAAATAAAGCGGCCATTCAGGTGCTTTTAACGGGAATTCCAAACGAAACCAACGTAATTATTGATGGTTCGAACGCTCGATATATTGATCCGGACGTTTTAGAAACTATTTTTAATTACAAACATAATGCTTATACCAAAGGCATTATTGTAACTTTAGAGCATATTAAAAGTCATTATACTGTGCCTAAATTAAATAAAAAGATTGTAGAAGAAATTAATAATTAAAATTATGTGCGCAAAAACGATAGAAACAAAAGATATAACTTATGATGGCCTATTACAAGGCAATATTGATTGGGTTGAAGATATGAAGAATGCCGATCCTGGCTATTTTGACAAATTGTCTGCTGGTCAGAATCCACCCGTTTTATGGATTGGCTGTTCCGATAGCCGTGTACCTGCGAATCAAATTACCAATACATTGCCTGGTGATATCTTTGTTCATAGAAATATTGCCAATGTTGTGGTTCATACCGATATGAACATGCTTAGTGTTTTGGATTACTCGGTAAATGTATTAAAAGTAAAACATGTGATTGTATGTGGACACTATGGATGTGGTGGAGTAAATGCAGCGCTTGGAAATAAACAAGTTGGGATTATCGATAATTGGTTAAGGAATATTAGAGACGTTTACCGTATGCATGAAAGAGAAATGCAAACGATGAAGGATCCAGAGCAAAAATTTAACCGTTTGGTAGAATTAAATGCGATTGAGGGCGCGGCTAATGTTGCTAACACCTCTATTATTCAAAATGCATGGGCTAATGGTCAAGAATTAGCGGTGCATGCCTGGGTTTACAGCTTAAAAACCGGATTAATTAAAGATTTAAAAGTAACAAGTACGAGTTTAGCAGATGTTTCTCCTGCTTTTAAAGTGAGCTAAGGTTAATAAAGTATCGTAAATAGAAAATGTCCAGGTGTTTGCCTGGACATTTTTAGTATTTATAACCTAATCGTTTGCTAAAAATGGATAACGATAGTCTTTAGGTGGGTTGAACGTTTCTTTAATTGTACGTGGAGAAACCCAACGTAGCAAGTTAATCATCGAACCTGCCTTATCATTTGTACCGCTTCCTCTAGCACCGCCAAATGGTTGCTGGCCAACTACCGCCCCAGTGCATTTGTCGTTAATGTAAAAATTACCTGCTGCGTTTCTTAAACGTTGTGTAGCTTTTTCAAGCGCATAGCGGTCCTGACCAATAACAGCTCCAGTTAAGGCGTAGATTGATGTGGTATCGATAATATCTAAAGTTTTGTCAAAATCTTTGTCGTCATAAACATAAACTGTTAATACTGGGCCAAATAACTCTTCGCACATGGTAGTATACTTAGGATCATCAACAACCAACACAGTCGGTTCAATGAAATAGCCTTTGCTATTGTCATAATTTCCGCCAGCTATAATTTCAACTCCTTTATCTTTTTTAGCAGCTTCAATGTACTTCGTTAAACTATTGAACGATTTTTCATCAATTACAGCATTAATGAAATTTCCAAAATCTTCAGTCCCGCCCATTTTAAATGTTGCTAGGTCACGTAACATAAACTCCTTTACTTTTGGCCATACACTTTTTGCAATATAAGTTCTTGATGCCGCTGAGCATTTTTGACCTTGATATTCAAAAGCTCCACGAATAATTGCAGTACTAGAAGTTTCTGGATCAGCTGAACCATGTATTAAGATAAAATCTTTACCACCAGTTTCTCCAACAATACGAGGATATGTTTTAAATTTATGAATATTATTTCCGATTGTTTTCCATATGTCTTGAAACACCCCTGTAGATCCAGTAAAGTGGATGCCTGCAAAATCTGGGTGAGAGAAGATTACGTCTCCAGCATCAGGGCCAGATACATAAACCAAATTAATTACTCCATCAGGTAAACCAGCCTCTTTGAAAATTTGCATTAAAACGTTTGCAGCATAAATTTGTGTATTGGCAGGTTTCCAAACCACTACATTTCCCATCATAGCCACAGATGTAGGCAAGTTTCCAGCAATTGCTGTGAAATTGAAAGGAGTTAAGGCAAACACAAAGCCTTCTAACGGACGTTGCTCAAGTCTATTCCAACTTCCTTTAGGTGATACTGGTGGTTGCTGTTTATAGATTTCAGACATATAACTTACGTTAAAGCGTAAAAAATCTATTAACTCACAAGCAGCATCAATTTCAGCTTGATAAGCATTTTTGCTTTGACCTAACATGGTCGCAGCATTTAATTTATAACGATATGGGCCAGCAATTAGGTCGGCAGCTTTTAAAAAAATTGCAGCGCGGTGCTCCCATGCTAAATTTTCCCAATCTGCTTTTGCAGCTAAAGCAGCATCAATAGCTTGCGTTACGTGATTTTTATTTCCTTTGCTAAAGTTAGCCAACACATGTTGATGATCATGAGGAGGAGTAACTTTGCCTTTCTGTTCCGTAAATACCTCTTCGCTTCCAATATACATTGGAATATCAATTACTGCAGCACGAGCATCAGCTAATGCAGCTTTTAATAATTCTCTTTCTTTACTTCCAGGTGCATAACCTAAGATAGGCTCATTAATAGGGGTCGGTACGTTGAAAAATCCTTTAAGCATAAGTTAATTTTAATTTAGTGCAAAGATAAGGACTAAGACTAAGATTTACTAGGATTATAAGTTTTTAGGATTATTATTGTAAACCAACTTTTGTACTTATTTTTGAAAGCTTATATGATCGGTATTTTACGCTATTTCCTATTTCCCCTTTCTATAATCTATGGCTTTATAACTTTTTTAAGGAATAAACTATATGATTGGGGTATTTTTAAAGCTACAAAATTTGACCTTCCAATAATCTGTGTTGGTAATTTAGCTATTGGTGGGGCAGGTAAGACTCCCACAACGGAATATTTGGTGAGACTTTTAGCTGGATATAAAATTGCGATATTAAGTAGAGGTTATGGCCGCAAAACAAAAGGCTTTCTCCTTGCTGATGAAAATGCTACATCCCAAAGTATTGGAGATGAACCAATGCAATATTATCATAAGTTTAAACATATTACAGTTGCGGTTTGTGAGGATCGTGTTTATGGAATAAATAAATTAAAAGAGGAACATGATGTAATTCTTTTAGACGATGCTTACCAGCATAGAGCAGTTAAGGCAGGTTTTAACCTTTTATTATTTGAGTTTGATAAATTATTGAAGTGGCAATTCTTGCTGCCCATGGGAAACCTAAGGGAGTCTTTTTCAAATTATCATCGTGCAAATGCTGTGTTAGTTACCAAAAGCCCTAATCCGGTTAATATTGTTGACCAGATTGATATCCGTAAGAAAATAGACTTAACAATTGAGCAAAGAATTTCATTTTCCTCTATAAAGTATGGTCAACTTATTAATTTATTTACTGAAGAAACCACTGACGAAATAAAGGGAAAAATTATATTTTTACTTACTGGTATAGCTAATCCGAAGCCTTTGCTTAAGCATTTGAATGAGTTTTCAGCAAATATTATTCAATTTGAATATCCAGATCACCACGATTATTCGGTTGAGGATTTGAAAGCCTTGATAGTTGCATTTAATGAACATCCCACTAAAGAAAAAATCATCATCACAACAGAAAAGGATAGTAAACGTTTATTAGGTGATAATTTAAAAGATTTACTCTTAGATTTGCCAATATTTTACCTGCCAATTGAGATAGAATTGGCAAGTAAAGATAAATTTACCTTTGATAAAAATATATTAGACTATGTTGCAAACGCTAAAAGAATCGGTTGAATACCTAAAACGTAAAATAGGCGATTTCGAACCTGAAGTTGGGATTGTATTAGGTACAGGCCTTGGCGGTTTGGTTAAAGATATCAAGGTGGCATATAGTATTATGTATGCTAGCATTCCAAATTTCCCAATCTCTACCTTAGAATTTCATTCTGGAAAATTGATTTTTGGCGAATTGGAAGGAAAAAAGGTGGTGGCCATGCAGGGTAGGCTTCATTATTATGAAGGCTATTCAATGCAACAAATAACTTTCCCAATACGAGTATTAAAATCATTAGGGGTGCAACATTTGTTTGTTTCGAATGCAGCAGGGTCATTAAATCCTGAATTTAAGAAAGGTGATTTAATGATTATCAATGACCATATTAATTTGCAACCAGAAAGCCCGCTACGCGGGATTAATGATTCAGATTTAGGGCCGCGTTTTCCTGATATGAGTGAGCCTTATAATCGAAAATTAATTGAAAGCGGACTGACGATCGCAAAAAAAGAAGGTATCATTTGCCATCAGGGTGTTTATACAGCTGTAACAGGTCCCAATCTTGAGACAAAAGCAGAATATAAATATTTGCGCATTATTGGTGGAGATGCGGTGGGAATGAGTACTGTGCCCGAAGTTATTGTTGCCAATCATATGGGTTTACCTGTTTTCGCAATTTCTGTATTAACGGATGAAGGATTTCCGGAGATACTTTTGCCTTTTAGTTTGGAAGAAATATTAAAAACCGCAGCCGAGGCAGAGCCTAAAATGACAAGTATTTTAAGCAAGTTAATCTCATCGTTGTAATGTATAGAATAATCATATCATTTATTTTCTTTAGTGTGTTTTTTTGTGCTTCAAGTGTGTTTTCGCAAGATTTAAAAACAACCATTAATGCTAATAAAAAACAACAAGATTCGGTAAGGAAAGCACTAGATGGAACGAAAGATTCTGTTGTCTTTACAGCGAAATATATTAGATACACTACTTTAAAACTAACAAAGGATAGCATTCAAACAATTCCTATTGACACCAGTTTGGTTGGTGTTCAGAATTTTAGTCCTTTGTTTCAGCCTCGAAATCCAACAGTAAGTACAGGTAATTTAGGTTTGGCAGCTACCTCTCTATTGTTCAATCCTAGTAAAACAATTGGATTCGATGCTGGGTTTCATTCTTTTGATTACTACATACTAAATCATGATGATGTTAAGTTTTATAAAGCTCGTTCGCCATTTACAAGTTTGTATTATGTGAGTGGTGGAGAAAAGGAGCAAATGATGAAGCTAACCCACTCTCAGAATATTAAGAAGAACTGGAACTTTGGTGCAAACTTTAATAGGATTGGCGCAAATGGTGTGTATGCTCGTCAACGCGGAGATCATTTAAATGCAGCACTTTTTACTTGGTACGAATCACCAAATAATAGGTATAATATATGGATTGATGGAATTTTTAATACCTTAAAGGCGCAAGAAAATGGTTCGGTAATTAACACCGATATATTTGCGCCTGATGGTAACAGATTGGTAGATAAGCGCGCTGAATCTGTTCGCTTGTATACAGCAAGACAGCTTTGGAGAAAAAACGCTATTTTGATAAAGCAAAGCTATTTTGTAGGTAGGATAGATAGTACAGGTAAAAGTAGTTCGCAGAACATTTTACCAACAAATAAAATTTCACACACCTTTATTTTTGACAATAGTTCTTATTCTTTTAAAAAGGATCAAGAGGAGGAAAATTCAGCCGAGGTGTTGCCTGTGGAAACTGCATATGACCCTGCCTTTACAAATGACTCGACTAATGTGAAGCATGTTCAGAACGAATTTATTTATAGCTTTTTTTTAAGAGCTAAAGGAAACTCAGTTATTAAAAACGAGTTAAAAATTGATGCGGGAATTCGCCATGACTTTTATAACTATGAGCAATATAATGTGAAGAAAATTGGTGGAAATGATTATTTCGACAAATTTAGCTTTCAAAATTTAACGCTATTAGGTTCGTTAGGCTATCGTTTCAGTAACCGTATTGATCTTGATTTGAATGTACAACAAATTTTTCAAGGTAGAAATATTGGTGATTTTTTATACGACGCAAAGAGTAATCTATTGTTTAGTAGAAAAGCAGGGAGAATTGTAATGGGAGCCTATCTTCAAAACAAATCACCTGAGCAGGTTTTTACTGAATATCATGGGAATCATTACCAATGGCCTGCACAAAAAGACTTGGATCGAACTAAGATTGCAAACTTTACTTTTAGTTATATCAATGACGCATTAAAGCTAGACGCAAGTGCCGCTTATTATTTAATTAATAATTATTTGTATTTTAAGGAGAATCCTATTAAAGCAAAAGCAATTATTCCTGCACAAGAATCGTCGGCAATTAACCTGTTGAAAATTAGCGTAGGTAAACGATTTGCATTTAGAAGCTATCATCTTGATGCCTATGTAGTTTATCAGAAAACAGACAGCCAGGATTTACTTAGAACGCCAGAAGTTTATACTTTTAACAGCTTATATAAGGACCAAACTTTTTTTAAAGTGTTGAAGACACAAGTTGGGTTTGATGTAAGATATAATACTACCTATACTTCTTTATCTTATTCACCTGCGGCAAGCCAGTTTTATAATACTGTGTCGCCAGTATTTGGATCAAAACCTGTGATAGATATTTGGATGAAGGCTGGTTTACGCAGAGCGAATCTATTCTTGAAATACGAGTATATCAATCAAAAACTATTTTCGAATGGTTTTTATACAGTGAATGATTATCCGATGCAAGACAAATTGTTGAAGTTTGGCGTAAGCTGGAACTTCTACGACTAGGCTAGTTTTTAGATTTGTAGGATTTCGAGCTGAACTGATTATGTTTTCTGCGGTTTTTTCTTTGCAGCTGGAAACAATACATTATTTAAGATTAGGCGATAACCTGGGGAGTTGGGATGTAAACTTAAATCTGTTGGTGGATCGCTAACTTGATGTTGATAATCCTCAGGATCATGGCCACCGTAGAACGAGAATTGTCCTTTTCCTATTTCACCATGTAGGTAACGTACTTCGGCACCACCTTTATTTTCTCCCAACACTGTAACGCTTGGTTTTATCAAACTCTTTTTGAAGGCCGTTGTTTGACCCATAAAACCCTTGATTACCTTGTCGTGATTTTGAGTAAGCATAGTCGGTACTAAATCCCATTTTGCAGAAAAGTCAAATAAAGTAAAAAAGTCATTTCCTTCATTGAAATTGCGGGGCTGGGTTGTATCTATATCCGAAAATTCATATTTTTCTGCATTCATTTCTAATTTGAAGTCTCTGAAGGCAAAAGTGGCATTAAAATTTAATTTGCTTTGGGCATTTTGATCTGTTCCATCGCCATCAAACATACTTTCACAAATATCTATTCCTTCTGCAGCTAAAGCGATATCAAAGCTATCCGTACCAGAGCACATTGCAAACAAAAATCCGCCTCCTGAGCAAAATTCTTTAATATGTTTTGCTACAGAAAGTTTCATTTCTGAGACCTTCTGAAAGCCATTTCTCTTTGCTGCAGCCTCTTGATATTTTACATCGTCCTGATACCATGTAGAGTTTCTAAAGGACGACCAGAAGCGGCCATACTGACCGGTAAAATCTTCATGGTGCAAATGCAGCCAATCGTAATTCATTAACTTATCTTTTAAAATTTCATCATCATATATGATGTCATAAGGAATTTCTGCATAAGTAAGTACAAGTGTTACGGCATCATCCCAGGGTAACTTGCTTTTTGGTGAATAGACCGCAATTTTCGGCGTTTTCTCCAGCTTTACCATTTCCATATTCACATCTGGACTGTTGATCTCATTAAGAATGCTGTTTACTTTTCCATCTGCTATAATCTCATAGGAAACACCTCTGATTTTACATTCATCTTCAACAATTTTTAAATATTTGACCAAAAAACTGCCTCCTCGATAATTTAGAAGCCAATTTACCTCAGCTTGCTGTTTAATGCTCCAATAAGCTATACCGTATGCTTTTAAATGATTTTTTTGGCCTTCATCCATATAAATGAGGATAGATGATGCCCTTGCGAAGAAAGATAGCAAGGTAAGTACAAGTATAAGTTTAAATGCTTTCGACGTCATAGTTTGAAATTCCTAACGAATGTAATTTTTTTACAGAGGATTATAAAATTAAACTGCTCATTAAACGTTAAAATAGATTATTTGATATAGATTTAAATTTCTTATCAGTATTTTACAGGAATTGTGTTGCTAATCGTTTCTATTTACTAAATTTGGCGCTCGCAAACCGTCGTGAGCTAACTCATGATTGAAAAAATTATATATCAAGGAAAAATATACTATGAGTAAAGCAATAATTAAAACCGAGAAGGGCAATATGACAGTTGAGTTTTATGAAAATGATGCTCCAAAAGCTGTTGCCAATTTTAAAAAATTAGCTGGAGAAGGCTTTTATGATGGAATTTCTTTTCATCGCGTTATCCCTAACTTTATGGTACAGGGTGGATGCCCAAATTCTAAAGACCCAGCAAAGGCACATTTAGCGGGCACTGGAGGTCCAGGCTACAAAATTGATTGTGAATTAGATGGTGAAAATCAATTCCATGATCGTGGTGTATTATCAATGGCTCATGCAGGTAGAAATACAGGTGGTTCACAATTTTTCATATGCCACAGTAGAGCAAATACAGCTCACTTAGACCGCAATCACACTTGCTTTGGCAAAGTTATTGAGAATGTTGATGTGGTAGATGAGATTAGACAAGGAGATAAAATTACAAGTATAGAACTTATAGAAGATTAATGCTTTTGGCGTTTTGTGTGAAGGACTTTAATACTATACACAAAATGCCACAAGCCAAACTATTTACAAATGAACTTAAGAGGAATTGTAGCTGTATCTGGTAGACCGGGTTTATTTAAACTAATCGGTCAGAATAAAGCAGGTTATGTTTTAGAAGGCTTAGATGCGCAAAAATTAAAAATTGTTGCTAATTTATCAACAACAAAGCTGGCTTCGTTAGAAGACATAACTATTTATGGTGAGAATCAAGAAATAAAGTTAATTGATGTACTCACTAAAATTGCAGGGAATAAAAATGTGCCAGACGCAAAGGCAGATAGCAATGCGTTAAAGACATTTTTTGAAGAAGTTGCTCCTGATTACGATAAGGAAAAGGTATATACTTCTGATATGAAGAAAATCGTAGGATGGTATAATTTATTAAAAGATTTACCATTATTTACAGAAACTGCACCTAGTTTAGAAGAAGAAACAGGAAGCGTTGCAGAAGATAAAGTTGATTTGAAACCAAAAACAACTACAAAGGCTAAACCTACCAACGCAAAAGCACCTACTGCTAAGTCGGCTCCCGCCAAAAAGGCTAGTATGACAAGCAAGAAAGGCGTGTAGTTAATTAGCGTTTTTTACTTTGACAAACCTGTAAAGTTTTGTCAAAGTAAAAAACGCTAATTAATTAAGTACCACAATACAAATAAGATAATGAGCGTAACGATAATCGCAATGTTCATGTATCTTTTCTCTTTAGAAGTATCTGTTCTAAATCGATATTTTCTTTTATAATTACTTGGTAACATGTTAACTCCTTTTAAATAATGATGATGAGATTAGCCATTTTCCATAATGAATGCATTGTGTTTTAAGCATGATGATAAGGTTCATTTTTTAAAATCGTAAAGGCACGATATAATTGTTCAACAAAAAACAATCTTACCATTTGATGAGAAAATGTCATGTCTGACAGTGAAATAGTACCATTTGCACGTTTATAAATACTTTCATCAAATCCGTAAGGTCCACCAATTATAAAAACTAAATGTTGCACACTCCCTATCATTTGCTTATTTAAATAATTAGCAAATAAAACAGAGCTATATTTTTTGCCTTTTTCATCCATTAATATAATAACGTCGCTATTATTAATTTGTTTAAATATTGCTTCTGCTTCTTTATTTTTTTGTTGTGCTTCAGTTAAGTTTTTGGTGTTTTTAACATCTGGAATAATTGTGAAGTTAAAATTGATATAGTGTTTTAATCGACTAAGATATTTCTCAATTCCTTCTATTAAATATTTGTCTTCAGTTTTGCCAATGGCGATTAACGAAATCTTCATGTTATTCTATCTTAAGCATTCTCTATCTTTAGCACTTAATTAGTTCAAATATAATGTTTAAAACCGAGCAAGAAATACATACGAATTACGAATTCTTAATAGGTGGTGTCAAGACCGAGATAACGGAGGTTAAAACTAAGATTGATAGGTTTTCTTTCCTAAGGGTAGCATTATTAATTGTCGAAGTATTGTTGTTTGTTGCATTTGTAAGTGTTACTACTGATATGGCAATAGTGATAATGGGTTTTTGCTTATTGCTACCGATTATCATTTTTATCATTGTTGTAAAAAAGCAACAAGTGTTGAGCAAGAAAGAAACCTATCTGAAAAATTTGTTGTGGGTTTATCAAAACGAAGTAGACCTAATAATGGGTAAAGGAAATGGTTATGACCAGGGGGTTTCCTTTGACGATGATAATCATCCTTATCTATCTGATTTAGATATTTTTGGAAAATCATCTTTATTTGCGTTGATTAATCGTTGTGCAACCAAAGAAGGTGTAACTAAACTGGCAAATAATCTTACTCAAGAAAGCGATAAAGTCCATATTTTAGCCAGACAAGCTGCGGTTCAAGAAATTGTCAATGAAATTGCAAGTACATTTGGATTAAGAGCTAATTTAAGAGTCCACAACACCAACAAAATTGCTGAGATTAAATATAAACTGAAAGAGCAATTAAGTAAGCAATTGCAATTTACACAACAGCAGCTTTTGAGGATCTATGTTAAGGTAACACCATTCATTACCCTATCATTACTTTTGACAGCCATTATTATTGGCGGTAAACTATGGAGCGTTTTATCGTTATTGGCATTGATAAATGCAGCCATTACTTTTTATTACATGAAAAGGATTAATCTGGTTTATTACGGTTTTAGTGGTAGCGCTTTGTTGTTAAACGACTATGGAACGGCAATCGCGTGGACTGAAGAAAAAGAATGGGAAAGTGCCTACATTGTTGATTTATTCGAATCTAAAGAGAAAGTAAGTTTGCAAATAAAAAAATTAGCTAAGATTATCCAAGCATTTGACGCAAGATTAAATATTTTACTTTCAGCAATATTGAATTTTTTCTTTTTATGGGATTTAAGATGCTGTATTAAAATAGATCAATGGCATCAAATTGCGGCTGCAAAAGTAGAAAATGGCTTGGATCGTATTAGCTCTTTTGAAGAATTGATTTCGATTGCAACCTTAACTTTTAATCATCCAAACTGGACATTCCCTGAAATTTCAGACGATTTTTCATTTTCTTCAAGCTCAATGGGGCATCCACTTATCCTGCTGGAGAAAAGAATTGACAATGAGTTTGAATTTGTTGCACAGCCAACGGTCGACATTATTACTGGTTCTAACATGGCAGGCAAAAGTACTTTTTTACGGACTGTTGGTATTAACATGGTATTGGCATATTTAGGGGCTCCAGTTTGTGCTAGCCAAATGACTCTCTCTATTTTTAAACTGCTAACATATATGAGGATCAAAGATTCGCTTAATGAAAGTACCTCAACATTTAAGGCAGAGTTAAATAGACTAAAAATGATATTAACACATGTAGCCCTTCATAAAAATTCGCTTGTTTTAATTGATGAAATGTTAAGGGGTACGAATAGCAAAGATAAATTTATGGGTTCTAAGGTGTTTATTGAACGATTAATTAATTTGCGAACACCAACTCTTTTTGCTACTCACGATCTTCAACTCTCTGAACTAAAGGAGGTTTATGAACACAATGTCCGTAATTTTCATTTTGATATACAGATAAATAATGGCGAAATGGATTTCGATTATAAACTAAAGGATGGACCTTGTACGATTTTTAATGCTGCAATCTTACTGAAGGAGATTGGATTATCGTTAGATAATTAGTTATAAGTTAACTTTAAGTTCACATTTCTTCCTCAATTTAGTGTACGATAAGTTTGATGATAAAAGCAGCCGACTTTGGGAATGATTTTATATGGGGAATTGCTACAGCAGCAGCTCAAATAGAAGGTGCCTCAAATACTTATGGGAAAGGGGCATCCATATGGGACACATTTTCAAAACGTAAGGGAAAGATTAGGAAGGGGCATCAGCCAACACATGCTTGCGATTTCTACCATCGTTATAAGGAAGATCTTGCTTTAGTTAAATTATTAGGGTTTAAAATTTTTCGTTTTTCGATAGCATGGTCTCGGATTTTGCCTTACGGAAATGGCTATATAAATCGGGAAGGGATAAAGTTTTATCATCAGGTAATTGATGAGTGTTTAGCGTTAGATTTAGTTCCCTATATCACTTTATATCATTGGGATTTACCTGAAGCGTTGTCGAGGAATGGCGGTTGGACATCATTTAGCATTAATAGAGATTTTAATGAGTTCGTATCCATTTGTGCTAAAACTTATGGCAATAAGGTAAAAAATTGGCTTGTTATAAACGAACCATTTGGATTTACGTCGCTGGGTTATATGTTAGGTATACATGCTCCTGGAGAAACCGGACTTCATCATTTTTTTGCAGCTGTGCAACATACTGCCATTGCTCAGGCAGATGGAGGTAAAATCTTAAGAGCTGAAATAAATGGAGCGAATATTGGAACAACTTTTTCTTGTGCCGAAATTGTTCCATATACCGAAAGTCAAGCGGATAACTTAGTTGCAAAGCGGATAGATTGTTTAATGAATAGGTTATTTGTAGAACCTGCCCTGGGCTTAGGTTTTCCAGACGCAGGTTGGGATGTACTCGAAAAGTTTAAAATTAGCCATTCTACCTGGCGTCACCAAGAACGAATGAGGTTTGATTTTGATTTTATCGGGCTTCAAAACTACTTTCCTTTAGTGGTGAAATTTAATGCATTTGTTCCAGTTATTCAGGCTTGGGAGGTGAAGGCAAAAAAAAGAAATAAACCACATACTGCTATGGGTTGGGAAATTAATCCCGAAAGCTTTTACCGTATTATTAAACAATTTGCATCGTATCCGAACGTGAATAAGATAATGATTACAGAAAATGGTGCTGCATTTCATGATCAATTGCACAATGGTAAAATAGATGACAAGGAGCGTATAGCCTATTTTAAAGCTTATTTGGAGGCTTTGCTTAAAGCTAAAAATGAAGGTATTAATCTTATCGGATATCTAGCTTGGACTTTAATGGATAATTTTGAATGGGCCGAGGGCTATCATGCCAGATTCGGCTTGATTTACAATGATTTTAAAACGCAGGAACGCACTATTAAGCATTCGGGATATTGGTGGAAGGATTTCTTGAGCTAAACCATTACGATCTGTTTTTAACTACTGCATATTCGTATCATACAATAATCCATTATAAACATAGTTTTACACATTATTTTTCGTGTAAATTAAAGGAAATTTATCTTAGATTTATTTTTAATACGCCACCGCATGTTGGCAATAATTAACCAAATATTTACCTGATATGTTATCAATGAGGAAAAAATTGCTGATTTCAGTTTTTCTTGTTATTGCAGGCTTCATCTGTTTTTCTTTATTTTCTTCTGAAAAGCCAATAGATTTTAATACACAGGTTAAACCTATTCTTAACAAAAAATGCATCACCTGCCATGGAGGTGTAAAACAGCAAGGAGGCTTTAGCGTGTTATTTAGAGAAGAAGCTATGGCTGCAACTAAAAGCGGTAAGCCAGCAATTATACCAGGTAATCCTGAGGATAGCGAATTTATTAAACGACTTAATTCTGACGACCCCGAAGTTAGGATGCCTTACAAACATGAAAAACTCGATAATCACGAAATTGATATTTTAACTAAATGGGTTGAACAGGGTGCGAAGTGGGGTAATCATTGGGCTTATTTGCCAGTTAAGCCTGTTGAAGTTCCAGCAATAGGTAATGAGTGGGCGCGTAATGATCTTGATAAATTCATTTTCGCAAAGCTGGAAGAAAAAAATCTTAAGCCAACGAAACAGGCAGATAGGGCAACTTTATTAAGAAGAGTAAGCTTGGATTTAATAGGTACTTATCCTTCAGCGAAAGTGGCAAATTCTTACTTAACTACCAAGGATGAAAAAAAGGCATACGAAATTTTAGTTGATAGCTTATTATCATCTCCTCGTTTCGGAGAAAAATGGGCTTCTATGTGGCTTGATATTGCCAGATATGCAGATACCAAAGGGTATGAAAGTGACCCAAATAGAAATATTTGGCAATACAGAGATTGGGTAATCCGGGCATTTAATAAAGACATGCCTTACAACCAGTTCATTACCGATCAAATTGCTGGCGATCTATTTCCAAATCCATCTGATGCTCAATATATCGCAACTGCATTTAGCCGTAATACGCCATCAAATGATGAGGGTGGAACAAGTAACGAAGAATTTAGAGTTTCGGCGGTAATTGATAGGGTAAATGCCACTTGGGAAGGACTAATGAGTACTACATTCGCTTGCGTTCAATGTCACGCACATCCCTATGATCCCATTAAACATGATGAATATTATAAATTCATGTCTTATTTTAACAACACGCGTGATGAAGATTTAATCGCTGAATATCCATTGCTAAAGCATTTTAATGATAGTCTGACGAATAGACTTGATGAATTAATAAACTGGGTAAATAAGGTGTCCACTCCAAAAAGGGGACAAGATATTAAGCTTTTCCTAAAAACGGGCCAACCAGTTGTTAATTCTACTATTGCAGATAGTATAGAGCATGGGGTAATTAATAACAAAAATATAGCATTATACTTAAGCAATAACGGCGTTGCCCGCTTAAAATCAGTCGATTTGAATCATTCAGACCAACTTATCTTAAAATATAACACAAATAAAATTGGCGGTAAGCTAAGTCTTCATTTGGATGGGCCTAATGGACCATTGTTAAAAACTTGGAAGGTTGATACGTTAAGCAGACAACAGATTGTTGCTGTTGATTATAAAAAGCAAACTGGAATTCATGACATTTTTATTAAGTACCATAATCCAACCTTGACAAACCCGTTGGAATTTGGGCTTTCTTTTGATTGGTTTCATTTTACACAACAATTTCCTGGGCGTGGAAATGCAGATTATGCCAAGTACAAAAAGGTATTTGATGATCTATTAAGTGTTAATGTACCAACTACGCCAATCTTGATAGACAATCCATTAACCATGCAGCGTAAAAATAATGTGTTTGTACGTGGAGCTTGGACTTCGAAAGGAAAAGAGGTGGGTATTGGCGTACCTAAAACATTCGCCTACGCAATGCCAAAAGGGGCACCTAAAAACAGAATGGGCTTAGCGATGTGGATGACAGATAAACGGAACCCTTTAGTGTCTAGAACAATGGTTAACCGGCTCTGGGAGCAGTTATACGGCGTGGGGTTAGTGGAGACCTTAGAGGATATGGGCACGCAAGGAATGGCTCCAACACATAAAGAACTTTTGGATTTCATGGCTTACCAACTTATGCATGAGTATAATTGGAGCATCAAGAAGATGCTAAAAGAAATGGTCAGTATGGCTACTTACCGGCAAGACAGTAAAGTGTCGGAAGAACTAAAGGAGAAGGATTTATTTAATAAGTTCTATGCGCGGGGTTCTAGAGTTAGGTTAAGTGCTGAACAGGTTAGGGACCAAGATTTGGCTATCAGTGGCGTATTAAGTACCAAGATGTTTGGTAAACCTGTTATGCCTTGGCAGCCCGAAGGAATTTGGCTTTCTCCATATAATGGATCAAAATGGGTTGTAAGCCCAGGTGAGGAACAATATAGACGGGCCGTTTACACTTATGGCAAACGTACTGCCCCCTATCCTTCTTCTATAGCTTTTGATGGAACAGCACGAGCAGTTTGTACACCAAGGCGCATACGTACCAATACACCAATGCAAGCTTTAGTTACTTTAAATGATAGTGTTTATATAGATATGGCAAGGCATTTCGCAAAACGAATGCTAAAATCTAATGCGACGTCCACAGCTGCACAGATTTCAAATGGATATAAAATGATGCTTTATAAAAATATTCCTGCAGACAGGTTAAAGATTTTTGAGAATTTATATCAGATTTCGTTAAAAGAGTTTAAACGTGATGCTAAAAGTGCAGCGGCGTTTATGGGAAATAAAATGCAAGTAGCTAGGGCAGAGGATGCAGCCTTGGTGATGGTTGCCAATGCCATGTTAAATTTAGACGAGGTAGTTACAAAAAATTAAAGATGACTAGAGACGAATTGAATGCATATCGTTTAACCAAAGAAGCTCAAGAGGCGCAGCTTAGCGGTATTACCAGACGACATTTCCTAAAAGAAAGTGCTTTTGGATTAGGTGCATTGGCTATGGGGTCTATGCTTGGAAGCTGTGGTAATCTTTTTTCTAGTAACACCGCTAAAATTGCTTATGACCCGGCCCACCCATTATTGCCAAAATCTCCACCGTTTGTAGGAAAAGCCCGAAGTGTAATCTATTTGCATATGGCAGGTGCGCCATCTCAATTAGAATTGTTTGATTATAAACCTGAGTTGATGAAAATGGATGGACAAGACTGTCCCCCTTCAGTGCTTGCTGGCAAAAAATTTGCATTTATAACGGGAGTTCCAAAAATGCTTGGGCCTCAGGCTACTTTCGCCAAGTATGGCCAAAGCGAAGCTTTGGTAAGTGAAAATTTACCTCACTTTTCGACTATGGTTGATGATGTTAGTTTTTTAAAGTGTGTAACTACAGATCAATTTAACCATGCACCTGCCCAATTATTAATCCATACTGGTAGTCCGCGATTAGGTAGACCGAGTATGGGAAGCTGGGTGACGTACGGCTTAGGGTCCGAAAATCAGAATTTACCCGGATATGTGGTTTTAACTAGTGGAGGTAGTTTTCCTGATGCTGGAAAAAGTGTATGGGGGAGCGGATTTTTACCATCTGTGTATCAAGGGGTACAATGTAGAAGTGAAGGCGATCCTGTTCTGTTCATAAAAGATCCTGATGGGATGAATAGAGATTTGAGAAAAGCCTCCATTGACGCAATCAATAAAGCGAATGAGCAACAATATAAAGAATATAATGACCCAGAAATTTTATCCCGTATTGCCCAATATGAAATGGCCTATCGGATGCAAATCTCTGCACCAGAAGTGATGAATATCAATGATGAACCTGCCTATATTCATGAAATGTACGGAACGAAACCTGGCAAAGCCTGTTTTGCAAACAATGTGTTGCTTGCTCGTAAATTGGTAGAAAAAGGTGTTCGATATATCCAATTATTTGATTGGGGTTGGGATGCGCATGGCGATAGCCCTGGTAACTCTTTAAATATTGGATTAAAAAATAAATGTAGAAGTATAGATAAACCTATTACTGCATTGTTACTAGATTTGAAACAACGAGGTTTGCTCGACGAAACATTGGTTGTTTGGGGCGGCGAATTTGGGCGAACACCTATGATGGAAAATAGAAATGGTGTACAAAATCCATATAAAGGTCGTGATCACCATACCGAAGCCTTTACCATTTGGATGGCTGGCGGTGGAATAAGAAAAGGATTTACCCACGGTGAAACAGACGAGATTGGCTATAGTGCTATAAGTGGAAAAGTTGATGCTTTTGACGTTCAAGCAACGATTTTAAATCAATTAGGTTTCAATCATGAAGAATTTACCTATCCATTTCAAGGAAGACCGTTTAGGCTAACAGATGTGTCGGGAAAGGTAATTAACGAAATAATAGCCTAATTAAAATTTTTAAATATTAATGAACCAATAACTTAGTACGATGCCTCAAACACGAAGAGATTTTTTAAAACAAACTGCATTTGCGAGTGCTTTGCCTATGATACATCCAATAACAGAGTTAATGGCGAATCCCATGGCAACAGTAAAAGCTAATGCTGGATTTGAGCTTTTATTTATGCAAACCGACTGGGGTTTTAAAGGCTCAATTGATGAATTTTGTGCAGCTGCAAAAAATGAAGGCTATGATGGTATTGAAGTATGGTGGCCGGGAGATGAAAATGCCGCTAAGCTTTTCAATGCATTAAAAAAGCATCAATTGGCTGTTGGTTTTCTTTGTGCTGGTCAGCAGGCAAATTTTTCAGAACACTTTACTTCCTTTAAGACAAATTTAGACGCCATTTGTGCCAATAAATTTCAAAGGCCAATTTATATCAACTGTCACTCTGGGAAAGATTATTTTTCTTATGAAGATAATAAACAGTTAATTGATTATGTAACCGTTAAAAAAAAATCATCTGGCATTCCGATTTACCATGAAACACATCGTGGAAGAATGATGTATACCGCACCAATTGCAAAGAATTTTGTCCAGAAGAACCCCGAGGTTAGACTTACCTTAGATATATCGCACTGGTGTGTTGTGCATGAAAGTTTGTTGGCTGATCAAAAGGAAACGATAGACTTCCTGTTGAATAATGTAGATCATATACATTCGAGAATTGGCTATGCTGAAGGTCCGCAAGTTAATGATCCACGTGCTCCAGAGTGGCAAAATGCGATTAAGGCACATTTAGGGTGGTGGGATACTGTTATTGCAAAAAAGAAGAAAAATGGAGAACGAATGACGATTTTAACCGAATTTGGTCCACCCGATTATATGCCAACTTTACCCTATACTCGTCTGCCGGTAGCGGATCAATGGGCTATTAACGTATATATGATGAATTTGCTTAAAAAGAGATATTTATAGATGCTAGATTTTTTTGGTCGTTTCCACCCAATTTTTGTTCATCTTCCAATTGGGATTTTATTACTGGCTTGCCTATTTATTTTATTATCTGCAAAAACGCAATTTGCAGGTTTAAAACAGTCAATTCCTCTGGTATTGCTATTAGGGGCCTTAAGTGCGGTAATATCTTGTTTAACAGGTTATTTGTTGGCTAATAGTGGTGAATATGATGGTAATCTTGTGAGCAATCATCAATGGATGGGAATTTCGGTAGCAGTAATTGCAATAATGTTATGGATACTTTATCTAAAAATAACAACTACTTGGATTTTGAACCTAATTTCGATTGCGCTTATTATTTTGATTTCGATTACTGGGCATTTGGGTGGCTCATTAACCCATGGGGCCAATTATTTAACTGAACCATTAAAAGAGGATAGAAATAAGAAAGCTGCTATTCCACCTATTCCGAATATTGCAGAAGCTTTTGTTTATAAAGATGCCGTACAACCATTATTGCAAAACAGATGTTATAATTGTCACGGTGCAGAAAAGCAAAAGGGTAAGTTGAGGCTTGATGCTCAAGAGTATATCTTAAAAGGTGGCAAGGCAGGTAAAACCGTTGTGCCTGGCAATGCAGAAGAAAGTGAGTTGATAAAGAGGATTTTATTGCCGTTAAGTGATGAAGATCATATGGCACCAAAGGAAAAACCTCAACTAACTATGAATGAAATTGCATTGCTAAAATGGTGGATTGACAATGGTGCAGATTTCAATAAGAAATTTAAAGAGCTCCCGCAATCAGGTGCCATTAAACAATTACTAAATGCGTTGCAAACGGGCGACGTAACTACAAAGGCGAGTGACTTACCAACAAAGGAGATTGGTGCTGCTAATACAGATGCAATCTCGACGCTCACTAATGCGGGGATTACGGTAGTGCCAGTAGCGAAAAATACGAATTACCTTTCAGCTAATTTTGTAAATGCAAAATCCTTTTCCGACAGTGTAACTCAAAGTATCAAGAAAATAAAAGAACAATTGATTTGGATAAAGTTAGAAAATGAAGCCGTTAATGATCAACTGTTGAATGATTTTAAGGATTGTAAAAACTTGACTCGACTAAGTTTAAATTATACTAAAATTACTGATAGAGGTTTAGCTTCTTTAAGTGAAATGAATGAACTTCAATCATTAAGTTTAGTGGGAACTAAAATCACCATAAATGGCCTGTTAAAACTTGGTAAACTTAAAAAGCTAAAAAATATCTACTTGTATCAAACTAATATTAAGATGGCTGATTGGAATAAATTGAAAACGCTTTTCCCAAAAGCTAAATTAGATAGCGGAAATTATCGTGTGCCGACATTGCCAGAAGATACGACTTTATTAAAATAGGATATCATACTCCTGTTCGTGTTTCTTCTCTTTGATAAATTAAACCTAGCTTTGTAATATGGAAGACAAAATTGTAATATATCATAACTATGAAAACCCTATTGAGGCAAATATTGTCTTAACTAGGTTGAAAGATGCTGGATTTAATTGCTTTTTATCAGGAGAGGCAACAGCCAGCTTAAGGCCTTTTTTTGACGCGTCAATTAGTGGTATTCAGTTACATGTTTTTGAAGCAGACGTAGCGGCAATTAGCGCGTTGCTTGCCGAAGAAAGCGAGCTATAACAATCGCTATGGAAGATAAAATTGTAGTGTATCGCACATTTGCCGACCCTATCGAGGCAAATATCATATTAACAAGGTTAATGGATGCTGGCTTTAATTGCTTTTTATCTGGCGAAAATACAATGAATTTAGGTTTTCTTCTCGATTCGCCATTAAGCTACATACAGCTTCATGTATTCGAAAATGAATTAGAAGACATCGAGAAATTTTTAGCCGAACCCATCGGATAAATTCAGATAAAAACCCCATGCTGATTTTACTCAACATGGGGTTTTTTTAAGATCAAAACTAAACTGCTTTTGTTCCTTATAGTCCGGCTGCTTTTAAAGCTGCTTCTTTTCGGATAATATTTAATGCACCACCGGCTTTAAACCAGTCTATTTGTTGAGCATTATAGCTATGGTTTACTACAATCGTTTCTTGTGTTCCATCAGCATGATGTAAAACCATTTCTAAAGGCACATTTGGAGCAAAAGTAGTGAGTCCGATAATATCGATGGTATCATCCTCTAATATTTTGTTGTAATCATCTTTGTCCGCAAAAGTCAAGCCTAACATGCCTTGTTTTTTAAGGTTTGTTTCATGAATACGAGCAAAAGATTTAACTAATACAGCGCGAACGCCCAAATGACGAGGTTCCATAGCTGCGTGTTCACGAGATGAACCCTCTCCATAATTTTCGTCGCCCACTACAACAGATCCTAAGCCTTCGGCTTTGTAATCACGCTGTGTAGCAGGTACAGGACCATATTCTCCCGTTAAAGCATTTTTAACATCATCCGTTTTGTCATTGAAGAAGTTAACTGCACCGATTAACATATTATTTGAGATGTTATCTAAGTGACCGCGGAACTTTAACCATGGGCCAGCCATAGAAATATGATCTGTTGTACACTTTCCTTTAGCCTTAATCAATAATTTTAAGCCCTTTAAATCGGTTCCTTCCCAGGCTTTGAATGGATCTAATAATTGTAAGCGGTGTGAAGTAGGAGATACCAATACCTGAACACCTGAACCATCTTCGGCAGGAGCTTGGAATCCAGCATCTTCAACTGCATATCCATTAACAGGTAATTCATCTCCTACAGGTGGATCAAGTTTAACTTGCTCACCTTTATTGTTAGTTAACGTATCTGTTAGTGGATTAAATCCAAGGTTTCCTGAAATAGCGATTGCAGCAACTATTTCTGGAGAGGTTACAAAAGCAAAAGTATTTGGATTACCGTCGGCACGTTTTGCGAAATTCCTGTTGAATGAGTGTACAATCGTATTTTTTTCGGCTTTTTCAGCACCTGTACGATCCCACATCCCAATACATGGTCCACATGCATTGGTAAAGATAGTCGCATTCAAATCTTCAAATGTACCCAGTAAGCCATCACGGTTAGCGGTATAACGTACTTGCTCAGAACCTGGGTTTATACCAAATTCTGCTTTAATATCTAATCCTTTAGCTATAGCTTGTTTTGCAATTGATGCCGCACGGGATAAATCTTCATATGATGAATTAGTACAAGAACCAATTAATCCCCATTCTACTTTTAACGGCCAACCATTCGCTTCAGCTGCTGCTTTCATCTGAGAAATTGGCGTAGCTAAATCTGGTGTAAACGGACCATTCAAATAGGGTTCTAATTCATCTAGGTTAATTTCAATCAGCTGGTCGAAATAATTTTCTGGATTTGCATACACTTCTGGATCTCCTGTTAAATGCTCGGCAATATTGTTAGCAGCATCAGCAACATCAGCACGATTAGTAGCACGTAAATAACGTTCCATACTTTTATCGTATCCAAAGGTTGATGTTGTTGCACCAATTTCGGCTCCCATATTACAAATGGTTCCTTTACCGGTACAGCTTAAATTTTCAGCTCCATCGCCAAAATATTCAACGATAGCTCCTGTACCACCTTTTACGGTTAAAATACCAGCAACTTTTAAAATTACATCCTTTGCAGAAGCCCAGCCATTTAATTTTCCAGTTAATTTTACGCCGATCAATTTGGGAAATTTAAGTTCCCATGGTAATCCTGCCATTACATCGCAGGCATCTGCACCACCAACTCCAATAGCAACCATACCTAAACCACCAGCATTTACTGTATGGCTATCGGTACCAATCATCATCCCACCAGGGAAAGCATAATTTTCTAATACAACTTGGTGGATAATTCCTGCACCTGGTTTCCAGAAACCGATGCCATATTTATTAGATACAGAGGCCAAGAAATCGAATACTTCTTTACTTTCTGTATTAGCATGAGGTAAATCAATATCAGCTCCAGATTTGGCTGTAATCAAGTGATCGCAATGCACAGTAGAAGGTACAGCAACCTGAGGGCGACCAGCTTGCATAAATTGCAATAATGCCATTTGAGCAGTCGCATCTTGCATTGCTACTCTATCTGGTGCAAAGTCTACATAATCTGTTCCGCGAACGAACGCAGTTTTCGCGTTCCCATCCCAAAGGTGCGTATATAATATTTTCTCTGAAAGCGTTAAAGGTCTGCCTACAACTTTGCGAGCCGCTTCTACACGACTGCTAAAATTGGCGTATACCTTTTTGATCATTTCTATGTCAAAAGCCATTGATAATCTGTGTTAGTTAATCCATTCGTCTATTAGGTAGCGAATTTACAAAAAAAACAGGCTTAACGCTATCATCTCTATCTCATTATATTATTTGGAAAAATTCTAAATAAGTGAATAACCGACAGTTTAAGCGCAACTATTTTTTCGTTAAATTCTTAATCTCCTTTTTAGTCATCTCTTTTTGAATAATCTCGGGTGTTATCAATGGCGTATAGTATTTTTGTGTCGTTAAAATATCGTTTGCACTTTCCACAGTACAGAAGAATGGTGTTATAAAACCGTATAGGCTTTTACGGTCCTTTATGCCTTGGTTTCTTACAGATTCGAAGTCAGCCGATTTAAGATAGGTAATGATTATTGAGATGCCATATCTTTCATTTTGCATATGGCTCAATCCTAGGGCTGTGCCGGGGAATACTGTTTGACCTTCTTTTACAAGGAGACCTTTTCTAAACCCCTTATAGCTTGCTAATGTTCCATCAGCATGTTCAATCATAACTTCGTTTACCTTGCTTGTGAATTCAACCTCTTTATTATCTTGGTCGAAAAGATCAGCTGCCTTTACTACGATTCCTTTTCTAATAGCTATCACTGTGTCTGCTTGCTCTGTATAAAAACGATAAGCCTTCCAGTCGGCCGGGGTTGTAGAACCAAAATAGGCAGCATTCATAAATCCAGATTCGGCGACTCTTACTTTTTTCCCATTTGCATAAGGTAATGTGTACAGGAATTGGGCATTGTATTTTGGATTTAGTTCTCCTCGTATGTAACTATAGCTGTAAGAATAGCCTATACCCTGGTCTTTATTATTTGGTCTTAAGGTTAGGAAGTTGTCGGTTTCATATTTTATTTTAAAAGCGGGTTGGTTTAGGTTATCAGAATTCGTTAGGCTTTTAAAGTTTAGTACAACTGTATAGCTTCCAGGTGAGCTCTTTTCCGCTGTTAGCGTTACACTTTTGTCGTTATTTACTTTACTACTGATCGTTAATTCCTTTTGTTGCGCATTTGCGGTTAATATACTTAGACAAATTACGAGAGAGATGGCCACTTTTTTCATTTAGTTAGGAGTAAGTTGTGTTTTTGTTGCTAAAGATGAAAAAACTATCTTAAATCCACAAACTGTCCAAAAATGAACGCTTTTGTGCAATAATGAACAGTTTAATATTTTGTTTTATAGCTAAATATTTGATAGTTAGCTGTTTATTTGATAAAGTATCATTGGCATTAACTTCGCTAACAGAGCTAAATTAAAGCTTGCCAAATTGGTAACCTTCATTGACAAGATATTCGATAGCTTTGGGTAAAGCGTATTTTAGTCGCTCAAAGGCTTTTAAACTATCGTGAAAAACAATGACAGAGCCATTTTCGGTATTTTTAGTAATATTTTGATAACATTTTTCGGGCGAAAGGTTGAGGTCGAAGTCACCACTTAAGACATCCCACATTATAATTTGCAGTTTGCAGTTTGTAGTTCGTGTGCTGTCTGAGAACTGAGAACTAAGAATGGAAATCTGGCTTTTCTTTATTCTGCCAAAAGGTGGTCGAAAGAGATTAGTTTGGGTAAGTTCCTGACATTTTAAAAAGTTTTGGAGATAGGTTTTGTCATCTGTTTTCCATCCGTTTAAATGGTTAAAGGTGTGGTTTCCGATAGCGTGTCCTTCACTTTTTAAGCGTTCAAATAGATCTGGGTGCTTGAGAATGTTATCGCCAATGCAAAAAAAAGTAGCTTTTATTTTAAAGCTTTTTAAAGTATTTAATACAAATTCTGTAACATTGGGTATGGGTCCATCGTCAAAGGTTAAATAAACAATCTTTTGCGAGCGGGATTTGTTCCAAGTTAAAGCGGAATAAAACCATTTTAATAAAAGTGGAGATTTAACAAGGTACATGCCCCAAAAGTAAACAATTAAAGGCTGTACTTAAAAATTTACAAAACTCCATCAATTGTTTATTTATTATTGCGAAACAAATTTTTATGAAACAAGTTGCCAATCTGAGCTTTTTAAAAAAGCTAACTTTTATTTTCTCTATCGTTTCTTTAGCTGGCTTTAGCCAATTAAGCTATGCCCAAGAGATAATTACCATTCAACAGGCAGTAGAAAATACGCTAAAAAATAACTTACAGATCAAACAAGCACAATTGAGTGCTGCCTTAAGCGATGAAAACCTAAGTCAATCTAAATACGCACTTTATCCTACGTTAAATGGGAGTGCAAACTATAACAAGAACTTTGGGCGTAGTATAGATCCATCAACAAATCAATATATCAGTCAACAATTTTCTTCCGCAAGCGGTAATCTTTCGGCAGGAGCTGATTTATTTCAAGGTTTTGCAAAGGTTAACCAAATCAGACAAAACAAAATCTTGCTTGATGCAGACAAGACTAATATTGATAAAATTAAAAACGATTTAATTTTATCTGTAGTTACGTCATACATGCAGATTTTATTTAATAAAGATTTATTAGCCGCATCTGAGCAACAATTAACGGTTTCTAAACAAACATTAAACCGAGAGCAAGCATTGCTCGATGCTGGGAATAAAACGCTGGCTGATATTTCTCAAGCCAAATCACAAGTAGCTATTGCCGAATTAAATGTGACTAACGCACAAAATAATTTGTCAATTTCTTTTTTAAATCTAAACCAACTGATGGAAATGCCGTCGAATGCTAGATTTGAAGTTCAAGCCCCGCTAATTAACGATAATGTTGCTGCTAAGAGCAATTATGATATCAATGAAATTTATAATAGTGCTGTTAACACTTTTCCAGATGTTAAATTGGCAACATTAAGAACTGCAGCTGCAGCAAAAGGAATTGACATTGCCAAGGCAAATTATTCGCCTAGGTTGTCTATCGGTGCTGGTCTAGGGTCGAATTATTCAAGTGGTAGACAAGAGTTAATTTCTTCCACCCCAAATGGAACAAGAGAGATTGGAAGAACGGCCACAACTAACGAAGCCGTAGTTGTACCGAATTTTTCTACCATTTTTGCTAATCAAAAATTTAAAAGTCAAATCCAAGACAATTTTAATCAATCAATTGGTTTAAATCTATCTATCCCAATTTTTAATGGCTTCTCTGCTCGTTCTTCCGTTAGAAGGGCAAAAATTAACTATCAAAATACACAAGTTCAAGAGCAACTAACTAAAAATAATTTAAGTAAAGTTATTTCACAGGCAGTTGTAGATTTAAAAGCAGCCGAAGGTAGATTTGTGTCAACAACCAACGCTTTTAATGCACAAAAGGATGCTTTCTATGTGGTAGAAGAACGTTATAATGTAGGTTTGGTAAATTCATTAGATTATAGCACAGCTCAAACCAATAAAAATAAAGCCGAAATTGATATGATCCAAGCTAAATACGATTTGTTATTTAGGGCAAAAGTGATCGATTATTATTTAGGCAAACAGATTACATTTTAAAGTATCAAGTAGTTAGTATCAAGTATCAAGATTGGGTGCATATTATTAGCGAACTAAAATATTACAACATTTAAATATTAAAATAGATAAACAAAAAAATATGAAACTTAAACACATATTAATTGCCATTGGGGTATTGCTAGTTCTATTGATCGGTGCTAAATTCGCCGGTTTAATAGGGGGCGATAAAACAGAAAAAGTTACCGTAGATAAAGCAGGCGAGAAAAAAGTAGTGGAAACGGTTACTGCAAGTGGTAAAATACAACCTGAAACTGAAGTTAAATTAAGTTCAGAAGTTTCTGGAGAGGTAACCGAACTTTTAGTTAAAGAAGGCGACGTAGTTAAAAAAGGGCAATTGCTCTGTAAAGTTAGACCAGATGTATTACAGTCAGGTTATGAACGCGCTGTGGCTTCTTACAATTCTCAAAAAGCAAGTGTAACATCTTCTCAGCAGCAGCTTGTTCAAGCTGAAGCTAATTTTGTTAATGCCGAAGCCACTTATAAACGAAATGTTGAACTATTTAACAAGAAAGTTATTTCAGCTTCGGAGTTTGATGCTGCTAAAGCGGCTTATTTAACCGCCAAAGCAACTTTAGCAAGTGCTAAAGCAAGCGTAACTGGAGCAAAATTTGGATTGGAGCAATCGGGCGCAAACGTTAAAGAGGCAGGCGCAAATTTAGCTAAAACAACTATCTATTCTCCAGTTGATGGAGTGGTTTCTAAATTATCTATCGAGTTAGGAGATCGTATTCTTGGTACTTCGCAAATGGCCGGAACGGAGATTATGCGTATTTCAAATTTAACTACCATGGAAGTTAACGTGGAAGTAAATGAGAATGACATTAATCGTGTAAATGTTGGCGATAGTGCTTCTATCGAGATCGATGCATTCGCTGATAAGAAATTTAAAGGAATAGTAACAGAAATAGCAAGTTCATCAACTAGCGTTGGTGCGGCAACAACATCTGTTGATCAAGTTACCAACTTCTCTGTAAAAGTTCGTTTGCTTGCTGATTCATATAGTGCAGTAAAAGGTGGCGCAAAAGATTTGCCATCTCCATTTAGGCCAGGATTATCTGCTACAGTAGATATTGAAAGTGAAACGTTAACAGGCTTAGCTGTACCAATCCAGTCTGTATTTACAGGTGATAAGGATAAATCTACTGATCCAATGAAAAATGCAGGAAATGATCAGAACATGGATAAACAAAAAAGTAAGTTAAACGATAAAAAAGTTAAGCAATACGTTTATTTATTCGACAGCAAGACAGCTACAGTAAAGAAAGTAGAAGTGACTACTGGTATCCAGGACGATCAATTTATCATTGTTAAAACAGGAGTTAAAGCAGGGCAGGAAATCGTTAGTGGACCGTATTCTGCAATTCAAAATAAATTAAAGGACGGTATGAAAGTAGAAAAAACTACTAAGGATAAGCTGTTTAGCACAGATGCTAAAAAGTAGATAGTAGCTAATCATAATATTTAAGTATTTTTGAATTCGTTAAGGTTTAAGTTAGTTGATTATTCAATTAGCTTAAACCTTTTCTCATTTCAAAGATTTTTAAAATTAAAATACTATGGCAGCAAGAATTGCAATGATAGGAGGTGGAAGTTGGGCAACAGCAATTATTAAAATGCTGTCTGATAACATTTCTGCAAAGGAAATTTATTGGTGGATGCGCAATGAGGAAGCTATCTCCCATATCAAAACTTTTAAACATAACCCCAATTATTTAAGCTCTGTTGAAATTAAGCTACCAAAAAGCCATGTTTCTTCTGATATCGCGGCCATTATTAAACAGGCAGATTACGTTGTTTTAAACGTTCCTGCTGCATTTTTAAAAGAAACATTAAAGGGAGTAGGTATCGAAGATTTGAAAGGGAAGAAAATTGTTTCTGCGATTAAAGGAATTGTACCTGACGAAAATTTAATCATAGGTGAGTTCCTAAATCAAAAATATCAAATTCCTTTACAGGATATACTAGTTATTAGCGGGCCTTGCCATGCTGAAGAGGTTGCACTAGAAAAGCTTTCTTATTTAACGATTGCTAGTACTGATATAGCATTGGCTGATAACTTTGCAAACTTATTGGCGACTAGGTATATTAAAACGAATGTTTCGGATGATATTTTTGGAACAGAATACGCCGCAGTTTTGAAGAATATATATGCGGTAGCCAGCGGTATTTGCCATGGCGTGGGCTATGGAGACAATTTTCAAGCGGTTTTAATTTCCAATGCAATTCGTGAAATCAAAGATTTTGTAGATGCTGTTCATCCGATTGATCGAGATATTATAGAATCGGCTTATTTAGGTGATTTGTTGGTGACGGCATACTCTCAGTTTAGTCGCAATCGAACTTTTGGTAATATGATAGGGAAGGGATACACTGTTAAATCGGCCCAATTGGAAATGAATATGATTGCAGAGGGCTATTATGCAGCAAGCTGTATGTACCATATCAATCAGAAGTATAAGGTAGAAATGCCAATCAGCAATGCGGTGTATAATATTTTATATAAATTTCATGCGCCACATGCAGAAATGAAATTGTTAACAGAAAAATTGAACTAGTTCAATTCTAAAATAAAAAAAGTCCCTCAATTTTTATATCGAGGGACTTTTTTATTTAATGAAATTGGTTCATCTAAGATCTGCGTCTGCGTTCTCCGCCTCCGTTGCCACCATCACGTCTTCCGCTTCCGCCTGCATTTCCACCTTTATCGTCACGGCTGCGACCAGAGAAATCTCTGAAACCGCCACCAGCACTACCACCATCACGTCTTCCGCTTCCACCACTGCTTCTTCTATCTCCACCACCACTTCTTCTTTCGCCACCGCCGTATCCGCCGCCGCCTCTTCTTTCTCCACCACCGTAGCCACCTCTTCTTTCTCCACCGCCACTTCTTCTTTCACCATCACCACCGCGACCACCTACTGGTGCTTCTCCGCTTTTTTCTATTCTAACATCGCGACCATTAAATTTAATGTCTTTAAAGTTTGTGAATAAAGAATCTACAGCATCATTTTCTACTTCAACGAAAGAGAAGACACCTTTTAAATCGATTTTACCAACAGATTTACCACTGATTTTGCCATTATTACAAACAAAACCTAATAAATCACCTCTCGTAAATTCATCCACCGAACCCACATTAATAAATAAACGGGTATAGTTACTGTTATCAAAATTTCTACCTCCACGTTCCCCACGCTCACCTCTTTCACCTCTATCTCCACGATCGTCTGCACTAGCATTTAAATCTGGTGCGTTTGAATAATAATCCAAGAAACGATTAAACTCTAATGAAGCAAATTTCTTAATGATATCTTCTTTACTTAACTCAGCAAACTCATCCATAATTCTTGGAATGTACTGATCAATTTGATCTGTATTTACTTCCACATTGTGGACTTTGTGAATTAAAGAGAACAATTGTTTTTCACAAACATCAAATCCTGTAGGTAATTCTGCTTTTGTAAACTGTTTACCAATAATTCTTTCGATCTGACGGATTTTGCCAGTCTCTTTAGCGTTGATAATACAGATTGAAATACCAGTTTTACCAGCACGACCAGTACGGCCTGAACGGTGAGTATAACTTTCAATTTCATCAGGCAAAGAGTAATTGATTACGTGAGTTACATTGTTTACATCGATACCGCGAGCTGCAACATCAGTAGCAATTAATAATTGCATGTTACGATCACGGAAACGTTGCATTACTTTATCACGTTGTTGTTGAGATAAATCTCCGTGTAATGAATCTGCATTGTAGCCATCTTTAATTAAGTGCTCAGCAACATCCTGTGTATCCATTTTGGTTTTACAGAATACCACGGCAAAAATCTCTGGGTTAAAATCTACAATCCGTTTTAAAGCAGCATATTTATCACGGGCACGAACAATATAATATTCATGTTCGATGTTTACGTTACCTGCATTTTTTGTGCCCATGGTTAATTCTACAGGGTTTTCCATGTAGTTTCTAGCAATACGACGAACCTCAGGAGGCATCGTTGCAGAGAATAACCATGTTTTTTTATCGTCTGGTGTAGTCGATAAAATGTCGTTAATGTCTTCTTGGAAGCCCATGTTTAACATTTCATCAGCTTCATCCAATACTACATATTTAACATTAGAGAAATCGATGGCTTTACGGCCAATAATATCTAACATACGGCCGGGCGTGGCCACTACAATTTGTACGCCATTGCGTATTTCACGTAGTTGTTGCATAATGTTCGCACCACCGTAAACGGCAACTACGTGTGCATTAGGCGTGTTTTTTGAGAAATTTTTGATGTCGTTTGCAATCTGCAGACATAGCTCACGCGTTGGGCACAAAATCAGTGCTTGCGGCTTATTGCTCTTAAAGTCTATTAATTCTAACAGCGGCAATCCAAATGCGGCTGTTTTTCCTGTTCCTGTTTGGGCCAAACCAACAAAGTCGTTACTACCTTCTAACAGTACAGGAATAGATTGCTCCTGAATAGGCGTAGGATTTTCAAATCCTAGCTCTTTTACGGCATTAACAACGTCATCACTTATCCCCAATTTACTAAATGGGTTTATCATTATAACATTTTTTAATTAAGCCGCAAAGGTATGGATAATTATCGGTATTTTACTGAGAGCTAAGTAAATAGTTTTTGAATGGGGATTTTTGAAAAACCGTTGATAGTGAGTGAATTATTAGCCAGTTATTTCGTTTAGCATATGCGCTAATATAGGTTCGCACTTCTCTTTGCACGGTAAATAGAAATGTTTGTGTTTCCAGGTAGCGGATTTAGGAGATAGGCCCCACCAAAATTCCGTCAATGCCAATGGCTTTAATCCATTTTGAAAAGCGTATTGCAATAATTTTGGCGCTGCACATTCGCCGGCACCTGCCGGAGGATTTTTATATCCTGCCGCCGCAAAAATAGTTAGGAGACTTTTTTCTTCACCAGCTTGATTTAAAAAATGGTAATGGTTAAATATTTCATTTTGCAAGGCAATAGAATGTTGCTTGCGCTGGGCTTTTAGCTTATGGATTGTTTCTTTATCAACTTCTGGTTTAAGGGTCGTTAAGGATTTAATTTCATTGGTCATTGCGGTTAATTCTTCCATGCCCTTATTCAGAAAGCTGTCTTCAGAAAGTAAATCAAATACTGGTGGAACAAATTTAGCATGGCTATTTGAACCCGCTAGCTTACCAGAAAATGCGGCTAGATAACCTATTTCATTTGCGCTATTTTGCACCACTAATACGCCAAACATTTTGCCAATAACCATTCCTTTACCATCGGCCAAGCCAAAGTTATGCTGCCATTCTTGTTGGTTTTGAAGATGATCTTGTAATTCTTCTGCCGCTAAAATGCAAAGCGGATGTGGCGCATCTTTGCTTAAAGTAAAATGTGAAGGTAATTTATAGGCCTTAGTAGATTTTGAGAAATGATTAAAAAACGGAATAGTGGCTATCATTTCGCCTAAGACGTCAAATTCTTTTCGTTCTCAGTTTGTGGTTTCCCTTTTCCATTTGGTTTCCCCTTTCCAGTTTCAATTAAACTGCGTAAACTGTTCTGGATATAGTTTGTCCAAGAATCTCTACAGATATCATAGCACTCATAAGCTGCAACTAAACCTTGATGGGTCATGCGAACCTGTGTTTTTCCATCTATTTGTGAAATGTCGAAAATAATTTTTGTACCTGTCCATTCGGATGTGTCCTCAGTAAAGTTGAAATAATTGTCCTTCACAAACCAAACTACTTTTTGATTAGGAATAAGCTCAATGATTTTCATCGTTGAACGATGCACGTCTTCATAGTGATAGTGAAATTCACTATCTAGTTTATCTGTTGCGCCTTCAATTTCTTCAGACCACCATCCTCGAACATTATTAATAGCGTTATATGCCTCTTCTGGCGATTGATCTACTGCTATTGCTGTCGTAAAATCTTGATTTTCCATATGCTTAGTTTTTATTTTAATGAGTTCTTTTTAGCTGATAAAGCTTAGCCGAATTTAATTAAAGTAAATGTAGCGCTAAAATGGGATTAGCCTAGGGTGTAAAGCAGACTTTCTAAAGGGTTAATTTGGACAACAAAAATTTAATTATAAACCTTTCTATCTTAACCGATCAGCACTTCTAAGCAGTTGCTCATCTCTATTGATGCCTCTAATTGCCAAAAGACATAAAGCAATAGCTAAAGGAGGCAAAAACATACCCGCATCGTAATTAGCAGTTTCTAATCCGCCTGGGATTTTTTTCGCATACACACTACACCAAAAAGAAAGGCCAATGATCAGCACAATGCTAACGTATGCTATTTGTTTCTGTAATTTCCTGTTTTTAAAGTTAAATATGTTAACAAAACATACGATGGCAACTGCCGAAACACTTAATAAAAGAGGTAAATAACTTTCTATTTGCTTGTTTGTCCCAGCAACTTTTTGATATAAACCACTAGCAATGATATAAAATTCTCCACCAATAAGGTTCGATTTTACCATGGGAAGAAATAATAAACAGCTAATGCAAATAGCGGCTAACAATAGCCAGATAGATTGTATTCTTTGAATCATAATCATTAAAATAATTAAACAAACTTAATAAAAGATTTATGGAGTTGTAATGTTGGAACGTGGAAAAGTTGAAATGTTACATCAATCTTAAATTTAAAACTTGTCAACATTAAAACATTCTAAGTATTTTTGTCAAGAGTGAACAACAGGAGATATTTTATCGAAATCAGTTATAATGGAACTAATTTGCATGGTTGGCAGGTACAACCAAATGCATTAACTGTACAAGAATGCTTAGATAAGGCACTTTCGGTATATTTTAGACAAGAGGTAGTAAGCTTGGGCTGCGGCCGAACGGATGCTGGGGTTCATGCTACTCAATTTTATGCCCACTTTAATATAGTAGCAATTGATGAAGAAATTGTAATTAAGGCAGTTTCTGGAATTAATTCCTTGTTGCCCTATAGTATAGCCGTAAAGCGAATTTTTGCTGTAAGTGATGATGCGCATGCACGTTTTGATGCTACCTCAAGAGCCTATCGATATCATATTCATTTCAAAAAAGATCCATTTAAACTAGATCGATCTTGGTTATATAAAGGCGAGTTAGATTTGATCGAGATGAATAAGGCAGCAGCTGTGCTGTTAGATTTTACTGATTTTTCATGTTTTAGCAAAGCTAATACACAAACTTTTACCAATAATTGTAAGGTTGACCTAGCCTACTTCGAAATGGAGGGGGATGGTTCATTCATCTTTAATATTAGGGCCGATCGTTTTTTGCGTAATATGGTAAGGGCAATTGTAGGTACATTAATATTAGTTGGCAAGGGCGAAATTACGGTTGCGGATGTATTAAATGTAATAGCAAGTAAGAACCGTAGTAAAGCGGGGCAATCTGTACCTGCATGCGGCTTATATTTGGTAAAAGTAGAATATCCATATGTTTAGCGGTGAAACATAGGGAGATAGTAATAAGCGGCTTGGCGTAACCAATGAACTAATAAAGAATAAACCAATAAATTATTCAATGTCTAAAATAACAGGCGATACCTTTAACGTAGGCTTACTTAAACGAGTTTTTGAGTATGTAAAACCATACCGGAACATTTTTATTTGGTCGGTTGTGTTAACGGTGTCGTTAGCAGCTATCACACCTGTTAGACCGTGGCTGATCGGTTATACACTTGATCATTTTATTTTAGAGGGCAACTACATGGGATTGGTTGAAATGACCATCTTAATGATCATTCTATTAGTGATACAATCTATAATACAGTATAGCCAAACCCTGCTAACAAATACGATTGGTCAATCAGCCATACGAGATTTAAGGATCAATGTTTTTAATCATATAAGTAGATTAAGGTTAAAGTATTTCGACCAAACACCGATTGGACAATTAATTACACGTACCGTATCTGATCTAGAGACAATAGCTGATATATTTTCGGAAGGGTTAATTGCAATGATTGGCGATTTACTTCAAGTAATCGTGATCATCTGCGTAATGTTTTATATTGATTGGGAATTAACCCTAGTCGTACTGCTTCCAATCCCATTTTTAATGGTAGCCACACGTATATTTCAAAAATCGATCAAGGTAGCCTTTCAAGAGATTAGAACTGAGGTTGCAAACCTAAATACTTATTTACAAGAACATATTAGTGGTATTTCAATCATTCAGTATTTTGCAAGGGAAGAACAAGAATATCAAAAATTTAAAAAGATCAATTCACGTTACCGTAATGCTAATATTCGTTCAAACTGGTATTACTCTATCTTTTTCCCGGTAGTTGAATTAATTTCGGCTCTTTCATTGGGCTTATTGATCTGGTATGGTTCTAGAAGTATACTAGCTAAACCACTCGATGTACAACCTGGCACGATTACCTCGTTTATTTTGTTTATCAATATGCTGTTTAGACCAATTAGGGAGCTTGCAGATAAGTTTAATACCCTGCAAATGGGGATGGTTGGCGCCGAGCGCGTATTTAAAGTTTTAGATACACAAGAAACTACGTTAAACAATGGTACGCTTGCGCCATCGCAAATGCAAGGGGCAATTAGCTTTGATAAGGTATGGTTTAGTTATACGCAAGATGGAGATGTAGCCGATGATCAATATGTGCTAAAGGATATTTCATTTGAAGTAAAAGCAGGGCAAACAGTTGCGCTTGTGGGCGCTACAGGAGCTGGAAAATCGTCGACCGTTAATATTTTAAGTCGTTTTTATGAAACACAAAGCGGGAGCATTAAGATAGATGGAGTTGATATTAAGGCTTATGAGTTAAATTATTTACGAAGTCGTATCGCCACAGTTTTACAAGATGTTTTTCTTTTTTCAGATACTATTTTCAATAATATCACACTCAATAATCCGGCAATAACGTATGATGAAGTAGTTGAGGCGGCTAAAAAGGTTGGAGCTCATGATTTTATTGAGCGGTTACCCGGGGGGTATCACTATAATGTGATGGAGCGTGGAGCAACACTTTCTTCAGGTCAAGCTCAATTAATTTCTTTCATTAGAGCATTGGTTTACCAACCTGTTATTTTGGTTTTGGATGAAGCTACCTCATCCGTTGATACGGAAACAGAGATGCTGATACAAAAGGCGATCGAACAGTTGATGCAGGGTAGGACTTCTATTGTGATTGCCCATCGTTTATCTACCATTCAAAAAGCTGATTTGATTGTGGTTTTAGATAAGGGAGAGATTAAAGAAAAGGGTACTCATCAAGCTTTGCTAAAAATGAACGGCTATTATAAACGCTTATACGATTTACAATTTTCGTCGGTAGGAATAGCTAAAAGTTAATTTCTAATTAACTGTTCTTCTTTATAATAAATAAAAGCATCTGATCCTTTTTTTTCGGTCTTTTCTTGTGATAAAATGATGCTTTTTATGCGTAGGTATTTTATTTTCCAGGTTTCAACTGGAGTAGTTTTAAAACTAATATGGTCACCAGTTTCATCAATTGTATAGTTTACAGTATCTCCCTTCTTAACGTATTTATCTTCCTTTGTAAATACTAAAGTGTCGATAGGCAATACAACGTTTGGAGCACTTAAGCCATAATAAATGGTGTCATTCATAATTGTATCGCCGTTTTTTGTAGTCATATTAATGGTTTTTAGCAAAGGCCATTTTCCAATAAAGTGATTCTTTACAAATTGTTGGTCGTTGATCTCTTCTTTTTTGCAGGCAAAGAAAATGACAGCAGCGAAAGCGAAAAGAATAATTGAAAAGATATATTTTCTCATATAATACAAAGATAGAATTTTTTGACCGATAGTATTTTATCTAATGTTAATGCTATTTCATAAAAACGGAGGTAAAAGCATAAAATTTTATATCTTCAAATTTAAATCCATTTAAATGAAATCTGTTTTCTCCAATTTAACCTTTCAAGTTTTAGTCGCCATTGCTTTAGGTATTTTGGTGGGTGTTTTTTACCCCGGTTTTGCTTCGTATGCTGAGTTGATCAGTAAGAGTTTCATCAATATGATTAGCATGCTCATTGCACCAATTATATTTTTTACAATTGTTTTGGGTATTGCCCATATGGGAGATATGAAAAAAGTTGGCAGAGTGGGCGGCAAAGCTTTGATTTATTTTGAAATCGTAACTACGTTGGCTATTGTTATTGGAATGCTAGTGGCTAATTTATTAAAGCCTGGCGTGGATGTAAATGTGCCTGCCGGTGATGTAGCCAAGATTGCAACTTATGCGGCACAAGCTGGTGAAATTAAGTGGTTGGAATTTATAGCGCACATTATTCCTAAAAACATCTTTGAAGCCTTTACCAAGGGCGAAATCCTCCAAATCTTATTTTTTGCCATTTTATTCGGATATGGTTTGAGTAAAATGGGCGAAAAGGGGCATTCTGTAATTAGTACTTTCGATAAGATTTCGAATGTGCTCTTTAATATCATGAAGGTGGTAATGCGTGTTGCCCCAATTGGTGCATTTGGAGGTATGGCATTTAGTGTGGGCAAATACGGTTTAGGTACTTTGTTGCCTATGGCAAAGCTTATGGGGGCAGTATACTTAACCTGCTTTCTATTTATTTTTGTTGTATTAAATGCAATTTGCCGATATTACAAATTTAGTCTTTGGCAATATTTGAAGTATATCCGACAAGAGATATTAATTGTTTTGGGTACTTCGTCATCTGAGTCTGTTTTGCCTAGCATGATGAAGAAAATGGAAGACATTGGTTGTGATAAATCGGTTGTTGGTTTGGTAATTCCAACGGGTTATTCCTTTAATTTAGATGGAACGGCGATATATTTAGCGATGGCGGTTATTTTCTTGACCCAAGTTTTTCATATTGATTTAACCATTGGGGAGCAAATTTCTATTATGGCGGTGTTAATGGTAACGTCAAAAGGCGCTGCGGGAGTAACTGGCAGTGGTTTTATTGTGCTGGCAAGTACACTTACGGCTTTAAAAATTATGCCTGTTGAGCATATTGCTATTTTATTGGGAGTTGATCGTTTTATGAGCGAAGCAAGAGCAATCACCAATATGATTGGGAATGGGATTGCGACAATTGTAATTGCAAAAAGCGAAAATGAATTTGATCAAAATAAATATTTAAAAGCCATACAGCCAGCAGCAATAGAAAAAGCAGAGGCAGATCATTTTTAATCTTTACTTATTTTCATAAATCTGCTTTTTGCATTTGACAATCCATCGCATTTAACTTAAGTTTGCACAAAAAATAGATATAATGAGTGTTTTAGTAAATAAAGATTCAAAAGTAATTGTTCAGGGGTTTACGGGTAATGAAGGTACTTACCATGCTGAGCAAATGATAGCTTACGGTACAAACGTTGTTGGCGGGGTAACACCTGGTAAAGGCGGTCAAACACACCTTGATAAACCTGTGTTTAATACAGTTAAGGATGCAGTTGATAAGGCTGGAGCTAATGTGTCTATTATTTTTGTACCACCAGCATTCGCTGCAGATGCTATTATGGAAGCTGCAGAAGCAGGCATTAAAGTAATTGTTTGTATTACAGAAGGTATCCCAACAAAGGATATGATTGCTGTAAAATCTTATATCGCTGATAAAGATTGCCGTTTAATTGGTCCAAATTGCCCAGGTATTATCACTGCTGATGAAGCTAAAATTGGCATTATGCCAGGTTTTATTTTCAAAAGAGGTACAGTGGGTGTAGTTTCTAAATCTGGTACATTAACCTATGAGGCTGTTGATCAAGTTGTAAAAGCAGGCTTAGGTATTACTACAGCAATTGGTATCGGTGGTGATCCAATTATTGGTACCACTACTAAACAAGCTGTTGAATTATTAATGAATGATCCAGAAACTGAAGGTATCATCATGATTGGTGAAATTGGAGGTGGTATGGAAGCTGAAGCAGCCTTGTGGATTAAAGAAAATGGAACAAAGCCTGTGGTAGGGTTCATCGCCGGACAAACTGCTCCTCCAGGACGTAGAATGGGGCATGCTGGTGCGATTGTTGGAGGTGCCGATGATACAGCTGCAGCTAAAATGAAAATTATGGCTGAGTGCGGAATTACGGTGGTAGAAAGTCCAGCTGAAATTGGTGAAGCCATGGCGAAATTATTAAAGAAATAAGAAGCTTAATTTATACTGAGAACGCCTCCTAATTTAGGGGGCGTTTTTTTTTGCTATTCCTATAAGTTCCCTCTTCCTAAAAGGTATATAACTGAATGATAATGTTTATACCATACTGTCGGAATTTTTACGGTCCTCCATCGGAGCTCCTTCGGAATAACACCGATACTTCTCCGAAGCTCATCCGAAGCTCCTCCGAAGGAGCTCCGAAGGAAGTGATAAAAAGTTAGCCATCAATCAGCCTTGTTTTAGCCACCTGTCTTATCCTAGATTACCCCTACAAAAACGGATAGTTAAACAGTTAAATCCTTACCTTTAAATGAAAAATAGCGAGTGGTAATTAATTATATTTGTCATAACGCATAGGTATCAAATCCAACTGTCTGTATAAATCGTATATGAGCATATAAATAGGACACAAAATGAAAACATTAATCAATAAAACTTTAATCGTGTTAAGTGTGTTTTTGGTAACAGGCTTAGCTGCATGCGCTCAAAAGGAAGAAAAAAAAGCAACACCTGCTAAAACAACAAAGAAAATGGAATGGAATAAATTAACCAAGGAAGAAGAAGATGTGATTGTGCGTAAGGGCACTGAATATCCTGGGACAGGAAAGTATGATAAATTTAATGAAAAGGGAACTTATATCTGTAAGCGGTGCAATGCGCCATTATATAAGTCGGATTCGAAATTTGATGCACATTGTGGATGGCCGGCTTTCGACGATGAGATTAAAGGCGCTGTGAAACGTATACCTGATGCTGATGGTCAACGTGTAGAAATAGTGTGTGCTAATTGTGACGCCCATTTAGGTCATGTTTTTACAGGCGAAGGATTTACCAATAAAGATACCCGTCACTGTGTAAATTCAATTTCAATGATTTTTGTGCCAGAGAAAAAAGGATAAATAGCAAGCTAGGTTATTGCAACCTAGCTTGCATTTCGCTAATTACATCTTTGTAGGTGTTTAGTAATCGCTCCCATTCTTTAAATTTCTCATCATCTTTAGCTCCGGTATTAGCTGCATTAGAGGATTCACTTTGAATTTTCACCACATATTGTTGTGCTCCGGTATTTCCAGGTTTAACGATAACCCTCGTACGAATAGTGTTGTTAGGGAAATTTTTCATAGACCATGCAGTACGTAAATAAGATGTTTCTTTATCGGCCATTTCAATTACATCAAAATAATTGGTTACAATCCCATTAATGATTTTCCAAGCATCTTCTGGTGTTCTCGTTGCACCAACAGTTATACTGAAGTTCACGTTGGCCTGATCGCTTTGTATAGAGGAAGTATAAGCTTCATCTGTTTTAAGGGCAATATGTTCATTTGTAGGAGGCGCCTGCATATTATTTTGATTGCAGAAATTTTTAATCACAGGCACAAAACCTGCACGTTCTACAATGACTTCAACGCAGGCACCGTCTAAGATCTTAACAGAATGCTCGCCATTGGCTACCTGTTTTCCGTCAACTTTAATCACTGCATCATTGGGTGTTGTATTTATTCTTACAACTCTGTCCTTTAGGGTAATAGTCTCAAATAAAGGAGTTTGGGGCATGCCTTCCTTGTTATAATAAGTTCGCTCTATAGGAACATAGCCTTCTTTTCTATATTCTACAGAAACATTTGTTTTGCTTGGAACAACAATCTCGTCAGAATTGTCGGCTAACTTCTTGCCATCAACAAAAATCTGTGCATCATTTGGGGATAGTTTTACTTTAACAGCCTTATCTTCTAAAATAATGAAGTCGTCTACTGGAGAAACATCTCTACCTGGTTGATTGTAATAAACTTTAGTTTTTTTATAGAAACCTGGTTTGGTTACCTCAACAGTTGTTGAACTATTTTCACTTATGTATACGTATATTTTTTTGGTGCCAATTTCTATTCCATTTACAAAAATTTTAGCGTCATAAGGTTCAGCCGATACGGTAACCATTCTATCTTTTAACTCAACAAGGTCTTCTTTTTTAGGGTCAATACCCTTTAAGCGTTGGTAAGACTTTGTGAATGGTTTAAATCCTGGTTTTTTAAAAACCAGCTTAATAGGAAAGTCTTTGTTGATTTTAATCTCAGCAGACCCTGTTCCTAAAAGTTCTTCTTGACCACCAGTTTTCGACTCGTATATCGTAGCGTCTGCAGGGAGGACACTAATTTTCATTTTTTGAGCGTTAGCTATAGTAGAAGCTAATACCACTAACAGGAGTATTGTAAGACGGATTTTCATGAGAGAGTTAATTTAAACTACAAGATGCTAAAAGAAATATATTTTTCAAAATTTTTTTGTTTCAATTTTGACTTCGTAAGTAGGCCTACTTACGAAGTCGTTAAGAAAATCATACCAGAAAATACTGTGTTGCATAGGTCGGTATCTTGGTAATTTTTCCCGTTTTAGGTCATTAAAAATCATTTTGTATATTTGAGCCCCACTAAACAACAGCTAGCAACAAATCATCACATGAGGAAACTATTTCTGTTCTTAAGTTTAATTTCTTTTGGAGCGAAGGCTCAATTCCTGCCTGTAAAGGAAGCCGATACGGTAGTTAAAACCATTTTCACTACTTACTACGCCAAAAAATTTGAAGGTAGAAAAACTACGAGTGGTGAAAGGTACAGGGCTGCCAAGTTAACTGCAGCTCATCGAAAGCTACCCTTTGGAACAATTATAAGAGTTAAGAATTTGCACAACGATAAAGTTGTTGAAGTACGAGTTAATGATCGTGGGCCATTCAGTAAAAAATTTGAATTAGACTTGTCTCAAAGTGCGGCTAAAGCCTTGGGAATCTATAGACTAGGCTATGCGAAAGTAGAAATTTCTTACGTGTTAAAATAACGTGCAATTAGTTGTTGTTACAGCCCGTTTTTTAAAATTATTAACACTCATTTTGATTCTGTAAGTGCTTAAAAAGAAATAATTAGCTTTTTTTCATGTCGTTTCTGACACTATTTTGATGAAAACTATCGGGTAATTAATAAACATGTTAACAACTTTGTAAGGCAAAAAATCCCCCAACTTCTATATTTGTTAAACAAAGTTCTTTAAAAGAATCCTCACATAATATTATTTAAGTACTTAACATTTAGTTTGTTAAAAACGGGCGCAATTTAAACGTTTTTAAAGAATAGCGAGCTAAATGGGTTTTGTGGGCGAATTGATTTTAATAGATTTCTAAACGTAAAAAAATAAGTTTATGCCGCAGGAAGAAGAATTATTGCTAAAGGAAAATAAGGATCGTTTTGTCCTTTTACCGATTAAGTATCCCGCTCTTTGGGAAATGTATAAAAAAACAGAAGCGAGTTTTTGGACAGCAGAAGAAATAGACTTATCCGATGATCAAAAGCATTGGGATAATTTGAATGATGGCGAAAGGCATTTTATTTCTCATATACTTGCTTTTTTCTCAGCAAGTGATGGTATTGTAAATGAAAATTTGGCTGTAAATTTTATGAGCGAAGTTCAATTGCCTGAAGCACGTTGTTTTTATGGTTTCCAGATTATGATGGAAAATATTCACGCCGAAACCTATGCTTTACTAATTGATACTTACATTAAAGATCCGGATGAGAAGGATCGTTTATTTCACGCTATTGACACAGTTCCAGCAGTTAAAAGGAAAGCTGAATGGGCATTAAGGTGGATTGAAAATGGAACTTTCGCCGAGCGATTGGTTGCTTTTGCAGCAGTTGAAGGTATTTTCTTTAGCGGTAGTTTTTGCTCTATCTTTTGGTTGAAAAAACGTGGTTTAATGCCGGGTTTAACCTTTAGTAACGAATTAATATCAAGAGATGAAGGTTCACACTGCGAGTTTGCATGCTTACTATACGGTATGTTGAGCAACAAACTAAGTGAGAAACAAGTACATGGTATCATTAGTGATGCTGTAGAAATTGAAAAGGAATTCATTACAGACGCATTGCCTGTCGCACTAATCGGCATGAATGCGAAACTAATGAGCCAATATATAGAATTTGTAGCCGATAGATGGTTACAGGAGTTGGGTTATAAAAAGATTTATAATGCAACTAATCCGTTCGACTTTATGGAAATGATTTCATTACAAGGGAAGACGAATTTCTTTGAAAAGAGAGTGGGCGACTATCAGAAAAGTGGAGTATTAACTTCAACAGAAGATAAAGCAGCTGCGTTTTCTTTAGATGATGATTTTTAGCCTCCGTTATACGCTGGCTGACAAATAATGTATAAAGAATAAAAAGATATAAAGAGATTAAGTGGAAGAGGGTTTGAAGACGGAAGGTTAGGGCTCCAGTCTTGATACTCGATACTAAATAATAAATTTTAAAACCTGGTGCCACTATTTCACGATATGCACCAATAATATTTTAAAGGATGTTTGTAATAAAAAGAGATGGCCGCCAAGAAGCGGTAAAGTTTGATAAGATAACTGCTCGGATTGAAAAGTTATGTTATGGTTTTAATGCAGAGTTAGTAGACCCAATTGATGTTGCCAAGAAGGTAATTGAAGGTTTGTATGACGGTGTTACAACTTCTGAACTTGATAATCTAGCCGCAGAAACAGCTGCATCCCTAACTACAAAACACCCTGATTATGCATTGTTAGCTTCACGTATTGCTGTTTCTAACTTGCATAAGAACACCTTGAAGTCGTTCTCAAAAACGATGGAAATGTTGTATACCTACATAGACCCTAAAACTGACAAACCGTCTTCTTTAATTGCAGACGATGTTTGGGAAGTAATTAAAGAGAATGCTGATATCTTAGATAGCACAATTATTTATGATAGAGATTTTGGTTTTGATTATTTCGGTTTCAAAACCCTGGAGAAATCATATTTATTAAAAGTAAATGGCCAAATTGTTGAACGCCCTCAGCATTTATTTATGCGTGTATCTGTTGGTATTCACAAAGGAGATATTGACAGTGCAATTAAAACGTATAATTTGATGAGTGAGCGTTGGTTTACACACGCTACACCAACTTTATTTAATGCAGCAACTCCTAAACCTCAAATGTCATCGTGTTTCTTGTTAACGATGCAAGATGATAGCATTGAAGGTATTTATGATACTTTAAAACAGACTGCTAAAATTTCACAAAGTGCGGGCGGTATTGGCTTAAGCATTCATAATATCCGTGCTACCGGCGCTTATATTGGTGGTACAAATGGTACAAGTAACGGTATTGTTCCGATGCTTAAAGTATTTAATGATACAGCTCGCTATGTAGATCAAGGTGGGGGTAAGCGTAAAGGTGCTTTTGCAATTTATTTAGAGCCATGGCATGCTGATATTTTCTCTTTCTTAGATTTACGTAAAAACCATGGAAAAGAAGAAATGCGCGCGCGTGATTTATTCTATGCACTTTGGATCTGCGATTTGTTTATGCAACGTGTTGAAGAAAATGGCGATTGGAGTTTGTTCTCACCAGATGAAGCACCGGGCTTAGCAGATTGCCATAGCGAAGAGTTTAACAAATTATATACTCGCTATGAACAAGAAGGCAGAGCGCGTAAAACAATTAAAGCTCAAGAACTTTGGTTCGCTATTTTAGATGCTCAAATTGAAACTGGTACTCCGTATTTATTGTATAAGGATGCTGCTAATAGTAAATCTAATCAGCAAAATTTAGGAACTATTAAAAGCTCTAACTTGTGTACAGAGATTATCGAGTACACTTCTAAGGATGAGGTTGCAGTTTGTAATTTAGCTTCGTTGGCTTTACCAAGATTTGTAATTAACGGTGAGTTCGATCATCAAAAACTATATGATGTAACTTATCAAGCAACCTTAAACTTGAACAAAATCATCGATTATAACTATTATCCAGTTATAGAAGCGCAGAATTCTAACTTCCGTCACCGTCCAGTTGGTTTAGGTGTGCAAGGTTTGGCAGATGCCTTTATTTTGATGCGTTTACCTTTCGAAAGTGATGCGGCAAAAGAATTGAACAAAGAGATCTTCGAGACCATTTATTTCGCTGGTATGACAGCTTCTGCTGATTTGGCAGAGAAAAATGGTCCTTATGAAAGCTTTAAAGGGTCTCCATTGTCTAAAGGAAAATTCCAATTTGATCTTTGGAATGTAAAACCCGCAAGTAATCGTTGGGATTGGGAAACTTTGCGCAAACGTGTAGTTAAGACCGGTGTTTACAACTCGTTATTGGTTGCACCAATGCCAACGGCTTCTACTTCTCAAATTCTAGGTAATAACGAATGCTTTGAACCATACACCTCTAATATTTATACGCGTCGTGTATTGAGTGGCGAATTTGTAGTCGTTAACAAGCACTTGTTAAAAGATTTAGTTGCCCTAGGTTTATGGACACCTGCAATGAAAGATAGAATTATCTTAGCTAATGGTTCAATCCAAGAAATCGCAGAAATACCAGATTATATTAAAGAATTGTACAAAACAGTGTGGGAAATTAAAATGCGTAACATCATAGATATGGCTGCTGATAGAGGAGCTTATATCTGTCAATCGCAATCGTTAAACTTATTTATCAATGCGCCAAATACTTCAAAACTAACTTCTATGCATTTCTATGCTTGGAAAAAAGGATTGAAAACAGGAATGTATTATTTACGTACACAGGCTGCTTCACAAGCTGTTAAGTTCACAGTCGAAAATCAAGGCGGTAAAGCAATTGAAGCTGTAATTCCTGCTGAAATGACACAAGAACAAGTTGCAGAAGAAATTGTAGACGGACCAACTTGCTCAATGGAAGAAGGTTGCATTAGCTGCTCTGGCTAGTTTTTAGTTTTATTATAAGTGCGAGGGGGTAAGGTGGCAACATCATACCCTTTTTTGTTTTACTTTTGTATCATGATAAAGCACGAAATCATTCCATGCGAACGATGCAATACTGCAATTGAATGTAAGGCGAATTCTTATACCAAATGCCAATGTAGTGTTGTGCAGTTAAGTATCAATGAAGTTCAGCATATTAGCGAACTTTATGAGGGCTGTTTGTGCGCTAAATGTTTGTTCGAACTCCAAGAAGAATATAGGGCTACATTTTACTAGCCTTTAACCTTTCAGCCTCCACTTTTTTCCCTAACTTTGTAAGCTAATTTTGAATGATCGATTTTTTAAGATTTAACAATAATAAAGATGAGCAAAGTGAAAGTAGGCTTGGTGCAAATGACCTGCACAAAGGATAAACAAGAAAATCTAACGAAAGCAATTGTTAAAATAAGAGAGGCTGCTGCAAAGGGCGCTCAAATCATTTGTTTACAAGAACTTTTTACCTCTTTATATTTTTGCGATGTAGAAGATTACGATAATTTCGATTTAGCAGAAAAAATCCCTGGTCCATCTACAGACGCACTGCAGGTGGTAGCCAAAGAATTAGGCGTTGTAGTCATAGCTTCCTTATTTGAAAAACGTGCCGAAGGTTTATATCATAATACTACAGCAGTTTTAGATGCCGACGGGTCTTATTTAGGTAAATACCGTAAAATGCATATCCCAGATGATCCTGCATTTTATGAGAAATTTTATTTTACGCCCGGCGACTTAGGTTATAAAGTATTCCAGACGAAATTCGCTAAAATTGGCATTTTAATTTGCTGGGATCAATGGTATCCCGAAGCTTCCCGTATTACAGCATTAATGGGTGCTGATATTATGTTTTATCCAACCGCAATTGGTTGGGATACCAAACAGGATGAAGAAACCAATCAAGATCAATACAATGCTTGGCAAACTATTCAACGTTCACATTCGGTGGCAAATGGCGTTCCTGTAGTAAGCGTAAATCGTGTTGGCTTTGAGCAAGATGGTGCGATGAAGTTTTGGGGTGGAAGCTTTGCAACTAACGCACAGGGTAAATTGCTTTATTTGGCATCACATGATCAGGAAGAAACTGAAGTAGTGGAACTAGATTTAAATCAAAGTGATTTCATGCGCAAACATTGGCCTTTTTTAAGAGATAGAAGAATAGATTCTTATCAGCCAATTACCAAAAGATATATTGATGAAGATTAGTTTATTTATATTTCTATTACTTTTAAGCTTTTCTGTTGATGCACAAAAATTAGAAATTGTTCCCATCAACAAAAAATTATATGTTTATACAACATACCATGTTTACGAGGGGAAAGCGGTTTCAGCTAATAGTATGTATTTAATTACGAAAAAGGGTGCTATCTTATTCGATACTCCATGGGATCAAACCCAAAATCAACCATTGTTAGATTCTATAGAAAAAAAGCATCACCAAAAGGTTATAAAGGTTTTTACAACACACTCTCATGAAGATAGGGCGGGGGGATTTGCTTTTTTTAATGCAAAAGGAATAGCTACTTACGCTTCAAAACAAACGAATGAAATTTTAAGAGCAGCAAATAAACCTACCGCATCGAATACATTTGAAAAAGGAGCGTTATTTCAGATCGGAGATGAAATGTTTCAAATGGATTATGTTGGTGCAGGGCATACAAAAGATAACTTGGTTGTATGGTTTCCACAATATAAAGTGTTAGACGGCGGTTGTTTAGTGAAAAGTGCCGAAGCAGAAAATTTGGGATTTGTTGGAGAAGCTGATTTAACTGCTTGGCCAAAAACAATGATGGCTATCAAGAACAAATATAAAAAGATTAATCTCGTAATAGCTGGGCATGATAACTGGAAAATCCAGGGAGCCGTAGACAAAACTTTAGAATTACTTAAAAGAAATAAAAATTGACAAATATAGATTTTTCTAATACCCCTAAAAAACAAGGCTATTCTTTTCCGGCAGAATGGGCTAAACACGAAGCAACCTGGTTAAGTTGGCCACATAAGGAAGAATCGTGGCCAGGTAAAATTGAAACCATTTATGAACCTTATTGTCAATTTATCAAAATTGTAGCAACGGGTGAGAAGGTTCGCATTAATGTACGTGATGAACAAATGAAAGCCTCGGCTATTGCTCATTTGGAAAAAGTTAATGCAGATTTAAGTCAGATAGAATTTTACTTTAATGAAAGTAACGATGCTTGGTGTCGTGATCATGGACCAGCGTTTGTGGTAAAAGGAAGTGAAAAAGCGGTGGTTGATTGGGGCTATAATGCATGGGGTGGTAAATATCCACCTTTCGACTTAGACGACGTAATACCAACTAAAATTGCCAAACATTTTAATTTACCCTTCTATACGCCTGATATTGTTATGGAAGGCGGTTCGGTTGAATTCAATGGAGCAGGGACAATTTTAACAAGTACAGCTTGCCTATTGAACGAAAATAGAAATCCTCATTTAAACAAGGAGCAGATTGAAACTTACTTAAAAGAGTTTTATGGTGCTGAGCAAATATTATGGGTAGGAGACGGTATTGTTGGTGATGACACTGATGGGCACATTGATGATATTACACGTTTTGTAAATGAAGATACGGTGCTTACAGTGGTTGAGAGCAATCCGCTCGACGAAAATTACCTATTGCTCCAAGAGAATTTAGAAGCTTTGAGAGCAATGCGTTTAATTGATGGAAGACCGTTGAATATTATCAAATTGCCGATGCCCTCTCCAGTTATCCATGAAGATACTCGATTGCCAGCTTCCTATGCTAACTTTTATATTGCAAATGCTGCGGTAATCGTGCCTACATTTAGGGATGTGAATGACCCTATAGCCTTAGACATTATTCAGAAGGCATTTCCTGATCGAAAGGTAATTGGGATAGATTCAACTGATATTATTTGGGGATTAGGCAGTTTTCATTGTTTAAGTCAACAGGAACCATTTGTCGGTTAACCGATTAAATAATTTAACCAATTATATTAACTTTATAAAATAAAATATCTCAATTATATGGGTTTACTAGCAGGAAAAACAGCACTTATAACGGGTGCATCAAAAGGAATAGGTCGCAAAATAGCAGAAAAATTTGCAGAGCAAGGGGCTAATGTTGCTTTTACCTATTTATCATCAGTAGAAAAGGGTGAAGCATTGGAAAAAGAATTACAAAGTTTTGGCACAAAAGTGAAGGGCTATCGCTCAGACGCTTCTAAGTTTGACCAGGCTGAACAATTGATCAATGATATTATTACTGAATTTGGGGCGATAGATATTGTCGTTAACAACGCCGGAATTACTAAAGATGGTTTATTAATGCGCATGAGCGAGGAGAACTGGGATGAGGTAATCAATGTGAATTTAAAGTCAATCTTTAATATTACAAAAGCAGCCTCTAAGCCAATGATGAAGGCCCGCAAAGGGGTTTTTATTAACATGAGTTCTGTTGTTGGTATAACAGGGAATGCTGGACAGGCAAATTATGCTGCTTCAAAAGCGGGTATTGTAGGCTTTACGAAGTCAATTGCAAAAGAATTGGGTTCTAGAAATATTCGTGCTAATGTGGTTGCGCCAGGCTTTATCCGTACAGAAATGACGGATGTGTTAGATCCAAAGGTTGTTGAAGGATGGGAGGCAGGAATTCCATTGAAGCGTGCTGGTGAAACTGAAGATATTGCAAATGTTTGCGTGTTCTTGGCGTCAGATATGAGCGCTTATGTAACTGGACAAACACTTTCAGTTTGTGGTGGGATGTTATAAGGAAGAAAGTATAAGGGAGCAAAGATAACAGCCCAAGAAATAAAGATTAAGGAATAGAAGCCCTCCAATTTGGAGGGCTTTTTTGTTTTATAGAAATTTAGCATCTTTACACTTAGCGTATGATAAATTTCTTCACATTCTCTTCTATAATTTCGTTTTTAGCCTGTTTAGCCTTAGGAATTTTATACGCATGGTTATTATATGGAAAACTAAAACATTTACCGGCACGGTTAACTATCCTATTAAGCTTATTTAGAGTGCTTGCTGTTACATTCATAGCATGGATGTTGTTTGCTCCATTATTCAAAAAAGTATCTTATACTCCAGAAAAGCCGATTATTATTCTAGCACAGGATAATTCACTTTCAGTTGGTCAGATAAAATCCGCTAATTTTGATCAAAGCACTTACCAAAACCAGATGGAGGAACTTTCTTCCAAGTTGTCTGAGAAATATGAAGTAAAAACCTATAGTTTTAGTGATAGTGTTAAAGCTGGCCTTGATTTTTCTGGAAAGGGGAAACTAAGTAATGGATCTGCATTAATCGAGCAATTGAAAGATGAAGTGCTGAACAGGAATATAGGAGCGGTAGTTATTGCAAGTGATGGAATTTTTAATCGTGGAGGAAACCCACTTTATGACTTAAAACAGTTAAATGCACCGGTATATACGATTGCTTTGGGAGATACGATTCCGAAAAAGGATGTATTAGTAGCTGATGTCAATTACAATAATTTAGTGTATTTAGATAATGAGTTTACGTTGTCGGTACAAGTTCAAGGTTTTCAAGCTAAAGGAGAAACAACTACCTTAACTGTTACGGAGAATGGGGTAAAAGTTAAAGAAGAAGTTGTTGAGCTTAATGCAAATAGCTTTGTCAAGGAAATCCCAATTAAGTTGAAGGCTAGTAAGGTAGGTATTCAAAAATATACGCTTACTCTCTCAAATGTAAAAAATGAAATTACCACCAAGAATAATAGCCAAACTATATTTATTGAGGTTATTGATGGGCGACAAAAAGTTCTGATAGCTTCAGGAAGTGCTCATCCCGATATCGCAACTTTAAAACAAGCGATAGAAATAAATAAACATTATGAGGTAACCGTTGCTTTAACTGATGAGCTGAACCAAATTGATTTAACTAAATATAGTTTAGCCATCCTCTATCAATTTCCTGACAATAATAATTCAGGCCTTAGTTTCTTAAGTCAGGTTAAAGCTTCCAAGTTGCCACTTTGGTGTATTTTGGGAGCTCAAGCCAATGTAAATGCTTTCAGTCAGCTACAGGGTTTAGTGAAATTAAATAGAGCCTCTGGCGCCATGCAAGAGGTGCTCCCTTTGATAGATGCTAATTTCACTTTATTCACCCTCGATGCAAATGCTATTGAGCAGTTAAAGGATTACGATCCCTTACAAATGCCTTTCGGTAACCTGAGTATAAACGGAAGCTATACAGCTATCTTAAACCAAAAAATTGGTAAAATCAGTACACAGTCGCCGCTATGGTTTTTTATGAGTGATAACGGAAGGAAAATGAGTTTTTTGTTGGGAGAGGGTATCTGGAAATGGAAACTTGAAGAAGCGAAAAATACACAAAGCCTGCCATTAGTTAACGAGCTTATTGCTAAAACATTACAATATCTTTCTGTAAAAGACGATAAACGGAAGTTTAAGGTGTATACGAATAAGGCAACTTTCGATGAAAATGAGCATATTATATTAAATGCTACTTTGTATAATGATGCCTATGAACCAATAAATAGCCCAGATGTTGCAGCGCAAATTAGATCTGAGAATGGTAAAATATTTAACTATACTTTTTCAAAATTGGGTGGTGGTTATCGTTTAGATGCCGGCTCATTGCCAGCAGGGAACTATACTTTTGTAGCAGAGACTAATTTTGGCAATCAAAAGTATAATGCTAAAGGGTCATTCTATGTAAATGAATTAATTACCGAATTCCAACAAACTACCGCTAATCATCAATTGCTGTATACAATGGCGAGCCAAAATAATGGCAAAATGATGATGCCAAATAAGCTATTAAGTATTTTCGACGAGATAGTTGGCAATGATCAGATTAAAACGATTAGGTATGAGGATCGTAGCTATGAAGAACTTATCAATTTTAAAGCGTTGTTTGTGTTTATTTTACTTTTGCTTAGTATTGAGTGGTTTTTAAGAAAGCGTAACGGAGAAGTATGATGGAAATTACAACAACCTATGCCATTGAAACGTTAGGAACCGTAGCATTTGCTATCTCTGGTTCTTTTGCTGCTATGCAAAGAAGATTAGATCCTTTTGGCGTGCTAATTATTGCTTTTGTGACCTCTATTGGAGGAGGTACTGTGAGAGATTTATTACTTGGAGATACACCTGTTGCATGGATGAGAGACGTAAATTATTGCCTTTTAATTTTAGTCACTTCTTTATTGACCATTTTTTTTAAAACTCATATTAAAAAATTTAAAATTACACTCTTTTTATTTGACTCACTTGGACTGGGATTATTTACCTTAGTTGGTGTACAGAAAGGTATTGTTTTCGGTCTTAGTCCTGGTATTTGTGTTGCATTAGGTACAATTACTGGTTGTTTTGGAGGTATTATTAGAGATACTCTGCTTAATACAATCCCCTTGATATTTAGGAAGGAGATTTATGCAACAGCTTGTATTTTAGGAGGTATTTTATATTTTGCTTTAGTTTATTTTAATCTTGAAGCAGATGTTGCTAAAGTTATTGTGATTTCCTTTATTTTTACGCTAAGGATCGTAGTTGTAAAATATAACTTAGCCCTGCCCAAATTTGGATATTAGTAAATTTCGTTGTTTATAAAATCAACTAATTTCCCGGTTTTATATGAATCAACCAGTTGCCAAAGATTTTTTGACCAAGATTTCTTATTCTCTTGCTTGTCAAGGTATGGCAAAACTAACTGCATAGCTCCTAAAACCTTCTCTTTCTGATTGGTGACTGATTTATTCTGTAAGGTAAATTTAGTGAGCGCTGCCATATACATCAACATTAATTCAGTATCAGTATTGAAAAAGTTGGTTTCCTTTTCTTCTAAAAAGAACGTGTCATATGGAGTGCCATTCATCCACTGCATTAAAAACTGTCCTGCCTCTCTTCTAGAATCGTTTTTTTTATCTACTGCTGTACTAAATAAGTAGTCAGTTACCTTTAAGACTAATGGTTCAATATCTTTAAAATGAGCCTTTTTATTTAGTTTAATGTGCTTTAAGTTTGGTAATTCTTGACCAAAAGAGAGCGAGGAGCTAACGAAGATAAAAAAAGAAAATAACAAGATTTTTTTCATCAGTCTTTGAAATAACTAGCTTAGTCTTCCTTTTTAGCGGTGCCTTTTACGATAATGAATACATCTTCATTATCTTTTTTCATGAAATATTTTTCTCTGGCAAATTTTTCTATTGAATTCAAATTGCTATCCAATTCAGTTAAGTCCTTTTTTACTGCGGCGATTTCAGTGAGATAGAAATCTTTTTCCTGTTGAAGTTTGTTCACTTGCGAACTATAACCATATTGGGAAACCATATCATTTCTGTCAAAAAACAACATCCAAACTGCAAAAACTACAACTGCTAAAAAATATTTATTCTTAAAAAGATCTAATAAACGTTTCATAAATTATACACCTTTATACACAAATATAGTATTAAAATAAAAAAGAAACATCAAACGGTTTGACAAACTTCTAAAGTTTGTCAAACCGTTTGATGTTTTATAAATTTGTTTATTAACTTATTAACAAGTTATTTCTTGGCGTATTTGAAATTCTTACCAATAAAACGTGCAGCCTCTCCCAGTTCCTCTTCGATACGTAACAATTGGTTATATTTCGCAATCCTATCCGAACGCGAAGCTGAACCTGTTTTAATCTGACCGCAATTTAATGCAACAGCTAAATCTGCAATGGTAGTGTCTTCAGTTTCTCCACTACGGTGGCTCATTACTGAAGTATAGCCACTATTTTGAGCTAGACTAACTGCGTTAATTGTCTCCGTTAAAGAGCCGATTTGATTAACTTTTACTAAAATCGAATTCGCTGTGTCGGTATCAATTCCTGTTTGTAAACGTTTAACATTTGTTACAAATAAATCATCTCCAACTAATTGTACACGGTTGCCAATTTTTTCTGTTAACGTTTTCCATCCTGCCCAGTCATTCTCATCCATACCGTCCTCAATAGAAATGATTGGGTACTTTGCTGAAAGATCAGCTAAATATTGAGCTTGTTCTTCGCTAGAACGGATAGCGCCTTTATCGCCTTCGAATTTAGCATAATTGTATTTTCCATCTTTGTAAAACTCCGACGATGCGCAGTCCAAAGCTAAATATATATCAACACCAGGCTTATATCCGGCTTTTTCGATTGCTTTTAAGACAGTTTCAATAGCATCTTCTGTGCCATCAAAGGTAGGAGCGAAACCACCTTCATCACCTACAGCTGTAGACAAGCCCCTATCATGTAATATGGCTTTTAAATTATGGAAAACTTCAGTTCCCCATCTCAAAGCTTCCGAGAAAGAAGGAGCACCAACAGGCATAATCATGAATTCTTGGAAGGCTATTGGGGCATCTGAATGTGAACCTCCATTGATAATATTCATCATTGGAATAGGAAGTGTGTTTGCATTTACCCCACCAATATAACGATACAAAGGCTGTCTGCTTTCTTGTGCGGCAGCTTTAGCGACAGCCAAAGAAACACCTAATATAGCATTTGCGCCTAATTTACCTTTGTTTTCAGTACCATCTAAATCAATCATTAATTGATCGATTAAATTTTGTTCAAAAACATCAACACCTTGCAATGCTTTAGCAATCGTAGTATTTACATTTTCTACAGCTTTTAAAACGCCCTTACCCATGTAAGTCTTTTTGTCACCATCACGCAATTCAACCGCTTCATGCTGACCGGTGCTAGCGCCAGATGGAACTGCAGCACGACCTAAGTTGCCATTTTCTGTAATTACTTCAACTTCTATTGTTGGATTACCTCTTGAATCGAGGATTTGCCTTGCATGGACATCAATTATTAAACTCATCTTATTTTTATTTTTATTGTAAATTACCCTTAGTGTAAAAAGTACAATTACTTAGGGGGTTTCCAAAGTTAAAATAATTTTTAAATTATAAGGATGGATGAGCCCTTTTTTTTAACTAAGTTCTTGTTTTGCTTTAGCTTCCGTCCACCAAATTAATTCTTTAATGAAATTTGAAGCTCTTTTATTTGTAGGTTCAGGGTCTGTAGGTTGCCCTTTCTCGTCGAAGGTTTTATCTACGGTGGCAACTGGGAACATTGCTGGGACAACTAAGGCACCAATTTTCCATAAACTAAATTGGAGAGAGGTAATTACCTGCGAACCGGCAAAGGCACCTTCAGAAACTGTACTGATTGCAATTGGTTTTCGCTTCCACTCTGCATATAGTAAGTCGATTACATTTTTTAAGCTTGCAGGGTAGCCACCATTATATTCGGGAGTAACAATGATAATTCCATCTGCTTCACTCACGGCTCCAGCAAAAGCTAACATTTCTTTGCTAGGTTCAGGGATGAGCCTTAGTCGTTCTTCAAAAACCGGAAAATTATATGTCGTTAAATCAATGAGATTAACCTTGGCTAAATTATGCTCCTCTAAATAATTTTTAAAGTATAATGCAACGCGATGACTCTTCCGGCCTAATCTTACGCTTGCTGAGATGATTGAGATATTCATACTAGGATTAATAGGATTGTAAGGTTAATAGGGTTATAGGGGGTTATAAGGTTTGTAGGGTTAATAGGGGTATAAGGGTTAATAAGATAATAAATTTAAGGATTAGTAAAGTAATAAACTTAACAGGATTTGATATGCAGAATTAATTCACAAGATATAACAATAACTATTTAATAGTGTTTCTAAAATCTTACCACATTACAATCTTACCATGGTACTAATCCTAAAACTCTATCATCTTACCATCCTACCATAGTACTAATCCTAATAAACCTTAAAATCCTACTTCCTAAACCATCCTATTAATCCTTGCCTAGTCCTAGCCCGGTCCTAGCTCTAGTCTATTCCCATTTGAATGTTTTAACTGCTACACTGTAGATTACAAGTCCCCAAATCAATATAATAAGCATTTGATGCTTTACTTCCCACAGGCCAGCTCCTTCAAAAGCAACTTTGCGCATGGCATCATTTAAATAGGTAAGGGGCAATGCTCTACTGATTGGTTGTAGCCAACTTGGGAAAGCATCTATGCTAAAAAATGTACCTGAAAGTAAAAATTGTGGTAAGGTAATGATGTTAGAAATTGGAGGAATTGTACTTTCACTTTTTGCTATGCCAGAAACGACAAAACCAAAGCCCATAAACACGATTACACCCATAGTTGCTAAAATTAGCATATTAGCTACGGTAGCAACGCCATTTACCAAAGTAAAATTAAAACAGAAATGTCCTATTAATATAATGAATAACGCACCTAATAATGCGAAGCCAATTCTCGCAATTGCTTCACCTAAAACAATACTTGAGCGCTTTACAGGGGTTGCAAAAAAACGTTTTATAACAAGGTTTTGTCTTAAACTAAAAAATACAAAAGCAGTCCCAAATACGCCAGTGCTTAATAAGGAAAATCCCAATTGCCCTGGTAAAATAAAGTCGATCGTACGATATAAACGCCCATTTACCGTGCTTGATCTAATTTCTGTAACTGTAGGTTTAATGTTCTGGGTATTTAAATTGTAAGAAAGTTCATTAAGGATCGACTTTAAAATATTTCCTTTATCTAGTGATGCCGAAGTATATTTAACAGTAGTGAAATAGGCAGGTACACCACTTTTATTTTTCTCTACGTTAATTAATGCATCATAATTTCCTTTTTCTAAATCCTTATTAATATTGCTCAGTGCATCATCTTTTTTTAACCTAATAATTGGCATTTTTTCTAATGAAGCAATTATAGGGTTTTGTAAATCAGAACCTGGAGCTACTGCAATATCCAGTTTAGTACCGCCACCACCTAAAAAGCCGAATACTAAGATGAAAATTAGAGGGAATGCCAAGGTAAACACTACGGCCGAGGGGCTGCGCATAATAGATCTAAAACTAGCTTTTGCTAAAGCTAAGGTAGCTTTGGTGTTACTATATGGTGATTGCATTTTTTCTATAAATTAATCTTCTCTCCATTCTTTTCCGGTGAGATTGATGAAAACATCTTCTAAATTGGCTTTTTTTACTTCTTTTTTTCTTTCAAAGCCATTAGCAATTAAATTATCTATCAATTGATCTGGCGTATCTAAGGCAATAATTTGTCCGCGTTCTACAAAAGCAACTCGATCACATAACTGCTCTGCTTCATCCATATAATGGGTAGTTATTACCACCGTTGTACCATTATCGCGTATTTCAGTAATTAAATCCCATAAATTTCTCCTTGCTTGTGGATCTAAACCTGTTGTTGGTTCGTCTAAGAAAATAATTTTAGGAGCATTAATCAGAGTCGTAGCAATAGAGAAGCGCTGCTTTTGTCCGCCCGAGAGTGCTTTGTATTTAGCTTTTGCTTTGTCCTGCAGATTTACTTTTTCAAGCATCTCCATAGGTTTAACCTTTACTCCGTATAAGCCAGAAAAAAGCTCAAGTAGTTCTACTAAATTTAAATTTGGATAATATCCGGCAGCCTGTAATTGAACACCAATAATCCGTTTAATTGAACTAGCCTCATGGTCGATTGAAAACCCATTTACGGTTACTTCTCCAGAAGTTTTTTGGCGGAGCGTTTCAATTATCTCCAACGTAGTTGTTTTGCCAGCGCCATTTGGCCCTAATAATCCAAAGATCTCATTTTCGTAAACATCAAAACTTAATCCCTTTACAGCTTTAAAATCATCGTAATTTTTTACGAGATTTTTTACGCTAATGATCACATTGCTATTCTTCATAGGCTAGGATTGATAGGATTAAAATATTTTTGGGATGATAGGATTACCAAGTAAGATTACCTTTAACCAGATCAACAAAGTCATCGAATAGGTAACGTGAATCATGAGGGCCAGGAGACGATTCAGGGTGATATTGCACCGAGAATGCTTTCTTGCCTTTCACACGAATTCCTTCTATAGAATCGTCGTTTAAGTTAATGTGAGTAATTTCTACTTTGTCAGATTTTCTTACCTCATCAGGCACAACACCAAAACCATGATTTTGAGAAGTTACCTCGCAATGATTTTTAATGATGTTTTTTACTGGGTGATTTAAACCTCTGTGACCGTTGAACATTTTCATTGTACCGATACCATTTGCTTCGGCTAACAATTGATGTCCAAGGCATATTCCAAACATTGGTTTGTCTGCTTCAAGGATTGATTTAACTGTTTCGATCGCATAAGGCATAGCGGCAGGGTCGCCAGGTCCATTAGAAATAAAATATCCATTCGCACCCCATTCGTCCATTTCTGCAAAAGTAGTTTTAGCAGGGTATACTTTTACATAGATATCTCTGTCATCAAAGTTTCTTAAGATATTTTTCTTGATCCCTAAATCTAAAGCAGCAATTTTATAATTGGCATCTGGATTGCCATAATAATAAGGTTCAGTAGTAGATACTTGAGATGAAAGTTCTAGGCCATCCATCGAAGGAACTGCTGCTAATTGCTTTTTTAATTCTTGTAAATCTGTAATTTCTGAAGAAATGATTGCATTCATGGCGCCTTTATTTCTAATATGGCGTACTAAGGCACGGGTATCTATTTCAGAAATACCTACGATGTTTTCATTTTGAAAATTGTCTTGTATCGATTCTGTAGCTTCTTTTCTACTATATATAATATTGTAATTTTTGCAAACCAGACCAGCAATCTTAATCGATTCAGATTCTATTTCATCTTTGTGCATGCCGTAATTACCAATATGTGCATTGGTTGTTACCATAATTTGCCCAAAATAAGAAGGGTCAGTGAAAACTTCCTGATAACCTGTCATTCCTGTATTAAAACAGATTTCTCCAGTTGTTGTTCCGATTTTTCCGGCAGCTTTGCCATAGAAAACAGTGCCATCGGCCAATAACAATATTGCAGGTAACTTGGTGTAGTTAGTCATGTGTATTACGATAAAGTTTCAATGTAAATAATTCTTTCCCACTTGAGAAAGTGTTGAGTGGATTCAGTAAAAAATGAAATTTCTTCACGGATAAACCGTTTTGACAGGGAGATAAGTAACGCTGATTGAACTCATTCATTTCAGGATACAAAGGTACTGCTTTTTGCAGTTATTTCAAGATAAAGTTTAAGTTTTTTATCATTCTTCGCCATTTAATTAACCTGCTATTATTTTCCAATAAATAAAACCTAATTTTGTTCTCAAATCAAAGCGCATGTCTGTAAATAAAGAAATAAAAAGAGTAACCACTCACATCTTACAAGAGATGAAGCATCGTGGAGAAAAAATTGCTATGCTTACTGCATATGATTATTCAATGGCGACTATTTTAGATGACGCCGGGTTAGATGTTTTGTTAGTGGGCGATTCTGCTTCAAATGTGATGGCTGGGCATGAAACAACCTTGCCTATTACTTTAGATCAAATGATCTATCATGCCCAAGGAGTAGTTAGAGGAGCTAATCGTGCTTTTGTAGTGGTAGATTTACCTTTTGGCTCTTATCAAGGCAATTCGAAGGAAGCATTAAATTCGGCCATAAGGATTATGAAGGAATCGGGTGCCCATGGTGTTAAGTTGGAGGGGGGGACAGAAGTATGCGAATCTATTCAGCGCATTATAACTGCTGGGATACCAGTTATGGGGCATTTGGGTTTAACTCCTCAGTCTATTTATAAGTTTGGTACCTATACAGTTAGGGCAAAAGATGAAGAAGAAGCAAATAAGTTAAAATCGGATATTTTAGCTTTGCAGGATGCAGGTTGTTTTGCAGTGGTCTTGGAGAAAATTCCTGCAAAATTAGCAAATGAAGTTACTCAAAGTATCAACATTCCAACTATTGGAATTGGGGCTGGTCCAGATTGTGATGGACAAGTTTTAGTGGTTAATGATATGATTGGTTTAACAAAGGGATTTAAGCCCCGTTTTTTGCGCCAGTATATCAATTTATATGATGGGATTTTGGAAGCTGCAAAAGCGTATATCGATGATGTGAAAGCGAATGATTTTCCTAATGAAAAAGAACAGTATTAAGGTTTGACTTGATGCTAAATACTTGATACTATAATGCCAATTACCGAAAAAGATATACTTTATGAAGATAATCACCTGATCGCTATTAATAAAAAATCAGGCGATATTGTTCAAGTTGACGAGACAGGCGATGAACCTTTAGATGAGAAGGTTAAAAAATATATTGCCGCAAAATATAATAAACCTAATGGGGCGTTTTTAGGCGTGGTACATCGATTAGATAGACCTGTTAGTGGGGTAATTTTGTTTGCCAAAACGAGTAAGGCTTTAGAAAGGATGAACGCCATTTTTAAAAACAGAGAAGTTAGGAAAACTTATTTTGCCGTGGTACGCAATAAACCATCGTTAACAGAAGGTAAGCTAGTTCATTGGCTCATCAAAAACCCTAAGAAGAATTTAGTAACCGCTTATAATAAAGAAGTTGTCGGAAGTCAACGTTCAGAGCTCGATTATAAATTGATTGGTGAGGTGGGTGGTTTTTATTTACTCCAAGTTAACCCGTTGACTGGCAGGTCACATCAAATAAGAGTTCAATTGTCTACGATGGATTGTCCGATTGTTGGTGATAATAAATATGGATATCCTCGAGGAAGTAGAAAAGGAAGCATTTGTCTTCATGCAAGAAGATTAGAATTTGTTCACCCAGTTCAGAAAGAACCAGTTAAAATTTTTGCCCCTTTGCCAGTAGATGGCTTTTGGGAAAGATTTGAAAAATTTTAGGAAGTATGATTTAGGATTTTTTAACATATCCTTTTGCATTTATTTTTTGATTTTAAGTATTTTTGCAGCCAAATTAACAAAATTAAAATAGATTATACGCACATGAAAAAAGTATTATTTTCACTGGTAGCAATGAGCTTTATTGCTACAACAATCATTTCTTGCCAGAGCAATCAAAAGGGAACTGCAGAATCTGATGCTGATTCAACGAACGTCAAGGTTGTAACTACCGACACCGCTAAGACCCCACAAGCAACAGCTGCAACGAAAAACAAAGTTAAATCTATATTAGATGTTTCTCCAACGGTTGTAGTAAAAGCCCCTCAATTTTCTAATGAAGAAGTAAATGAAGGTTTAGCGAAATTTGAACCGATTAAGCAAGCGTATATTGCTGCCATCAATAGCAAGGATGCTGCAAAAATTAAAGAGGTGACTGCTCAATATTGGGAATGGGTTACCGTAGCATCTACTTGGGGTAAAAAATTAACAAAAGATGAAAATCAAATTTATATTGATCATTACACTCAACTAGTGTCTCAATGGAACCAACTAACGCTAAAAATTAAGAAGTAGCTTTTGAAGCGCATCATTATAATGCCCCTAAAAGTTTAAGACTTTCTAGGGGCATTGTTTTTACTGGCAATTTACTTCAGAAAATTCAATGCCATCGCCAAATTTCAATTCAGCAATGGAATTAAAAGTAGTTTTGCCCTGCTTTTCTGAAATATCACCATAACCTTCAAGTAATTTTCCATCCTTTTTAAGAAAGACAACTTGTCTAGTTGATTGTTTTCCTTCCGATTCGAAAAGATAATCAGCAACTATTGTATCGCCTCTCATTTCGCCTTTGATAATGCCACTGTTACCATCTTTTTCAAATAGGTTGTAACTCAATTCGCCCGTAATGATATGGCCACTGGTGATCAGTGTTAATGTCGCTGTGTCATTATTTTTAAAATAGGCATAGCAAAATTGCTTAGTAGCAGGCGGCGGAGGATTATCAATAGCTTTATTTTGTTTAGACTGGCATGCAGCAAAAAGGGCAACTGTTGATATTGTTAAGTATTGATATAATTTCATTCTCTAATTTTATATACCAACAATAATTTTTTGGAAATGTTTGCCTTACCAAACATATGTGCCAACAGCGCCTCCCGATAAGTTCGTAGTTACAATTTTTCCATTATATTTTATGTTAAAGATTTGAGGATCAGAACTCGTATTCACTACAATAAGTACTTTTTTGCCGTCTGGTGTTTTAAAAGCAACATTGCTAAGTGTGCCTACCGTTGGCGATCCAATTCGGACTGAGCCTGGTCTAACAAATTTTGAAGCATGCGCGATTACATAATAGGCAACATTTCTGCTAATAGCCGGTGCAATAGTGATTGCTCCTAAACATGTTGTACATCCGCCATCTGGCGTATGTGGGTTATAATTTGCGTCAGCTGCCAAATTCCATTCTAATACATTTCGACTCCAATTTCTTGTAGCCCCAACAATTAAAGTTGATACATGCCATTTTAAATCTTCAGCAAAATTTCCAGGGCCTCCAACCCATTGTTCTGTAAAATATACATGCTTAGTTGGGTAGGCATTATGAACTGTAGATAAGGCCGAGATATTGCCTCCGTATAAATGGAAAGCAGAACCATCAACATAAGCGTTGGCCGCAGGGTCAGCCAAAATAGCCATCGGGTAATCTGGGCGATCAGCATTATGGTCGTATAAGATTATTTTAGTATTAATACCTGCCGTTTGAAATGCAGGCCCCAAAGCAGTCTTTATGAAAATAGCTTGATCTGCAGCTTCCATAAACATACTTGGCGTATTTCCGGGGTGTAAGGGTTCATTTTGAATGGTGATTGCATCTATCATGATTCCTTCAGCCTTCATTGCCTGAATATATTTTACAAAGTATGTTGCGTAAGATTGATAATAAGCAGGTAATAAGCTTCCGCCTTTAAAAGCTTTATTGGTTTTCATCCAGGTAGGGGCGGTCCACGGTGAACCTAAGATCTTAATTGTTGGATTCACCGCTAAGATTTTCTTTAATACAGGAATTAGGTCGGCCCGTTCCGCTTCGATAGAAAAATTATTTTGATTTATATCAGTTTGTCCAGTAGGTAGTTCGTTATACGTAAAAACATTAGCACTTAAATCTGAGGCACCAATACTCACTCTTAGATAGCTCACACCAATGGCTCCTGGATCGGTAGAGAATAGCTCTTTGATTAAGGCATCTTTTTCTGTGGCACCAAGCTTATTAATGAGTGTCGCACTTCCGCCCGTTAAGGTATAACCAAATCCATCGATAGCTTGATAAACCTGTGTTTCATCAACCTCTATTGTAGCGTTTGTATTGTTTGCAGCCGTGAAATTTAGTGCTACATTTTGTTTTGCCAATAGTGCAGATCGGTCTCCTTTTGTTAACCAAAAACTAACATCGCTTACTAAGATTGGTTCGTTGATAGGAGTTGTGGGGGGCTCAACAGTTTTTGTTCCTTTTTTACAGGCACAAGAAACCAAAATGATAGCGAAAGCATAAAATGTCGAAACTAATAACCTGGAACTATTCATCTTATTGAACATAATTAAATTTAATTCTTTTGTCGGCCAATTGAATAGAGAATTCCCCATTTTCTGTGACCCATTTACTGGCCGAATTTACGTAGGCAATGTTGTCCGCATTTATTTTAAAACTTACTGTTTTGGTTTCGTTCGCTTTAAGTTCAATTTTTTCAAACCCTCTTAATCTTTTCACATCTGGACTAACATTGCTAGCAACTAAATCTGATATATACAACAGTACGGCCTCTTTTCCAGTAACTTTACCCGTATTGGTGATGTTTACACTAATTGTTAAAGTTTCTCCTTTTTTAAGCGTATTGCTGCTTAATTTAATGTCGCTATACTTAAAGGTTGTATAACTTAAGCCGTGTCCAAATTGATATTGCGGATTATAATCGGCATCATAATTATATACTCCTTCCGTAGTTTCCCTGGCTTCGGAGGGCTTATGGTAATACGTAAACAATGCATTTGGGTATTGAGGATAGGTGTAAGGTAGTCTTCCCGAAGGATTAACATCCCCATATAAAATGTCGGCCAATGCGTTGGCGCCAAAGTTTCCAGGTAAATAAGTTTGGATCACAGCATTCATTTTCTTTTCAAATTTGCTGATAACTCTAGGTCTGCCTTCATTTAAGATCAGTATAATTGTTTTACCCGTTGCGGCAAGTTTTTGAGCTAGTTCAGCTTGAAGATCGCTTATATAAAGATCGCTTAAGTTGCCGGGTGTTTCGGTATAAGAATTTTCCCCAAGGCAAAGTAGAATAACATCTACATCTTTTGCTGCTGCCACAGCTTGCTCCATTTGATCGCTATATTCTTCCCAATATTTGCCATCCATTTTATAGCTTACGCCCGGAACAAATGATATATTTTCTTTTCCTATCTTACCTTGCATGGCTTCTACTATGGTGTTGTATTGACCGGCAAATTCCTCAACTTTTTCTCCCTGCCAAGAATAGGTCCAAGCACCATTCAATGTTCTCATAGAGTTCGCATTGGGACCGGTAACTAGAACCTTTGAAGATTTATTTAAAGGCAATACATTGTTGGAGTTTTTCAATAAGGTAATTGATTCTGCTGCGGTATTTTGCGCAGCTTGTTCAAACGCCTTACTTCCAAACTCAGGATAATCCTTAATATTTGTTGTTGGTTTGTTGAAAAGGTCTAATTCAAATTTTAGTGTTAAAATTCTCCTAACGGCATCGTCAATACGTGCCTGTTTTACTTTACCTTCTTTAACCAATGCGATTAAATTATCGCAAAAAGGTTCGTAGTTATAAGCGATCATGCTCATATCTATTCCAGCATTAATGGCAATCATAACTGCTTCTTTATTATCTTTTGCAACATGGTCTCTTTTGTGCAGGTTTTCAATATCCCCCCAATCCGTAACTACTAAACCTTTAAAACCTAGTTCTTCTTTTAATAACTTGGTCAGTATTTTATAATTGGCATGAACAGGAACGCCATTTATTAAGCCAGAATTAACCATAATGGTTTTTGCACCTGCTTTAATTGCGGCTTTAAAGGAAGGCAAATGATATTCTATTAAGGCCTGATCAGAAATAACCGCTGGCGTTCTATCCTTGCCCGAAAGCGGTACCTGATAGCCCAAAAAATGCTTAATGGAGCTCGCTACTTTAAAAGGATTCGAGACATCGTTTTTTTCACCTTCAAAACCCTTTACCATTTGTACCCCTAATTCAGAAACCAAATATGGATCTTCGCCGAAGCTTTCCCATTGACGTGGGAAACGAGGGTCGGCGCCAAGATCAAGCAACGGAGAAAAGACCCATGGAATAGAACTTGCACGAGTTTCATAGGCCGTTATTTCGGCGCCTTTGCGAACTAATGCACGATTAAATGTGGCCGCTTGACCGATTTGTTGTGGAAACATGGTTGCTCCAGCAGTATAAGTCTCGCCATGAATAGCATCAATGCCATATAAAACTGGGATGCCATTTTTATTTTTGGTCATGGCAGTTTGTTGAATTTTGCTAATGATTTCGAACCAAACCTGAGGTGTTCTAGCTCTATTATTCGACGTGTTTAATATTGATCCCAACTTATATTGAACTAAAGCTTTCTCCATGGCCTTTTCATCAAGTGAAAAAGGTTCATCGCTACTGAAACGATCTTTTCCTTTCCCAATTACATCTAAAGTAACCTGTGCCATTTGACCAACCTTTTCTTCCAAAGTCATTTTAGATAATAAGGCATTAACTTTTTCTTGTAGGGGAGTTTGTTTTGGCTTTTGTTGTGCAAAAATTTGGAGACTTGTTAAGGCGAGCAATAGCGAAAGGCTATAGTATTTAATGTTCATGATCAATTTATGTATTTGGATATTTGTCTCCTAAAATACTTTGATTTTATTTTAAAATCTAATTGTTTTGGTAGTATAAATATTTGATTTTTAATCGATTATAAACTTGTCGATACGTTTAATCCGCAATGCTTAAAGGGTATTACCCATTGATAATGAGTGTTTAACATGTTTTACAGTATAATTTTAAGGCTCAATATTAATCCGAATAAATAACAGTCCTTGTTGTGGTAAAATGCAGGTGATTTTTTAACCATTTAAGCCGAAAAATTATTTAATAGACTCATCACCCATTAAAATAACAGGTTGGAGGGTGGGGATTTTTGTGGAGTGCGGGAAAAGGAAAGTCTCAATTTCTCTATGAAATAGACTAAGTATACAGTGTTTTTAGTTTAATTATTTTTAGGGTTTGGGGTAGATTGTTTAGCATAAATTGAAAGCGGTATGCCAATGCATACTATTAATATTAAAATTGCTGTAATTGCACCCTGAACGCTAAGTTTCATTGATGGTACGCGAGACATGGGAACAATTATAAATTGCATAGTTAGCCAAATAAATACGCCATAAGCCGAGCCTAAAAAGAATTTATTTTGAATGAACCCTTTTAGTTTAGGATATAGGATAAAAAACAATAAGGTAAAACCAAGTGCAATTATGTAATGAAAGAATAATCCAAATGCAGCCATTGTGTTCCCGCCAGAAAAGGCCTCTTTTCCAAAAACCCCACTTGCAATAAAGTTTAATACAGTAATAGGGTTTTTCTGTGTTTTAAGGTAAAATTGAATCAATGCCGCAAGTATATCTAAAGTGCCTACCATTAATCCAGCTTTAATTACATTTAATGAAAGATTTTTCATGTTTATATCGTATCGTTTAATTTATTACAATAAGTTTGAACTAATTTTTTTGATGCCACAGTACAAAATGCGGTTGTTAAAGCATCTATCAATAAGTCACTCTTAACTTTGTCCAATTCTATAATCGTCCATCCTTGTTTTCCCCATTTATTTGGAACTGGATAAATGACCGACTTTGCTGCTAAGGCAAAAACATCCTGATCTACGAGAGACAGTTTAACGCAAGCTTGATTTTTTTTCTCGTTAAGCGTGACGAATATTTTCTTCGACACTTTAAATGCAATATTGTCAAAATGTTTATGCTCTTCTGCCTCAGGAAAGCTTAAGGCTAATGTTTTGAAGTTTTTTAAATTACTCATTGACTAAGGAATCATTTTTGTCGATTTTTGTTTTCTTAAACTTAGGTAGTGTTCGCGTTGTTCTTTGGTTAATTTCTCTATAGCATATCTTAACATGGTTCTGGGCATTGTGGCTGCAAAGGCATCCAGAAAGGCGAGTAAACGTGGTTTGTTTTTGTCGCCCGCAAAGCGCAGCATCCAGCCAACTCCTTTGTGGATCAGATCTTCGTTGTCTGCTAACAACATTTCGGCAATCGCAAAAGTGTCATTTACCTCACCTTTCTTAATGAAAAAACAAGTTCCTAAAATAGCTGTTCGCCTTTCCCAAATCGAATTGGATATAGCTAGCTCGTAAAGTATAGTTCTTGGTTTGTCAAATAGATAACTTCCAGTCATATACAAACAGCCTAAATCAACCAAATCCCAGTTATTGATCCTATCATGCCGTCTTATATATAAGTCAAATAGCTCTTTTAAGCGGTCTTTAGTGATTTTCTTATCCCTCGACGCCTTATCCATAATGCTTACGGCTCCAGTTCGAATTTCATGGATTGGGTTTTCCAGCATTTTTTCCAATTCAGCAATTGGCATTTCCATAAATTCTTTTGCTGTTTGAAAAACTAGTCCCATTTTTACACCAATAAATCTATCGCCCTCACCGTACTGACCTGCCTCTGATTTAAAATACCGCTGAATTTTCTTCAATTCTTCATCGGATTGATAACTTGTTAGCTTTTCAATAAAAGCAGCAGCAGTTAAAACTTTGGTTAACATTTTTTGATTTATAGATTTTTAGTTAACAATAAATATAGTACTTATCGTGTAAATTTATAACGTGAATTGTTGTAGTGTGCTGTAAGGCAATTACTTTGTTAAAGTAATCTTAATTTAAAATCTTTCTAAATTAGCCTAAATTACAGCGTAATGACAGTGATATGGACCCACGTTGTTACTTTTGTTACGCAAAAAATAATAGGCTGTACCCATTTTGGAATATTTAAAAATTATTGCATTTACGCATAAGCAAATTGATCTAAAAGTATTAGGTAAGTTGGTAATATGCGAACAAACGCTAGATGATAGGTTGAAGAATATTCAATCAAAGTTAAATATTAAGGAAATATTTTACGTTGGTACATGTAACCGTGTAGAATTCATTTTTACTTCTGCTGATGTAGTTGATAAGGCATTTATTACCCGGTTTTTGACCATTTTAGACATGGGCTTACCAGCAGCATATATGGATCAATTTGTGGAGAATGTTTCTACCTATGAAAAGGGAGAAGCTTTTAACCACTTGCTTCGCACTTCATGTTCATTAGAAAGCTTGGTGGTAGGTGAGAAGGAAATTTTGGCCCAAGTGCGTAAAGCATATGAAGCGTGTAGAGTTGCCGGATTTACCGGAGATTACATGCGAATGATTATGAATAGGGTTGTTAAAACAGCTAAGGAAGTTTATACGCATACCAATATCTCAAAAAACCCTGTATCAATAGTTTCTTTAGCTTACCGTAAGCTTCGTCAATTAAACATGAGCCCTAATTCGCGGTTACTGATTATAGGAGCGGGAGAAACTAATAAAAACATTGCCCAGTACTTAAAAAAACATAAGTATGCTAATTTTTCTGTTTTTAACAGGACTTTGGAAAAGGCCGAATGCTTGGCTAAAAGCTTAAACGGTAAAGCCTATCCATTAGCTGATTTGCAGAGTTTTGATCAGGGTTTTGATGTCATCATAACCTGTACTAGTTCAGTTGAACCCATTATTACAGAAGAGGTTTATACTAAATTGTTGAACAATGAAACTGGTAAAAAAGTTATTGTTGATTTAGCAATTCCAAATGATACTGATGCTAGGGTAATCCAAAATTTCCCAGTGCACTATATTGAAGTAGAGTCGTTAAAGGAAATTGCCCGTAAAAATATTCAAGAGCGTTATAATGAGTTAGTTCATGCTGAGCATATCATTGATGCTAATATCAAAGATTTTGAATTAGTATTGAGACAGCGCAAAATTGAAATCGCTATGAGCGATGTTCCCAAAAAAATAAAGGAAATTAGGCACACAGCTATAAATGGCATTTTTGCAGAAGAGATTAACACGATGGATGAAAATGCTAGAGCTGTATTAGAGCGTGTGATGGATTACATGGAGAAAAAATGTATCAGTGTTCCCATGGTAATGGCAAAGGAAATTTTAGTGAAAAACGGCTAAGTCTTTGTAAATCAACGTTAATATCCTTTAAAAAAAATCATTAAATTTGTTGAAAAACTACTAAGGTGAAAAAAATAATTATCGGTACGCGCGGAAGCGATTTGGCATTATGGCAGGCTAACTACACAAAAGATAGATTAGCAGAGATTGGATTTGATGCAGAATTAAAGATCATTAAAACGCAAGGCGATAAAATATTAAACCTTCGATTGGATAAACTTGAGGGCAAGGGCTTTTTTACTAAAGAGTTGGAAGAAGAATTGCTGAATGGCTCAATTGATCTTGCTGTTCATTCACACAAAGATTTACCTACAACAAACCCACCGGGACTTATCATTGCGGCTGTTAGCGAGCGTGAAGACCCGTCAGAATTATTGCTCATCCTTAAAGATTGTGTTGAAATAAGTCAAAAACTATCCTTAAAAAAAGGGGCGATGGTAGGAACTTCTTCTAATCGCCGTAAAGCACAATTATTAGCTTTAAGACCTGATCTTAATATTGAAGATCTACGTGGAAATGTACCAACGAGGATCCAAAAGTTACGCGATGAAGATTATGATGCTATTTTACTTGCTAAAGCAGGTGTAAATAGATTGAATATAGACCTGTCTGAATTCCACGTAGAAGTGGTAGATACTACCGAATTAGTTCCTGCGCCAGCGCAAGGAGCATTAGCAATTCAAATCAGAGAAAACGATACGGCGCTTTTTGCTGCTTTGCAACCTTTAAATCATTTGGCTACCGCAGAAGAGATTGCCGTTGAACGTAAAGTTTTAAATTTATTTGAAGGTGGTTGCCATATGCCGCTAGGATGTTATTGTAAAAAGGAAAATGGCCTTTTCGAGGTGTGGACATCTAAAGCAGAAACTGATGAACATTTTCCCGACAGATTGTTTTTACGGACAGCAAATACCGAAGGTTTAGCAGAGCGAATTGTAGCTAAATTTGATAAGGAACGAAAAATGCCTGCTAAAGTATTTATTTCAAGAGAGATCGGAGAGCATAGTTATTTCAGAAAGGCGTTAGCAAAACACGAAATTGAAATAGAAGGGAGGTCTTTAATACGGACATTTCCTATAGTTAATATTTTGGATCCCTTTTATTTGAAAAACATAGATTGGATTTTCTTTAGTAGTAGAAATGGGGTAGAATATTTCTTTAAATTAAACCCTGTTTTAGCAAAGAAGGTAAAATTTGGGGTGGTTGGAAGAGGCTCCGAAGATACACTTAGGAAATTTGGGCATTTAGCAAGTTTTGTTGGCGAGAGTGGAGATATTACCGAAGTGGCAGAAGAGTTTGCTAAATTGGTGAAAAATGAAACCGTAATGTTTCCTAGAGCTCAAGATTCGTTATTGAGCATCCAAAAATCATTAGGTTCTGATACAAAAATAGTGGACTTACCTATTTATGAAACAGTAATCGAAGATAATATAAATGGGACAGCTGCCGATGTCCTTATCTTTACAAGCCCCTCGAATGTTGATGCTTATTTTGCAACCAATTTACTAGAACCAGAGCAAAAAGTTATTGCAATAGGAAACTCAACAGGTAAGAAATTTGAGGAAATGGGAGTGAAATACCATTTGCCGTATTCGCCAGATGAGATAGGGCTAGCAGAGGCTGTTTTTGGAATAGATATTTGAGCGCTGTCTTTGATACCATATACTTGATACTATGATTAGACCAAGAAGATTAAGGAAAAATCCTGTCGTGAGAGAGATGATCGCCGAAACGCGACTATCAAAAGATATGTTTATCTATCCGTACTTTGTTGTACCTGGATCCGGAGTTAAAAAACCTATTGAGGCTATGCCTGGGATACATCATTTCTCAACAGATAATTTATTAAAGGATGTAGAAAAAGGCTTAAAATTAGGTGTAAATAAAATTATGCTCTTTGGTGTGGGTGATGAAAAGAGTGAGGATGCCCATGCTGCATATGATCCAAATTCATTGGTGCCAGTGGCAGTTAAAGCTTTGAAGAAGAACTTTGGAGAAGATTTATACGTAGTTACAGATGTATGCGTTTGCTCTTACACTAGCCATGGTCATTGTGGTATTATCAAAGATGATTATATCCAAAATGATTTGTCGGTTGATTTGATAGCAAAAATGGCGTTAAATCATGCTGCCGCAGGAGCAGATATGTTAGCACCATCGGATATGATGGACGGTAGGGTGGCTGCAATTAGACAGCAATTAGATCAACATAATTTTGTAAATACCGCAATTATGTCTCATGCTACCAAGTTTGCTTCGGCCTATTATGGCCCTTTTAGGGAAGCCGCCGATTGTGCACCAAATAAAGGCGATAGAAAAACCTATCAAATGGACTTTAGAAATAGCAACGAGGCAATACGTGAAGCCATGCTCGATGAAAACGAAGGTGCTGATGTTTTAATGGTTAAACCTGCACTGGCTTATTTGGATATTATTAGTAAATTAAAGCAAAATACCGATCTGCCAATCGCCTGTTATAATGTTTCTGGGGAATACTCGATGATTAAAGCTGCAGCACAAAGGGGATGGGTAGATGAACAAAAAGTTGTAATGGAAACAATGCATGCGTTTGCGCGTGCAGGAGCAAGTATCATTACTACTTACCATATAAGAGATATTGTTGAACAGAAATGGATGTGATTGAGATAATATGTTAGAATCAATAAAAAAAATATTTTCAGCAACCGAAGAAGAAATGCCCATAAATTCGAGTAGCAAACCAGATATCAGTCGTGCGAAATCTGCAGAATTATACGAGAAATCAAAAACATTTTTTCCTGGGGGAGTAAACTCTCCAGTTAGGGCTTTTAAGTCGGTTTACGGAACGCCACTCTTTATCCAAAAAGGTGATGGTTGTTATATCTGGGACGCCGACGGCAACCAATTTATAGATTTTTGTGCAAGCTGGGGCCCGCTTATTTTGGGACATAATAATCCAAAAATAAGGGAAAAAGTTATAGAAGTAATGCAAAACGGAATGAGTTTCGGTGCACCCACTGCACTTGAAAACGAATTGGCCGAATTGATCATTAAAAATAATAAGTACGTTGAAAAAATACGTTTTACTAGTTCGGGTACCGAAGCCGTTATGTCGGCCATTCGCCTAGCCAGAGGCTATACTAAACGCGATAAAATTATCAAATTCGAAGGCTGTTATCATGGACACAGTGATTCATTGTTAGTTAAAGCTGGCTCTGGATTGGTGACATTTGGTGAAACTTCATCAGCAGGTGTTCCTAAATCTTTTGCCGAAGAGACAGTAGTTATTGCTTTAAATGATACAGCTGCAATTACACAAGCATTTGAACAATTTAAAGATCAAATTGCTGCGGTAATAATTGAAGGAATTCCAGCAAATAATGGCTTGCTTATGCAAGATCAAAGTTATATAGAGTTCCTAAGGACCGCTTGTACCGAAAATGGTGCGCTACTTATTTTTGATGAAGTCATTACAGGTTTTAGAGTAGGTTTGGAAGGTGCCGCGGCATATTATGGCATTAAGCCTGATATATTAACCTATGGTAAAATAATTGGTGGTGGATTGCCTGTAGGAATGTACGGTGCATCAGCCGAAATTATGGCCCATATCTCGCCTGATGGCGGAGTTTATCAAGCAGGAACACTGTCTGGAAACCCTGTTGCGATGGCCGCTGGTATTGCTACATTAACCGAGTTATCCAAATCTGGATTTTATAAAGACTTAAATGCAAAAACACTTGAGTTTACGGAGAGTATCCAACGTTTTGCCACTGCTAGAAATTATAAGTTTAAAGTATTTTCGGTAGGCTCCATATTTTGGTTTGCATTTACGGATGCGGAGAAAATTCAGACTGCCGAAGCGATCGATGCTTCAAGCATGGAGAAATTTAAAGTCATGCACCGTGAATTATTAAATAGAGGTATCTATTTAGGGCCATCGGGTTATGAAGTAGGTTTTGTTTCTGCAGCGCATACAAAAGTGGAGCTTGAAAAAGCGAAAAGAGCTATTTTTGATGCATTAGATTTGGTGTTTAAGAAATAATTAAATGAAAAAGTCGCTGGTCATATTTTACTTCTTATTACTCTATGCCTTAATCGAAATGTTTTGGTGGGGAACAGTTGTAATTGATCTTCAGCCTTCGCGAATGGCAATGGTAATGGGCGAGGGATCTGTATTCTTGTTTTTATTGGGAGTTGGGGCTTATTTTATTCATGCTTCCATAAAAAAGGAAGATAAATTACATGAACGTCAGCAAAATTTCCTGCTCTCTGTTACCCATGAATTAAAATCTCCTTTAGCAGCCATTAAGCTTTCCTTACAAACGATTGTAAAGAGAGATCTAGAAAAACAAATGCAATTATCATTGTTAAATAATTCTTTAAAGGATATAGAAAGACTTGATGATTTAGTAGAAAATATGTTGCTGGCAACAAAAATTGAAAGTAGAACTTATTCGTTTCCAAAAGAAGAGTTTGATTTTTCAGAATTGGTTACCAAAATAACCGACCGATTGCAGGTTCATTCCTGTGGAAATGAGCAACTAATTAATACCAAAATACAAAAGGATATTAAGGTAATAGGTGATAAATTTGCGTTATCATCTGTAGTAACTAATTTAGTAGAAAATGCTGTTAAATATTCGGGGCCATGTGCCGAAGTTGCAGTAGAACTCTGTCAAAATGACGGAAAGTCGATTTTAACGGTTTCTGATAAAGGTCTGGGCATTCCTGATGAGGAGAAAATGTTGATTTTCGATAAATTTTATCGCGTTGGCGATGAAAATGTTCGAAAATCTAAGGGTACGGGACTTGGCTTGTTTATTGTTAAAGAAGTATTACAAAACCACGACGCCGATATTAGCGTTAAAGATAACGTACCGCAAGGTGCAATTTTTGAAGTAACATTTAATTGATATGCCACAAAAATTAAGAATACTTTTGGTAGAAGACGAAGATCATTTGTTAGATGCCATCAAATTAAACCTCGAATTAGAAGGTTATAAAGTTCATGCCGTAAAAGACGGCAAAACAGCACTTAAAGTTTTCAAGGAAGAACGTTTTAACCTGATCATTTTAGATGTAATGTTGCCAGAAATGGACGGTTTTCAGGTATGTGAAACCATTCGTTTAGAGAATACAGAAGTTCCAATTTTATTTTTAACAGCAAAAAATACAAGTGAAGATCGAGTAATGGGCCTCAAAAAAGGAGCCGACGATTACTTGGTTAAACCCTTTAACTTAGAAGAGTTAATTTTACGTGTAGGAATTTTAGTTAAACGTAGTCTTAAAGCTGACGATTTAAAAGAACTAAACTCTTATAAAATTGGTGATAAAACTATTTATTTTAACTCGTTTGAGTTGAAACAAGATGATGGTACAGTGGTTCCCTTAACTAAAAAGGAAACTATGTTATTGAAGTTATTGATTGAACGAAAAAATGAGGCAGTTTCTCGTGAACAGATTTTAGAAACTGTTTGGAACTATGACGTTTATCCATCAACAAGAACAATAGATAATTTTATCCTGACCTTCCGTAAATATTTTGAGCCTGATCAAAAGAACCCAGTTTATTTTCATTCGATAAGGGGTGTTGGTTATAAATTTACAGATTTAACGGTTAATGTATAACGCAAAGAGTAGATATGCATTAATGGGGGTTTTCGCCATTTCTGCATTGGTAAGTTTATATTTTACACAATATCAGCTGGCAGCAATTGCCGGCTTTCTATTTGCATTTGTTTTATATACCCATTACAAACACAGCTCCGTATTATTGGCGTCCAAATATTTTAAGGATGCCGACTATGATAGAGCAGAGAAAATTCTAGCCGAAATAGGTAATCCAGATCGATTGGCAAGAAATAGAAGAGGATATTATGAGTTTATGCGCGCAAACATTGCTTTACAACGTGAAGACTTTGAAACAGCTGAATTTCATTTTCAAATTGCTAGTCGCTTTCCTTTGGGAGGAAAAAATGATAAAGCTTTCGTTTTAATTCATTTAGCGAATCTCGCCCTTAGAAAAAAGGATGGAGAACGTGCAAAAACATATATCGAAAAAGCCAAAGAATTGGCAGCAAGCACTAGAGCACAAGAAATTATTAAAATTATAGAGAAAGAAGCGAATAGCTTTGCCTAACATCAAATGAAGAACAATCTATTTTTAGACGCCGCATTTTCAAAATCTACAGAACGCCCTCCAGTATGGATGATGCGCCAAGCTGGTCGTTTTATGCCGCAATATTGGGAAATTAAAAACAAGTACTCTTTTCTGGAGATGTGTAAGAATCCTGAAATTGCCGCAGATGTAACCATGCTTCCAGTAGATTTACTAGGTATCGATGCTGCTATTTTATTTTGTGATATTTTGGTAACGGGAGAGGCTATGGGAGGCGATTTGAGCTTTACACAGGGAGTGGGACCTAAATTTGCCAACCCGATTAGAAATGCACAGGATATTGATCAATTGGAAACTGAGGTGGTAGATCGTTTACAATATGTGGCGGATGCAATTAAGGTTATTCAACAAAGGTTAAACGGTAGTATTCCATTAATCGGATTTGCAGGGGCACCATTTACCGTAATGAGCTACTTAGTGGAAGGTGGCTCTTCGAAAGATTTTAAGCTTACAAAACTTTTGATGCATAATCATCCTGAACTTGCACATCGCCTATTGGCAAAAATTGCGAAAGTGACAACTGATTATTTGAATTTGCAAATTGCTGCAGGCGTAAATGCTATTCAATTATTTGATAGCTGGGCATTATCTCTCTCATGGAATGATTATAAAGAATTTTCTCACCAGTATAATCAACAGATTATTGCTGGATTAAATAGAACAAATGTTCCCGTAATCTCTTTCTGTAAAGGTAGTTCTGTTTTTGCGCCAATTATGGCCGAGGCAAAACCAGATGTAATTTCGGTAGACTGGAATGCTGATCTATTGAATATTAAAAATGCTTTGCCAAATGGTATTGCGGTACAAGGAAACCTGGATCCACATATTTTGTATGCAGATAAACCTGTTATCAAAAAACATATCCTGCAATTATTTGAACGTATGAGGGGAGAGAAGGGTTTTATATTTAACTTAGGTCATGGTATTATGCCTGATATTCCTTTCGATAATGTGAAATATGCAATCGAGGTAGTAAAAGAGTTCAGGTATTAAGGTAAAGATGGAAGAATACTACAGATATTTTTTAGCTGTGCACATCATCTTCGTGGTAAGTTGGATGGCTGGGTTGTTCTATGGTGTTCGTTTATTTATTTACCATACCGAGGCTAATGATAAGCCTGAACTTGAAAAAAATATTCTACAGCGGGAATTCGAAAAAATAGAAGGTCGACTTTGGAATATCATTACCATTCCCGCAATGATCCTAACTGTTGCTGCTGGCGGAATGATGTTATATTTAAATCCAAGTTACCTATCAGAAGATTGGATGCAGGTAAAACTTGGCTTTGTAGGGTTATTGATCGTTTATCATTTCATCTGTCAAAACATCATGAAGCAGCTGAGAAGAGGGATATTCAAATTTTCTTCCAATCAACTTCGATTATGGAACGAAGTAGCTACCATTTTATTAGTAGCCATTGTATTTACCGTAATTTTAAAAAGCGCCGTAAATTGGATTTACGGCTTAATAGGCTTAATTGCATTTTCAATTATGATTATGACAGCGGTTAAGATCTATAAAAGATATAGAGAGAGAAAGTAATGAACTAATTATGATTCGATTTTTCATTACGATAGCTCTTGTAGGTTTATTTACGTTTAAAACGAATGCTCAAGATAGTGTCGCCAAAAACACTACATCTGAAAAATATATTAAAGAAGCGGTTGAATTTTTAACGATTGTTAAAAAGAAGGAATTAGCTGATTCTGCCTTTACCTTGGTAGATGTTCCAAAATATACTTGTTTTTTATACACAGTTGATGATAGTGTTAGTTTCAACAAAGAAGAACTCGCGCATATGAACAATGAAATTGAATTTCCCAAAGTAAGGAGTTGGAAAGCTATTTTGCCTTTTAAAATTCGTTTTTTGGATGGTGGCTTTGTGGCCGCTAACTCAAAAATGATTAAAAACCCTAAACGAGAAGCAAAGTTCTTCCAAAAGAAATTTGGTGGTTGCTATCATAATTTATCAGCACCGATTTTTTTAAGAAACTATACTTTTTGCCTATTGTATATAGATAAGATTTGTGCAGGAGGAGAATCAAAAGGAGAATTACAAGTATTTGAGAAAAGTGATGGTGTTTGGAAGCAATTGACTTCCCGCTGTGAATGGACAGAATAATCTCGTACTTTTATAGGATATCAAATCTAATGAAGAAAATTTTACTTGTCCTAATTACATTGCTAATACCGTTGTTATTAAAAGCTCAATTTAACAACGAATCTATTTTTAATCGTATTAGGCCATCTGATACGCTGAACAAAACATTGCATTTCAATTTCTATACTTTTAATTATGTGAGAAATTATGAGTATTCGAATAAATTTCATGACGGCTATACTTTGTATGGTACCCAAGTTGAACCTCAACTAGTTTATTATGCCCACCCAAATTTGGCTATTACAGCGGGGGCCTATTTACGGAAAGACTTTGGTAAGGAGGGACTTTATGAAGCAAAACCTCTATTTAGTTTAAAGTACCACAAAAGAAATCTAACATTAATTTTCGGCGCATTGGAAGGTAATATTCAGCACAATTACATTGAACCAATTTATAATTTTGAGCGTAAAATAACTACGCCAATTGAGTATGGGACACAATTATTAGTTGAAAGAAAAAACTTTAAACTAGATAGTTGGATTGCCTGGCAAAAAATGATTTATAAAGGCGATGCTACAAAGGAAGAAATTGTAGGAGGCTTGATCACTGAAACTGATTTAGTGAAGACTGCTAGCTGGAGGCTCAGTATTCCCGCGCAGTTCTTGGCCTATCATCAAGGCGGACAAATCGATGTGTTAAAGCAAATTCCCTTAAGTACTTTATTCAACGGCGCAACAGGATTAAAACTTCATAAAACTATCGGCTTAAACCTAAGGGAGATTTACACAGATAACTACCTTGCTGTTTATAAAGATTTTTCTCCAACCAAGGTTAGGGCTTATCAAGGTGGTTTCGGTTTATGGTTAAACGCTGGGGTCGTTACCAAATGGGGAGAGCTAGTTGCCTCTTATTGGAAAGGAAACAACTTTATAACCATCAAAGGTATGCCACTTTATCAATCTGTATCAGAGACGTTATATGATCAGGGCTTTAAACAAAGTAACAGAAATATTCTGGCGTTAAGATACAGGTTCCAAAAAGAATTAGTTCCAAAACTATACTTGGATGTTCGTTTTGAACCCCATTTAGATTTAAATAACCCTGCGAAGAATTTAGAATTTAACCATTCTTTATTTTTGACTTATAAAGAAGATTTTAAACTTTAACAACTTTGACAATCTTTTAAAGATTGTCAAAGTTGTCAAAGTTGTGATTTTTTTTCATGCGCATGCAACCTTTCATCGCAAGGGTTCATCTACCCTATACAAACAACTAAATGAAGGTGACTAAAACATATACAATTGATGATTTGATGGAGGGCTGCAAAGCAGGCAATCGACAAATGCAGGAAATGCTCTATAGGCAAACTGCATCCAAGATGATGGCCGTTTGTATGCGCTATGCCAAAGATAGGATGGAAGCCGAAGATGTATTGCAAATGGGCTATGTTAAGGTTTTCCAAAAAGTTAAAGAATATCGCGGAGACGGGTCATTTGAAGGATGGATACGTAGAATTATGGTAAACACTGCGATTGAAAGTTATCGCAAAAACTTGCGCATGTTAAATGTAGTTCCAATAGAGGACGCTTATGAACAACCATCACAAGGATTTGATTTTAGCAGCCTTGGTATGCAAGATTTGATGAAAGTTATACAAAAACTGGCCGATGGTTACCGCATGGTGTTTAACATGTACATTATTGAAGGGTATTCTCACAAGGAGATCGCAGAAACATTAGGTATCTCGGAAGGCGCTAGTAAATCCCAGCTGTCGAGGGCAAGAGCAATATTGCAACAAGAAATTTTAAAAATGGAGGGCTTTGGTTATGCAACACATGCCGGATAAAGATTTTGATAAATTGTTTAAGGACAAATTTATTGACGCAGAAATTGAACCATCTGCAGATTTATGGAATAAAATTGAAACTCAATTAGCGCCAAAACGCAAACGTACCTTGCCTATTTATTGGATGGCAGCTGCCAGTGTAGCCATAACGTTTACGGCAATATTGGTCTTTCAAAAAACTGACAAGGTACAACTTCACCCTGATGAGGCAACGGTTAGCATATCTAAACCAGTTGAAAATGTGCTGCCAAAGGCTAGCAATGAAGTAATTACTACACCCGTTCAGGAAAAAGAAGTTAGTGAAAGCAATTTCGCCGCAACAAAAGTAACTAGCACTAAACTTGTTCAAGTAGCTACTATAAAAAATAATGAGGAGCCCTTGCAACCAAGTACAACTCTTGCTCGTCTACCTATAAAACAAGCAGATCCGAAACCGATAGATGTATTACCAACAGTATCGGTAGAAAGTCCAACTGTTATTGCTCAGGTAGTACCTCAACAAAAAATCGAAAATGAGGGGATAGAGTTAAGCAAGTACCAGGCAGAAGGAACTACAGAAGATAGAAGAGGGAATAAAAAGGGCTTATTTGCCTTTGTTGGAAGAGTAAAAGAAAAAATTGATAAGACCACAAGAAATATCATTACCGAAAAAGATGGCGTGGTGAGCATTGACTTGGGCTTAGTAACCTTACAAAAAGACATTAATTAATACACACAAACCAAATAAACACACAAACCAAACACACACAAATTATGAAAAAAATAATTCTTGCTGCATTATTGTTAGGATTTACAATAAGCAGTTTTGCCCAAACAGACTCGGTTAAAACCGATAGTACTACCCATAAAACTAGAAAGTTGGTAATTAGGATGCCTAGCACCAGCTCAAAAGATAAAGACAAAAGCGCATCGTTTGGCGTGGCTTTTGGATTTGATTTTGGATGGACAAGATTTACCAATGATGGAAATGCTACGAGTTCTACAGCGGTTAAAGATCTTTCTCTAGATAAGGGCCCAAACTTTACATTTAATATATTAGGTGGTCACGTTGCTTTATCAAAAGATAGAAGCCTTAGAATTAAAACTGCGTTAGGTTTAGATTATCATACCTTTCATTTCCGTAAAGCGGTAACCTTACAGCCAGACCAAGACGAGCTTACTTATAGCATTGACCCAAATGTTAACTATGACAAGAATCTGCTTCGCTCAACTTATTTAAGATTGCCTGTTCTTTTTGCCTTGCGTCCTGCTAAAGGTTCTAGCTTTGAGATAGCAGCTGGAGGCGAGATTGGCGCATTAATATGGGGAAAAACAAAACAGATTAGTGATGAGTATGGAAAAGTTAAAATAAAAGACACGTTTAATTTAGAGCCTTTTAGATATGGCTTAACATTTAGGGTAGGTTATAGTGGATTTAACTTATATACTAAGTATTATTTGAATGATGTTTTCGCAAAAAACCAAGGCCCTGCAGGTTTAAGAAATGTAGCTTTTGGTATCTCTTTCGGAGGAATTTAAAAAATAAACAAACACACCTGCCTATTGGCAGCATACAAATGAAGAGAAAATCCTGTGGCGAAAGCTGCGGGATTTTTTTATTATCTTTACCAGGTGAATGAACATATAATCACTGTTAGCAATCTATCTAAGCAATATCAGCCAACGCAAGCATCAGGTATTCAAAATATCAGTTTCTCTATAAATAGGGGAGATATTGTTGCTATTATTGGAGAGAGTGGGAGTGGAAAATCAACCCTTTTAAAATGTATTTACGGGTTATTAAAACCAGATTTTGGAGAGGTTAAATTTAACGGAAATAAGGTAAAAGGTCCCGACGAACAGCTTATTCCTGGCCATGGGGAAATGAAAATGGTGACCCAGGATTTCTCGCTCAATATTTACGCGAAAGTCTATGATAACATCGCATCTATGTTATCAAATACCGATATCGCAGCAAAGCAGGCAAAAACAATGGAGATGATGGAACATTTACACATCACCAAATTAAAGGATAAGAAGATTATAGAATTAAGTGGCGGAGAACAGCAACGAGTTGCTATTGCAAAGGCATTGGTTAGCAATACTAAAATATTATTGTTAGACGAACCTTTCAGTCAGGTTGATTCATTGCTAAAAAATGAATTAAGAGCCGATATAAAGCGTTTAGCAAGAGAAACAGGTGTTACGATTATTATGGTTTCGCATGATCCAACAGATGGATTGTTTTTGGCTGATCAATTGTTGATTTTAAAGGATGGGGAACTCTTACAAAATGATTCTCCAGCAAATACCTACCAAAACCCATCTACTATTTATACCGCAAGGATTTTAGGAAATGCAGTAGTCTTAAATCAAGCAGAAGCAGAACAGCTTGGGATTAAGACAACAAAGCAAAATGTAGTGTTCTATCCTGAGTGGGTAGAACTTAAAAACACCTGGAATAGCAGAAGGTATGAAGTTAAGGAGGTTTATTATAAGGGCTTTTTTGATGAGCTATTATTAGAGCGAAATGGAGTTACTATCCGTAGTTTGCAGCTCAATAGTGGCGAGCACAAAAAAAACGACCACGTTCAAGCGAACATTGGTCGTTTTTTAGCGTTTTAAAAACGAATTTTCTTTATTAATTAGTAGGATTTTGGGTCAATTTCCCCGGATACGAATTAATTGCACTTTGAGGAATGTAATAAATAACCCTAAAATCGGTAGCTGCTATACTTGTAGTTTGATTTTGAGGACCCGGGTATAAACGAGTAAGAGGCTTACCGTTGCGGAATACATCAAAACTACGCTCAGCCTGGTAAGCCAATTCCAATTGTCTTTCTTTATCAATCAGATCTCCAGCATTTGCTGCACTTAAAGAGGTATAGCCACCATTAACAATAGAGCGTGTTCTTATCGCATTTAAATCAGTAAGCGCTTCTCCATATTTCTGTAACTTGGCGTATGCTTCAGCTCTATTCAAATATACTTCGCCTAATCTGCTGATTACCGGAGAATGCAAATGAGAATTTTCTCCTTCACGTGAATCTTTAACAATATAAAATTGAGGGTAAACACGGTTTAACGTAATAAAATAATCTATTACACCAGTGTATGTTTTGCCATTTTTATAATTGATAGAATAAATCTCCTGAGCTGCATCAACAGGTGTAAGTGTATACACATCGGTACCTTCTGTACAGGTAATTGTGCTTCCATTTCTTGTTATCGTAGCCTGTACGTAGTTTAAAACATTCCCTACGTCATCTTTAATAAATCTAAAGACTTCAGCAGTATAGGCTCCTGCTGCGTTTTTTGAATAAGTAGGTTCGATAAATGCAGCCCTAGCATCTACTATTTTATATTTTTCTGGTCGCCAATCATTCCTGCCTGTTTCGTTTAACAGGCTAATGTATTTAGCGCTGGCATACATTTCGCCCCAACCTTGTCCACCAATATTAGCATACATACCGCCAATACCATAATAATGATCAGAACCAGAGTATTCTGACGCAACACGTTTAATTGCGAAAATGGTCTCTTTATTATTCTCAGGTATAAAGGTATTGTATTTCATGAATTGGTCTCTTGGCAATAGGCTATACTTAGTTGACCCTGTGATTACTTTATTTGCATAATCAACCGCAAGTTGAGCAAAAGCTTGATTAGGGTTTTCATAAGTTCCGCTCATATAAAGATAAACTCTTGAGAGCATGGCCTGTGCAGCTTCTTTAGAAGCAAAGATTGGTCCCTTATTTACCGTAATCATTTCTTCAGCCTTTTTCAGGTCAGCAATAACTTGTTCATAGGTTGCCTTAACCGTGGCTCTATCTGGCAAATTTGCATTGATAACATCGTCGGGAGTGCCATTCACAATAGGTACGCCTAAATTGGTTTCTGGGCTCTGGTAATACGGACGTCCAAAAGCACGAACCAGATAAAAATACATCATTCCGCGAACATAATAGCATTCTCCTAACTTGCTATCTAGGGTAGCATTTTTGCCTTGGGGTATCATGTTAATAATGTTAGACGCTTGAGCAATGGCCTTATAGCCACTGTCCCAGAAAGTAGATAACCTTCCATTGTTTGGTGTTCTGGCAAAGGAGATAAACTCATAAAATGCATCTGTAGAAGATCCTCTGATCATGATGTTGTCGCCAGCATATTCCCCTAAACGATGCATAGGATCTGACCATGCCTTAAGTTGTGCATATACACCATTAAGTAAACCATCTATAGATTCTTCTGGATTTTCATTGATCCTTTCAGATCCCATTGATCCATATGGCGCTCTATCAATCTCACAAGATGATAGGGCAATTGTAGCAAAGATGATAGCTAATATCTTTTTCATTTTTTATTTTCTTTAGAATGAAACATTAAGTCCTAACATGAATTTTCTGGTCATAGGGTAAATAGATGGCCCTGCTGAAAATAAGATCGTTTCCCCATCAGTAGGTATTTCCGGATCTACTCCTGAATATTTTGTCAGTACAAATAAATTCTCTCCAGCTAGAAAAACTCTTAAGTTTCTAACCTTATGCTTTTTTAAATCAAAATTATATCCTAACGCCATTGAACGCATTCTAAAAAAGTCATTGCTTTCTATATATCGTGAAGATGTAGAATTTCCTTTGTCTTGATTACCGTAGCGTGCTATTGGGTGGGTTGCAATGTCGCCAGGTTTTTGCCATCTGTTCCAACCATCCATTAACACCATTTGATTCCTATCGGTATAAGTTCCATCCGAATCGTATTCTTGACGCGAGTAATTATATAAACTACCACCAATCGAGTAGCCAAATACCGCATTTAAATCAAACTTTTTCCACGTTAGGGATGTCGTAATACCCCCAAACAAATCTGGAGAAGCCTTACCAAGTTTTTCTTGTGTAGCTTGTGCATAACTAGAGGTTTTTGTTCTTGCTGTTTCATTACCATTAGCATCTCTAGTTACTTTGTACCATTGAGGCAAACCATTTTCAGGATTAACACCTGCCCATTCTGGTAGATAATACGTATCAACAGGTAAACCAATTTCTAACATTCGGCTTGCCGACCCTGCAATACCCAAGCCATCGCTTCTAATAATAGGTTTGGCCGAATAAGTACCATCCAGGTTTCTGGTTTTGTAGATATCGGTAAGCTTATTTTTATTGGTACCCAAATTCACATCTAAGCTCCATGTTACGTTATCGGTACGGATAATATCGCCACCAAGCGCAACCTCTATACCTTTGTTTTGCATTTTACCTACATTTTGCCAAATGCTTGTTACACCAGTTAAGCCTGAAATAGGCACACTGTACAAAATGTTATCTGTGCTTTTAATATAATAATCAGCGTTTAATCTAAATCTGTTACTAAATGCAGAAAGATCTAAACCTACCCCACTGGTATAAGTTTGTTCCCATGTAAGGTTTTTATTCCCGATCTGGCTAATTAAAAGACCTGGAACACCATTGTAACCCGCAGTTGGGTTTACAGAATATAAATCGTATTGTGGATATAATGAGTTTGGACGGTTACCTACGGTACCATAGGCAGCGCGAAGCTTAAGGGTATTGATGATATTTGATTTAAACCAGTTTTCTCGGTTAATATTCCATCCGCCACTGATAGAGAAGAAATTACCGTATTTCTTGCCAAAATTGGAAGCACCATCTCTACGGAAAGATAGCTGTGCCAAATATTTACCATCGAACGAATAATTTGAATTAAGAAATAGAGATTGTACTGCCCACTCACTTATTCCTCCTTTGGTTCTTTCAGGCTTAGATACAATATCCAACACTTCAAAACCTGGTAATAAACCATTTCCATATACATCTAACGACTTGCTACCGTAATCGTTAAACTCATAAGCTGCCAAAGCGTTTAGGCTATGTTTTCCCCACATATTGTTATAACGCAGAATTTGGTTTGTATAGCGACGAGTATATTCAGATCTATATTCTGTAATACGGCCATTTACACTTTGTCCGCCATTTGAACGAGGATCGGTGTAACCACTTGCACTGTAAGCGTTAAACCTATAGTTATTAACCGATGAGAAAGTAAGTTGCTTGGTGATATTGATGTCAAAATCAAAATTACCCATTAACTCATAATTGTTGTTTGAAGAACGGTTCCATTGCAAGTCATACAGATAATTTGTAGATACACTATTTACCCAAGTACTAGAACGGTGGCCCACCAAGTTTCCATTGGCATCATAGGGACTATCCCATGGAAGATTTGAATACATTGAAGTTACGGAGTATTGATTATCTGCTACTGCGCGACGAGAACCAACTATAGATGGCTTAATGGTTAACCAATTCAAAGGTTTATAAACAGTATTTAACCTAAAGTTATAACGCTCGTAGTTATATCCTTTAATAGCTCCCGCTTCATCATAATAACCTACAGATAGGAATGATTGAAGTTTTTCAGTTCCTCCTTGTATAGAGACATTGTGATTTTGATTAAATCCTTCTTTTGTAGCTAAATCCCACCAGCTGAAATTACTATTACGTAATTCAGGCTTCCAACGTGGAAAGCTAATCGTATTTGCATTAGCAAAAGAAGCAAAATAATCATAAAGCTGAGCTCCATCCATTACTTGTAGGTTCCCATTGGTTAAATTAGTGTAACCGGCTTTTGAAGAAACCTCGATGGACATTTGTCCAGATTTAGCTCTTTTGGTAGTTGCGATAATTACACCATTGGCTCCTTGAGAACCGTAGATCGCAGTTGACGCTGCATCTTTTAATACGGTTAGGCCTTCGATGTCATCAGGATTTAGATCTCCAGGGCTTGAGCCAACAATTACGCCGTCTATTACCCAAAGCGGACTAGTTGTACCACTTATCGTAGCCTGTCCACGGATAATAACTGCTCCAGCCGATCCTGGTCTTCCTGAACCTGGTGCAACGAACAATCCAGCTGCTTTACCAGCAAGCATATTTTGAATATTGGGAGAGGTGATATTTTTTAATTCACTGCCTTTAATGGTACTTAAAGCACCTGTAAGACTTTCTTTTTTCTGAACGCTATATCCCATTACAACTAATTCGCCTAATGCCTCAATTGATTCGGTAAGCATAATATCTCCTAAAGATGCTCCTGTAATCGTAATTTCTTTGGCGGTATAGCCCATCGAAGAAATAGTTAATATATCGCCTATTTTTGCTTCGATGCTAAAATAACCCTCACTATTGGTGGATATTGCACGGTTTGTACCTTTTACTTTTATCGTTGCTCCTGGAATAGGACCGCCTTTTGGATCTTTGATAGTACCAGAAATGGTTTCGAAGATAGCCATTGGCGTAGCTAAGGCCTTTACTAAATTTGCCTTGTTTAAGTTTTTATTAATGGCTATCGTCTTGCCTTCAATATTATATTCTAGCGGGAGGTCGGCCAATAATTGTTGAAGTACAGTGCTGATTGAATTTTCATTGATATTTACATCAATTCTTTTTAGCCCTTGAAGGTCTTCCGTTTTATAGAAAAAAGTATAGTCAGATTGTTTTTCTATTTCTTTTAAGACTTGGTTAATTTGTACAGATTTCAGATTTAATCTGATACTTTGAGAAAAAGTTTTTGCATTCGCAAAAGTAGAGATGCATACAGTGAAGATTAGCATAAACTTCACTGTGGCGCAAAAAATGTTAAAAGGATTTTTCCTTTGCATTTGCTGCATAGGAATAGGGTTTCTTTTGTTGTTTTTTTTCATTTGAACTAAAAGATTTAGGTTTAAATGGTTGTTCTTAAAGTATTTGGTTAATGTTTTGAAGCATCTTGCTCCATTAAGGCTTAAGTCAGTTGTTTTTCATGATGTTTGTTTAAGTTATATGGTTATTGAATGATTAGTTTGTTGTCTTCAGTTAGTTCATATTTAACACGTGTTGCGCCTAATATTTTTAAAGTTTGTCTCAGTGTGAGATCTTTTCCTATTTTTCCGGTAAACGTACCAGAGGGCTTGTCGCCTTCATAGCTTACTTCAATGTCGTACCATCTTGCCAAGTCTCGCATTACTTCATCAATACTTGCCTTTTCGAAATAAAATAGGTCGTTTTTCCAGGCTAAGATGCTTGCTGGGTCTATATTGTTGAACAATTGTATTTGATCGGCTAGTGGTTGACTAACAGCCTGCTGATTAGGTTTCAATAAGAACTGTCGTTTACCAGTATTCAGTAGGATGCTACCTTCTAATAAGGTAGTCTTGTAATTGCCATTATCAGCATAGGTATTTACATTGAAGTGCGTTCCTAAAACCGCGATATTGGTTTTGCTATTTTGAATATTTACTATAAAAGGTTTTTGTGCATCTTTTGCCACTTCAAAATACGCTTCGCCCGAAATTGTAACTTCTCTTGTCTTTTTTGAAAATACGATTGGATATTCAATACTACTGGCGGCATTTAGCCACACCTTTGTTCCATCAGATAGCGTAAGGTTATACTTTCTTCCGGCCGGGGTCCTAATGCTATTGAAGTTGTTTTGGGTGATCGCTTTATTGTCAAGATAAACGACTTGCCCATTGTTGATCCGGATTTTTGAGCCATCTCGGTCAACAACAACTTTACTGCTGCCAGAACTGTCTAGTAAAACTTCAGTCCCATCTGATAACACCAGTACAGCACCATCTTGACCAGGTTGTACATCTTTTTCAATTGTTTTAACTAAGTTTTTTTGATTAACGTTTGCACTAAAATTCTGCTGAAATGCCCAGTAAAGCCCAAATAATACGATAACGGCAGCAGCGGTACTGATACTGTATTTGAATAATTTACTACTTATAGTACGGTGGTTAGCTTTGATTTGAAAACCTTTATCTATCGCTAATATTTCATTGACTTTGGTCTTTATTTCGGATTCGTCTATAGGTATATTCTCTTCTGCAGTAGAAGAATTTAAGGTTTCCGTGAGTATATCGATCATTTCTTCTTGATCGGTTTGGTCTATTATTTGAGCCAGTTCTGCAGTTTCATGACGAGATAGGGTCTCATTATAATACTGTTCCAGTAAATAACGGGTTCGCTCTTTACGCATTTGGTTTATTTGATGGTTAGTGAAGATTTTATTTCCCAAGTCTATAGTATGAATGAACTTTTATGATTCACTACTATTGGGAATAGAAATTTTTTTAAAAAATACCTAAGATTACGAGTATCATGAGGTAAGTTCCATATCCAGCTTTAGTTAATTCTTGGCGTATTAACTTTAGCGCCGAAGTTAAAGTGTTGTACACTGTGTTGATGGAAATGTTTAATTTTTTTGCAATCTGCTCTGGACTTAATCCTTCTTCTCTGCTTAAAAGATATATGGTTTGACGTTGTTGAGGCAATCCTTGGACAGTTTGTTTAATAATCGATTTTATTTCGGTAAATTCAATAGGTTCTTGTAAAGAAAAACTGCTATTCTCATAAGTTAAGTTAGATTTTAACCTATCTGTTTTAGTCTTGATATGAAGCTCCTTTTTAATATGCGTTAATGCTTCCGTACTAACAACTTTGTAGATCCATGCCTGAAAATTTTCTATTTCCATTAACCGGTCTCTATTAATCCACACCCTCAAGAAGGATTCTTGTAATATATCTGAAGTAATCCCCTCTTGATTTTGGGTTACCTTTAAGAGGAATTTATGTAGTTTCTTATAATAGGAAGTATATAAAGCCTCAAATGCCTTTTCATCCCCATCTACAATCGCTCTAATGAGATTTGATTCGATATTTTTATCTTTATTTACCAAAGTATATACCCTTTATTCCCTGCTAATATAGGTAATAAAGTATTTGGCTAACAAAAGAATGGATGCCCATCCCTATTATAAAATCCTTCCTATAGAAAAACGACCACGTTCTATTGAACAATGGTCGTCTTAAGCGTGCTAAAAAATCATTTTAGCTTATATTATCAGCCGCAATCAATACCACTTTTACCCTAACCGTAGAAGTTGGTTTTTTCGGTGTAGCGTTCTGGAAATCAGAGCTTTCAATATCAATTTGAACTTTGCCTTTACTTAGAACGGTACTGTAGGCTTCAACATTGTATACAAAAGGCAATTGTAAATACGTTGCACCATTGTCGTAAGAAATGTAAACTAATACCGCCTCATTATCTAATGAGTATTGGTCTATTTCTGGGATGTTTAACACTGCAGAATAGGTAAAACCATCTCCGCTTAAAGTCCAAGCATTGGTGGCTACATTTACCACAACTGTTCGGTTTGCTGTAGTTTGGTTAATAATAGTGTCTTTTTTGCAAGACGCCAGACCTAGTGAGGCGATGCATAGGAGGATTAAGGTTAAATTTTTCATCAGATTATAATTTGTTTTTTTAATGTGATGAAGCTATTTTGCGCACATTTAATGGTTTTTGTATAAGGTGTGCCCAAAATGGTTTCATGTTGTGTGTGTTTTAAAAAATACATTGCAAATTTTCTGCCAACTTTGTTTAACTTGCTCTCCGATTAACGCTCAACTAGTATGTCTCGATGTTTGTTACCATTGCTGATTGTAATGGCTATCGTCTTTTGTAATCCTACCAAGATCTTTGGTCAAGACCAAACTGGGTGCCTGCTGAATAATGGAAACATACATTACGTCGAAGACGGCGTGTCGGGTGGGAAGGTGAATTACAAATTGAGCCCCAGTATCTCTTCAGCTGATGTTTTCTGTATGGAGACGCAGGGTGTTAACTGTAGGGTTAATGCAAAGAATAATCCTGCTAATCAAGGAAGCCTGGTTATATTTTCTTTCGTTCAGTGCCCGATAGACAATTATGTGCTATTATTGATTTCTGTGGTTGGCGCGTTCGCTTTTTTTAAGATCCGAAACCAAGCCAGAAATAGCTTAGTATTTTCATAAAAAATCTTCTCTTGCTGGATTGAAAATATCTATCAACAGGCCTTCTTCTGTACAAACTACCCCGTGTACAATATTAGACAATGCAAAGAATACATCACCTTTATTTAGTACTTTTTTGTGATTGCCAACAGTTACTTCAAAGCTTCCCTCAGCAACATAACTCATTTGCAAATGTGGGTGTTGATGTAAAGTGCCGATTGCACCTTTCTCAAACGAAACTTTTACCAGCATAAGCGCATCGTTATGCGCCATTATTTTGCGCCTAATTCCGTTACCCAATTCTTCCCATGTTAAATCGTCATCTGATATTAAGGCTTTATCGGTTAATTCAATGTAATTCATCTATAATAATCGTTAAACTAGGTATTCAAATAAAGTTTGATCTTGATTAATTTCAATTACATCGAATTTAAAATCTTTCATCCTTGCAACTAAGCTAGTATAATCTTCTGGACTTTTAAGCTCGATCCCTACTAAAGCTGGACCGCTTTCCCTTTCGGTTTTTTTGATAAATTCGAAACGTGTAATATCATCATGTGGGCCGAGTACCTCATTCACAAAAAGCTTTAAGGCTCCTGGTCGTTGCGGAAAACGGACAATAAAATAATGCTTCAATCCTTCAAAAAGCAACGACTTTTCTTTAATCTCCTGCATTCGTTCAATGTCGTTATTGCCTCCACTAACAATGCAAACAACCTTTTTGCCTTTAATTTGAGCTGCGCATAAATCTAATGCAGCAACCGCAAGTGCCCCAGCCGGTTCAGCCACAATAGCCTCTTCATTATATAACTTTAAGATCGTGGTACATACTTTTCCCTCTGGAATCAATAATATTTCATCCAATACTTCTCTACATATCGGGTAGGTTAATAGCCCTACAGATTTAACTGCAGCACCATCAATAAATCTATTGATTTGATCTAATTTGATTGGTCTGCCAGCTTTAAAAGCGGCATCCATTGAAGGTGCTCCTTCAGGTTCGACACCAATTAATACAATTTGGGGATTGGTTTGCCTAAAGTAAGTTCCTGCTCCTGATGCTAAGCCACCTCCCCCAATTGGCATAATAATTACTTCCGCGTCGGGTAAGTCTTCCAGCACCTCAACACCAACAGTTCCTTGTCCTTCAATTACATGATAGTTATCAAATGGCGGCACAAAGGTCATTTTGTTTTCCGCAGTAAAGCGTAAAGCTTCGGCTAAACAATCATCAAAAGTATCCCCAACTAAAACGATATCAATCCACCCATTTCCAAACAGGGTAGTTTGACTAATTTTCTGTTTCGGTGTAATCTCGGGCATAAAAATAGTACCCTTAATTTTTAATTCTTGACAAGAATAGGCTACTCCCTGCGCATGATTGCCTGCGCTTGCGCAAACAATTCCATTTTTAATTTGTGCTGCCGGAATTTGACTTATCATGTTATAGGCACCTCGTAATTTGTAAGATCTCACCAACTGCAGGTCTTCCCGTTTCAAATATACTTCACAAGCATATTTTTCAGAAAGTCTGGCATTGTACTGAAGAGGTGTATGTTTAACAACATTTTTTATACGATCTACTGCTGCTAAAAAATCAAAATTGAAGTTGTTTGGCATTATTTTAAATATTGGAAAGGCTGTTCAATAAGTTTGCTGCTAAAAAAGCAATTAATCTTAACGAACAGCCTTAATTTATCTTCTTTTATAGAAGACAAAGGTACTTAGATATTTTTTGCTAACCAATCACCAACTTCGCTGGTTTTGTAAGCCTTATTTGTTCCGGATAAATCTTCAGTGACAATTCCTTCTGCTAATGATTTGTTTACTACCGCTCTAATCAATTCGGCTTCTTCCTTCAAGCCAAAAGCATCCTCAAACATCATCGCAGCAGATAAAACAGTGGCCAAAGGATTGGCAATATCTTTACCTGCAGCCTGCGGATATGATCCATGGATAGGTTCGAAAAGTGAAGTATGCACGCCGATAGATGCTGATGGCATTAAACCCATCGACCCTGAAATTACTGAGGCTTCGTCGGTTAAAATATCACCAAAAAGATTTTCGGTGATCAATACATCATAAGAGCTTGGCCATTGTACCAAACGCATCGCAACTGCATCAACGAATTCATAGCTTACGGTAACTTCTGGATAATCTTTTTCCATATCCTGAACAGTTTCTCTCCATAAGCGCGACGACTCGAGAACATTAGCCTTATCAACACAGCAAAGTCTTTTACTTCTGGTCATTGCCATTTCGAAACCTAACTTTGCTAAACGCTGAATTTCGGCGCGTGTATAAGTACAAGTGTCAAAAGCGGTATTTCCATTATCTTTTCTTCCTCTTTCACCAAAATAAATACCGCCAGTTAATTCCCGTAAAATAATCAAATCGGTGCCTTCAATGCGTTCTCGTTTTAAGGGAGAGTTGTCGATCAAGGATGGGAAAGTAAAAGTTGGACGAACATTAGCGAATAAGCCCAGTTTTTGACGCATTTTTAATAAACCTTGTTCTGGACGAACGGTTGCTTTTGGATCATTGTCAAAACGAGGGTGACCAATTGCACCAAAAAGTACCGCGTCAGCAGCCATACAAATTTCATGGGTCGTATCTGGATAAGGTTCGCCTACTTCATCGATTGCTGCGGCGCCAGTTATACCGGCAGTCCACACAATTTCGTGGTTAAATTTCTTTGCTATTGCATTTGATACTTTTACGGCCTGATCTATAACTTCTGGCCCGATTCCGTCTCCTGCTAAAAGTGCAATATTTAGTTTCATTTTATTTGTTTTTCGTTGTTTGTTATTTCGTGGTTAGTTTTTACAATCCCCAATCCTCTGCTCAGTGCTATATAATGTTTAACATTTTTTGGGTAGCCTTGATCGCCGAAACCGTTTGATCTGAATCTAGTCCTCTTGTAATAAATATTTTGGTTGGTATTTCCCAGGTGATAATCGTTTCGCATAAAGCATCAGAAGTACTGCCCGGAGCAATCCTTACCGCATAATCAATTAACTTTGGAAGGGTTCTGTTTTTCTTGGTATAAACTTTAGTTAAAGCCTTCATAAACGCATCATATTGCCCATCGCCCTGTGCATTTTCTTCAAATTGCTCATTTTCAATTGTGACAGCAATGGTGGCTGAAGGTCTTAATCCCAATGAATTGGTAAGCACATATGAATCAACTACAACGGTTTGCTCGTATAGGCTGCTGTCAAGCACATCCGAAATGATATAGGGGAGATCTTCTTTGGTCACGGTTTCTTTTCTATCACCAAGTTCAATCACTCTTTGGGTTACTTTTTTCAAATCGTCATCGTTCAGTTTCAAACCCAATTCTAAAAGATTCTTCTCTATATTTGCCTTTCCCGATGTTTTGCCTAATGCATATTGCCTTTTCCTTCCAAAACGTTCTGGTAACAAATCGTTGAAATAAAGGTTGTTTTTATTGTCGCCGTCTGCATGAATACCTGCAGTTTGGGTAAATACATTATCTCCTACAACAGGTTTATTAGTTGGAATTCTAACGCCAGAAAATGTTTCTACCAATTTGCTTACTTTATAAATGGAAGATTCTCTAACGCTCACATCAACTTCTGGCGCAAAATCCTTAATTACTGCAATTACACTTGCCAGTGCTGCATTTCCTGCTCTTTCGCCCATTCCATTTACGGTAAGATGAAGGCCATTAATGCCTGCTTTTACAGCTTCTAATACATTTGCCGTACCTAAATCGTAATCATTATGTGCATGGAAATCGAAATGGGTGCCAGGATATTTCTTCAACAGGGAACTAACAAAATCAGTAGTTTCGGATGGTGTTAATATTCCTAAAGTATCAGGTAATAGAATCCTTTTTACGTTTTGTGTAGTTAAAAAATCTAGGAATTGAATTACATACTCAGGTGAATTGCGCATTCCATTACTCCAATCCTCCAAATATACGTTTGTTGCAATACCATTTGCAGCCGCCAGGTCAATTACATGTTTAATCTCTGTAAAGTGTTGCTCGGGAGTTTTTTTAAGCTGATAGGTGAGATGATTTAATGAACCTTTCGTTAATAAATTTTGAACTTTTACACCCGCATTGATCATCCAATCGATTGAAACCCCATTGTCTACAAAGGAAAGTACTTCAATACGATCGATATATCCATTTAATGCTGCCCAATTTGTAATTGCCTTAACGGCTTGAAATTCACCATCAGATACGCGTGCAGAAGCGACTTCGACACGGTCTACATGTAATTCTTCAATTAGCAGCTGACTAATTGTTAATTTTTCGGAAACTGAAAACGACACGCCAGAGGTTTGCTCTCCGTCGCGAAGTGTCGTATCCATGATCTCTATTTTTCTTTTCTCCATTGAGGGCTATGCAAATGTGATAATTTGATAATTCGGTGTTAGCTAAAACGGAAGCTTAGCCGCAAAGTCTTCTATTTCTCCTTTGATACTTTGAAGGTAATCGATGTCGTCAAAACCGTTTAACATATTATGTTTCTTATAAGGACTAATATCAAACGATTCTTTTTCGTCAGTTCCAGCAATTGAGATCGTTTGAGCTTCTAAATCCACCACCAATTCTGTATTAGCATCTGCTAAAATGGTGTTAAAGATTTTGTCGGCAAATTGAGCACTTACTTGCACAGGTAATACACCAATATTTAGACAGTTATTCTTAAATATATCAGCAAAAAAACTAGATACTACACATCTAAAACCGTAATCATATACTGCCCAAGCTGCATGTTCTCTGGACGAGCCGGAGCCAAAATTCTTTCCGCCTACCAAGATTTTTCCGCTATAAATAGGGTTATTCAGTACAAAATCTTTTTTAGGGGTATTATCTGGATTGTATCTCCAATCGCGAAATAAGTTATCGCCAAAGCCAACCCTTTCTGTTGCTTTTAAAAAGCGTGCTGGAATTAACTGATCGGTATCTATGTTTTCTATCGGAAGAGGTACCGCAGTACTTCTTAAGATGCTAAATTTATCGTAAGCCATTTTAAATTTCTTTCTAATTAAACAAGTTCTTCAATTAATGTTCTTGGATCGGTAACTACACCAGTGATGGCGGCTGCAGCTGCAACAAGCGGACTCGCCAATAAGGTTCTAGATCCAGGGCCTTGTCTTCCTTCAAAGTTTCTATTTGAAGTACTCACCGCATATTTTCCCGCCGGGATTTTATCATCGTTCATGGCTAAACATGCAGAACAACCTGGTTGACGTAAAGTGAAGCCAGCCTCCGTAAAAATATCCAACAAGCCTTCTTCTTTGATCTGGCTCTCTACAATATGTGATCCTGGAACTAACCAAGCCGTCACGCCATCAGCTTTATGTTTTCCTTTAACAATAGATGCGAATGCCCTAAAATCCTCTATGCGACCGTTAGTGCAACTCCCTACGAATACATAGTCTACCTTTTTGCCAATCATCGATTCTCCCTCAGAAAAACCCATATAACCCAATGATTTCGCATAGGTTGCCACGCCTCCTTCTACATTTTCAGCATCAGGAATATCTTGTGAAATTCCAATTCCCATACCTGGGTTGGTTCCATAAGTAATCATGGGTTCAATGGAAGCACCGTCGAAGGTTAATTCTTTATCGAACACTGCACCTTCGTCTGTTTTTAAGGTTTTATAATACGCTAACGCTTTATCCCAAGCTTCACCTTTTGGACTAAATTCGCGGCCCTTCACGTAGTTGATAGTCGTTTCGTCTGGAGCGATCATTCCGCCACGGGCACCCATTTCGATGCTAAGGTTGCAAACGGTCATTCTTCCTTCCATGGTCATGTTTTCAAAAACATCACCTGCATATTCTACAAAATATCCAGTAGCACCAGAAGTAGTAAGCTTAGAGATGATATATAAGGCCACATCTTTAGGTGTAACACCAAGACCTAATTTTCCATTGACGTTGATACGCATTTTTTTTGCTTTTGGCTGCATAATGCATTGAGAAGCCAAAACCATTTCCACTTCTGAAGTTCCAATACCAAAGGCAATAGCGCCAAAAGCACCATGAGTTGAAGTATGTGAATCGCCACAAACAATGGTTGATCCAGGTTGCGTGATCCCGTATTCAGGACCAACAACGTGCACGATACCATTTTTTTGGTGACCTAAACCCCAGTGACTAATTCCATACTCATTTGAATTCGATTCAAGGGCAGCTAACTGATTTGCAGAAAGCGGATCGGCAACTGGTAAATGCTGATTAATTGTTGGCGTATTATGATCAGCTGTTGCAAACGTACGCTCTGGATATAATACTTTTATTCCTCTGCTTTTTAAGCCTAAAAAAGCAACAGGACTAGTTACTTCGTGAATAAGATGACGATCAATAAAAAGTACATCAGGTCCACCTTCAATTTGACGCACCACATGTGCATCCCACACTTTATCAAATAATGTCTTGCTCATATTTATATTATTATTATGCCTTTACTTACTTATTTATTTTACAAACTCTTCCCTCATCATCATGGTGAGATCTTCATCATTAATGTCTAATTTACGATCGGCAATAGTTAAAAAACGATGGTAAGCACTTGCTAATTCATCTTTATTTAAATTATGACCAAGACGTTCCAAGTGGAATTTTAAAGCATGTCTACCACTTCTAGCGGTTAATACAATAGTTGCATCTGGAAAGCCAACATCCTCAGGACGAATAATCTCATAATTTTCACGGTTTTTTAAGAAACCATCTTGGTGAATACCAGAGCTATGTGCAAAAGCATTACTTCCTACGATTGCTTTATTTGGCTGTACCGGCATCCGCATTTGAGAACTTACCATTCGGCTTAACTCATAAAAATTTTTGGTATTGATGTTAGTATGCAATCCAAGGTGTTGATGTGTCTTCAAGATCATCACTACCTCTTCAATGGAGGTATTACCAGCACGTTCACCTATACCGTTAATTGTACCCTCAATTTGACGAGCTCCATTTTGTAAACCAGCAATGGAATTAGCGGTCGCTAAACCTAAATCATTGTGGCAATGTACCGATATAATAGCCTGATCGATGTTCTGGACATTCTCTTTTAAAAATTTGATCTTTTGTCCGTATTGGTCTGGCAAACAATAGCCATTGGTGTCGGGGATATTTACCACGGTAGCACCTGCAGCAATTACGGCTTCAACCATTTGTGCCAGGAAATTAATGTCGGCTCTACCCGCATCTTCAGCATAAAACTCAATATCCTCTACGAACTGTTTGGCATATTTCACAGCTTCAACTGCTCTTTGTAAAATCTCTTCCCGAGTGCTATTAAATTTGTGCTTTATGTGCATATCAGAAGAACCAATACCTGTATGGATTCTTGGTCTTTTTGCGTATTGTAGTGCAGCTACCGCCGAATCGATATCTCCTTTATTGGCACGTGTTAAGGCGCAGATAATAGGTTGCGAAACTGCTTTAGACAGTTCCACTACGCTTTGAAAATCACCAGGACTTGAGATTGGGAAACCTGCCTCGATAATATCCACGCCGAGCGTTTCAAGCTCTCTGGCGATTTCAATTTTTTCGGGGGTTGTTAATTGGCAACCTGGGACTTGTTCTCCATCACGCAAGGTGGTGTCAAATACATAAACTTTGTTCGGATCGTGTAACATAATTTTTAATGTTAATATTTTCTATCACTTGTACTTCGCCATTTTCCAACACAATTCTTTTTGCGATACAATCAGGAAGCTGAGACTCGAAATGACCTACGTAAATTAAAGTAGTTCCATTTTGACATAGCTCATCTATCAATTTGTTAAAGTGAAAAGTTTGTTGTTGGTCTAAACCTTGGCAAGGTTCATCCAAAATCAATAATTCAGGATTTTTTATAATTGTTCTTCCTAATAAAGCCAACCTTTGCTTTCCTAATGGAAGTTGGTTCATTAAGGTGTTTTTATATTCGTCTAATCCAAAAAAGTGGATCAATTCATCAGCTTGTAATCTTTTGGTATAGCCAGGTTCGCAAAACAAACCTGAACTGTCATAAAAGCCCGAAACAATACTTTGCCATACGGTAGCCGAAGGGTCGAAATACCAATGTAGTTCGGGTGAAATTAGCCCAATCCGTTCTTTGATTTCCCAAATACTTTCACCGCTTCCACGTAAGTTGCCAAATAAATAAAAATTATTGGCAAATGCTTGGGGGTGATCGGCACAGATTAGGCTCAATAATGTAGATTTGCCAGAACCATTTGGTCCTTGAAGCGCCCATTTTTCGCCGGCTTTAACTTCCCAGTTAATATTTTTTAATACCTTTTTATCGCCATAGCTCACATTCACATCAATCATTTTAATAAGATGTGATTTTGGTGAATTCCATTGTTTTTCCTCAAAAAATGTAGGTAGTGGCTTATCAATTGCTGTTGTTTTAGCTAAATATTGCATCTCAGCAGTTGTTACCAATTTGCCGTCTTGAATTTTAGCAAAACGATTGATACAAGATGGCATTTCTGTTTCATTTGAGATCAAAATCAATTGAGTTCCGTCCTCAGCTAGTTTAACTAACAACGAATTTAAATGTCCACGTGAGGCAGAATCAAGGCCATTATAAGGAAGGTCTAAAATTAACAATTGTGGTTTTAGCCAAAGCGCTTTGATCAATTGTAGTTTTTTATGTTCTCCGCTTGATAACTCGATTAAGGTGGCTGATAATAAATTGTCGAACCCTAATGCAACTAAGATCGGGTTTAAGGCATCAAGCTGAAGTTGGTGTTGCTGACCAAAATGTTTGAGCTCGCTTCCAACCGAGTTAGTGGTAGAAACTGCTTGCTTATTATAGCGCTGTTGATAATAGAAATTCGACTGCCCTTCTAAATTTTTAAATTGATACCAATTTGCTACATAGTACACCACAGCAGCCAAATTGCTCGTTGGATTGAAGTTTAGTTGTACTGTGCCGTAATGGGGGATTAAATTAGCAATGGCTTTAACCAATGAAGTTTTTCCGCCTCCGCTTTCGCCGGAAAGTAACCAGTTTTCACCAATATTAATTGTCCAACATAAATCTGATAACACAGATTTATGCTGAAATTTTAAATTAAAATTGGTGATATGGACGACGGGTTTTTTCATCTTTTAACTCTTACTTTTTATAAGCTTTAACTCTTAAACGTTTATAATCTGCTATCCATTGACCGTTTTTATAATGAGCTGGTTTTAATATTTGTACTGCTAAATCCTTAATCGCTTCTCCTTCATCAGGGCTTAAGTTTTTAAAGGCGTGTGGTGCAAATTGGTTAATCCAATCATACATTCCATTTTCCCCATACAAACTTGTTGGCCTATCAAATAACCAAGCCTGTTCAACCTCAAAACCATATTTTTCTAGAAGAGTTGTATAATTAGCAATTGATGGGAAAAACCAAAAATTGTTAACTAACTTTTCACTTAGCCCTAAATTTTTTGCGGCAGTTAATATAGCATCGGTAATACTTTTTACATTTCCCTTGCCACCAAACTCAGCAACTAATCTTCCATTAGTTTTTAAACTATTATAAATTCCATTTATCAATGCATCCTGATCCTCTATCCAATGGAAAGTAGCATTGCTAAAAACCGCGTCAAAAATGCCTTTATAAGGTAGTTTTGTAGCATCTACAATTTCAAATCCAATCTCTGCATAGCTTGCTTTCGCAGTTGCTATCATATCAGGCGAGGCATCAATTCCAAATACATTGGCTCCACTTTCTGAAATTTTTGCAGCTAATTGTCCAGTGCCACAACCTAGGTCTAAGATGTCTTCACTTGGTTTAGGCGCAAGCCATTGCACCACATCTGCGCCATAATCAGACACGAAGTGATGTTGTTTGTCGTATAAATTGCTATCCCAAACTATTTCTGGCATATTGTTCATTTTAAACCTATGGGGTTTGAAAAAATCCCATAGGTTGTATTTTGCATTTTTATTAGGCTGTTTTAATTGATTTCATAGCTGTCATTGCTTTTCTCAATTCAGCACCAATAATTTCAACTTCGTGGTTACGGATAGCATGGTTTACTGCTATTAATGTTCTATTGTCAACTGCACCATCTTTACCTTCATTAAAGTTTCTACCTACAAGATCAGTATCAACCTTTTTCATGAAATCACTTAATAGCGGTTTACACGCTTGATCAAATAAATAACAACCATATTCAGCAGTATCAGATATTACCCGGTTCATTTCGAATAATTTTTTACGTGCAATCGTATTGGCAATTAGTGGTGTTTCATGTAATGATTCATAATAAGCCGATTCTGGTTTAATACCAGCTTGAACCATTGTTTCGAAAGCCAATTCAACACCAGCTCTTACAAAAGCAACCATTAATGTATAATTGTCAAAATACTCTTGTTCACCGATTTTCACATCTCCAGCAGGAGTTTTCTCAAATGCAGTTTCACCAGTTTCGGCGCGCCATGCTAATAGATTTTTATCTCCATTTGCCCAATCTTCCATCATAATACGGCTAAACTCACCACTCATAATGTCGTCTTGGTGCTTTTGGAATAAAGGACGCATGATTGCTTTCAACTCTTCCGAAATCTCAAAAGCCTTTATTTTTGCAGGATTGCTTAGTCTATCCATCATAGCCGTAATTCCACCTTGCTTTAAAGCTTCTGTAATTACTTCTACACCATATTGAACTAATTTAGACGCATATCCTTTGTCAATTCCTTTTTCAACCATTTTATCAAAAGATAAAATAGAACCAGTTTGTAACAATCCACATAAAATTGTTTGCTCGCCCATTAAATCAGATTTAACTTCTGCAACAAAAGAAGACTTCAAAACACCAGCTTTATGTCCGCCAGTACCAACACAATAAGCTTTTGCTTGTGCTAATCCTTTTCCTTGCGGATCATTTTCTGGGTGTACAGCAATTAAAGTGGGTACGCCAAAACCTCTTACATATTCGGCTCTAACTTCACTGCCTGGGCATTTTGGAGCAACCATGATAACCGTAAGGTCTTTACGGATTTGTGTGCCTTCTTCCACAATGTTAAAACCGTGAGAGTAGGATAGGGTAGCGCCTTCTTTCATCAATGGCATAATTGCACTTACCACCGCAGTGTGTTGCTTATCAGGCGTAAGGTTAATCACCACATCAGCAGAAGGGATTAATTCTTCATAAGTTCCTACCTTAAAGTTATTTTCAGTAGCATTTTTCCATGAATCTCTTTTACCTTCAATTGCCTCTTTACGTAATGTATAAGAAACATCTAAACCACTATCTCTTAAGTTTAAGCCTTGGTTTAAGCCTTGTGCTCCACAGCCAACGATTACTAATTTCTTTCCCTTAAGTGCGTTTACCCCGTCTAAAAATTCAGCACTGTCCATAAAGTCGCAAACACCCAACTGGTTAAGTTTTTCTCTGAGTGATAGTGTGTTAAAATAATTTGCCATTGTTTTTGTCTATTTGGTGATTACACCGATTTATGTTTATGTTTTTTGTTAATTGTTGTTTAGTCGTTACTCCTTGCTTGTCATCCCCAGTTTCGAGAGATTTAACGTTTAGTTCCTTCGCTTTGCTCTGGATGACAAATCCTCTACAAAAATTAGTTCCCGCACTTCTCGTCCACTTACATCGTAAATATCTTATCTCCTTTTTCTAGAAATTCGTTTTCTATCAAGTCTTCACCAGGTTCAACTGCTTTAAACTCTTTAAGTTTTTCATGGAAACCTGCACTATCTTTAATAATAGCTACCCTAGCCGAGCGAACAAATTCTATCAAATCGTAAGGTTCCAGCGCTTTTACCAAGGCATCAGTTTCTTCTTTATGACCAGTTACTGCAAACACCGTATAGTCTTTTCTAATTACTACTGCACTTGCACCGTATTGCCTTAAAAGGCGTTCTACAGTTACTTTTTCAGTGATTTCCTCTGTAGATACTTTATAAAGTGCTAGTTCTTGCCAAATTACTTCATCATTGGTCACGAAATAGGCTTTTAACACTTCAACCTGCTTTTCAATCTGACGAGAAAGCTTACGAACTACTTCATAACTTTCGGTAATTAGAATGTTAAACCTATGAATTCCTTCAATCTCCGAAGGAGAGGTGTTTAAGCTTTCGATGTTAATTTTTCTTTTAGAAAAAATAATTGCAATTCTATTTAATAAGCCGATTCTATTCTCAGCATACACAATAATGTTATATTCCTGTTTCCCCTCATAATCTGGAGCGGCGGGTCTGTGTAATATGGTGTCTTCAGTACTCATGTTCTAATTTTTAATATTACTTTAATCTAATCTCACTTACGCTACAACCTTGCGGTACCATGGGGAAAACATTATTTTCTCTTCCCACCATTACCTCTAATAAATAAGATCCTTCATGATTGATCATAGTTTCCAAGGCAGTTCTCAAATTTGCACGTTCATTAACCATTTGTGCCTCGATATAGTAAGCCTTTGCTAGTGCTACAAAATCAGGACTCGTGATATTTACAAATGAATAGCGTTTATCATGAAATAACTGCTGCCATTGGCGAACCATGCCCAAGAACCGGTTATTTAAGATTAGTATTTTAACCTCAGCACCAAACTGCATTATTGTGCCCAGTTCTTGAGGGGTCATTTGAAAACCACCATCACCAATAATTGCGATTACGGTTTTATCTGGCGCGCCATATTTTGCGCCGATAGCTGCCGGCAAGCCAAAGCCCATTGTTCCCAAACCACCAGAGGTAACATTACTTCTAGTATTGTTAAATTTGGCATATCTGCACGCAACCATTTGGTGTTGGCCCACATCCGTTACAATAATAGCATCACCACCGCAAATTTCATTAATGTTGCGCAATACTTCTCCCATTGTCATTTCATCACCAGTGGGATAAAGTTCTGCTGTGATTACCTGGTCAATTTCCTGTTGGTTATAATCTCTAAATTTAGCTAACCACTCAGGGTGTTTATTTTCGTTTACTAAATCGGTTAATAGGGGCAGGGTTTCTTTACAATCGCCCCAAACACCTACATCTGCCTTCACATTTTTATCAATTTCGGCGGGGTCAATATCTAAATGGATAATTTTTGCCTGCTTTGCATACTTATCTAATCTACCGGTTACACGATCGTCGAAACGCATACCCACTGCAATCAAGACATCGCATTCATTAGTTAGTACATTTGGCCCGTAATTTCCATGCATACCTAACATACCAACGTTTAAAGGATGATCTGTTGGAATAGCGCCTTCACCTAAGATTGTCCAAGCAGCAGGGATACCACTTTTCTCGATAAAAGCTTTGAATTCTTGTTCTGCTGTACCTAAAATTACTCCCTGGCCAAATAATACGAAAGGTCTTTTAGCAGCATTGATTACTTCTGCCGCTTGTGCAATATATTCTACTCTAATATTTGGTTTCGGACGATAGCTACGGATATGATTACATTTTACATAGGCATTGAATTCTTCAACTTGTAATTGTGCATTTTTAGTAATGTCAATTAAAACTGGCCCTGGTCTTCCGCTTTTAGCGATATAAAATGCTTTGGCAAGTACCTCTTGTATTTCTTTAGCATCAGTAATTTGATAATTCCACTTGGTAACTGGCGTTGTAATATTTATAACGTCAGTTTCCTGAAAAGCATCGGTACCTAAAAGATGGGCGAAAACTTGTCCGGTGATACAAACTAGGGGTGTGCTATCAATTTGGGCATCTGCTAAGCCAGTAACTAAGTTAGTAGCTCCAGGGCCGCTTGTTGCAAATACAACACCAACATCGCCACTCGTTCTTGCGAAGCCTTGTGCTGCATGGATGCCACCTTGTTCATGGCGGACTAAAATATGTTTTAATTTATCACTATAATCATATAATGCATCGTAAATAGGCATAATTGCACCCCCTGGATAACCGAAAACGGTATGTACACCTTCTTCAATTAAGCCATTCAATAGCGCTTGAGATCCTGTTCCTTTGAAAGTCTTATCAGTTTGCGCCGTTTTTGTCTCTGCTAATATAGTTTCTTGTATCATTCTGCTTGGAATTAAAATTTAAGCCTCATCTGTTACACAGCCTTCTGCTGCGGTGGTTACTGTTTTTGCATATTTATAGAGCACTCCTTTTTTAACTTTTAACTCAGGTTGCTGCCATTTTAATCTTCGTTGTGCGATAATTTCATCACTAACTTTTAAAGTAATGCTATTTGCTTTGGCACTGATTTCAATTCTGTCTTCATCTTCCACAAAGGCAATTAATCCGCCGTCAAAATATTCTGGGGTAATGTGACCAACCACAAAACCGTGGGTACCGCCGCTAAATCTTCCATCGGTAATTAAGGCAACGCTGCTACCTAAGCCAGCACCATATATGGCCGAGGTTGGCTTAAGCATCTCAGGCATGCCAGGAGCACCTTTTGGACCAACATCGCGAATAACAACCACATCTCCAGGTTGTACTTTTCCGCTAGAAATACCATTAATCAATTCATATTCTCCGTTGAATACGCGGGCAGGACCTTCAAAAAACTCACCTTCCTTACCACTTATTTTGGCAACGCTACCACCTTCTGCTAAGTTTCCGTACAGAATTTGTAAGTGGCCGGTTGCTTTAATGGGGTTTTCGGAAGGGAAAATGATTTTTTGCTCGTCGAAATCCAAATCTGGAATTTCTGCTAAGTTTTCGGCAATTGTTTTTCCAGTTACCGTTAAACAATCCCCATGTAACCAACCTTTCTTTAAAAGATATTTCATAACAGCAGGTACACCGCCAATTTTATGAAGATCTTCCATCATATATTTTCCACTAGGTTTCATATCAGCTAAAACTGGAATACGATTACTGATGATTTGAAAGTCATCCTGCGTTAGCGGAACATCAACACTTTTTGCCATTGCAATTAAATGGAGTACGGCATTTGTTGAGCCGCCTAAAACCATAATTGTTACAATTGCATTTTCGAAAGCCTTACGCGTCATGATGTCGCTCGGCTTAATATCTTTTTCTAATAAAACTTTAATGGCTTTTCCGGCAGCAATACATTCTGCTCTTTTTTCATCACTTAAAGCGGGATTTGAAGAAGAAAAAGGTAAACTCATCCCCAAGGCTTCTATTGCAGCGGCCATGGTGTTTGCTGTATAAATTCCTCCGCAGGCACCTGCACCCGGACAAGCATGTTTAATGATTTCTTTAAAGTCGATTTCATCCATTTGACCGGCAATTTTTTTACCTAAGGCTTCAAATGCCGATACAATATTTAAATCTTCACCTTTATAATGACCCGGTTTAATCGTACCCCCATATACCATAATAGAAGGGCGATTTAAGCGCCCCATTGCCATTACTGAGCCAGGCATATTTTTATCACAACCAGGGATGGTGATTAAGCCATCATAATATTGTCCGCCACATACCGCTTCAATAGAATCGGCGATAATATCGCGACTCACGAGTGAATAGCGCATGCCGGCTGTACCATTACTCATTCCATCACTCACGCCTATGGTATTGAAAACTAAACCAACTAAGTCATTTTCCCATACACCTTTTTTAACCACTGCAGCTAAGTCGTTTAAATGCATGTTGCAGGTATTTCCATCATAGCCCATGCTGGCGATGCCAACTTGTGCTTTTTCCATATCAGCATCGGTTAAACCAATTCCATAAAGCATTGCTTGAGCTGCAGGTTGGGTAGGGTCTTGTGTAAATGTTTTACTGTATTTGTTAAGTTCGTTCATTTCTTGGGATAATCGGTTAATTGTTTTAATCGGTTAATTGCTTTAGCTGTTAACCTATATAATCACTTCGTAGTTAACTTTCTCTAACACTAAATTTTTATAAGCTCTTTGGATAGTAGCGCCAATACTGTCACTCCATCTTTGTTTAAAAACGGTATCGTCTAAGGTATGTATGCCAATTATCTCGGCTGCTGTACCACAGAAGAATGCACTATCGGCACTTTTTAATTCATCAACGCTGATTGTTTTTTCTATTACTTCAATATCTAATACCTTGCAAAGCTCTATTACCGTTGCCCGTGTAATACCTGCTAATATATTGCCTAAGGCTGGGGTGTATAATTTTCCATCTTTTTCTAAGAATATATTAGCGCCAGATCCTTCTGCTACATTTTCGTGCATATCGAGCAACAATGCTTCATCATAGCCTTTACTTTTCGCGTCTGTAGTTGCTAAAATAGAGTTTACGTAATGGCCGCTTATTTTTGCTTCAACAAAGGTTGATTTTGGATTAGGGCGTTGAAAAGGAGAGATGCAAACTTTTAATTGTTTGTCGCCCAAGTAGGCGCCCCATTCCCAAGCACAGATCATAATCGATACTTCTTGTGGAGCAATTAAAGTCATGTTGGGTTCGCTATAAACAATTGGACGGATATAGGCGTCTTTTAAGTTGTTTAGTTTCAAAAGGCGATAAGTTTGTTTAATCAACTCATTGTTATCCCATGGATAGGGCATGTTAACGAGTTCACAAGAACGCTTTAGTCTTTCAAAATGCTCTTTTATTTTAAAAACTCGAGTATCATTGTGCGTTTTATAGGCCCTAATACCTTCAAATGCAGCCAAACCATAATGCAATGATTGTCCGTATAAATCGGTCTTAGCATCTTGTGCTTTAACAAAACGACCGTTTAAGTAAATTACTGTGTTTGAGTTGTAGTATTGCATCTTATTTTATTTAAAAAAAGCGTCCCGAGTAATCGGGACGCTTTAGGTAATTTGAGTATTAAAATTCATTTTATAGCGACCCGTATTGCTTATTTAGCAGTAGAATAATAATCACAAGAATGACATTTAGGGTAGTGATATTGTCCACTCTATTTGTTACACTTAAAATTAGGTTTCTTGGGTTGTTCATTTATCGTTTTTTGTTAAAACCAATTTAGTTTATGCATGTTGAACTATCAATAGCAAATGAAAAATATTTGAAAAAAAATATAATTCTTATTATCGTTATTATTTCAGATTTTAATTCTGTTTTATGAGTATTTTATCTGTTTATTTATGGTGATGCGTAGACTAAATATGATATCGGTATTTGGTATGTTTATTATGCTTGCATTATATTTAGGTCATTTTCGGCGTAAAATTGGAAAATGCTCCAATAAATTTAAAAATTATTGGGGTTAAAGACTTACGAAGTTGGCTTAGGACGATCGCTATAAACTTCGTAAGCCTTAATAAGTTTTAACATAAAAAAAGGCTGATGTTAAAAACACCAGCCTTAATTTTTGTATGTTTTAAATATACCTATGCAAGTACCGCTTCAGCTAAGACAATAATTTTATTATCTAGCACTTCAACAACACCACCTTTAATTGAAAAGGTATTTTCGCCAGCAGTACTTTTAATAATTACAAGACCATCTTCTAAAGTTGATATAATAGGAGCGTGGCCTCTCAAAATTTGAAAAGAACCTAAAGTTCCAGGAACAGTAACTGAAGTTACTTCGCCTTCGAAAACTTTTTTATCTGGTGTTAATATTTCTAAAGTCATTCTTTTAGTAGTTAGTATTTAGTAGTTAGTATTTAGACTAATCAACTAAATAAATTAATGAGATAGTACTTAGGCTAGAGATAGGGATCTATATACTAAGTACTAACTACTAGGTACTAGTTAGATTCTGCTAATAATTTTTTTCCTTTTTCGATAGCTTCTTCGATGCTACCTACTAAGTTAAATGCAGCTTCTGGATATTCATCAACTTCACCGTCCATGATCATGTTAAATCCTTTGATGGTATCTTTAATATCAACCAAAACTCCTTTTAAGCCTGTAAATTGTTCAGCTACGTGGAAAGGTTGAGATAAGAAACGTTGAACACGACGTGCACGAGATACAACTAATTTATCTTCTTCAGATAACTCGTCCATACCTAAAATTGCGATAATATCTTGTAGTTCTTTATAGCGTTGTAATGTTTCTTTCACACGTTGAGCTGTATTATAGTGCTCATCGCCTAAAACCGCTGGAGAAAGGATACGTGAAGTAGAATCTAGTGGATCTACCGCAGGATAAATACCTAGCTCGGCAATTTTACGTGAAAGTACAGTTGTAGCATCTAAGTGGGCAAAAGTTGTAGCCGGTGCAGGGTCAGTTAAATCATCTGCAGGTACGTATACAGCTTGAACAGATGTAATTGAACCACGTTTTGTTGAAGTAATACGTTCTTGCATTAAACCCATCTCTGTTGCTAATGTTGGTTGGTAACCTACAGCTGATGGCATACGACCTAATAGTGCCGATACCTCAGAACCTGCTTGTGTGAAACGGAAGATGTTATCAACGAAGAAAAGGATGTCTTTTCCAGCGCCTTCACCATCACCATCACGGAAATATTCAGCAACTGTTAATCCTGATAATGCTACACGAGCACGTGCACCAGGAGGCTCGTTCATTTGTCCGAATACCAATGTTGCTTTTGATTCTTTTAATTTTTCAGTATCAACTGCTTTCAGATCCCATCCACCTTTTTCCATTGAGTGTAAGAAATCATCACCATAGTTAATTACACCTGATTCGATAAACTCACGAAGTAAATCGTTACCCTCACGAGTACGCTCACCTACACCGGCGAATACTGATAAACCAGCATAAGCTTTAGCGATGTTGTTTACCAATTCCATGATTAATACTGTTTTACCAACACCAGCACCACCGAATAAACCGATTTTACCACCTTTAGCATAAGGCTCTAATAAATCGATTACTTTAATACCTGTAAAAAGTACTTCAGTTTCAGTAGATAAGTCTTCAAATTTAGGAGGTGCATTGTGAATTGGACGGCCACCTGTTTTATCAACAGCAGTAATACCATCAATTGCTTCACCAACTACGTTAAACAAACGACCTTTAATTTGATCTCCAACAGGCATTTTGATTGGCGAACCAGTATCTAATGCTTTCATACCACGTACTAAACCGTCTGTTGAGTCCATCGCAATCGCGCGAACACGGTCTTCACCAAGGTGTTGTTGAACTTCTAGAACAATTGTTTGTCCGTTTTCTTTAGTAATCTCTAATGCAGAGAAAATTTTAGGTAAATGGGCATCGTTAGCAAAACTTACGTCAACTACCGGTCCTATAATCTGGGCTATTTGTCCAATGTTAGGCATATACTGTTTTTGGTAAAATTATAAAAATCAAAATGTTAAAGACGCTTTTACGCGCCCGCAATTCGGTCTGCAAAGTTATGATTTTTCAATGTATATTTTATATATAAATAAAAAATTTTTCAACAACTATAATAATAGGGTTTTTAGCTGCTAAATGCAGTATAAAATGATAGCTTATTTAGCTTAAAAGAATAGCTAATAAGCCCGTTATATTTTCTTGATACCAAGAGGAGGAAGTTAAGCCAAGAGTATCGGTGCTTTTTCGGTATTTGGTCGGAGTTCCTTCGGAATAATACCGATACTTCTCCGAAGCTCATCCGAAGCTCCTCCGAAGGAGCTCCGAAGGAAGTGGTAAAAAGTTACCCTTCTGTTATTGCTGTCTTATACTGGCTTATCCCTACAAAAAAACGGATAGATAAACGGTTAAATCCTTACAATTTTAAAAAGATCTACTAGATTATCTTCCATTGAATTTTTTCTTCTTTTCTTTGCTGTTCAAATTATCTCTATTTAATGAAAACCATATTAGTAACAGGAAGTAACGGTCTGTTGGGACAAAAAATAACAGAAAAAGTACTAAAGGAAGGCGGTGTAAACTTAATTGCTACAGCAAAGGGAGAAAACCGTTTCCCGATCAAGGAAGGCTATAGGTATGTAGCGATGGATATTCTTAAGGCAGACGAAGTGAGGGCAGTGGTTTCAAAGTACAAGCCTGATGCAATTATCCATACAGCAGCTATGACGAATGTAGACACCTGTGAAGATCAAAAAGAGTTAGCCTTTGAGCTCAATGTAGCGGCTGTAATTACCTTGGTTGCAGTATGCGAGGAGTTTGATGTTCAGTTAGTTCATTTATCAACCGATTTTATATTTGATGGAGAGGACGGCCCGTATGATGAGGAAGCTGCACCCAATCCGCTAAGTTATTATGGTGAGACTAAGTTATTGGCAGAAGAAGCAGTTAAGCGATCGACGGGCAAATGGGCGATACTCCGCACAATTATCGTATATGGTATAGTAAGCGATATGAGTAGAAGCAATATTGTGCTTTGGGCTAAGGGTGCGTTAGAGAAAGGTAATCCTTTAAACATTGTAAACGATCAATGGCGAATGCCAACTTTGGCTGAAGATTTGGCCGATTGTTGCTTATTGGCTGTTGAGCATCAAGCGCAGGGGGTATACAATGCTTCGGGAAAAGACATGATGAGCATTTCGGAATTGGTGGCAAAAGTGGCCGATTTTTGGGGCTTAGATAAAAGCTTGATCAATGAAATTAGCGCAGCTACTTTAAACCAGACTGCAAAAAGGCCAGCTCGAACTGGTTTTATTTTAGACAAAGCGATGACGGATTTGAAATATCAACCGCATAGCTTTGACGAAGGGCTGGCGATTTTGGATCGACAACTTAATCAACAAGCCAATTAGTAATTAATCAATTAACCAATTTACCCAAAAATATGGCATTACAAGTAGGCGATAAAGCCCCAGATTTTACATTATTCAGTTCAGAATTAAAAGAAGTTTCCTTAAACGACTATAAAGGAAAAAAAGTAGTTGTTCATTTTTTCCCAATGGCATTTACCGGTACCTGTACTACCCAATTATGTACCATGAGAGACAGTTTTGGTTATTATGAGGGAATGAACGCTGCCGTTATTGGTATTTCAGTTGATTCGCCTTTTACTTTAGCTAAATATAAAGAAGACCAATCTTATCAGTTTCCATTATTGTCTGATTTTAATAAAGAAGTTTCGCAAGCTTACGGTGCTTTTTATGAGGAATTTGTACTTAAATTGAAAGGAGTTTCTAAAAGAGCTGCTTTTGTGATTGATGAAAATGGAATAATTACTTATGCAGAGGTTTTAGAGGTTGCAACGGATTTGCCTGATTTTGAAGCAATTCGTAAAGTTGTAAGTGAATAGTTAGCCTGGATGTTTTGGCGTTGGAGAAACCGGATATCACAGTGTTATAAAATTATTCTATAAAAAAATTGTTAAATTGAATAACAAGCGTTACTTTTGCAATCCGTTAACCATACGGAATGTTCGCATTTGTAGCTCAACTGGATAGAGCATCTCACTACGGATGAGAAGGTTTGGGGTTCGAATCCCTACAAGTGCACAGAGAAAAGCCTTAGAGAAATCTAAGGCTTTTTTGCGTTTATTGCTAAATGGGCCCCTTCGTTATAAAAGATTTGTTTAAATAGGAGGTTAAAAGCGCTAATATTTTCTTATTTACCCTAAATATTGATCAATAGATAGTTTGTAATCTTCTTATTTATGTTTTTTTTGAGGAACAGGGTATTTAAAAGATCGGAAAGCGCATTTAAATTGGGGCAAGAATCTATAAAATAGCATCATTTTTAGAAAAATTAGCCCAATAAGCTAATTAAATTATATATTTGCAACTTTTAAAGGGCTAGTCTGTTTACACGATAAATTGCTGCTTTTATTATCAATTAAATGTTTTCAATAAAATTGAAGACGATTAACCATAAAGAAAGACAAATGCTGAATTTAGTTCTCTTTGGCCCTCCAGGTGCAGGTAAAGGCACCCAATCTGAAAAACTGATTAGTAAATACCAGTTAGTACATATTTCTACTGGAGATCTTTTCAGGGCACACATTAAAGACCAAACTGCTTTAGGTAAAAAAGTTAGCAAATTAATTGCTAATGGAGAATTGGTTCCCGACAAGATTACCATTGATATGTTGGAAGAAGAAATCGATAAAAATCCTGATGCAAAAGGATTTGTATTTGATGGCTTTCCAAGAACCATTCCGCAAGCTGCAGAACTTGATCATTTTCTAGAAGGAAAAGGTAGTAAAATTACTGGTGTAATTGCGTTAGACGTTGATAAGGAGGAGTTGGTTAAACGTGTTGCATTACGTCAGAAAGAAACTGGTAGATTAGATGATCAGGCAGAAAAATCTCAGAAACGTATTGACGAGTATTTTAACAAGATTATTTTGGTATTACCATACTATGAGGCTCAAAACAAGCTTACAAAAATTAACGGTATCGGAGAAATTGACGGTATCTTTAATGAATTGTGTGCTGTTATTGATCAATATTAATTCGCTTTCAGTTAACGGTTAAACAATTAACCCACAGAGATGTCACAAGGATCAAATTTTGTAGATTACGTAAAAATATGCTGCCGTTCTGGTAAGGGCGGAGCTGGATCTGCGCATTTGCATCGTGACAAATTAACTTCAACTGGTGGACCAGATGGTGGTGATGGAGGTAGAGGTGGACATATCATCTTAAGAGGAAATGCGCAATTCTGGACTTTACTCCATTTAAAATACCGCAAGCATATTATTGCTGAGGATGGCATGAGTGGTGGCAGCAGTCAGAAAACTGGTAAAACGGGTGCTGATGAAATTTTGGAAGTTCCATTGGGTACCATTGCCAGAGATGCCGAAACAGGAGAAGTTCTATTTGAAATAACGGAAGATGGAGAAACCAAAATCTTAACAGCCGGCGGTCGCGGCGGCTTAGGGAATTGGCATTTTAAAACTCCTACTTTACAAACTCCTCGTTTTGCCCAGCCAGGCGAAGCTGGAAAAGAGGAGTGGATGGTTTTGGAATTAAAGGTATTAGCTGATGTAGGTTTGGTTGGGTTTCCCAACGCTGGGAAATCGACATTGTTATCGGTTTTATCGGCTGCTAAACCTGAGATTGCCGATTATCCTTTTACTACTTTGGTGCCTAACTTAGGGATCGTATCTTATAGAGGTGGGAAATCTTTCGTAATGGCAGATATTCCGGGAATCATTGAAGGAGCGTCAAAAGGAAAAGGATTAGGATTTAGATTTTTACGTCATATTGAGCGTAACTCGGTTTTACTTTTTATGGTACCTGCCGATACAAGTAGAAGTATCAAAGAAGAATACGAGATCTTGAAAAACGAACTCCAGCAATATAATTCAGAATTAATGCAGAAGCCCCATCTTTTGGCTATCACCAAAGCAGATATGCTAGATGATGAGCTGAAAGAGGAAATGAGAAAGGAACTTCCCAATGTTCCTGCGCTATTTATCTCATCTGTTGCTCAACAAGGTATAGCCGAATTAAAGGATATGCTTTGGAAAGCGATAAACGAGGAAGCTTAAAAGACCTTCTTATAAAATTCATCTTTTCTTCATTTTTGTTAGGTTATTTCGCCCCATCGAAATAATCAATTAAGTAAATCACTTTTATCATCATGAAGAAATCTTTAATGCTCTTGAGCTTATGTGCCGTATTATGCCATACCAGTTGCACTCCAAAAAGACAAGAAAAAGAAGAAGAGACCAATTACACGGTAACTACCCCTTTAAAAATTGATACATCTTTTGTAAAAGAGTATGTTTCTCAAATTAAATCAATCCGTAATATCGAATTACGGGCCCAAGAAAAGGGCTATTTGCAAAATATTTATGTGGATGAAGGGCAGGCTGTATCGGCCGGACAATTGTTGTTTAGGATTACGCCTAAATTGTACCAAGTCGAACTATTAAAGGCACAGGCAGAGGCAAAATCGGCAGAAATTGAATTACAGAATACAAAGTTGTTAGCTGATAAAAATGTGGTTTCCAAGAATGAATTGGCTATGGCCAAAACAAAGTTGGAAGCTGCAAATGCAGAAATTGCTTTGGCAAAACTTCATTTGTCCTACACCGAAATCCGTGCGCCTTTTAGTGGAACTATAGACAGAATTCCACTTAAACTTGGAAGTTTAGTAAATGAGGATGATTTGTTAACCAGTTTATCAGACAATAGTCAGATGTTTGCTTATTTCAATGTTTCGGAACCTGAATATTTAAATTACGCAAGTACAGCTAAAGAAAAAGGGAAGCAACAAGTGAACTTGTTAATGGCTAATAATGAGCAATTAAAAACTAAGGGCACGGTCGAAACCATTGAAAGCGAATTTAATAATGAAACTGGGAATATTGCCTTTAGAGCACGCTTTAATAATCCTGATAAATTATTGAAGAATGGAGAAACCGGCAAAATACAAATGGTAGTTCCGCTTAGCAATGTATTAGTTATTCCACAGAAGGCCACTTACGAGATACAAGACAAAACATATGTGTTTGTCATTAATAAAAAGGGTAGGGTTGAATCTAGAAATATTACGATTGCCAGTGAGCTTCCAGACTTATATGTAATTGGTGATGGAATAAAAGAGAGCGATAAGATTATGTTGGAGGGTGTACAAAAGGTGAAGGATAACGATCAAATCAAATTCAAATATCAAGATCCAAAAACCATCATTAACCAGTTGAGATTAGCAGCAGAATAATTATTCTTTTAAATAAACCTTATGTTCGGTAAATTCATACAAAGGCCTGTCCTTTCTATTGTAATATCACTTATAATTGTCTTTTTAGGGGTGTTAGCCATTACAGGCTTGCCCGTAACCCAGTTCCCTTCTATTTCGCCCCCTAAAGTTAACATTACGGCAGAATATCCTGGTGCTAATAACGAATTGTTGATCAAGTCTGTAGTTATTCCCTTGGAGCGTGCATTAAATGGCGTACCGGGGATGAAATACATTACTTCTGATGCTGGTAATGATGGAGAAGCAAGTATTCAGGTCATATTTAACCTAGGTACAGATCCTAATCAGGCTTCGCTTAATGTACAAAATAGAGTAGCGGCAGTAACTAATAAATTGCCCCCACTAGTGGTAAGAGAGGGGGTAAAAATTACCAGAGAAGAATCTAATATGTTAATGTACATTAACTTGTACAGTAAAGACCCAAAGCTTAATCAAAGTTTCTTATACAATTATGCCGACATCAACATCTTAGCAGAACTTAAGCGTGTTGATGGCGTGGGTGTTGCTGATATTTTGGGTGATCGGGATTATGCAATGCGCATTTGGTTAAAACCAGATCGGATGCAGGCTTATAAAATTGGTGCAGATGAAGTAATGAAGGCACTTGATGAGCAAAGTTTGGAAGCTTCTCCTGGTAAAACCGGAGAAAGTTCAGGGAAACGGTCTCAAGCATTCGAGTACGTTTTAAAATACAGTGGTCGATTTACTACAGAAGAACAGTATGGAAATATTGTGCTACGAGCCAACGCCGACGGAGAGTTATTGCGTTTAAAGGATGTGGCTGACATAGATTTTAGCGCTTCAGCTTACAATCTTTATTCCAATTTAAATGGCAAATCGTCTGCAGCGATTGTACTTAAACAATCTTATGGCAGCAACGCAAGTCAGGTTATTAAAGATGTAAAGGCTAAGATGGCAGAAATTAAAGCAACTTCTTTTCCGAAAGGCTTAGATTATGAAGTTAGTTATGATGTTTCTAAATTCCTGGATGCTTCTATAGAAAAGGTAATCCATACCTTAATAGAAGCCTTTATTTTGGTTGGTATAGTTGTATTTATTTTCTTGGGCGATTGGCGTTCAACCTTAATCCCTATTATTGCTGTTCCGGTATCGTTAATTGGAACTTTCGTGTTCATGCAATTTTTTGGCATTACCCTTAACTTGATTACGTTATTTGCCTTGGTATTGGCTATCGGAGTGGTAGTAGATAATGCCATTGTGGTTATTGAAGCGGTTCACGCTAAGATGGAACAAAGTAAGATTTCTCCTTTAAAGGCTACCCAGCAAGCCTTGAGGGAAATTAGTGGGGCTATTATTGCGATTACTTTTGTAATGGCATCGGTATTTATTCCAGTAGCTTTTATGTCGGGACCAGTCGGAATTTTTTATCGTCAGTTCTCTATTACGATGGCTACGGCAATTATTCTTTCTGGCGTAGTTGCATTAACATTAACACCTGCACTTTGTGCTATCATGCTGAAAAATACACATGGTAAAGCCAAAAAGAAATCGCCCATAGACCGAGCTTTAGCTAGCTTTAATAATTGGTTTCATCGCTTAACTGGACGCTATCAAAACATACTTAATAAAGTTGTGACGCGACGGTTGTTTACTTTTGGCGTATTGTTTGCGTTTTGCGCAGGGGTTTGGTTGATCAATCGTACCTTGCCGTCTGGATTTATTCCAAATGAAGACCAGGGAATGGTTTATGCCGTGATACAAACTCCGGCTGGATCTACTTTAGAAAGAACAAATGAAATTGCCCAAAAGCTTCAGAAAATTGCTGAAGGCATTGAAGGGATAAAATCTGTTTCTTCACTAGCAGGTTATGAGATATTAACAGAGGGAACAGGTTCAAATTCTGGTACCTGTTTAATTAATTTAAAGGATTGGAGTGAGCGTAAAAATTCATCTCTCGACGTAATTGAAGAATTAGAAGCAAAGGCCAAAGATCTTCCTGGGGCAACGATAGAATTTTTTCAACCCCCAGCTGTACCTGGTTACGGCGCTGCAGGAGGCTTTGAGTTACGCTTATTAGATAAAAGCGGTAGCGGAGACTACAAAAAAATGGAAAGTGTGAGTAATGATTTTGTAAAGGAATTAAACAAACGCCCAGAACTTTCCTCAGTTTTTAGCTTTTATAGTGCTAGTTTTCCGCAATACATGCTGAAGATTGATAATGATTTGGCGCAGCAAAAGGGTATTTCCATCGATAATGCGATGAGTACGCTGTCTACTTTTGTGGGAAGTAATTACGAAACCAGTTTTATTAAATACGACCGTCAATACAAAGTAATTGTACAAGCATTACCACAGTATAGAGCATTACCAACAGACATTCTAAAACTTTCTGTTAAAAATGATCATAACGAAATGGTTCCTTTTTCGGCCTTTATGAAAATGGAAAAAGTATACGGCTTGTCGGAAATTACACGCCATAATATGGCTAACTCTTCAGAAATAAGTGGGCAATCTAATACAGGATACAGTTCTGGAGAGGCCATTAAAGCAATTACTGAGGTGGCTCAAAAAAAATTACCTAGAGGTTTCGCTATAGATTGGGCTGGTATTTCTAAAGATGAGGTATCGAGAGGAAACGAAGCTATTTATATATTCTTGATCTGTTTGGGTTTTGTATATCTTATCTTGGCGGCACAATACGAAAGCTTTGTCCTTCCGCTAGCGGTTATTTTATCTTTACCAGTAGGTATTTTTGGTACCTTCCTTTTCCTTAAAGTATTAGGTTTAGAAAACAATATCTACGCTCAAGCGGCCATGGTAATGCTGATAGGCTTGTTGGGTAAAAATGCTGTATTAATTGTAGAATTTGCGGTGCAACGCCATAGTCAGGGAGTCTCGGTAGCAAAGGCTGCCATCGAATCGGCTACGGTAAGATTTCGCCCAATCTTAATGACTTCTTTTGCTTTTATAGCTGGTTTAATTCCATTGATGATGGCTACTGGACCTGGAAAAATCGGAAACAGAACCATTGGTTCGGCTGCTACTGGCGGTATGCTTTTCGGAACCATCTTTGGGGTATTGATTATTCCTGGCCTGTATTACATATTTGGCAAAATCTCTGAAAGAAATAAGTTAGTCAAAATTGAAGAAGAACATCCATTAACTGAAGAAATAGAAAATAATGTTTAACATAAAAATATATCCAATAATGGCATTGGGTGCAATAGTATTAACTATTGCTAGTTGTAAGGTGCCAGCACTTATCCAAGTTGAAGAGCACAGCCATGCTCCATCCGCTTATCACACAAGTTTAGATACGGTTAACAGTGGCAGTTTACCATGGCGAACTTTTTTTACTGATAAGAATTTGGTGAGCTTAATAGATACTGCCTTAAAAAATAACCAGGAGCTAAATATTACATTGCAGGAAATTGAAATAGCTAAGAATGAAGTTAGGCTAAAGCAGGGGGAACTTATGCCGAGTGTTAGTGCCAGATTGGGCCTCGATGTTGAAAAGGTGGGAAGATATACCAGTCAGGGTGCTGGTGATGCAAGTACCGAGATTAGTCCTGGTAAAGAAATGCCTGACCCGTTGATGGATTACGCCCTTGGTGCTTATGCGCACTGGGAAGTTGATATTTGGGAAAAATTGCGTAATTCAAAAAAAGCAGCCATTACACGGTACTTGGCAACAGTTGAGGGGAAAAATTTTGTGTTATCTAATTTAATTTCTGAGATAGCCAATTCCTATTATGAATTACAAGCACTGGATAGTGAGCTGGACTTGGTAAAACAAAATATTACCTTACAAAAGAACGCTTTGGAATTGGTTAAAGTTCAAAAGGATGCGAGTAGGGTTACTGAATTGGCGGTACAGAAATTTAGCGCTGAAGTATTAAATTCCCAAAGTTTGGAGTTCGACATTCAACAAAATATCAAGGAGACTGAGAATAAGATAAATTTATTGTTAGGGCGCTACCCGCAAGAAATTCCACGCAATGAAAAGAGTTTTATCACGATGGAGCCTGCTATGGTAAATGCCGGCATTCCTTCCCAGTTATTGGTGAATAGACCAGATGTAAAGCAGGCAGAATTAGCATTAAGTGCTGCTAAGTTAGATGTGAAAGTAGCTAGAGCGCAGTTTTATCCATCTTTAGGGATTTCTGCAGGTCTAGGTCTTCAAGCTTTTAAGCCATCTTACCTAGTGAAGTTCCCAGAGTCGATGTTATATTCTTTAGCAGGAGATTTAACGGCTCCATTGATTAACAGAAATGCTATCAAGGCAGAATTTAGTACCGCTAATGCTAAACAATTACAAGCGCTTTATAATTATGAGCGTACTTTGATCAATGCCTACCTAGAGGTTAGTATCCAACTTTCAAAGGCTGCTAATTTAGCTAAGAAATATAGCTTTAAAGCTCAGCAAGTGGATGCGCTAACAAAATCTATTAGCATTGCGAATGATCTATTCAAATCGGCAAGAGCTGATTATTTTGAAGTGCTGATGACCCAGCGGGATGCGCTCGATTCTAAATTAGAATTGATTGAGACTAAGAAAGAGCAGTTAATTACAACAACGAGTATTTACCGTAATTTAGGAGGCGGTTGGAAATAGTATTTACAAAAGAGCTGGTTATTAAACCGGCTCTTTTTTATCTTGTGAGCACAATATTTTCTAATACCAACATATCCATTTGCGTACGTAAAAAACAAGCTAGTGCTTCTTGGGGAGTGTTCACGATCGGCTCGTTCTCATTAAATGAGGTGTTGAGTAAAATTGGTACATTGGTTTTGTCGTAAAATGCTTTGATCAATGCATGATATCTGGGTTCAACTTTTTGGTCAACTGTTTGAAGTCTGCCTGTCCCATCAACATGCGTTACTGCAGGTATTTCGGCTCTTTTTTCTTCCCTAATGATAAATACTTTCTCCATGAAGGGAACGTCATCTACCAACTCAAAATAGTCAGCCGTATGATCCATTAAAATAGAAGGTGCAAACGGTCTGAAAGATTCACGACGTTTAATCTTGGTGTTTAGAATTTCTTTGGCATCTGTTCTGCGTGGGTCGGCAATAATGGATCGATGTCCTAATGCTCTTGGCCCGAATTCTGCCCGTCCTTGGAACCAGCCAACTACGCCTCCGTTAATCAAACAGTTGGTAACCTCATTGTATAACTCATCATCTGTAAGTTTACGGTAGGTAATGGCACTTTCTTTTAAAATGGTTTCTATTTCCTCATTGCTAAATTTACTACCGAAATAGCCATGTAGCATGGGAGCCGTTCTTGGCTGCTTAAGCACTTGGTTATACACCCATAGGGCAGCGCCAATTGCAGTACCGGCATCGTGACCTGCGGGTGGGATATATAGTTTTTTAAATGGCGTATTTTGAAGGATTTTTCCGTTGGCTACAGAGTTTTGTGCAACGCCGCCTGCAATGCAAACAGAATCTAAACCGGTTTCTTTGTGCAATGCATTAAGCATATGAAAAATTACCTCTTCAGTAATGCGCTGTACCGAAGCGGCCATGTCGAAATGATATTCCGTCAGTTTTTCCTCTTTTTGGCGTACTGGTCCAAAAGTGGCGACTAATTTTTCTGTAAAAAGACTACCCATCGCAGGGATACCGCCTTCCCATACCATATTTACACCTTGTTGAGGGTGATTGAAATAAGTTAGGTTAAGCTCGAAAAGACCGTTATCCTTAAACACTAGAACATCTCTTAGTTTATCGACATAGACAGGTTTACCATAAGGCGCAAGTCCCATTACTTTATATTCATCCCCATAGTGAGGAAAGCCTAGCCATTGCGTAAATACGGTATAAAAAATTCCGATAGAATGTGGATAGGAGACAGTATCCATCACCGTAATTTCATTTGCATTTCCTGTTCCCCTCATGGTACTGGTGAAGTCGCCCATGCCGTCAATCGAGATCAATGCCGATTTCTCAAATGGAGAAGCAAAAAAAGCACTCGCTAAATGGCTTCTATGATGTTCTACATTGATAATTTTAGCTTTAAAGGAACCAAAATGTGCATTAAATTCATCCTCTATGGAAGAGGCTTTTTTTAAATTTTTAACTCGGTTGATGATATTGGAAATGCTCAATTTATTTTTGATAGCGGTAATCACTTTCTTTTGGAAATTGGCTTTTGGATCTCTAGAGATGGCAATATAATCAACCTCTTGTATGGTAATGCCTGCTTCTTTTAAGCAAAATGCTATCGCCAGAGAGGGGAAACCCGCCCAATGTTTAATACGGCGAAACCTTTCTTCTTCGGTTGCAGCTATTAAAGTGCCATCTTGATAAATGCAGGCAGATGAATCTCCATGGTATGCATTAATTCCCAGTATATACATTCGTGTATTTTAAATTTTAAGATTTGTTGATTGCAGTGTTTTTCTTGATCCAAAAATAAAGGAGGGCGAAGACACATAGATAAACGATAACATTAAATATTTCGTGATGATAAGTGAAATTATCACGTTGCGATTTGAAATAGCCAAGTAATATACCTAAACCTGCAATCCTTAATATGTTAAGTACATAAATCATCACTATGCCAACCACGAATAGCTTTAACTTAGATTTTAATTTTCCTGGAAAGGCAATGATAAAGGCAGTAAAGAAACTCATTACGCCTAAACCTACGCAAGAATAATTAATTCTTAAATATGGTCCCTCTACTACCATGATATCCATTTCGTTGTGGATAGCATAAAATCCGAAAAGTTTAATGAGCCAAGTGCTAGGGACAATTAATGCAGTTTTAACCCATTGTATATAGTTAAAATGCTCTGTAATGTATGGGTTATAATAGCGACTACCAACACTTGTTACACTATTCATAAACAGATTGCCCTGACTAAATAGAAGATATAGGCCAACGAGTAAAACCACAAAGCGTATGGCTACTTTATTGGCTTTCTTTTTGTTTTCGTTAGTCGATAAATCGTTCATAAAAGTAAATATATTAAGGTTTGTTTTTCTTTAGGATCATTATTTTCTTATCAATTAATCTCCTAAACCAGAGCGCGTGTAAATAATGAAAATATATCCCTTTCCTTCCATCTAAGATACCAAGTTTAAATAACAAACGATAGCTAAAATATAAATATGGGCGTAGTCCTAAAGGTAATTGCCACCATAATCTTTTAAACCAGGCGGTCCTTTCATCAGGATTTCCAAACAAGTTTGGATTTAACGTTTGAGATCTCAATCCTTTTAAGCGTTCAAACTCTTCTTCGGCAACTCTGTCGCTATATCGTTTGTGTTTTTCTATCCAAAAGTTGAGGTCATTTTCTTTGAGGTTTTCTTCTATTAAAAATCCTTTTTTCCAAATTACGGTTTTTCCGGGAACGATGAAGCGATGGTCCATGTTTTCATTTAGGTCTGAGTAGCCAATGCCAGTTCTAAACATTTTAAGCAAATAAAATGGGAAATATCCACCGTGTTTAATCCAAGTACCTTGGAAATAATTTTTCCGGTTAAAATAGATACCATTTATTTTTTCAAAGTCTTCATCTTTAAAATTTACTAGCATTTCGAATAGCTCGGATGATACAATTTGATCGGCATCAAGGCCGATGGTCCAGGGCGTATTAATTTCGAAGTTATTTAATGCGTAATGCCATTGTTTAGGATGATTTTCGAACTTATTGGTTTTAACCTCAGCTTTAAATTGTTCGGCAATTTTTAAGGTGTTATCTGTACTCCCACTATCTAAAATATAGATTTTAGCAGCGAGTTTTTCTATCGAGGCTAGTAAGCGGGGAAGATGGACTTCTTCGTTGTAGGTAAGGATGATGAAGGAGAAATCAGGGTTCATTTAAGATTTGCTGGTATAGCTTTATATATTTTTGGGAAAGTACCTCTTCATCAAAGTCGTGCGAAATAATAGCAGGCGCTTGCAAGCGGATGAGTTCTCTTTTATCGCTCCTTAGGTAGGCTTCATTAAGGTCATTGGCAATTTGTTGAGAATCTAAGCTTGTAATAAATCCTAGGTTATTTGCATCAACATAATTGCTTAAGCCAACCTCCTTGCTTACAAATACAGGCGTACCCACATACAGGCTTTCAATTACCACATTGGCGAAATTTTCGTTGTAAGAAGTTAAGACGAGCAAATCATGTTTGGCAATGAGCTCAAATTTGTCGCTATTGCTTATTTGCCCAAGCCAAGTTATTTGAGAGTCTATCTTTAAGCTTTTAGCTTTCAGCTTCAAACTTTCAAGGTAGGTTTCTTCGCCATTTCCGGCAATGTTAAGGGTCCATGGTATGGTTAGCTTTTCTAATGCATCAAATAAAATATCAAGTCCTTTTTTTTCTTCTATGCGGGAAAGGAAGAGGAGGTTGAAGGGTTGCTCGTTGTTGGATGTTGATGTAGTTTCTTTGCTTAGCGCTGGATGACAATCGTTGCTCCTTATTTCTTGTTCTTTCGGCAGGCTTACTAAGTTTGGTAAAACTGTAATGCTTTTTGGTTTAATGATTTTCAGAACATCTTGTTTTTCTTGTTCACTAGAGGCGATGATATGTACATATTTTAGGAGTGATTTTCCAATAAGTTCATGCAAAGTGGCTTTGAAAAAAGAATTACGGTTATTTTGGGTATAATTTGTCAGCATTCCTCTTGGCGATAGCACAACAGGAACCCGGTTTAGCTTAGCTACCAAACAACTAAAGATTGTTACTAGGTTCCACCAAGAGTGGATATGAATGAGGAGATTGTTTTTTGTTCTGGGTTTTTCGTTGCTTCTTCCTCGTTGTTCCTTGATCTTTTTCCGTAGGGCTAAAAGTAAAGCAGGGGAGAAGTGTGTATGGTCTTTTGTTAGCCTTTTAAAATAGGTAACTGGCACGCCATCAACGTTTACTTGTTTATTTTGCTCAACGGCTAGTTCATTTATTCCATTAGCGGTAGTGGTAAAAACTTCGAGATCCGTATCATTATTATGTGCCAATACTTCACAAAGTTTCGCTACAGACATGGTTGGTCCACCGTAGATATAAGCGGGTTTATAGGAAGGTGTAATTTGGAGAATTTTCAATTAGTTTTTAATTAGTATTCCCTTCGCCTTTAGGATGGTATAGATGATTAACATCGTGATAAAGCTCCAAAAAATAGCATTAAACATAAATTCAAAGCTATTTCCCCTCCAAAATATTTGGAATAAACCAGCAAACATTACCGCAGTTCCTAAAAAATAGCCACCAAAAAGCGATTCTGCTTTAATAGAAATCCATTGCGCAATATATCCATAGAGGAAAAGGCCTATTATTATGCCAATTATGCCTTTAGACAAATAAGTATCTACTATAAAAGCTGGTTTTGCTGACACCGACATATCCCTGTTCACAACGCCCGCTGTGTAGGCACGTTCCATAACCTGCATTTCCATATCTGGTTTTCCGCTCCATACTAATCTAGGTATGGGCGTTAACAATGCTTGTTTAACTAACTTGAGATTGTAAAAGGGTACGTATTGAGGCGATGAATTTGCATACTTGATAAACATATCAATCTCTGAGAGGCGCATAGTTAAAAAAGCCCAGTTGTCTTCTTTAAGATCACCAGTTAGATCGTCACTTTGCAAAAAGACATCTATACTTTGACTACGGGCTTCTTCTGCGGATACCCCAGATGATGACAATTCTCTAAAATTTCCAATAAACGTAGGAAGAACAAAAAATAAACCTACTAATAATACACCGAAAACGGGGACTACTTTTTTACCATAAATTGGGAATAAATAAACTCCAAGCAACAATACAGAAATGATGATTGGTTCTTTGAAACCAGATCCTAATGACTGATATAAGTTAATGCCAAATAATGCCGCACTCAATACGATATTCATTTTCTTTTTTTCTCTTATCGCAAAGGCAAGGGCAATCGTACCTGCTACAAAACTAAGTCCATTTAATTGTATGCTGAACTGGCTTAAACCGCCAACCTTGCTAAAAGCAAAACTAAGTGGTAAACAAATTATAGAGGTTGCTAAAAGTAGGTTACTCATCGAGTTAACGTAAACCCTATGTTTTTTTTCCTGGGGATAATCCATTGCCATTAAAATGCCTGTAACCAAAGAAGCATGACCTAAAACGTAGTACGATTGTATTTTTGCTATAGACGTATAAATAATATCACCTCTAAAAAATTTACTACCTATGTAGTCTCCATATTGATAGCCAAGGGCATTCAAATAATAGAATATGGAAGTACAGCACATGTATCCTGCAAAAATTATTTGCATCAAAAATATGGGTCTTAAAAGTTGTTCAGTATAAGGTAAATCACCAGGGAGTTTTTTAATGAGACCGCTGTAACTTAGATAAAATATAAGATATGAGCCACCGTAAGCTATTAGATAAGCAATATGTGGTTGACTTTCGAACAACCACGCAAGTAGAAATGGAATATAGAGTAAAAGGTAGCGAAGTGGATTAGTTGATTGCATTTAACTCATTCATTATAATTTGTGATTGTATTTGGATTGTCCAGTTATCAATTATTCTTGAAGACTGATCCCCCATTTCCATTAAATTTCCTTTCTCACTTGTTAGTTCTTGTAATCTTGTAAGGAGATTGCTTTTATTTTCAGCTTCAAATATAAAACCATTGAGGCTATTTACAACTAAATCTTGAGCGCAACCAACCTTGTTTGAAACTAAAATAGCCTTACCGGCTGCCATTGCTTCATTAACTGCTAAACCCCATGTTTCTCCGGGTCCTTTTGACGGTAGGCAAAATAAATCACAAGCCTGATAAATAACAGGCATCTGGCTTTGATTTTGGAAGTCTAAAAAATGGACTTTATTTGTCACCCGAGCATGATTAATGCTAGATGAAGAGCGCATATTCGCTTTCGCCTCTAAGTGCTGATTCAATTTACCATTACCGACAAAAAGTAAATGAACATTATTATTGTCCAATTCTTCAAATGCGGATAAAAGAATTTCAGGATCTTTTTTTTCTTCAAATTTGCCAGCAAAAACAATTAAGATTTCCTCATTTTTAATATTTAAAGATTTTTTTAATTCTTTAACTTCTTCCAACCTGTTTTGGCTAAATCTATCATTGTCTATCGCATGGGGAGCAAAGATTAATTGCTGTGGTTTCAATCCTAACGCCTTATAATAGGCTTTATTAGCTTTTCCAACATAAAATGCTTTATCAATATGTCTATAAACCCAGGTTAAAAATATCCTTCTAAGGTATTTTTTCAAACTTGGTTTTTCGTCTAGTAAATTAGAATCCCCCCTAAACCATACTGGAACTTTGCCTTTGAAGTAACGTAAGGCTTTCAAATGGCTTTTATAAGACCAGCCATATACCAAAATTGCATTGGGATTAAATTCTGTAATCTTATCAATCAAAGTGGGATTGTTAATTCCTTTAAAGTGATGTGAGCCAGGTTGCTCAGCTTTATTTTCTAAAAATTCGAAGTCGTAATCCTCAAGTAATGGAATATCCCATTTAACGGCACGCTTAAAGCCTGAATCGTAATCATTTTGTTCGCCTAATGTGTAGAAGACTTTCAAAATGCATTCCTTAGCTAGCAGCTTAAATACAGGTGCATAGTATTGGATTGGGTGGGTTGTTATAATGGCTAATTTGCGGAGCATTTTTTGTTTAAGGTATACAAGATAGTTTGTAAAAACCTTCCCTTAGATTGTTTGATTAAAAATTTTGAAATGATTTGCAGTAGCTACTCTCTTCTTTATAAAATCCATATCACGTAGATAAATAGTATTTGATTCGCCAAATTTCTCTAGTGCTTCAATTTTTCGAGTAAAAGGAAAGTATCGAAATGGTGTGAATGAAAAAGATAGCAATTTCCTATGAATCAGATCTTCATCATACCCATATCTTTCGCCGCTTCCATTTAATTCGATGATAATAGCTTTCAGGCTTGGATCATGTAAAATATTCTCTGCGCCATTTAATACTTCAGTTTCGAATCCTTCTACGTCTATTTTAATTAAAATCGGCTTGGCAAACTGATTATAATCATTTAATGCCACAATTTGAACTTCAATGGTGTTATCTTGTTCTTCAAATTTTGTAACGACATGATTTGTTGTGTCTTCACCAGAGCTAAATTTGATAACCCCTTTTTCCTTACCTACCCCTTTATTTTCTAATTTTACTAAATGGCTGATTTGATTGAGATCGATATTGCGTTTTAATATATCAAAGGTCGAGGGAACAGGCTCAAATGAAATGGATTTTGCTTTACACACCGAAGATGCTAGTAAAGTATAGGATCCGACATTTGCGCCAACATCAAAAAATGTATCTTCACTTCGCAAAAAATGTAATAAAAAGCCCATCTCTTCGAATTCATGCAAACCTGTATAAATATTACCTGTTATTCCTGTCAATCCTTTTTTTGCAAAAAAATACGTTTGATGAAGGAATTTAACTTTTATAAACTTGGAATTTAATCTTGATTTTAGCTGCCACCGAATAAATCTCCAATAGGCAGACACTAGGTGTTTTTTAGCAAGTTGGTGACTATGGATAAATCCGAAGGTTCTTTTAACTGCATTCATTATTGATAACTTGATTAAAAAGTTTACATTGATTTTTGCACATATTTTCTGCGGTATATTTGTCAAATGATTTCCAGTTAAGATTAGGTGATACTAACTTTCCCGAAGAAGCTTCAACCAGGTAATCGTAAATCTTATTCGTTGATTGTTCTTTAGGCTCAATTAAAGAAATTACTTGCCCGGCTCCACAATCAGTAATAATTTGTGCGGCGCTACTCTTTGGATGAAAAAATGCTAAAAGTGGCCTTTCTGCAAGAATATAAGGATAAATTTTTGAGGCGGTATATTGCGGATCATCCGATCCAATAATCATTAAAGCATCAGCAGTTATAAGCCTAAAAATATTTTCATAAAACGGAATTCGATCCGTCTGTTCAAATACATAGTCGTCTATTCCTATTTGTTTGGCTATAGGTTCAATAGTTTTAATACCTTGCCCTTTCGGTGCATAACTAGTACCAATAAAATGAAATCTAATTTTATCAAAGATTTCTTTATCAGTTATTAGACCTCTTTTAAAAGTAGTGAACAGAAGATGAAGTGCATCTTTCATATCATGTCCCCCTCTTCCTACATACACAAAATTGAAAAAAGTCGTTTCAATAGGGAAATTAAGTTTAAAGTCTTCCAAATTACGTTTAACCAAATCAAAATCCTGTTTAAAAGCTCCAAATGTGATCACCTTTTTCGGAATATGCATTAGTCTTGGGTAGCGAGATTCTAATGTATCTAGATAGGCTTGAGATACACTAATTAAGCCGTCAACTTTGTGCATGGCAACAGGCTCTAGCGCTTTATTTAATCTATAAGAAAACCAGTATTTGGGTGGGCGTTCTGCTTTAGGTTTATCCTCGTAATAAGTAGAATGCCACGGGTCTTGCATATCGATAACATAGGGAATATTAAATTTCTTCTTCCAATAGGCACCTAAAATTAATATTGGAAATTGTGTCGTAGAAAAATAAATTAAATCGAAATTTTGAGTTTGAAGTAGTTTATTTACATATTTTTTATAATGCCATAAAGAACGTAATGCAAGGCTACCTAAGCCAATTTTACTTGTCCATTTTTTCGAAAAGGCTTTAACCTCGTGAATTCGTATATCTGTAGGAATACTTTCTATTAGCCTTTCGTCTTTAACTAAATCGCTATGTATTGGCGCAACAGTTACTACTTCAGCTTCCCATCCATAATTTTTAAAGTAAGGTAAACTCATTCTAATTCTCTGCATATCAGCTCCATTTGAAGGAGGGAAGTAGGGTGATATGATGAGTAACTTCTTCAATTAATTAAAGCTTTTTGAACTACATGAATGAAAATTTCACTTTCTTTTTCCCAATTTAGCTCTTCCTTAGCTAAAAGAATAGCGTTTAATCTTGTTTGATAAAGCAATTCTCTGTCGTCTTTATATTCATTAATAATTTTAGCTAAAGTTTTTATCGCACCAACAGGATATGTTTTTCCAATTTTGGGATATTGCATGAGGAATTTTTGTTGTGCCAACGTTTCCGTAGCAATAACCGCGAGACCAGACGTTAGGTAAGTAAATATCTTGTTTGTTAGGCAAATATTGCGATTCATTGGTGTTGATTGCTCAAGGGCTAAACCGATATCATATTGTGCAGCTATCTTAAAAAGCTCATCGGCATCAACAGGATATATAAAATCTAATTGATTTTTTTTCAGATTTGCTTTTTCAGCAATCTCTACAAAATATTTTTTATCTAATATAGTTATATTACCTAATAGACTTAATGTGGTTTTGTCTTCTCCTAATAAACCAATTGCCTGGATTACCTCTTCGATCCCCCTTCCTTTACCTATCGTTTGGGAAAACCAAAAAAGCCTAAGACCGCGGTTATTCGAATTTCTTGTAACGTTTAATTTTGTAAGAGGAAAAACATTCAGTACAGTTGTAACCGCTCTATTATATAACTGTTCATATTCTTTTGCAATCAGTGGACTAGCCGCAGTTAGGTAAAGTGCTCTTTTCAAATAATAATCTTCAATCGAAATTAAGCAACGCTTAAGCAGTGTAGTTAATTCTTCTCCTCTGTGAAAATCTTCTGCATCGAATGCGAACTCTGATTGGTTTATTTTAGCAGCATCAGCTGCGACTGCCAGTGCGCCAGCATTATGTGCTATATATATATCTGCTTTAGTTTGTATTGCTTGTTTAAGTTGCCAGCTGTAGTTTCTATTGAGCACTGTTTTCGAAAATATATTTATAGCATTAAATCGACTTGAAATTTGGTTAGCCAACTTTTGAAATAACCCACTTTTTAATCTTTTAATTCGATGCTGTTTCGTCCACACTAATTTACTAAATGTACATTTTGGATTTTGCTGTAATATTTTTAAATCGACATCGATTAAATAATCCATATATTGGGTAAAAACAATATGAACAGCATAACCTGCTTCAATGAGAGCCGACATCTCTTTTACTAATCTGGGATTAGACCCAATATGACCAGGCGTTATTAAACAGACTTTTTTATAATTCATAAAAGCTCATGAATTTGCGATGTTGTAATATCCAAACATTAACAGCTTAGCTTTAAATTGAATTAATGAAGTTAGCAAGCTTAATACCGTATGTTTCCCAATTATAAAGGGTTGCACTTTCACTAGCTTTTCTTGCCATGGAATTTCTTAATGCAGGATTGTTGTATAAATGAGTAATCTTTTGGGCTATTGCTGATGGGTTGCGGATGGGGACAATGTAACCTTCTATTCCTTCTGTAACAACAGAATCTCCACCCGAATTTGGTGTGCAAATAATTGGCAGTCCACAAGCCATCGCTTCTAATTGGACTAGGGCCATGCCTTCATCTAGGCTAGGAAATACGAACGCAGAAGCTTTATTATAATAATCCACAAGTTCATGATGGGGAACATGGACATAGTGCGTAAATAAGTGTGCATACTGACGATAGTATTCTTGAAATTGAGTTTCTACACTTCCAATTAAGATACATTTAAAGGGGATTTCCAATAGTTCAAGCGCTTTAAAAAGGTAAATTAAGCCTTTTCTAACGCCTATAGTACCTACGAAAATTATGGTAAACTCTTCATTTTCAATCCATTTTGGCTTAAATATTCCTTGATTAACCCCGTAGGGAATTAGTCTAAATTTATGCTCACTTATCCCATTCTCTATAAAGGAGTTCATTACGTGCTGTGAAGGACATAGAATATAATCAGCTATTTGTGCTTCTCTTAGTTGTCTTTCTACAATATGGTCTGGGGTTGGAGTCTCGAATTTTAGATCTAAATTTGTATATTCTTCTAGTAAGATTTTATTTTGAAATTTATTGCATGATCCACATTCTTCTACTATAGCGATCCCCCCAAGTTTTTTTATTTGCTTTATAGATTCCAGACCAGACCATGCCCAAGTAATTAGTATATCTGAATTTTTCAGTTTTTTGGCAGCTAGTTTGTCAAAAAGAATGGGCATGTTGTAGTCTAACCAACTACTAACACCATTAAAGACGCTTGAGATTTTTCTTAAAAAATATGAAATAGCAAAAATTGGGGGGAAGAAAGTGACACGGTTTCTCTCCAATTTAACTCTGTTTAAATAACGGCTTTTTGGATGGGCGGTTAATACACTTTTCAATAAACCATGTTTTTGCAATTGATAGGCTGTATAATCTGAATGAAATTTTGTGCCACAACTTACAGTAACTTTGTACCTACTTTTACTATTCATTTTTGTATCAACTTATTATAAAGAGTTAAATATTGATCTACGATTACTTTTTTTGAAAATCGTTCTTCGGCATCTTTTCGCACCTTATTTCTATCAATCTTTTCTATTGCAAGCACATGATTGATCATTTCCGCTGTTGTATCACATCTATAACCATTTATCCCATTTAATACAACTTCGGGAACCGAACCCCTATTGAATCCTATTACTGGAGTACCACAGGCCATAGCTTCAGCCATCACAATTCCGAAGGGTTCATCCCATTCAATTGGCATTAAGAAAGCTAGTGCATTACCTAATAAGGTATTTTTTTGCTTATCATTTACCGCACCGATGTAGGTAATATGCTCATTTAACTGAGGTTTGATTGCTGTGTCGAAGTATGATTGGTATTCAGATGGAATATTTCCTGCTATGACTAGCTTTTTACCCGTTCTCTTTGCTACTTCTATGGCAATGTGAGTACCTTTGATGGGTTCGATTCTCCCTAAAAAAACCAATGGAGCTTCAGCTGATATTTCACTTTCATAATCATAGATCGTAAGATCAACTCCATTAAAAATTGGGAATGATGGAGCATAAGGAGCAATTTGATTGCTAATATATGCACTACAACCTGTAAACGCCAAGGTGTTTTGTTTAGCTAGTTTAGTTGCTTTTTTTACTTGAGAGATTGTAGGTTCTCTTTGATAGCTCATCACTTTAGGGATGCTCAATGGCATTTGAGGTAAAAGGTATAAAAGTCTACCAAAGCTATGTACAATGTCATATGAATTGGAGAATAGTTCCTGATTTATTAGCCATGAGTTTTTGAAAATAGCTAATTTGCCGTTGCTACTTTTTCCTTTATACGGAAATAATTTAGCAGGTGTAACTGAGTCTTCATGAGCAAACAAACTTACTTCATGACCTAAAGCAATATATCCACTAATTAGCATATCTATAATTCTTTCTATGCCTCCATATAATAATGGTGGTACCGGAAGCTCCGGGTCGGCAATTAAGGCGATTTTTAGTTTTTGATTACTCAATTTGCAAATGATAAGTCTTTTTTAATAATGGTTATTTTAGCTTTTCTTTTTAATTTATTTTCTAGCAGAAAGAGGTTTTCTGTTTAGTATTGCTAAATCATGGTTTATTGAAGATTATTTTCAATCTTTTTGCTAGTTTCCAGCCAATAACTGCTGCTAGAGATTTTGTTTTGCCGCCTGCCGGAAATTCGAAGTCAGAACCTCCTAGTGTTTTTATCTTCGTTAAGGCATTCGCTCTTAATTTAGGTTGACTAGGATAAATTTCGTATATAAAATTCTGCAATAAATTGGCACAAGCAAGTTGTATTTTTTTATTGTTTGGAAATTTTTCTTCAGCAACTTTAATCCCTTTCATAAGCGATAGATAAAGTGAATTGTAGCCACTTTCACTTTTTAAAGCCGATAAACCATTAATTCCTGAACGATAATAAAATAAGCTATTAGTATTATATCGAATTAAACTACTATTAGAAAAGATACGAGTGTAAAACGGAAAGTCATCATTTAAGCTTAATTCCTCATCCCACAAGCCAGATTTTTCCAATAAATTTCTAGCAATTAACACTCTTCCAGGACAAGTCATATTAGAACTATTACCCCAGTAGTTAGAAATCCAATCTTCAAAAGTCAAATCCATTTCCATTTGAGAAGAGTCAATAACTATTGTCGATAAATCGTTATGGTAAAACCTTCCCCAAGTACTTACTACTACTTCTTGGTCGGACTGTAAGCATTTGAGTTGTGTTGCTATAAAGTTTTCCTCAATAAAGTCATCAGCATCAAAAAATATGATGTATCTTCCTTTACTAAGTGAGTATGCTTGGTTTCTTGCTGCTGCTGCTCCTTTATTTTTTGCAATTTCAAAATTGATACGTCGATCCTTTTGTACAAATGCTTGAATAATTTTCACGCTCTGGTCTGTGGAATGGTCATCAATAATAATGATTTCCAAATTTTGATAAGTTTGATTGATAAGGCAATTTAGAGTTTCAGCTAAATATTGCCCAGAATTGTAACAAGGGATGCAAACAGAAACTAACATTGATTCATTTAGGTTTTCATATGATAAATTTCTTCCATGCCGTTTCAAAATAAAATTGCTTAGATAAGTCTACATAATGATGGAGTTTATCTTCAGCTAAGTTATTGATATCCCCACTGGGATTTACTATGTATTCTTCGTTATTTAAAATAGTGTTCTCCTCGTTGGCAATCAACATGGCAGAAAGTGCCTGCTCTAAAAAGTAAGAAGCGCCTTGTTCTTCTTCTAGTTTTTTGCTCCACTGCTCTAAATTATCCCAGTTAATAATAGAAGAGTTTAAACCAAATGCGCCAACATTCATTAATTCAGGAATTTGAAATCCACATAAAGCTTGCATTAGCGATCTGTCATAACCATAAGATTCTTCACAATCCAACATATATAGACAGCCACGTGGTTGTTTTAACCAATTGATTATTTCAATAGGCTCATTCCAAAATAGCATGTCCGAGTCTAATACTAACTTATGTGGATTGCCATCTATTGTATGGATATCAGTTAGTTTTTTAATATGTGGATAAACCACTCTTTTATGATGCAAGTAAGGATATTCCATTTTTGGAAGTCGATTCTGTAAATTAATTTCAATGTCAGCTTTGGTAATAATTTTTACGCCAGGCATTTGTAAATTAACTTGCTGAATAAATTTTTCATCAAAACTTCCGTCATCTACTAAGTTAAACTGAATTTTTTCTTTTGTCACTTTAGTTAGGGAATGTGCACAAAATAGAGTTTGATATAAATATTTTTTTCCTGTCAAAAAGTAAATGGGCAGTCCGTCTTGTTGAGAAATAATTGGAGGTAAACTTATACTTGCATCTTGCATTTCCATTTGCCCTTTTAACATTTGGCGATAACGCCAATACCCACCAAATCTTTTTATGGTTTTATATTTAGACTTTGGATGTCTATATAAATAGTTTATTATTTTTTGAAGATTTGACAACTTAAATTGGGTTGGATGAGCTGATATTCTTATTACTAAAATTAGTGCTTATCTTTTTTCCTATTAAAATAAAAGGTTTTTCGATTTTTATAAAGATAAATTTAGCGATGCAAACAATGATTATATACAAAAAAACGTCCCAGCTAATATTTAATAAAATGTTTTTTTGAACTAAAGCTATTTGCTTAATGGATCCAAATATATAAACGCCAATGGGAACATGTATTAGGTAAATGGCATATGAATAGTCGCCAAGTTTAGAGAAAAAATTTTCTCTAAAAACATGATAGTTACTAATACAGATTAAAGATGCTGTTATGATACATGAAAGCTGGAAGTAAGGGTGATGGATTACATTATAAAATAATCCAATAATAGCAGATGTCAGGAATAGACCACCCATTATTGATTCTTTCTTTACGACAATAAAATAAACTGCCATACCTAATAAAAATGATGGCCAATGCTGAGCGAAGAAGAAAAACCACCCTTCGTGTTTGGGAATAAATATTGAAAGTATTGATATCATCAATAACCAAGGGTATTGCATTTTTTTCGGAAGATATAAATAAAGCCAAATTATTAAATAGAAGAAGATTTCATAAGTAAGAGACCAATAGACCCAGTTAATTATCTCGACTTTTGAAAATGGTACGGTAAGTAATGATATGGAAAGAAAGATACTTGCAGCATCCTTCGGCAAAGTTGTAACGGAATTATAGCCAATTGTAATCATACTAAACGCTATGGCAGTCAATACAACGATCATACTAAACCAGAAAGCTGGAAAAATTCTGAAAAACCTTCTAATTATAAAATCTTTTGCTGATGACGAATGGTCAGCCGCGAGCATAATGCAATAGCCACTGATTACAAAAAAAATTGGCACACCGAGATAACCCAATTTTAATACATATCGATACCAATTTTCCTGGAGGTTGACCGTTTCATTAAAATGAAATAAAGCTACCCAGGTTGCAGCGATAAATCTTAAAAGGTCTATTAAATGATTTCTAGCATTTGTCATAATTCCGATAGCCCTTTAAACTTACCACATGCTCCTTTCCAATTAATATAATTAGCTTTACTTAACCATGCTTTACCTTTAAAATAGGCCTTAATTTCTCTCAACTTTAAAGTATAGGATGAAATAGGTTTCCAAGGGTTAATGCTATGTAGGGAAAGAACTTTTACCCATGATCTATTACTTTCATATGCCATCTTTTTAAGATATTTAAAACTTAAACGTGTGGAAGGGATAAGGTGGTGAACCAAGAGTTCAGGTAGATAAGCGATTTCATAACCATGCGCTATAATTGTTAAAATAATATCATTGTCTTCACCTGATGTTAAAGATTTTCCTTTTCTCCCTAAAGACAGTCTAGTGTCTGAGCTTTTAACTTCATTTAAATACTTTAAAAATGCTTTTTTTTGAATGACCATTCCAGTTCCTATAGGGGCAAGTGAAGGGTATTCTTGAAATACAAAATTAGTATTGCTGTAATTAGAAATGTATGGTTCATCTCCAAAATCTTGGCAACCAAGATTAATTCCAATTTTAGAAAACCATTCAGGTGGATTAGTCTCGAAGATAGGTAATGATTTACCGCCAAAGCAACCAACAAATAGATTTTTTTTATGGAACAATAGGGACTTTTCTAAGTATGTTTTCTCTAAGATATTATCATCATCTACAAAGACAATTAATTCTCCTTTTGCTGCTAAAACTCCTTTTATGCGTGCATGAGATAATCCCGGCTGGGTTTCCAAAACTAAAATGGCGTTTGGGTGCCATTTAAAGTCAACCCATTCACTGAGCGGTTGAGTACTATTATTGTCAACTATAATTAATTCCCATTCTTTGACGGAAAGAGATTGAGATGATAAGGATTCTATAGCCTTTATAAGGTAATCCTTTTTTGGATTGTAACTACAAATTACTACGGATAGCTTAACGTTCATTTATTGAGTTTCTGTAAAATTCTTCCATCATCTTTCCTATGGTTTCTCGATTATAACTATCTAATATCTTTTTTCGCGCAAGAATGCCAATTCTTTTTATTAAGGCCGGATTGTTACATAAATCAATAATGGCATCCGCAATTTTTGTCGGCGAATTTGGGGGGACAAGTATTCCATTCTTTCCATTTTCTATAATGTCAGACATTCCCCCATTGTTTGTTCCAATAACTGCTTTGCCAGCTGCCATTGCCTCTAAACAAACTGTTGGGAAATTCTCCCATAAACTGGGGAAAACACAAATTGTAGTACCATTTAACATCTGGGGTAATAAATGGTAGGGGATATATCCATCAAAACTAACCAACTGTCTAAAAGAACCTAGTTTTCTTTTTAAATATTCATCCATTGGTACTCCCTTAGCGGGAGAGAGATGCGGTTTGCCAATAAACGAAAAGGAGGCATTTACCCCTGAATTTATGACAATAGGGATAGCTTTTGCGAGATCCAATACGCCTTTCCTTTTTTCGAGCCTACCAATAAATGACACATGTAATTTTGAGATATCTCGTTGTTGGATTGATAATATTTCATTGGAGGGTATAAAAGGATTCGGGATAACTTTAATTTCTTTTTTGCCCCAAACATCCTCTATAATTTTCTTTAAACTATTAGATGGGCTACAAACAGCATCAGCTAATTTGAAAAGCTCATATTCAGGATCTGTGTTTTTAGAATAATGCCAATAAGGCTTTGCTATTTTTCCTCTTATTAGTCCACCAAGCATAAACCTTGCTTTTTGCAATGGATTAGGCTTGCTTTGGTTAAGTTCTGAGACTAAAAAAGAAGGAGTATGTAGTTTTATTGTTAACGGTAATTGTGGGAATTTTCTTTTTATTGAAAGTGCGTCAGCTCCATATTCTGGACTCTCTAAAACATCGAATATCTTTACTGCTTGTCTTTCAATAAATTTTGGCAAGACTTCATCCTTAAATGTTGTAGAATCTATCGATTTTATTAAGTGTAATCGGTAGCCATCTACATCGATAGTTTTATTTTCATAAATATGTCCACTAAATACTTCTATCTCGTGTCCTCTTGTTGCCATCAAATTGGCTATTTGCGCAATGTATGTCCCAATTCCTCCTCCTGCAATACCTAGCGGATGCTCATAAGAAATGTATGCTATTTTCATTTACAGGTTTGGCTAAGAAGGTATTTTGCGACAACTTCTGGAGTTAAGTACTGATCAAATATTTTTTGATTATGTTCCTTTATTCTGTTCCATTTATCCAAATCAATATCCTTTAATAAATCCCCCACTAGTGTCCAATTTTCGTCCTCGATTTCATAGATTTTAAATTTATGAATATCAAAATAGGCTTCTGTTAATAACCTGTCTGTTGTGACGGGAATACCAAAGAATAGAGCCAAAGTTAAAATGTTTCTCCATCCCCAATGAAATCCACAAGCAAAAACACCCAATTTTGAATTGGCTAACATTTTTTCGTAATCATCTATACTTCCTATAGTTATAGGAAAATTATTGGGGTTTAAATTTAAAGTTTTACTGTTGTCATGAATGCTTGGCTCTCCATATTTTAAGATTGAATTGATAAGGAAGCCATTAAGGGCTAATTTTTTTAAAGCTTGATGTAATTTTATTCTGTGATTTGGCCATCCCCATAAACTGTCATTAAGTGTAACATCATACGTCAATGGTTGATTTCTCAAATTAATTAACGCATTATATCTTTTTTTATATATTTTGTAAACAGATGCGTAGTTAGATGGAGAACCGATAACTTTTCGAATTTTGTCATCTAGATTGTAGAAACGTTTTTTTATAATATTTATAGGGTATTCTTTAAATAGATTAGGAGCAATAGGGATAAACTTTTTTACTTTATAGAAATGGTCGCTAAATTTATCGATCTTTATTGTGAGTTCATTCTTATACCATTTTAGTTCATTTTCTGTTTGCCAATCGTAAAACTTTGGAAGGTTTTTATGAATAAAAACATCCGAATTATAACCGGCACAGAAATAAATATCTACATGAATTAGTAATTCAGAAAAAAGCACAAATGAGTCTTCGCTATCTACTAGACATTTCGTTTGAATGGAATCATATTCTATTAAAATAAAAGATTTATGACGAAGATCTGGGCAATCAAGAATTTCAGTTGCAAAACCATATTTAAGCATGTCTTTTAATTCCCATTCTTGATAAGTAATTTCATTTTTAGCATTAAGTTTCATGAACCCAAACCGAAGCCAATCATTTCGGTCTTCGTGCCCATGCCTAAACCACTTAACATTAATTAAATTATTATCCTTCAATATTTAAAAATTTAAAGAAATTTTGTGTTCGATTTTGGATAAAAAGCTCACTTATTTGTAAGGATTCATCAATTACATGATGCATATCCATGTATCTATAAGTGCCGAGACGACCAATGAAAGTTATGTTATTTTCCTTTTCAGCTAATTTTCTATAAGAGTTTAAAAGTTCTTTATCTGCGGCTAAACGCTTAGGATAATATGGAATATCGTCTTTTTCAGTTTCTTTGCTATATTCTTTAAAGTAAATACTTTTTTCGTGCTTTTCCCAAGGAGTAAAATGTTTGTGTTCATGTATACGGGTATAGGGAACATTTTCAGTGCAATAGTTTATAACTGGATTTCCTTGATAATCCTCGCCATCAAATATTTCTTTCTCAAAATAAATAGATCTGTAAGCTAGCCTTCCTAAACTAAAATTAAAATAAGCATCTATTGGCCCCGCATAAAAAACGTGATCGAAAGTATCATTTTGATCTTTGGTATATTTTGTTTGTAAGATTATTTTAATTCTTTCATGATTCAATATATTCGCAACAATTTCAGTATAACCATTTCGAGGGATTCCTTGATACTTCGAATTGTAATAATTGTCATCATAATTAAATCTTATTGGCAGTCTACTTAGAATACTGGCTGGTAATTCTTTAGGGTCACATCCCCATTGTTTTATGGTGTAGTCTTTAAAAAAATTTTCATAAAGCTCTTTACCCATTAACTTTAATGCCTGTTCTTCAAAATTTTTAGGTTCTATAATCGAAGAATTTCCTTTTGCTTGAATAAATTCTGCCGCTTCCCTAGGGTTCAAGTTAGTTCCAAAAAACTGGTTTATTGTCAGCAAATTTAAGGGCATCGAAAAGACTCCCTTTGCTGTAACCGCCTTGACCCGATTAATATTTGGAACAAATTCACCGAATTTCTGAATGTAATTCCACACTCTTTCATTACTCGTGTTAAAAATATGCGGTCCATATACATGTTCCATAACATTTGTTTTGGCATCTCTTTGCGTAAAACAATTACCAGCGATATGATTCCTTTCATCAATAACAGTGATGTCATAGAAACCAACTTCTGCTAATTCCCTAGCAATAACTGCCCCAGAAAAACCCGCTCCAACAATTAAAATTTTTTTCATCGAAAAGATACATTAGTTCCAAAAATTTTACCGGCTGTCAGTTTAACTAATCTGAAAATAAATAACTTATCTAAACGGTAAAGATATTTCAAGATTGTAAGAATTTCTTGATTAGTAAGTTTTGTGTTTTTTATAGCTGAGATAAAAGCTTCAATTTTTTCATTCAGCGATTTCCAGTAAATATCTCGTTTTTTGATCTGAAAGTTTGTCGCAATATAATTCATTACAGTAAACTGTTCAATTAGTACCGAACTTTGATAAAGGTTTCTAGCATTTTGATTATGATTTCTATGATAATTAATGGTTTTAATCGTATAAGCAATATCATAATCTTTCAATATTCTAGCATAAATAAACCAATCTCCACAAACCTTAAACGTTATATTATCAATATTAATTTTATTTAACGCATCTGCTTTAAACAAAACAGCACTCGCATTTGGAATTGTGCATTGAGCAGCTAAATAATTTTCACATTCATTTTTACCCTCATTGAAATAATCGCTTTCCCATTTTTTTGGGTCTATTCGTTTCATCCACCAATCAGAATAATCATAAACACAGTCATTCTTGTCTATAGGGAGTGATTTTGAATAGGCGATCCCCAAATCGTATTTATGATGCAAAGTTACAAGCTCTTGAAGAAAATTAGGATCGCATGCATCATCGCTTTCTGCAATCCAAATATACTTGCCTTTAGCTTGGTTGATGCCTTTTTGCCACTGCTTAAAAGTTGACCCACTATTTTTTTTATTGTATTCAATATAACTTATTTGGGGTATTTCACGGAATTGTTCTATTATTTCTATGCTATTGTCCGATGAAAAATCATCCAATATTATCAGTTCGTAATCTTTAAATGTTTGTTTTAGAACCGAGTCAATCCTTTTTTTAAGGAATGGGGCGTGATTGAAATTCGGAATAATTATGGATACTTCAGGCATTCTTTAATGATTGATTAAGGAGATGTTTAAAATAAAGTAAATGGAATCCCGAAAAAGGATATTTAATTAAATATGAAAACCAATGAATTAAAGAAACTTTGAAATAATTATTGTTTACTGCAAAAAGAATGTAGCCAGATAAACATTCCTTTTCCATTAATGCACTTGGAGCTGATTCTAAGCTTAATGGGAGGAAGGGTTTATAGATCTTATGAAAGATATGGGCAGGATAAATCCACGACTTGTCTATTGATCCCAGAGAATAATGCTCAATTAGTATTTGGTTTGTTGCAATAACTTTTAGATTTCGTTTATAACATTCTAGAGAAATGCACATATCATAAAAATGATATCCAGGGATCTTAGTGTTAAAAAATAAATTTTTAAAGTTTCTCATGGCCATGAAAACACCATCTATAATGATAACGTCTTTGCAAGATTTTCCATTCCATCCATTATTGGTAAGCTCCGTTTTTTCATTAATTTTATGTTCAATATAGATCACTTGATGATGGATGTCTGTGCTCCAAAGTTGAGAAGGTGACTTTGTTTTCTGAGTAACTCCTGCAACTCCAATTAATCCAACCGCTTCATTGTCAATAAATAGCTTAACAATAATTTCTCCCCATTTTTTGGTTTTAATCATTAAGTCTTCATGAATAAAGCAGAGGTATGGAAATTTGGCTTTTGAAATACCTAAATTATATGCCTCAGCTATGGAATATTTATTTTTGTTTTCAATGACAATAATTTCATAAGCAATACCTATGGTATCTTTTATATTTTCGCACACTTCTTGCAAAAGATTTTCTTTATAAGAGGAAATTATGATAGAAATCAAGGTAAATTATTATATTCTGTAACCAAAAATATTTAATTGGACATCAAACTTTTTCGCTGCTCTATCAATAAAAGGATATTGCATAATATTGGAGGCTTCCTTAATATAGTATTTAAAACCAGCATTTTTTATAATATTTAAGATTTCGCCAAGTTGTTGGGGCTTATTAGGAATGCTGTGATATTCAATAAAAAGAGTTTCGACGTTTTCTAGCTCGGGTGCTATGTCAAAAATGACCTCATTTTCGGCACCTTCTATATCAATCTTTAAAAAATCAACTTTTTCTTTCAAAAATTCCTTTAACCTTACTGCTTCGATTTTTTGGACATTATTTAACCCTTCGAAATCAATAACTGTGGATCCTGCCAAAGAACCTTCAACATAAAATGATATCGGATTGTTATCTATTGAAACTGCCTTATTTAAAAGCGTTATCTCATTAAGTTTAAAACTTGATACGTTTTTTGCAAGAAGTTCAAATATTTCTTTATCAGGTTCAAAACCGATGATCTTTGAGTCTGGGAAAAGTCTCTTAAAATATAATATACTTAATCCGATATTTGAGCCGCAATCAATTATCACCGGATTGTTTCGTAGTGATGAAAAACGATAACACTCTTCCACAAAAATCTCTTCTATAGAATGGAAGAAACCTAAGTTATCAGAATACATGAAATTATTCCCAAAGATTTCCTGTTGACCAATTTTGAATCTTTCCTTATTAAGTAAGTCCTTAATTTGACCTTTGGATAATATCTGATGAATCTTTTGTTTAGAGAAAAGATGATTATATATGGCTCTTAACATGAAGTAAATTATAAATTATTATTGAGAATCAAATCTTCCAAAAACATTTCCATAGTCGTAATCACCATGTTTATACATCTGTGAAGTAAAATCTATTATTGTGAAATTGCAAACATCTTCTGCAACATCTATTTGTGTATCCATAGGTATATTAATAAACGCATGTATTGAATAAGATCCTCTAACTAGTTGATGAGACTTTATAGTTACACTGATTTCTTCCTTAACTTCATCTATCTCACACGCAAATACTCTTCTTTTTTTTGAATCCAATACTAAAATAAATAGATCAGTGTTTTGCAATTTTTTATTTATACAAATTTGAAAGTTTAGCACAATCTCATCGTCGATATAAAATTCACTTTTTGCATTATGTAGATTATCATTTAAGGTAATTTGCTTAATATACATCGGCTTGAAATGTGCATTAATATCTTCATTAATGTATTTGCTGGATTCTATTTTATTACTCAGATAAGATCTTATTATGTTATTAATCGGCCCATAGTTTGAAGCTTTTCCATCTTTAAGATGGAGACCAGTTCTACAAAGTTGTCCAACAGAATTCATATCATGACTCACAAATAGTACGGTTCTTCCTTCTCCCTTGCTAACATCCCCCATTTTTCCCAGACACTTTTTCTGAAATTCAGCATCGCCAACAGCTAATACCTCATCAACAATTAAAATCTCTGATTCGAGATGTGCTGCAACTGCGAAGGCTAAGCGCACATACATGCCCGAAGAATAGCGTTTTACAGGTGTGTCAATATATCTTTCTATCCCAGCAAAATCTACAATCTCATCAAACTTACGCTGGATTTCTTTTTTGCGCATGCCTAGAATAGCGCCATTTAAGAATATATTCTCTCGGCCACTTAATTCGGGATGAAAACCAGTACCTACTTCTAACAAGCTGGCAATACGACCATGTCCACTTATTTTACCAGTAGTAGGTGCTGTAACCTTACTTAATATCTTTAATAACGTACTTTTTCCCGCACCATTCCTGCCAATAATCCCGACAGCATCTCCTTGTTCTATCTCGAAATTAAGGTCCTTCAAACTCCATACAATGTCACTTTCTCCTTTAATGCTACGGTCATTTGCTTCACCAATCCGTAAAAAAGGATCTTCCTTGCCGCGCATGCGGGCATACCAGCGTTCTAAATCTCGACTAATCGTTCCAGTACCAATTTGCCCCAATTGATAAGCCTTACCTAGATTTTCTACTTTAATTGCAATATTGGTCATCTAAATTTTTTATTAAACAGTATCTACAAAAGTCTTTTCTACTTTGTTAAAGATAATGATCCCGAAAATCAGAAATATTACAGTAACAACAGAGGCATAACCTAAACTAAACCAACTAAAACTTCCTTCACCTAAAAAACCATATCTAAATGTTTCGATAATAGGTGTCATGGGGTTATATTCAATAACCCAACTGTAAGCTGGGTATTTTTCTATGGCTGTTGAGAGCGGATAAATTACAGTTGTGGCATACATTAATAACTGTACGCCAAAAGTTACCAAAAAGGCTAAATCTCTATATTTTGTAGTCATAGCAGAAATTATCATTCCAGTGCCTAGACCTAATAATGCCATCAAGATAACGACAACAGGAAATAACGCAATTGCCCAAGTTACTTGAAATAAAGCGCCAGCGAAATAGTAATAGGCCACGAGCATGAGAAATAAGATCATTTGTACCCCGAAACGTACCAAATTACTAACTACAATGCTTAAGGGCATAATTAAGCGAGGAAAATAAACCTTTCCGAAAATGCTAGCGTTGTCTTTAAATACAGTTGATGTTTTAGTTAAACAATCTGCAAAATAATTCCAAGCGGTAATCCCCGCCATATAGAAAAGGGGTTTTGGTAGTCCATCAGTAGAAATGCCAGCTAAGTTGCCGAAAATGAAAGTAAAAATAATCGTCGTAAATAATGGCTGAATAAAGAACCATAGCGGTCCTAAAACAGTTTGCTTATAAAAGGACACGAAATCTCTCCTTACTAATAGGCCTAGAAGGTCGCGATATGCCCAAACTTCCTTTAATTTGAGATCAAATAAGGAGCTTTTTGCTTCAATGGTCCAAGTATGATTTTCCTTTAACATAAAATTAGTTTCTTAATTTGTTCAACATACTGCGCATAGCCAAAATTAGCAATGCATAGACGTTGTATTGCACTAGGATCTCTTTTGCTAACCAAATTCTTTTCAATGGCCATTGCTATTTCGGTTACGTTACCAGGGTTTACTAAGGTTCCGAGTTTGCCGCTTAGTAAAGCATCCGTACTGCCATCATTATTTCCACCTATAACTTGGGCACCACATGCTGCGGCTTCGATAAATACAATCCCAAAACCTTCCATTGTACTGGCCATGATAAAAATATTTCCCAAGCAGAAATAATCAGTTAATTCTTCATCTTTTACAAAGCCAGCTAAAGTTACATGTGTTTTTAAATTTAACTGATTTATTAAATCTTTCACCCTTTCTCTCTCAGCGTCATCTGCTTTGCCCGCTAAGATATAATGTAAGGTAGGAAACTTCTTTAAAAGATTAGGGATTGCCATTAATACGCGGTCATACCCTTTGTAGGTTTCTTGAGAAGATAATCTTGATAAAGTAAATAGGACGGGTTGATCTTCGGTTAAGTTGTGCCGTTCCATTAAAGCAGTTGATTTCTCGAAGTTAAGGGGTAATTCAAAAAAAGGATCCAGGCAATTATTTACAATCTTAATATTATTTGCATCAAACTGATGAAGTTCTACTAATCTCGAAGCGGTATAATTACTTACCGCCCATATTTCTACACGTTGCTGGATAAATCTTTTTTTCCAATGAGCTAAAGGTCTCCATATTTCGATACCGTGAGCAAACAAAATAATTTTTGTTCGTGGAGAAATAAATTTAATCAATCTTGCAAATAGCAGCAGGTTAATATGGCTTAAAATTACTTGCCTTGAACGAATGCCCATTAATAGCGAAGAAATCCCAAAGCTAATTGCATTACTCTTAAACCCCTTAAAATTTTCCGCTCTTAAATACCTAGCATCCAAATCTGATTTTTCATCATGAAATGATAACAGTTTAAATGTAAGGTCTGATGTTTCATTAAGATCCGAAAATACTTTTGCTAAACAACGGCATACCTTTTCAATCCCGCCAGTTAAACTGAATGTATTAAGGGTTAAAAAAAGAACTCTAGTGTTTTTCATCTGTTTGTTAGTATCATTGCGAGGCGTCCGTCATGGCGAAATTTGGCCCGTCATTGCGAGGTACGAAGCAATCTAAAACGAGATTGCTTCGTACCTCGCAATGACGTTAGGTTACTTAAAAACTTGATACAATGCATAAGCTTTAGACCAATGAAGTTTCCCAGCTTTAAATTTTTCCATCAAGGTAGTGGAAAAAGTATTTTTTGCATACAAACTTGGGTTTGTTATTCGTTTATTTTGCCTCAACCAACCTTGCAAAGGAAAAGTAAATCCCATTTTTGGTCGGTTCCAAATAGCTTCTGGCAATATATGTTTAAAACTATCAATTAAAAGTCCCTTAGGTTGATCGCCAAATTTTAGCTCGCTTGAAATATGATGTAGGGCTTTGATTAATTCTTGGTCTAAAAAGGGCACTCTAACTTCGATACTATGCGACATGCTCATGTAGTCGGTATCTTTTAACAATTGATTTTTCATGAAAAGATTAGTTTCCATCCATGATGCACGGTCGCCATCTTCTAATTTTTGAATTTCTTTCTCCAAAGGGAATTTCTCTAACAGCTGATCTATTCTGCTTTTGGGTATTGATAAGAGCTTGGAAACAGAAGAAGGGGTAAAAAAACCTCTTAAAAAGAGATATTCTCCTATAGGATTGGTATAACTCAGAAAATAAATGCGTTTTAATTTCTCCGAGGGTAGCTTATCAGCTAATCTAAGTACAAATTTAGGCAAGCGCTTTAAAGTTTTGATTAATTTCATTCTTTTAAAAGAAGGATAGCCTCCAAATAACTCATCAGCTCCTATTCCAGATAAAACCGCTTTTAATCCATTCTCTTTTGCGCATTTATTAACAAACCAAGAGTTAATTGCATCGTTGCTTGGTTGATCCATTACCGACAGGATCTCTTCTAGGTTTTCTTCCAAATCTTGTTGGGTAACCAAGTAGGAGGTATGTATACCTTGCGTTTGATCGGCAATGAGCTGTTGATATTTTTTTTCAGAGAATGCCTCCTCGGCAAAATTAATGGAAAGTGTTTTAAGATTACTCCCAATTGCTTTATCGGCCAATAAAGTAAGGATACTCGAATCAATTCCTCCACTTAAAAAGACACCAACAGGAGCATCTGCTATTAGGTGGTTTTTAACTGCGCTTTCTAATCGTGTTTTAATCTGGGCCGTAGCAGCTGCATATGTATCAATCTGCTTGGTATAATTAACTTTACTAAAAGCAACTATCTCATGACTTGCCGCCCGGTGGTCCCATTTTAGGAAACAAGAATTTGCTAAAGAAAATACGCCTGCTAATGTAGTGAATGGATGAGGAATATGACCAAAAGTTAAAAAGTATACCCGCCAATCTGCACTTTCTTCAAATGTATAATTAGTTGTTTTAAAAGCTTTTACTTCAGAAGAAAATATTAACGTACCTGCTTTTACACTGTAATAAAGTGGCTTGATACCCGACTGATCTCTTACTAAATAAGTTGAATCAATCTTGTTATCGTATAAAGCAAAAGCAAACATGCCCTCGAGCCTTTCAAAAATTGAAATTCCCCAAGCAGTATAGCCTGCCAAAATTACTTCGGTATCAGTAGCAGTGTTAAATTCACAACCTAAACTTAAAAGCTCTTCTTTTAATTCAAGGTAGTTGTAAATTTCCCCATTGAAAACGATGCTTAAATCTTTGTAATACATGGGCTGGTGACCTGCTTCACTTAAATCTATCAAGGCAAGCCTACGGTGACCAAAAACGAAACCACTTTGTGCTGCGGTAGTTATGCCTTCATCATCAGGCCCCCCATGAGACATAATGTTGCACATGGCTTTCACATTATCATGAAGGTCTTGATAATTATCCTTATTGCTAATAATTCCTGCTATACGGCACATTTTAGATTGCTTTGTACCTCGCAATGACGCTCCCAACTAGACATAGCTTCGCCCTCTCAGTTACACTGATGTTTTTTAATGTATTAATTATCAGCTACTTTCCTACAATCTTTCAATATTAGCCATAGAAGTATTGATAGCGATTGTGTAGCCAAGATTCTCCAGTCGTAAGACTATTTTTTGGTTATGCTTTAAATATACTAATTCTGCTAAAATTCCTTTAAATGGACCAGTTTTTATAATTACTTTTTCTCCCGGCATTACTTCCATTTCATTTATTTCTAAATCTGAACCATCACTGAGCAGTAATTTAAGGTCTTCTATTTGTTTTGTAGGAATGCTAACAATGGAACCAGAGAAATAGATAAAACGGGATACACCATAAGTCATCAAAACTTCAGTAAATTCTTTTGCAGAAATATAAATAAAGAGATAAGATTTTAATAAAGGTTCTAGGATTACCTTTTTTCGATCACTCCATTGTTTCTCGACCTTTATTAAGGGCAAATAGGTGCTAATGTTTTTTTCCGATAATGCTTCCTGTGTCTTTTTTTCGGCTCTCGACCGCGTATATATTGGATACCATTTATATGTGTTATCGATCATTTTTTATGTCTAACTAATAACTAACAACCAACAACCAAATAATTATTTTTTCTTCCAAAATTCCCACCATCTTTTAGGGTCTTCATCATAATAGCCGGAACCAGTATATCCTGAGTAATCAGAATAATAATAAGTGCTATTGCCGCCACCTCTCGAGTAATCGGTAGTGTAATAATTTGCGTGTAAAGCATCATCACCAAAGGCATTTAATACAATGGCTAAATTGCTGAGACCGTATTCTCTTGATAACCTTTCCGGGATAGCGGCAGCCCTGAGTTGTGATTTTCCAGAACGGATTACAAAAAGATTCACATCCGACTGTCGAATGAGAGGGATCGCATCAGATACCAAACCAACAGGAGCGGTATCTACTAAAACATAATCATATTTGGGTGTTAAAATAGCCAATAGCTCCTTCATTTTCTCCGTATGTAAAAGCTCGGATGGATTTGGAGGTACTGGACCAGATGGTAGAAAATCGATGCCATGCACGGTGTCGTGCATAATTACATTCTCTAAAACCTCTTGTCCCGCCAAATAAGAACTCAAACCTACTTTGTTGCTACTGCCAAATGCCTTGTGAAGTTTAGATTTACGTAAATCTGCTGCAATTAAAATTACCTTTTTATCAATTAAGGCTAACGTACTAGCTAAATTAACTGTTACGAATGATTTTCCCTCTCCTGATACTTCTGAAGTAATGCAAATGGTTTTACTTTTTTTATGGCTGGCCATAAAACTTAAGTTCGTCCTAACAGAACGAACTGATTCGGCAAAAACCGACTTGGGTTTAGATAAAGAGAGGGCCTGTCTGTTATTTTTATCAATATATTCTGGGAATTTACGGATAACACCAATAATAGGCGTGCGGGTTAGTGCTTCTACTGTTTCTTTATCATAGATATATGGATTTAAAAACCTAACCAACATAATTAATCCCAAACCAATAGCTAAGCCAGCAGCTATAGCGGCGAAATAAGTATTAGATGGATTTATCGCAATCGAACTAAAATTAGGATAAGCTAGGTTTACAATTGCCGCCCCAGGAACAACCGCTGCCGCATTCATCTCTGCTTCCAGTTTTTTCTCAGATAAAAAAGAGCTAACCTTGTTATTTACTTCGAAACTTGTTTGCAACTTTACGTAGTCTTGCTCTTTTACTGGGATTGTATTCAAGTTTTTATTAAGCGCATTTATCTCAGAATCCAGATATTGCAATGTTTTTTGATTACGCAGAAGTAGAGAATTAATGTTTTTTCGGATACTCTCTTTAATAGTTTTGATTTTGGCATCAAGTTGCAAAATAGGTTCTGAATCGGCGTTAAAATCTACTAAGCTATTCGCTCTAGTTTCAATAAGCGTATTAAATTGAGTAATTAATCCACCTAACAAGCCTCCAACATTTCCTTCTAGATTGTTATTTGGAGAAAGGGTGCCTTGAGTTGAGTTTAATTGGCTTTGCAATTGATTTATCCCCTCCAATTCGATCATGACTAAGGATCTTTTCGATTGAAAATCTGATAGTTTCCCAACAGTATTCGCTGTTGTAGAAGTCAAATCAACAATTTTATTTCGAGTTTTATAATTAGCCAGGGAATTGCCAGATGTATCAACTTGCTTAGTAATAAAACTTAGTTGTCGGTCAATAAAATCAACTGTCTGCCGAGCAGATTTTTGTTTGTAAAGTACGTCGTATTTTACATACTCCTTCATGACAGCATTGATTGCATCTGCGGCAAAAGTTGCATTTTTATCGGTTTGATAAACTGCCATGACATTAGTAAATCTACCAGCTTCTTGCACATTTATCCCGCCTTGGATGCGTCCAATTAACTCTTGTTTAGAGTTGAATTTAAAGATGTATTGGCTTGGAACTTGAGAGGTAATACTAAATACCATTTGACCAGCACTGATAGCTTGTCCGTACTTATATTTTTTAGGCGTTCCCTTTGGGTCATCGGGCGTAAGTAGCGTAAAGCTTGTATGGTCTATTGGTTTAACCTCATAATTACCAGTATTAAAAGATAATGTGTCTTGTTTGATAATGTTTATTTTAAACGGTACTAATGGATAAACTTCCCTCAAATTCCATCTGTCCTGGTAAAAAAAAGCAACCTGATAATTCAGCACATTTACTGCATTGGCCATTACATCCTGAGACCTGATGACGAAACTTTCGGCTTGAATTTTATCGGTATAATTATAAACTTGTGAGGCAGAAGGTGTTCCACTACTTAGCATGGGGTTACTTTCTTGTAACTTTAACTGCCCCATGGTATTATAAATGGGCTGGGTATAAGCTAAATTTAATTTGGCAATAGCTAGCGCGATGATTACGCATCCTGCAATCCAATACCACCGGCTTAAAAAAACCTTAAATATTTTGTAAAAATCAATACTCTGACTTACAGGCTTCTTTTCTTCTATTTTATCTGATACTTCCATTATTTACTTAAAGTGAAAACTAGAACAACGAGGTTAACTACGACTAACAACGGCTGTATGACATTATTAAAACGTTGGATTTTTTCTCCGTCTAATGCATTCTTATTAGGCTTGATGGTAATAATATCATTGTTTTGAAGGATAAGTTTTTTATTTCCAATGATACTTGCATCAGTTAGATTAACATAAATAGTTTCTTTTCCGCGTATAATTTTTAGCGTTCTTGGATCTGCTGTTTTTGGAACCCCACCAGCTTCAGCCAAAACTTCAAATAAGGTAGTATTATCCTTGGTAAGAAAATAATTGCCTTGATTACTAAATTCTCCCAATAAGGATACTTTTAAGTTTACAATATTTAGTTCTATAATTGGATCAACCAAAAGATTTGCTACATACAGATCTTGTATTTTTTGGGTTGCTTCTTTTCTGGTTAAGCCAGCAATTTTTATTGGGCCCTTTAAAGCAGGTAGTTTAACCATTCCATGATCATCTACAATATAGCTAATCGCATTAGTTTCTGCCGTATTTGTAGCAGCTATACTTGTTTCGGAACCTGTAGATGAATTTCCCGATTGACCAATTCCCCAACGTTTATTTTGAAGATTTCTAATTGCAATTACATCGCCCTCTTTAATTTTATAGTATAAGTCTGCCTGTCCCTGATCGTTCACTACATAGATATCTTTAAGGGATTCAATGCTGACATCAGAATCTGCATTAAATAAGGTTTGTTGATTTGTCGATCCGCAAGAACTCAAGAGAAAAATTGTAAGAAGAACAAATAAATAATAAGACTTTGAAACAAATTTTTTTGCCATTTTAAGATATTGGTTTGGATAAAGGTCTCTATAAAAACAATATAATCAAATAAGGTTTCCTACTAAATTTATTAACAATTTCGTGTTGGTTAATATAATGTTAATATTTTATTCTATTGTTAATTAACAAGATTTTTTTAAAAAAAATAATCATTTATTTATTGCTTTTCATTCATGAAACTTACACATTCTTATAAATGTTTGATTTTTTCGAAAATTAATTGGGTCTATGGTTATTAACTCTTAATTTTAACAATATGAAGAGAATAAAGGTGATTGCTGTTGTGTTTTTATTATTTGTGTTATCTAGCTCAGCTTTTGCGACTGTTGGTTGTTTGGTAGGAACAAAGCTCTCTACCAAAACAAATGCAGGAAGTGCAGGAGGAATACCTTCTTATGATGAAAGCCCTTATGTAAATGCCACAGGTTTTTGTATTAAAAATGGTACAACAGCCACGCCGTGTCAAATTAGAGCTTGGTTTATAGTGTGGTTTACTACTGCAAATGGTTTACAGGGAGATTATGGGATTGGTGCCCCAACTTACTGCCCGGTAGATACTTATGTAGGATGGATGTTAGTTCCTATGGGCTTAGTTGGGTTGTTGTTTATTCGTAAAAATATAGCCTAATTTCAGGACCTTACCTATCCATACTAACTTAGAGGTGTAATATTTTTCTCATTTTGGGGAAAATCATTACTCTCAATCCCCGTTTAATTATTTGTTAAAATTATTTTCCTTAATGGAAGGGCTTTCTTTTCATAATAATTAAAGATTTTACTAATTTCTAGCCAAAACAGTACTATGGCATGCCTTTGGATGTTGGTATCAAAAAGAAATCCCGTGATGCCCCTACAAAGACAGCGAAAATTGAAGATAACTAGTTTTTTCATACTATTACTATTCATATGGAGTACCAATGCTCTTGCGGCTTATACGGTAATAGGTTGCGTTTCTGATGATACAGGTTATCTTTACACGGGCCCAGCAGGTGTAAATAGTCCCCGCCCAGGTGGATATGGCCCAGCTTATGAAACTTCACCTGTGGTAACTTCAGGACAGCTAGGGACTGGGATGTATTGTTCACCAGTAACATTAGGAAATTGTGTGATTAGGACCAAATCAGATTGTCGCGATTGTACTGGTCCATATGATTATGACTCATCTAAATGGAATACAGATAAATACTATGAGCAAGCGGGTAAATTAAAAGGATTTATGCAGTGTCCGATTGATGATTATATTGGGTATATGCTAGTGGCAATCGCCGGTCTCGGCTTTGTTGCAATTAAACGAAAGCTTATCTTAGCTGTTTAAACTGGGCATTTTTGAGTAAAAATTTACCCGTTTCTACGCACTGAATTTATCCCCATTCTCCGATCAGCTAGCGTAACATTTTAAGCTATTAAGCAGTAATTTCTTTACTTAATAGTTTACCTAATCGCTTATTGACGATCACTTACTTGAATTTGTCAAATTATCGATACCTAGCTTGCTAGGCATAGATTTTGTGCATTGTGCGGCGTTCCCTTTTTTATGAGAAGTTTACTTTTGCTGTTTTTGCTGATTTCTAATTTTACTTTTGCCAATACTGTTGGGAATGGATGTAAAATCAATGCTGGATATGTATATACCGAATACTTGGGAATGGCACAGCCCTATGGTACTGGCGTTGCTCCAATAAAATACTACAATAGCAATGGTCCAAAAGTGCCGATCTATTGGGGCTATGGCCCCAACCTAAACCGTGGATATAAATGCGGATATATTAATGTGTATCCAGCCAGTAGTTATTGGGATCAAGATCTGCAGCAAAATGTACCAATCCCAGCCGAACAAGAAATGTCGGATCTAGGACAGCAATGCGCAATCGCGCCTTCCTTAAATGTTGCTCCGGTAGCTACTGATACTTATGTACATTACGATTACAATAAAACGGATAAATGCTCAAATTCTCCAAATAATTTGCCGATTGATGATTATTTGGGATTTATTGTATTAGGAATGGCGGGATTTGGGGCGTACTTTTTGAGAAAAAAAGTACTTACTTTAGCTTAAAAAAGCACCCTCTTTCTTATGAAGATATCAATTGTAACAGTTGTATATAATGGAGAAAAATTTTTGGAAGATTGCATCAAGTCAGTACTTTCTCAAACCTATCCCTATATAGAATACATTGTGATTGATGGAGGGTCGAACGACGGAAGTCTGGCAATTCTTGAAAAATATAAAAACCATATTGCTCATTTTGTCTCTGAAAAGGATCAAGGAATGTATGATGCCTTAAATAAGGGTATAAAAATGGCAACAGGAGATGTGGTTGGGATTTTAAATTCCGACGATATGCTTGCCTCTCCAGACGTCATCGAGTCGATAGCGAGTTGCTTTATCAGCCAGGATCCCGAAATCCTTTATGGCAATCTAAATTATGTTAGCCCTGGTCAAACAGAAAAGATTATTAGAAAATGGATTTCTAAACCTTTCACAAAAAGAAGCATTGTTTTAGGTTGGATGCCAGCGCACCCTACTTTTTATGCCAAAAGATCGCTCTTTGCCAATTTAGGATATTATTCATTAAGTTTTGATAGCGCTGCAGATTATGAATTAATGCTGCGCTTTTTATATAGAAATGATGTTAAAGCCGTATTTTTAGATAAATTAATTGTTAAAATGAGGACTGGAGGAATGAGCAATGCCTCCTTAAAACATCGATATAGGGCTTTCGTAAATGATTATAAAGCGTTAAAAACAAATAAGGTACCCTTTGCGTTTCTAACAATTATGCTGAAGAAAATAAGCAAGATTACGCAGTTTATACATTAAAAATAATTGAATTATCGTAGAATATAGCTTAATTAGTATATTATTTAATTAATTTTCTTTTCAATTGGAATTATTAGCTGGAAACTTACTTTATTATTTTGCTATTGTTGGCCTAGCTTTCCTACTTGCCGTATCAGGAATTCCATCCATTATTCATATTGCGCTAAAATATCGTTTATTTGACAGTGCTGAAAGCCATCGAAAATCACATCGTGCGCAGATTTCCAGATTGGGAGGAGTGGCCATATTTTGCAGTTTTACCATTACTATTTTGTTGTTCGCTACTACCGTAAATTACCAGCAAGCTAATTTCTTGATTACTTCCTGTATTATCCTTTTCGGATTAGGCTTAAAAGATGACTTATATGGTGTAAACCCAGGTACTAAGTTTTTTTTGCAGATAATTGTTGCAATTATATTAGTTGTATTAGGAGATTTTAGACTTAGTAGCTTGTATGGCGTGTTTTTCTTATGGGAAGTGAACATGTTTTGGGGCGGATTATTCTCCATGGTATTAATTATTTTCGTGAATAATGCCTTTAATTTAATTGATGGAATTGATGGTTTAGCTGGGACAATTGGCGTAATTGCAACGCTCAGTTTCGGTGTGTTTTTTGCAATAGGCAATGAGCTCCCCTATGCTTTTATAGCTTTTGCTATGACGGGTGCAATCGCAGGATTTTTGGTTTATAATTTTTCTCCCGCGAAAATTTTTATGGGAGATACTGGTGCGCTGTTGATTGGGTTAGTGGCGATCATATTAGCAATTAAATTTATTGAACTCAATAAAATTGGAGATATCCCTAATCCAAATTTTTATTCAGCTCCTGCTATCGCTGTCGCCGTGCTATTAGTGCCTGTATTTGATTCGCTAAGGATATTTATTATTCGCATTCTACATAAAAAATCTCCATTTACAGGCGATCGTAACCACTTGCATCATCGATTACAAGTGCTTGGATTTAGTACCAAGAAAATCTTAGTGTGCTTAGCCTTTTTCAACATATGCATGATATTTTTCGCGGTAACCCTTCAAAACCTGGGTAATTTTGTGCTTATCACACTGTTGATAGGGATTTGTGTTGTATTTAATTCTTTGATTACCTATAGTTTAGGTAAGAAGAAAAATTCTTCTTATCGACTAAAAGACATTTTGTTCGAAGATACATTTGTAAGTAAAAACAGAGAGCAATAACGGATAAATCAATAAAAAAAAGCAAAATCTTTTAATAATATAGGTAGTTTTGCGGCATGAACATCGCAATAAACGGTTTTGGTAGAATTGGTCGTACTTTTTTGCGTACAGCCATTGAACGTAATTTAAATATTGTTGCAATCAACGATTTAACAGCCTCAGCTACGCTGGCTCATCTCTTTAAATACGATTCGGTTCATGGTGGATTTAAAGGGGAGGTATCGCATGATGAGGATCATCTAATTATCAATGGTAAAAAAATTAAGGTTTTGGCAAGTGCAGATCCAAAAGAATTACCATGGGCAACCTTAAATGTTGATCTAGTTATTGAAGCAACCGGGAAATTTGCCAACCACTTTGGTGCATCAATGCATTTGTTTGCCGGTGCAAAACAAGTGATCATTTCTGCCCCAGCTAGCGACAAAGAAATCCCAATGGTAGTAATCGGTGTGAATGATCATATTGTTGATTTGAAAGCCAAGATTCTTTCTAATGCTTCTTGTACTACAAATAATGTTGCGCCAATGGTAAAAATCCTTGACGATAATTGGGGAATAAAGGATGGTTATATTACAACCGTTCACTCTATTACTGGCGATCAGAGTTTGCATGATACGCCTCATAAAGACTTAAGACGAGCTCGAGCGGCTTCTTCGTCGATTATCCCTACTAGTACAGGTGCCGCAAAAGCAATTACCCATATTTTCCCTCATTTAGCTGGTAAACTTGGAGGGGCAGGTATCCGCGTCCCTGTTTTAAATGGTTCGCTAACAGATTTTACCTGTATCCTTAAGAATAAAGCTAGTATAGAAGAAATAAACGGAGTTTTTAAAAAGGAAGCCGAAGGGAAAATGCGTTCCATTGTGGAATATACTACAGATCCAATCGTTTCAGTTGATATTATAAATAATCCACATTCATGTATCTTCGATGCTCAATTAACCTCAGTGGTTGGTGATTTAGTGAAAGTAGTAGGCTGGTATGATAACGAATCTGGTTACTCAAATAGGCTAGTAGATTTAGTGGAAAAAATTGTCCATATCAATGATTAAGTTCATCTCTTCACAAGAAACCTTACCACTTAGAAGTAAAATACTAAGGAATAATTTGGCTTTGTCGGCATGTGTTTTTCCTACGGATGAAATTGAAGGTGCGTTTCATCTAGGTTGTTTTTTGAATGAACAGTTGATTTCGGTAGCTTCTTTTTTTCCTAAACAATATCAAAATAGGCAAGGAGTTGGTTATCAACTGCGTGGCATGGCCACAGACCTGGATTTTGCAGGAAAAGGTTGTGGATCAAGGCTAATTGATTTTGCGATGAACGAACTTAATTCCTTAAAAGCAGTATATTTATGGTGTAATGCAAGAAGTAGTGCCATCGAATTCTATCAAAAGAAGGGATTTGAATTGATATCTTCTGAATTTGAAATCGAAGGTGTTGGGCCACATTATGAAATGATTCTAAAACTTAAATAAAATATGAACACAGTAGATCAATATAATTTTAAAGATAAAAAAGCATTAATTAGGGTTGATTTTAATGTGCCATTGGATAAAGACTTTAATATAACGGATGATAAAAGAATGCGCGCAGCATTGCCTACTATTCAAAAAGTACTTAAAGATGGTGGCTCAGTAATTTTAATGTCCCATTTAGGTCGCCCAAAAGGCGGTCCTGACGAAAAATATTCTTTAAAGCATATTTTAGGAGATTTGTCAAGAATGCTTGATCTAACTGTAAAATTTGCAGAAGATTGTGTTGGTGAAGATGCTGAAAACAAGGCTAGAAATCTATTTCCCGGAGATGTGTTGTTGTTAGAGAACCTTCGCTTTCATGCTGAGGAAGAAAAGGGAGATCTTCAATTTGCCGAAGCATTATCGAAATTAGGTGATGTATACGTAAATGATGCGTTTGGAACTGCACATCGTGCACATGCATCGACAACCATTGTAGCGCAATTTTTTAAAGACGCAAAATATTTTGGCTATCTGATGGGTGAGGAGCTAAAAAATGCAGAAAAAGTAAATCATGGTGCCGAAAAACCTTTTACCGCAATTATGGGGGGGGCTAAAGTATCAGATAAGATCTTATTGATAGAAAGTTTATTGGATAAAGTTGATAACCTAATTATAGGTGGTGGAATGGCTTATACTTTTGCAAAAGCCCAGGGTGGAAAGATAGGGACTTCATTATTGGAAGAAGATAGAATGACTTTGTGTTTAGAGTTGTTAGAGAAAGCAAAAGCAAAAGGCGTTAATTTGGTGCTTCCTGTAGATACGGTAATTGCCGATAAATTTGATAATAATGCAAGTAAAGACAGTGTAAATACTGGTGAAATTCCAGACAACTGGATGGGTTTAGATATCGGTCCTAAAACAATAGCACTATTTACTTCTGTGATTAAAAATTCAAAAACACTATTATGGAATGGTCCGATGGGTGTTTTTGAAATGGAAAATTTTGAGCAGGGAACCAAAGCTATTGCCCAAGCAGTGGTTGAAGCTACAAAAAACGGAGCTTTTTCGTTAATTGGTGGTGGTGATTCTGCTGCTGCTATTGCAAAATTCGGCATGGAAGATTCGGTTAGTTATGTGTCGACCGGAGGCGGTGCCTTACTTGAATACATGGAAGGTAAAGAATTGCCAGGTGTAAAGGCAATCCAAGCATCATAAAGCGAATAATACGTTGATTTTAAGAAAGGTAATACTTTGGCAAGCTTTAAAAATTTGCTAAAAGTATTACCTTTTTGTTATATTGGGTATCTCATAACTCCGGGTATAATTACTCTTCGGTTACGGTTGATAACAGCCATGCATTCGCTGTGCAATGGCCGTGCAAGCACAATTATTTTTCGTTGAGATTGAACAGTGAACGAGCAAATCTACAGCTACTCCTAAATCTTAGTTTGCAGCTCAATAAATTGAAACCTATTATTATTCTTGCTCAATTTTCGACGCAAAAAGTCAAAATGGAGCGCTATAAATCTCTTAAATTGGCTCCAATAGAGATGAAAATGTAAAAAAATCCTTTAACTATCCACTTTATACCACCCTCTTAATCAGGTAAAAACGTCAAAAAAAGACCTGAAATAGGAGTTTTAGATATGTTGAAAACTTTTTTGTGGTAAGAAGTGGTAAATTGTGGTAGAAGTATTTATTTTTACACTACATAAAATGTGTAGGTGGTAAAATGATACAGCTATTAGGAGAATTTGATTGTAAGTTAGATGCGAAGGGACGCCTTATGGTGCCTTCGAGTCTAAAAAAACAATTGCCTAATGTGGAGGCTGAGGGGCTTGTGATAAATCGCGGATTCGAAAAGCATCTAGTTATTTATCCTAAAAAAGTTTGGGAAGGTATTGTTGCAGAATTGAGTAAGCTGAATCAGTACGAGAAGAAAACACGGGAATTTATACGTTTTTTCACTCGTGGTGCTACCGAGTTAAATGTTGACGCAACGGGACGAGTTTTGTTGCCTAAATCATTAATGGAGTTTGCGGGTATTGAAGGAGAGGTAGTGCTGGCTTGTCAGTTCGATAAGATTGAAGTGTGGTCGAAAGCCGCCTATGATAATTTATTGGATAATGAACCAGAGAATTTTGCAAACCTTGCAGAAGAAGTAATGGGTAGTAAAAATAGGAGGGATGAAGATGGAGGCTAATTATCATGTGCCGGTGATGTTGAAGGAATGTATTGACGGTTTGGCGATTAAGCCATCGGGTGTATATGTTGATGTTACGTTTGGTGGCGGTGGTCATTCAAGAGCAATCCTGGATTGCTTAGGGAAAGAGGGGGTGTTAATTGCTTTTGATCAAGATCCGGATGCCCAACAAAATAAAATAGATGATCCGCGTTTCATTTTTGTAGATCAAAACTTTGGTTACCTTAAAAATAATCTGCGTTTGTTAGGTTATAAAAAAGTTGATGGAATTTTAGCCGATTTGGGTGTTTCCTCTCATCAGTTCAATGAGCCAGCTCGTGGTTTTTCGACAAGGTTTGAAGCTGATCTAGATATGAGAATGGATAAGCAGCGTCCGTTAACAGCTGCGGTGGTTTTAAATACCTATACGGAAGATAAACTGCATAAAATTTTTGGTATTTATGGAGAAGTGAAAAATGCCAAATCGTTAGCTAAAACAGTAGCAACGTCTCGTATGGAGCAGCCTATTTTAACGTTGGCAGATTTCAAAAAGGCAATTGCTGCCCATATCCCTAAAGGCAAGGAAAATAAATACATGGCGCAAGTTTTTCAGGCGTTGCGTATAGAGGTTAATGCCGAAATAGCTGTGTTGGAAGATTTTTTAATGCAAACTGCAGAGGTCTTAAATCAAGGAGGGCGCTTAGTAGTGATGTCATACCATTCGTTGGAGGATCGTCCTGTGAAAAGTTTTATTGCCAAAGGAAAATTTAAAGGTGAGTTGGAAAAGGATTTTTTCGGAAACGAACAAAAACCCCTGCAGGCTATTAACCGGAAAGCAATTGTTGCTAGTGCGGATGAATTAGTAAGAAATAGTAGGGCTAGAAGTGCAAAATTAAGAATTGGAGAAAAGCTATGAATAACCAATTCAAAAAGAAAATAGATGAGGAGATCGAACTTCGAGAGGTAGAAGAACAGGAAGAGCAAAAACCTGAAGAGCCAGAAGGAAGTATAATGATTTTCTTAAGAAAATTCTTCAATGACGGGGTTGTGAGTAAAGAGGTTGCAACAGAGATGCTCCCGTTTTTGATTTTTATATGTCTTTTGGTGATGATTTATATTGGTAATAGCCATATGGCCGAAACTAATATTAGAAAAATAGATAAGTTAAATAAGGAAGTTACTGAGTTAGGTTGGGAGTATAAGTCGCTTAAAGCCGATTTGATGTATAGAAGTAAATTGACTGAAGTAGCTAAAAAAGTAGATACGTTGGGGATTAAAGAGCTAATTGAGCCTCCCAAAAAAATTGTAGTGAATAGATGAACATTAGAGCAAACATATTATTAAGAGTGTATTTGGCCTTTGGCCTAATAGTTCTTCTTGCGCTTGCTGTATTGCTGAAGTTGGGTGATGTGCAGTTTATTCAGGGCGCGAAGTGGCGTGCAATGGCCGATAGCTTATCTGTTAAAGAATTTGATATCGAGGCTGCGAGAGGAAATATTTATTCTAATGATGGCAGCCTACTAGCTACATCTGTTCCAGAGTACGAACTACGCATGGATATGCTCGCTGGCGGAATACAAGACAAGGAGCTTTTCTACTCAAAAGTTGATTCCTTGGCAATGAAACTGTCTGCTTTTTTTAAAGATAAAAGTGCAAAAGATTATTCCCGTCTTTTGAGAAAGGCAAGGCAGGATAGTGCTAGGTATTTATTGATAAAACGGAAAGTTTCCTATCAGGATTTGAAGGTGGTTAGGACTTTTCCATTGTATAATATCGGAAAATATACCGGAGGTTTAATGGCAATTCAGCAAAATAAGCGAATCCTTCCATTTAAAGCGCTCGCTGCAAGAACTATCGGTTATAAGAATGAAAATGTGAAGAATCCCGTTGGTTTAGAGGGTGCCTTTGGCGACTATATCAATGGGGAAAGTGGTAAACAATTAATGCAGCGTATTTCGGGTGGAGTTTGGGTTCCGGTAAATCATGAAGCGGAGATTGCTCCCAAAGATGGTGCTGATATTATCTCAACAATTGACATCAACATGCAAGATCTAGCTCAAAGCGCGCTAGAAGAGCGCCTCATCACTACCAAAGCTCACCATGGTACGGTTATCATTATGGAGGTGGCAACGGGCGAAGTTAGAGCAGTTGCTAACTTTACTAAGGTTGAAGAAGGTGTTTATAAAGAAAAATTCAACTATGCGATTGCTGGTAATCAAGATCCTGGCTCTACATTTAAATTAGCCTCCTACATGGCTCTATTAGAAGATAAGTTAGTTGATACTAATACGATGATTTTAACGGGCTATTATAAGGTGCCTGGAAATTCAAAAATAATCAAGGACTCACACCCTAAAATAGAGATGGTTACTGTAAAGAATGCTTTCGAAACTTCTTCAAATGCTGCCATCGCAAAGCTAATTAACACTAATTACGGCGCTGATCCAAAACGTTTTACAGATCATTTGTACGATTGGCATTTGAATGTGCGATCGGGACTTCAGATTCCAGGAGAGGCAAAGCCTACAGTAAAAAATCCAGAAACGTTTAAAAGCTGGAATAAATATCTTACGCTTCCTCAAATGGCTTATGGCTATGAAATGGATTTAACGCCACTAAAGATGCTTACGCTATACAATGCGGTAGCTAATAATGGAAAAATGCTTGCGCCAATTTTTGTAAAGGAAATTAGAAGATTAGGAAATCCGATTGAACAATTTAAAGCACCAGTGCTGAACCCAAAAATTTGTTCTGACGAAACCATAGCGAAGTTAAAGGCAATGATGGAAGGCGTTGTGACTAACGGTAGTGGAAAGCAGGTAGTTTATACTCCATTGTATAACATTGCCGGAAAAACGGGTACTGCACAAGTAGCTGATGCTAATTTGGGCTATAAAGGAAAAAAACAATATCAAGCCTCTTTTGTGGGATATTTTCCTGCAGAAAAGCCGAAGTATTCTATGATTGTAGTGATAAACGATCCTAAGGGTGAATACTATGGGGCACTAGTTTCTGGTCCAGTTTTTAAGAAAATAGCCGATCGTATTTATGCGTCCGATACCCAGCTATATACCCAGGTTAAAACGAATAAAATTGGCAATACAAGTATCCCAGAAGCTAAAGCAGGGCACAGTAAAGCGACACGTCAAGTGTATAATGCCTTTGGCATCAAAACCTTGTACGCGGCTAAATCGGATTATTTTAATACAATAGATACTACAAACGGGATTGTTTATCAAGAAAATATACCGGTTAGGGGAGTTATGCCGAATGTGAACGGAATGGGTTTAAAAGATGCCATGTATTTATTGGGTAACGCTGGCTTAAAAACAAAAGTTAGTGGCAGTGGAAAAGTAGTTCTTCAATCTATACAAGCGGGAACTAAAGTAAATAAAGGGGCTTTGGTGCAAATACAGTTGCAATAGGAGATTGCTTCGTACCTCGCAATGACGGAATAAATAGATAAAAACGAAAAAAAAATAATAACAACCAACTAACCAACTAAACAATTAAGCAACTAACAACCAAACACCTAAATACCTAAACAACCAAAAAACTAAACAACCAAACAACCAAACAACGACCTAATGAATTTGCAAGATTTACTATATGGTGTAGCGATTAAACATATTGTTGGTAAAACCGATTGTATAGTGGATTCTATTGCTTTTGATTCGAGGGCCGTAAAACCTAATACCTTATTTATAGCAGTAAAGGGTACGCAAACAGATGGTCACCAGTATATATCGCAAACTATTGACGCGGGAGCTACGGTTGTTATTTGTGAGGCGCTTCCAACCGTTGTGCCTGATGAAGTCACTTTTGTGCAAGTAGAAAATTCGGCCATAGCATTGGGTATTGTGGCGAGTAATTTTTATGAAAATCCATCTTCCGATCTTAAGTTGATTGGAATTACAGGTACCAATGGAAAAACGACCATTGCAACATTGCTTTTCCAATTGTTTAGAAAGCTAAGTTACCATGTAGGTTTGATTTCAACTGTGCAGAATCACATTAATGAAGAAATTATCCCTGCCACACATACTACACCAAATCCTATAGCTTTAAATGCCTTATTAAGGCAGATGGTTGATGCGGGCTGTGACTATTGCTTCATGGAAGTAAGTTCTCATGCAGTAGCACAACATCGTATTTCGGGTTTGGCTTTCGCTGGCGGCGTATTTTCAAACATTACCCATGATCATTTAGATTTTCACCGAACTTTTGAGAACTATATCAAAGCAAAAAAGGAATTTTTTGATATCCTACCTAAATCTGCTTTTGCATTAACCAATATTGATGATAAAAATGGTTTGGTGATGTTGCAAAACACAAGTGCACATAAAAAAACTTACGCCTTAAAACAAATGGGCGATTTTAATGCGAAGGTTATTGAAAACAAGTTCAGCGGGTTAAACTTATTGATTGATCAAGTTGAGGTGTTTTTTAAAATGGTAGGCTCATTTAATGCCTATAATCTACTCGCTGCTTATTCAACAGCTATATTGTTGGAGCAGGACAAGTTAAAGGTATTGACCATTCTGAGTAGCTTAACTGGAGCCGAAGGTAGATTTGATTATACGGTTTCGAAACAAGGAATTATTGGCATTGTAGATTATGCACATACGCCAGATGCGGTTCAGAATGTACTTAGCACAATTGCCAATATTAGAAAAGGCAATGAACAAGTAATCACAATTATTGGTTGCGGTGGTGACCGTGACAAAACAAAAAGACCAATAATGGCACGTGTTGCATGCGATTGGAGTGATAAAGTTATTCTAACCTCAGATAATCCTAGGACCGAAAATCCAAGTGTGATTATCGAAGAAATGGAAAAAGGAGTTTCACCTACTAACCAAAGAAAAGTGATTTCAATTTTAGACCGCAAAGAGGCCATTAAAACGGCATGTCATATCGCTAAACCAGGGGATATTATTCTTCTGGCTGGAAAAGGTCATGAAAAATATCAAGAAATCAACGGTGTTAGACACCATTTTGATGATAAAGAAGTATTAATCGAACAATTAAACCTAATGAGCTAATGTTATATTTATTATTTGAATACCTGCATAAGCATTATGATTTTCCGGGATTAAGATTGTTCCAATATCTTACCTTCCGTGCTTCGTTGTCGATTATATTATCGTTGTTTATTACCACGGTTTATGGGCGCCGGATTATTGATTATTTACATCGTAAACAAGTTGGTGAAACGGTAAGGAATCTTGGATTAGAAGGTCAGATGCAAAAACAAGGTACCCCAACAATGGGTGGAATAATGATCTTGCTAGGTATTTTGATACCTACATTACTTTTTGCCAATATTACCAATATTTATGTGATACTGATGATCATTACCACCGTTTGGATGGGTGTAATTGGTTTTGTTGATGATTATATCAAAGTTTTTAGAAAAAATAAGGAAGGTTTAGCTGGTAGGTTTAAAATTGTTGGACAAGTAGGTTTGGCAGTTATAGTTGGTTTAACTATGTTTTATCACCCTAATATAGTCGTTCGCCAAACAGTTGATGAAACTGCAATTTCGAAAAGCTCGGCTCCCATGGTTTTAAGGAAAAAGACAGAGAGCTATTATTATACACAAGATGTAAAATCGACCATCACTAATGTGCCATTTTACAAAAACAATGAATTTGACTATGCTAAAGTGCTCAAGTTTTTAGGGAAAGACTATCAGAAATATGCCTTAATTGTATTCTTGTTTTTTGTTATTACCATTGTTACAGCTGTTTCAAATGGTGCAAATTTAACAGATGGGATAGATGGTTTGGCAACTGGAACTTCAGCAATTATTGGGATTACCCTTGGTATTTTAGCATATGTTTCCGGTAATACCGTAATCGCAGATTATCTCAATATTATGTATATCCCGAATTCGGGAGAGCTGATGATTTTTGCTAGCGCCTTTGTAGGTGCTTGTGTAGGGTTTTTATGGTATAATTCTTATCCAGCCCAAATATTTATGGGGGATACGGGAAGTTTAACCATCGGAGGTATTATTGCGGTATTTGCCATCATGATCCGCAAGGAACTTTTGATCCCTATACTTTGTGGTGTATTTCTGGTTGAGGTTTTATCTGTTACGTTACAAGTTTCGTATTTTAAATACACTAAGAAGCGTTTTGGAGAAGGCAGAAGAATCTTCTTAATGTCTCCGCTACATCATCATTACCAGAAAAAGGGATATCATGAAGCTAAAATAGTAACCCGTTTTTGGATTATAGGCATTATGCTTGCCGTTATCACTTTTGTAACCTTAAAATTAAGATAATGGAGCGGAAGAGATTGGTTATTCTTGGTGCTGGAGAAAGTGGAGTTGGAGCTGCAATACTTGCAAAAAAGCAAGGTTTTGAGGTATTTGTGTCAGATTTCGGGCCAATTGCTGATCGCTATAAAATGAAGTTGGAAGAGCTCGAGGTTTTGTTTGAAGAAAAACAGCATACATCAGCACTAATTTTAAATGCCACTGAGGTTATTAAAAGTCCGGGTATACCAAGTACTGCTCCAATTGTTAAGGAACTTGCCCAAAAAGGAATAGCAGTAATATCTGAAATCGAATTTGCCAAACGCTATACCAAAGCTAAAACAATTTGCATTACTGGCTCAAATGGGAAGTCGACCACAACCATGCTAACTTACCATATATTGAAGAATGCAGGGGTAAAAGTAGGCTTGGGTGGTAACATAGGGCAGAGTTTTGCGGCCCAGGTGGCCAGCGAGGAATTTGATTGGTATGTGCTAGAAATATCGAGCTTCATGTTAGATGATATGTTCGAATTTAAAGCAGATATAGCTGTTTTATTAAACATCACTCCCGATCATTTAGATCGTTACGAGTATAAAATAGAAAAATATGCCGCTTCGAAGATGCGGATCATTCAAAATCAAACGGAAAATGATGTATTCATCTACTGTGCTGATGATGAAGAAACCCAAAAATGCTTAAAAAAAATAACTCTTAAACCTAAGCAATACCCATTCTCCATACAAACCAGCTTAGTGCAGGGGGCTTATTTAGAAGATCAAACTATACACATCAACACTAACCCAAAAGAACCATTAACTATGTCAATTTCAGAATTAGCCTTACAAGGAAAGCACAACATTTACAATTCAATGGCTTCGGGTATCGTAGCTAAGGTGTTAGACTTGCGCAATGAAACCATTCGTGAAAGCATGGGAGATTTCAAGAATATTGAACATCGATTGGAGTTTGTAGCTAAAATTTCGGATGTAACCTATATCAATGATTCAAAAGCTACGAATGTGAATTCTACCTGGTATGCTTTAGAAAGTGTAGGTCCAGAAGTGGTTTTAATTTTAGGTGGGGTTGATAAGGGGAATGATTATGGTATGCTTAAAGACTTAGTGCGCAGTAAAGTAAAAGCAATAGTTTGTTTGGGAAAGGATAATAAACGTATCCATGAGGCTTTTGAGGATGATGTTGAAATAATTGTTAACACATTTTCTGCGCATGAAGCTGTACAAGTTGCCTATCACTTAGCAAAAAAGGGTAACACGGTATTGTTATCGCCAGCTTGCGCAAGTTTTGATTTGTTTAAAAATTACGAAGATAGAGGAAACCAGTTTAAAGCTGCAGTTAAAGAATTATAAGTATATGTTTAATATTAAGGCACTTTTAGAAAGAACAAAAGGAGATCGCTGGATTTGGCTGATCATCATTATGTTATCTATGATTTCTATCATGGCAGTATATAGTGCAACTGGAACCTTGGCATATAAAAAGGGCGAAACTGTTGAGCGTTTGTTACTTACAAAGCATGTTGTTTTTGTGCTTTTAGGAATTGGAATGATCTATATTTCCCATTTGCTCGATTATAAATATTATGCAGGAATTTCTAAAATCTTAATGATCATTACGATACCCTTGTTGGTATATACCCTAATTTTTGGAGCAAATTTAAATGAAGCCTCTCGTTGGGCTAAAATACCATTCACTGGATTAACTTTTCAAACATCCGATTTAGCTAAGCTTGCATTGATTACTTTTTTAGCGAGGATGTTAACCAAGAAACAAGAAAACATTAAAGATGTTAAAAATTCCTTCCTTCCTATTATGGGATCGGTGGTAGTTGTTTTCGGATTAATTGCCAAAGCAAATCTATCCACAGGGTTAATGTTGTTTGGTGTAAGTATTTTGCTGTTAATCGTAGGTAGAGTAAGTATTAAGCAAATTTCCATTGTTTGTGCGGGCGGCATTGTCATGATATTTTTCTTGTTTTTAACGACTGAAAGAGCTGGAACATGGAAATCGAGGATTGATACATTTATGAATCCCGAGAAACAACATTCTGATAAAACATATCAGGCAGACCATTCAAAAATTGCTTTAGCAACTGGAGGATTGTTTGGCAAAGGTCCGGGAAATAGTACCGAAAGAAATTATCTGCCTCACCCATATTCTGATTTTATTTTTGCCATAATAATTGAAGAATATGGAACCGTGGGCGGATTAGCTATTGTGATTTTATACTTGGTTTTACTTTATCGATGTGTGAGGATTGTAACTAGGAGTCCGAAGGCATTTGGAGCGTTATTAGCAGCAGGCTTAAGTTTTAGCTTAACCATCCAAGCTTTTGCGAATATGGCAGTAGCCGTGGGTTTGGGTCCGGTAACAGGGGTTCCGTTGCCACTGGTAAGTATGGGCGGTACGTCGATGATTTTTACCAGTATAGCATTTGGGATTATTCTAAGTGTTAGTAGAGATGTAGAAGAACATAGTACAAAAAAGGATAAGGTAGTGGTTGGTGAAATTCCAGCGATGGCGTAAATAAAAGATTGCTTCGTTCCTCGCAATGATGCATGACGAAGCAATCTCAATAACAAATAATATAAGTAACAGATTGCTTCGTTGCTCGCAATGACGCAATAAAAAAGAAAACAAAAAATGAATAATTTCCCAAAAATTATCATATCCGGCGGTGGCACAGGCGGGCATATATTTCCCGCCATTGCTATTGCCAATGCGCTAAAAAGCATGGTTCCTAATTGCGAACTATTGTTTGTTGGTGCAGAAGGCAGAATGGAGATGGAAAAAGTTCCAGCTGCAGGATATAAAATTGTGGGTTTAAATATAAGTGGGATACAGAGAGGTTCGATCTTTAAAAACTTAGGGCTTCCTTTTAAAGTACTTACAAGCGTAAGGAAGGCAATGAAGTTAATTGATGATTTTAAGCCAAATGCTGTTGTAGGCGTTGGAGGATATGCTTCCGGTCCATTACTCTATGCGGCATCTTTAAAAGGGATACCTTATTTAATACAGGAGCAAAATTCGTATGCTGGTATCACAAATAAATGGTTAGGGAAAAAGGCCGCAAAAATATGCGTTGCGTTTGATGAAATGGATCGGTTTTTTCCTGCACAAGCGATTCTTAAAACTGGAAATCCAGTGAGGAAAGAGGTGGTTGATATTAAGGATAAGCATCATCAGGGAGCGGAACTTTTAAGTATAGATCCATTAAAGAAAACAATTTTGGTTACCGGAGGAAGCCTAGGTGCTGGAACTTTAAATAAAAGCATTGAAAAACATATACATGAGTTTATCGAGCAAGATGTACAGGTAATATGGCAAACAGGTAAGTTTTATTATAAAGGAATTATGGAACGTTTGGGGCCAGATTTTCATCCAAATGTTCGAATTCTTGAATTCTTAAATAGAATGGATCTTGCCTATGCCGCAGCAGATTTAATTATTTCAAGAGCTGGAGCTGGCACTATTGCAGAACTTTGCTTAATTAAAAAGCCCGTTATCTTGGTTCCATCTCCAAATGTAGCAGAAGATCATCAAACGAAAAATGCAATGGCTTTAGTTAAAAACGATGCAGCTATTTTGGTAAATGATCGTTCTGCCGAGGATACTTTAGTGATGGAGGCATTGAATTTATTAAAAAATACAACACGTTGTAAAGTGTTAAGTGAAAATATTGGTAAAATGGCATTGAAAGATGCTGATATGATAATAGCAGAAGAAGTATTAAAATTGGTTAAAAGTTAAATTAAAAGTAGCAAGGCAAAAGTAGAAAGAGCAAAGAACAAGGAATAAGAAGCAAGGAACACGAAGCAAAGAAAGGATGGTAACCTACCTTTGCGCTCTCTGCGAAACTCTCTGCCTCTTTGCGTTAAAAAAGAAAAGTAAATGGAATTAAGTAAAATTAACAGAGTGTATTTTGTAGGTATTGGTGGTATCGGCATGAGTGCGCTTGCCCGTTATTTTGCTAAACGTGGGTGTGTAGTTTGTGGTTACGATAAAACGAGGACCAACTTAACTATTGCCTTAGAGAATGAGGGGATTCTAATTTCCTATTTGGATGACGAATCGGTGGTTCCGGTTTGTTTTATGGAAGATCATCCAGATAGCCTCATTGTTTATACACCCGCAATTCCGAAAAATTCTCAAATTTTAAATCATTTCAAAGACAATGGATTTAGTCTGAAGAAACGATCAGAGGTTTTGGGTATTATTAGTAAAGGTATGTTTTGCATTGCGGTAGCGGGCACGCATGGTAAAACAACCACTTCATCAATGGTTGCGCATATTTTAACCGACACTGGTTTTGGTTGTACAGCATTCTTGGGCGGAATCACAAGTAATTATAACTCAAATGTACTATTTGGCAAAAACAATGTGGTGGTTGTGGAAGCCGATGAGTACGATCGTTCATTTTTAACGCTACATCCAGACGTTGCTGTGATTACTTCAATGGATGCAGATCATTTGGATATTTATGGAGATGAGTTTCACTTACATGAATCATTCCACCTGTTTGCCGATCAGTTAAAAGAAAATGGCAAGCTATTTATTAGGGATGGGTTGCCTATTTATGGGATAACCTACAGTGCCAATAATGATTCGCAAATCACGGCAAAGAACATTCGCGTGGAAAATGGAAACTTTGTATTCGATTTTGAGGATGGTTTTACAAACATTAAGGATTTAAGCCTAGCTATGCCAGGTAAGCACAATGTAGAAAATGCTGTGGCAGCCATAGGTGTGGCATTAAGTTTAGGGATACATGCAAAAAGCATTAAATCAGCTGTTGCGAGTTTTAAAGGTGTTAAAAGAAGATTTGAGAAAATTGTAAGCACAGATAAGCACCTCTATATAGATGATTATGCGCATCACCCAGAAGAATTGAGTGCCTGTTTTGATGCAGTTAGACAATTACATCCGAATAAAAAGCTAACAGTGGTATTTCAGCCACATCTTTTTACTAGGACCAGAGATTTTGCTGATCAATTTGCTAAAGTGTTAAGTACGGCTAATGATTTAATATTGCTCGACATTTATCCAGCGAGAGAGCTGCCCATTGAAGGAGTAACTTCCCAATTACTGAAGGATAAGATGACTTTAAATGACGTAATAGTATGTGGAAAAGAATCGGTTTTAGAATTAGTTAAAAATAAAAATCCTGAGCTACTTTTAACCGTAGGTGCAGGAGATATTGATACATTGGTTGAACCTTTAAAGAACCTTTTAAATAATGCTTAGGCGTATAAATTGGAAAGCGATAACGAAAGGGTTTGCTTGGGCACTATGCTTGAGTGGGGTTGTAGTGTTGTTTAGTTTTATTGAAGTTAAGAAACAAGAGGTTAAATGTACAAACGTTAAAATTTTAATCCCTGGTGTAGACAATTTCATTGAGAGAGAAGAAATCGATGCTATTTTGAAGGAAAGTCAGGGAGAATTAGTTGGTAGGAAATTAGAAGACATCAATACCCATGATATAGAAAAAACCATGCAAGCAAATCCTTACATAGCTTTTGCTAAAGTTTATGCTGATATGGATGGGGTGATTAATATTCAAATTAAACAACGCCAGCCTGTTTTGAGGGTTATCAATGCGGGTGGACAAGATTATTATATAGATAGAGAAGGATTAAAAATGCCAATGTCTCCAAATTTTACGGCTAATGTTTTGGTTGCTACCGGAGAGATCTTGGAAGGTTTTGGTGGAAGAGTAGATACGTTAATCACGCCATTGCTCGCTGATTTGTATAAAACAGCGTTGTTTATGAAGCAAGATACTTTATGGGACGCACAGTTTGAACAGATCTTTGTAAATAGCAAAAAAGATATTGAGTTAATACCTAGAGTAGGTAAACAGCGAATAATTTTAGGGAATGCCGATTCATTGGCTATAAAGATGGATAATTTATTGGCCTTTTATAAGCAAGCAATGCCCGAGGTAGGATGGGACGCTTATAAAACAATTAACATTAAGTATGTTAATCAAATTGTTTGCGAAAAAAACATCATCGATTCAACTGCAGTTAAGCAACCTGCTGTAAAAATAGACAGTGCCAGTTTTGCAAAGGAGCTTGTGGCTTCGGCTGTAAAGAATGTGATTGAAGAGGAAATAAAAAAGGAAAGCGAAAAAATAGCCACAAAAAAAGTAGTTACAAATACGGTGGCAAAAGAGCAAAAGCCGACAAATACGAACGAGCCTAAGAAAATAGCCGGAAAAGAAACGAAAGCAGTGAGTACTGCAAAGGGTGATAAAACAATTTCAACTAAAGAAAAACCAGTGGTTAAATCTGATCCTTTGCTTTACAAACCTCCAGTTAAATCTACAACGGAAAAGACAAAGGCTGGATCAGCAACAAAAGAGAAAACAGATACCAAGAAAAGCAATAAATAAACGCAACAAAAGAATAAAGTTATGGGCAAAGAAAAATCTACCATTCAATCTCCAATTGTAGTAGGATTAGATATCGGTACTACAAAGATTTGTGTTATTGTTGGCCGCAGAACACAACATGATAAAATTGAAGTATTAGGTATTGGAAAAGCAGAGTCGGCAGGGGTAACTCGTGGAGTGGTTTCTAATATCCAAAAAACGGTGCAAGGCATTGCTTCGGCTGTGGAATTAGCAAGTTCACAATCAAATGTAGAAATTCGAGTAGTGAATGTCGGAATTGCTGGTCAGCATATCAAAAGTTTACAGCACCGTGGAATTTTAACGCGTAGGGAACTTAATAACGAAATCAGCAAAAAAGATATCGACAAGTTAGTAGACGATATGTTTAAATTGGTTATGCCTCCTGGAGAAGAGATTATCCATGTATTGCCTCAAGAATTCACCATCGATAATGAGCCGGGAATTAAGGACCCAATTGGAATGGCCGGTGTTCGCTTGGAAGCAAATTTTCATATTATTTCTGGCCAAGTTACTGCCGTTAAAAATATCATGCGTTGCGTAACGAATGCTGGGTTACAAACGCAAGAGCTTATTTTGGAACCCCTAGCCTCTTCCGAATCGGTATTAAGCGATGAAGAAAAAGAAGCAGGCGTTTGTTTGGTAGATATTGGTGGTGGTACAACTGATATTGCGATTTTCCATGAAGGTATTATCCGCCATACTGCAGTTATCCCGTTTGGTGGAAATAGTGTTACGGAAGATATTAGAGAAGGATGTTCGGTGATGCGCAATCAGGCAGAGTTGCTAAAAACGCGTTTTGGCTCTGCGTTGGCTGAAGAAAATAAAGAAAATGAGATTATTTGTGTGCCCGGACTTCGTGGTAGAGAGCCTAAAGAAATATCCGTAAAAAACTTAGCTTATGTAATCCAGGCCCGTATGGAAGAAATAGTTGAGCACGTTTATTATGAGATTAAATCTTCAGGCTATGAAAAAAAGTTGATCGGTGGTGTAGTGATAACAGGTGGTGGAGCGTTATTAAAACACTTGAACCAGTTGGTAGAGTATGTTACTGGTTTAGATTGTAGAGTAGGCTATCCGAATGAACACTTGTCGAAATATGAAGATATGCCTAAGACTATTTACGATGACTTGAAAAGCCCGATGTATGCTACTAGTGTTGGTTTGTTGATTAAAGGAATTCAAAAGGCAGAAGAATTATTAGAAGAAATGAAGCAACCTGGTGTTTTTGTGGAAAGCCCAGCGGCAGCTAAGGAAAAAGTAAAACGCGGTGGATTGTTTGATAAGTTGTTGAAGAAAACGACAGATTTTATCAAAGATGATATGAATGTTAGCGATGAGGATTATATAAAACCGTAATATTTTTCCACAAAACATGATTTTTCCACATTATTAACACTTGTGGAAAACGCCTGTTAAAAAAGTGTTAATATTACAGTTAGAGATGAACAGCAAATACAATTTTTAAACCACTGATTCATAACAATATGAAGTTCGAAATGTTAAAAGATAAGTCGTCAATCATCAAAGTTATTGGTGTTGGAGGCGGTGGAGGTAATGCGGTAAACCATATGTACCGCCAAGGAATTACAGGTGTAGACTTTATTATTTGTAATACCGATGCGCAGGCGCTTGAGTTTAGCCCTATCCCAAATAAGGTTCAGTTGGGCTCTAGCTTAACCGAAGGAATGGGAGCAGGTTCAATTCCTGAAGTTGGCAAGAACTCGGCAATTGAAAATATCGATGATATTAAAGCAATGCTGGGAAGCACCACAAAAATGCTTTTCATTACTGCTGGAATGGGCGGTGGTACTGGTACAGGTGCAAGTCCGATTATCGCTAAAGCAGCTAAGGAAATGGATATTTTAACGGTAGCCATTATTACAACTCCTTTTGCTTTTGAGGGCAAACGACGTAAAATGCAGGCCGATGATGGTTTAGATGAGCTGAAAAAATATGTAGATTCTTATCTAGTTATTTCTAACGACAGGTTAAGAGAAATTTTTGGAAACTTAACTTTAGGTTCAGCATTTGCGCAGGCAGATGATATTTTAACTACAGCTGCAAAGGGAATTGCGGAAATTATTACAGTTCCAGGTTATATCAACGTGGATTTCAAGGATGTGCGCACTGTAATGAAAGATAGCGGCGTCTCTATCATGGGTAGCTATGCAGCTGAAGGAGAAAATCGTGCTTTAGCAGCAGTAGAGGGAGCCTTAGCATCACCTTTATTAAAAGATAACGAAATTGAGGGTGCAAGATATATCTTGTTAAATATTAGTTCTGGTTTACGAGAAGTAACGATGGACGAGGTGACGATTATTACAGATTTTATCCAGGATAAAGCAGGTCTTTCGGCCGACTTAATTTGGGGTAACTGTATTGATGAAAGCTTGGAAGATAAATTGTCTGTGACTATTATTGCAACGGGTTTCCAAACTACAGAACAAAGGGCGAAAGATAAGGAGAACGTTAAAAAAATCTCTTTGTTAACTCCTGATGAAGCTCCATTGGTTAGGCCAATAGAGCCAGTTAACTCATTTATTGAAGCCAAACCAGAACCAATTAATACCGAACCTGTATTAAAAGTTCAAGATGAGCCTAAGCAATCGGATTTATTTGGCGATTTGTTTAACTTGAATAGAGCTGGCCAACAAGTGGAAGAATCGGAAAATTTAACGATTGTACACCAATTGGTAACTGAAGAAGAGCCTGCAACGGAAGAAAGACAAGAAGCAGGTTTCGAATTCGAGGTGAAGGTTTCTGAAACTGACTTTGTTTTTGAAACGCCAGTTGCACAGTTTAGTTTTGAAGAGGAAATTGTTGCTCCAGTACAAATTGATCAGGTTGAAGAACCGGGTGCCGACGATGATAAAAATGATGATTCGATAGAAGATCAATTAAGGAAATCAAAAGAGCGTATTTTAAGGCTAAAAGATTTAAGCATGAAATTGCGTACTACGAATGGCTTACAGGAGTTGGAAAATGAACCTGCATATAAGCGGAAACAGATGCAATTACAGCAAATCCAGCATTCATCTGAGTCTCAAGTATCGAGGTTCACGCTAAGTAATGATGAAGATGGTGCAACTGAAATAAGACCAAATAATTCATTTTTACATGATAATGTTGATTAATAAATCGAAATAGAAAATACAAAATCGCCTTAATAATGAAAATTGTTAAGGCTTTTTTGTGAAGAAAACGAAGTTGGGCAGACCAAGCGCAAGGCAAACTTCGTCAGTCTATCCCTTGATAAATACGTATTTTAAGCTTAAATTTGCGCGCATAAAAATTACATTAAAACAATATAACATTGGATATTTTCGACAAAGTAGCAAAACGAATGGGGCCAATTGGAGAACATTACAAATGGTCTCATGGATATTTCTCTTTTCCTAAGTTAGAGGGGGAGATTGCGCCACACATGAATTTTAGGGGTAAAGAACATTTGGTGTGGAGCTTGAATAACTATTTAGGCTTGGCAAATCATCCTGAAGTTAGAAAGGCAGACGAGCAGGGAGCTGCAGATTTTGGTATGGCTTACCCAATGGGTGCACGTATGATGTCTGGGAACTCTAAGTATCACGAACAGTTAGAACAAGAACTAGCAGCGTTTGTAGGCAAGGAAGATGCATTTGTATTGAACTATGGCTATCAAGGTATGGTTTCTATTATCGATGCCCTTGTAGATAGAAATGACGTAGTTGTTTATGATGGTGAATCACATGCCTGTATTATAGATGGACTACGTTTACACATGGGAAAACGTTTTGTTTATAAGCACAACAACATAGAAGATTGCAAAAAGCAACTAGAAAGAGCTACCAAGTTAGCTGAGCAAACTGGTGGTGGCATTTTAGTGATCACTGAAGGTGTATTTGGAATGTCTGGTGCGCAAGGTAAATTAAAGGAAATTATCGATCTTAAAAAGGATTTCAATTTTAGGATACTGATTGATGATGCGCATGGATTTGGAACAATGGGCCCAACTGGAGCTGGTACGCATGAGGCGCAAAATTGCATCGAAGGAATTGATGTTTATTTCGGCACATTTGCGAAATCTATGGCTGGCATCGGCGGTTTCGTAGCATCAACTGAAGAGCTAACAAATTATTTCAGGTATAACCTACGTTCTCAAACATACGCGAAAGCATTACCTATGCCAATGGTGATTGGTTTGTTAAAGCGTTTGGAATTACTAAAAAATAACCCTGAATTAAGGGAAAAACTTTGGCTGATTGCAACAACTTTGCAAAAAGGTTTGCGCGATCGCGGATTTGACTTAGGGGTAACTGATACAGTAGTTACACCAGTTTTCTTAAAAGGTGAGCTTTTAGAAGCGACTGCACTAACAATGGATTTGCGTGAAAATTATGGTATTTTCTGTTCTATCGTAGTATATCCAGTAATACCGAAAGGTATGATAGAGTTGCGGTTAATTCCAACTGCAGCGCATTCACTAGAAGATGTACAACGAACATTGGATGCATTTAGCGAAGTTGCTGAGAAATTGAAAAATGGCAACTATAAAGAGGCTAAAATACCAGTTACTTAAAAAAATATAAAAAATGCCCTCAGTGTACACTGAAGGGCATTTTTGCTTTAAGGGATAAGTCAAAACGCTGAAAATCAGCCGTTAAAGGGGGTTTTGGTAGGTATGTACTTGTTTATAAACCCCTTAAATGTGGAAAAAAACAGCAATTCGTGCCATTTTTTATTGTTACAAAAGTTTTTTTATTAAAATAAACATCTTACTTTAGTATTAGAGTATTAATCAAAACCTTAAAAAAAACTAAAAGGAGTAATTTAAAAATGAAAAAATTTAACGAAGTAAAAGCACTAGTTGCAGCTTTAGAAGCTGATGCAGACAAATTCTATAACAAAGCTAACAGCGCAGCTGGAACACGCGTACGTAAAGGTATGCAAGATCTTAAAAATTTAGCTCAAAGCATTCGTTTAGAAATTCAAGACACTAAAAACAAAGGATAATTTACACCTTGTTTTAAAACAAAGAAAGCGCCCATAACCAAGGCGCTTTTTTTATGAACTATTGTTGCTATTAATTTAATTGCTCTGATCATCAATTGTTGCATCTGGAGCATTATTCTTTACAGAAGTAATGCCATTCTCTCGTGATGCTTCACTCTCGTACATTTCACTCGTTCCGATGATTTGTCCATTAGTTGCCTTCAAGGTAAAATAAGCTTTTCCATTTGCAGAAGTCTTTCTATCAAAGCGGCTGTCGTCCTTAGAATTGGTCTTAACGGATTCAATTCCATTTTCACAACTTGATTTCGATGAATAGCCTTCACTTGCTAAAATTGTTTGCCCATTGTTGGCATTAAGATTAAACTGAAATTCTCCGTTTTTCTCTTGGTAATTAAGAATTTTCCCATTGTACTATTTTTTTATGAAACCTAATTAAATGTACAGAAATTTCTTATGAATGCCATATTAATGCAAAAGACTTTGAAGTTGAGCTGCTAAGCTTTTATTTAGTTCAGTCGATGCTTTAACTAATGGTAAACGAACTACATCATCACAAATACCTAATTGTTTTAATGCGGCCTTCACCCCTGCAGGATTACCTTCTGAAAACATCAGGCGTGTAATTTCTAATAAGCTTAAATGAGCAGGTAATGCTGCTGTGTACTCGCCTTTTAAACATAACCTAATCATATCTGACAGAATCTGGGGTAAGGCATTACCTACCACAGAAATTACGCCTACAGCACCAATACTGATCATAGGTAAGGCAATTGGATCGTCGCCAGAAATCAGCAAGAAATCTGCTGGCTTGTCTCTCATGATCTGATTAAACTGATCAAAGCTCCCAGATGCTTCTTTGGTACCTATAATGTTTTTGAAATCGTGCGCTAGCCTACAGGTAGTTTCTGGGCTCATGTTACTACCGGTTCTGCCCGGTACATTGTATAAAAGTATCGGCAGTTCACTAAGTTCGCTCAAGTATTTATAATGCTGATAGATTCCTTCTTGCGTAGGTTTGCTGTAGTACGGGCTTACCGATAATATTGCGCTATATTGATTTTTTTCAAAATTTTTAATGTTGTCGCCAATCACCCGCGTATCATTTCCACCTATGCCAGCTACCAGCGGCAAGCGACCATTGTTAATCTCAGCAGTAAATTCCCACACCTTCTTCTTCTCGTCCTTGCTCAATGTGGCTGTTTCGCCTGTTGTACCTAAGGATACAAGGTAATCTATACCTCCATCAATCAAGTGATTAATCAAAGCTTTTAAGCCTTGATAATCCACTGTTCCGTCTGTGTTAAATGGTGTAACCAGCGCTACACCCGTACCGTGAAATTTGTTCATTTTTTATATTAATATCAAGTAATTTGTATCAAGTATCAAGACAGGATGCTCATGGAATCATGCTTTAAAGATTTCAGCTGCAGTTTATTGTAAGATTGCTTGATCGGCAAAAGTAAATATTTTAAGCGAATATTTAATACGCCTAGCTAATCATTTCTATGAGTTCATCTTCGCCGATGAATGATATATTAAGTTTCGTAGCTTTTTCTAGCTTAGAAGGACCCATATTAGCTCCAGCAACTAAAAAATCTAGTTTTGCGGAAATACTACTTAATATCTTACCGCCGTTTTGTTCAATAAGTTCTTTTAGTTCTTCTCTGCTAAATTTTTCGAAAACACCAGAAATTACAAAGGTTTTCCCAGTCAATTTGTCGCTTACTGTTAGGGCCTCACTTTCAATGAGTTCAAACTGTAGTCCTGCTTGCTTGAGCAGCCCAATTTGTCTTAAATGTTCGGGTTTTGAGAAATATTCCTGAATACTTTCGGCAATTCGGATCCCGATTTCATCAATGGCAGTTAATTCTTCCAAGGTTGCACTGGCCAGCTTATCGATGTTCTTAACACCTCGGGCGAGTTTCTTAGCCACAGTTTCACCAACATATCGAATACCTAATCCGAACAATAATTTTTCAAAAGGCATTTGTTTCGAATCTTCAATGCCTTTTAGCATATTTTCAATTGATTTTTCACCGAAACGTTCAATTTGCTTGAGCTCATCTGCTTTTTCATGAAGTGTGTATAAATCGCTTATATGAGCAACCAGCCCTCGCTGATAAAAAGCCTCCACTGTTTCATCTCCCAAACCATCAATATTCATCGCTTTTCGACCAATAAAATGCTGTATTTTACCCACAATTTGAGGTGCACAACCTTCATCATTCGGGCAATAAAAAGCTACTTCTCCTTCTTTTCGAATTAATGTTGTACCGCATATCGGACAAGCCGTGATGTATTTAATAGGGATGGGGTTTGCGGATCTCAGCGCTTCATTAACACGGATGATTTTTGGAATAATTTCTCCCCCTTTTTCTACAAAAACAGTATCGTTTTCACATAAACCTAATCGTTCAATTTCATCGGCATTGTGTAAAGTGGCACGCTTAACAGTGGTGCCGGCTAATAAAACAGGCTTTAAGTTAGCTACCGGTGTAACAGCTCCTGTTCTACCAACCTGATAGGTCACTTTTTCCAAAATAGTTTGAACTTCGGCAGCTTTATATTTATAGGAAATTGCCCAACGTGGCGACTTAGCAGTAAATCCCAATTCATGCTGTTGCGTATAGTTGTTTACTTTGATTACAATACCATCAATGTCATAACCTAATTTAAAACGTTGTTCTTCCCAATAGGAAATAAAAGCAAGCACATCATCTATACCGCTACTTAGTTTGGTATGCTCACACACCTGAAAGCCCCATTTTTTTACGGTTTGTAAACTCTCCCAATGAGTTTTGAATAATTCTTTTTCACTGTATAAGGCATACAAAAAACAATCTAACGGACGCTTTGCTACCTCCTTCGAGTCTTGCATTTTAACAGTCCCCGCTGCGAAATTACGTGGATTGGCATAGGCAACTTCTCCTAACTCTTCTCTTTCCTTGTTCAGGCGCTCAAAGGCGGCCGTATGCATAAAAACCTCTCCCCTGATTTCAAAAAGCGGTGGTATTTCTTGTCCTTTAAGTTGATGCGGAATGGTATGTATTGTTTTAATATTACTGGTTACATCATCACCCTGGGAACCATCGCCACGTGTTACCGCTCTTATCAGTTTTCCATTTTCGTAAGTTAAACTAATTGATAAACCATCGAATTTAAGTTCGCAAACATATTCGAAATCGCCGCCAATGGCTTTTTTAACACGTTCATCAAAATCTCTTAAATCTTGTTCATTATAAGTGTTGCCTAATGAGAGCATTGGCCACCTATGTTTTACTGTGATGAAATTTTTAGTGATATCGCCACCAACTTTTTGTGTTGGAGAGTTGGGGTCGGCAAATTCAGGATGCTCCCTTTCTAACGCTGCTAACTTTTCAAGTTTTTGGTCAAACTCATAATCGGCAATGGTTGGCATTGCTAAAACGTAGTAATTATAAGTATGCTGGTTTAGTTCTTTAACTAAAGCATCAATCTGATCTTTTACCTTTAAAATGGACATGAAACAAAGATAATTATTAGTGTAATGTTAATGAAGTTTAAGGCTTATTTCATCAAAAATTTCTAAATAATCTTTTGCTAGCGTTTCCTTATAAAATTCGAGCTGCTCGGTTAATAAGGCAAGGGTTTTCTCATTAAATGGATGAACCCATAAGCGCATGCAGATCCGCTGTAAAGCATAACTTATGTTTTCCAATTTTTGATAGCTTAATAGATAGCGGCTGGACTTAAAGCCATTAAAAAACTTGAAGAAATGACCTGTCTCAACAGCATCACATTTCGTTAAAAACAAATCCAATTTTGAATCATCTACATTACTTAAATGGTCATAAAATGAATTAATTTCAATTTTTCTGTTGATAACGAGTAAATGATCTAATAACAATTCAACACCAATATGTGCTAAAAATGATGGCCGTACTGGACTATCTTTCAATATGGGCAAGATAGTTTGTTTTAATTGAGCTGTATGGCGGTTGAAGAAATCGGAAGAGTGGAATAGAATATCAACTTCAAGATGCCTTTTCCAGCCTATTAAAATGGAGTTTAATGATTTATCAGCTAGGAAAAGCGCTTCGCTTTTTTGAGGATAAAAATTCCAGTCTTTATGCGCATTTTTTACAAGATCGGGTAATACGGTTCCAATAACCATATTGGAGTCGTGGTTTGATTGATCAAAGTAAAAATGCGAAAGAAAGTTCATGTTGTAAATATAATCAGAAAGTCGGAAAAGTTAGGTCACGAGGAAAGTCTTACCGTTATCGTATGATTGTTTTACATTTTCAATACTTGTGTAAACAGATAGTTTCTTTAAGCGAAATGTTTGAAATTTTTTTGGTTTCCATGAAGGGTCATTTAAACGCTCTTAACGAGGTTTTCTCAAACATACAAGTCGATTAACTCAAAAAATGAACATATGATGAATGTATAATGAACGTAGGATAAGCATAGGTTGTCCAAATAATTAAGGTATTTTTTCGTTTAAGTTAAATTTAAAGAATTTCAACTCTAAGCATAAACTGCTTATATTTGCGACCTAAAGGAATAAATAATGACAAATTTTGTAGAAGAATTACGTTGGAGAGGAATGTTGCATGATATCATGCCCAATACCGAAGAGAAGTTAAAAGAGGGAATGACATCGGGATATATAGGCTTCGATCCAACAGCTGATTCTTTACATATAGGTCACCTTACGCAAATTATGACTTTAATTCATTTCCAAAATGCAGGACATAAGCCTTTTGCATTGGTTGGAGGTGCTACAGGTATGGTAGGCGATCCATCTGGAAAGTCTGATGAGCGAAATCTGCAGACAGAAGAAATGGTGGCGCATAACCTGGAGGGAATGAAGCAGCAGCTTGCTAAATTCTTAACATTTGATGATGCCAATAATGGAGCAGTGATGGTTAACAATGCGGATTGGTTTAAAAACATGAATTTTTTAGACTTCATCCGCGACGTGGGTAAGCACATTACTGTTAATTACATGATGGCAAAAGACAGTGTGAAAAAGCGGTTAGAAGGTGATACCGGAATGTCGTTCACAGAGTTTAGCTACCAATTGGTACAAGGCTATGATTTCTATTACTTATGGAAACATCACAATTGTTTAGTTCAAATGGGTGGATCAGATCAGTGGGGAAATATTGTTACTGGTACGGAGCTGATTAGACGAAAAGATGCGGGCACAGCCTACGCCATTACCACCCAGTTGATTAAAAAAGCAGATGGTACCAAGTTTGGCAAAACAGAAAGTGGTGCTGTTTGGCTTAATGCAGCTAAGACTTCTCCCTACAAATATTATCAGTTCTGGTTAAATGCATCAGATGAGGATGTGAAAAAATGGATTAGAATTTTCACCTTGAAAAGCCAAGAAGAAATTGAAAAATTGGAGAAGGAGCATGATGCCGCACCACATCTTCGTATTTTACAAAAAGCATTGGCCGAAGATATAACCATTAGAACGCATTCTTCTGAAGCATTAGAGACGGCGATTAATACTTCTGAGTTTTTATTTGGAAATGGATCATTGTCGTTCTTACAAACCTTGGATTCAAAAGCTGTTTTGGAGATTTTTGAAGGCGTTCCCCAGTTTAAGATCTCAAAAACGGAATTAAAAGAGGGGATGGATATTGCTACGCTTTTAGCAGAGAAGACGACTGTTTTCCCATCCAAAGGAGAAGTTAAGAAAACAATACAGGGTGGTGGTTTAAGTGTAAATAAAGCTAAAGTTGCAGAAATGATGGCTACCTACTCAACTGCTGATTTGATTAATGACAAATTCATCGTTATTCAGAAAGGTAAGAAAAACTACTTCTTGATCATTGCCGAATAACGCTATTGAACAAGTAAGTTACAGCCCCTAATATCGGCATTGTCAAACCTGCCCAGCACTTCGAAACTGCCGTTAGGGTGTATTCGCCCTAAATCTTGAGTGGCAATAAATGAACAGGAGTTAATATTCGCTAAATCGATTACGTTTATACCTCCAGTTTGTTTGGTGCCTACAAGCATAAGAGGGTCATAGGTATCTCGTAATAAAATTTTCATCCAGGGTGGGCACTCAAAAATTCCGTCACCTACTGAATAAGCTTGGGAAAGTAATTCTGTCATACCGTATTCACTATGGATTTTAGCAACCCCAAAACCCTTGCATAGCAGCTGATGTAATTCTTCTCGAACAAGTTCTTTGCGTTTACCTTTCATACCACCAGTCTCCATTACGGTTAGCGTTGGAAAATCGAGCTCAAATTGCTCTACAAAGTCTAACAGCGCATAAGTAACTCCAATTAAGATTGTTTTAGTACCCTTTGCCTTTAATGAGCTTAAGGTAGCGTGGAGTGCTGCTAGATCATGTAAAAAATAACCGCTTTGGGGATGCTTACTTTGTTTTAGGAGCGAATCTACCATGTAAATTAGCGAAGAACCATCCCGTTCTAAATAAGAGGGAAGGAGTGCCAGTAAACAAGTTTCTTGAATTGGGCCATAAAATTGCTCGAATGCCAAATTAAAACTCTGCTCATAAATATTAACATCGGTTACCAAATGCTTACTCTGCACTTGCCCGGTAGTACCTGAGCTGCTAAAGGTAATTTCAGGTATTTGGTTATTGCTTAATACCTTATGGCTTTTAAAAAAACTAATCGGTAAAAAAGGGATTTGAAGGTAGGAGGTTATTTCAGCGGGTTTGATGCCTAGATGATGAATAAAGTTGCTATAAACTTCACAGTTCTTAGCTTGATAATAAAAAATATTTAATGCTACTTTTTCAAATGCAACATCATCTTTTATAGAAAAAAATTGCTCAGAGTTAATATTCACTGAGCAAAAGTACATCAATTTTCTAATTTAGGCATTTGTTTTTTTAGCGATAACTGCTTTTCTAAAGTGATAACCACAAATACCGCTAATTGCTGCAGCAATGCCACCCAGTAAAGCTGTGATGAGCAATACGAGGTACCACAGCTTAACACCGATCATTTCTGCCACCCGCGCAGCTAATACATTGCTATTCGGTAAGCTTTTAAAAAGTGCCATGCCTAGCCAAAGAATAGAAATTGCTAAAAAAGGATGCCAAAATGAAATCTTAGCTGTTTTTCCAATTAAGCCGCAGGTAGCAAAAGACAAAATAATAATTACCCACCAAGGTAAAATCATTTGTAGAAAGAAAGAAGCTATTAAGATGACTAAAAAAACCATAGTTATTTTTTTGAGATTTTTAAACGTGAAATTATTTTGCCTGATTTGTCATCCTGCGATTGCATGAAAAATAAATCGTACAATTTACCCTGTGCCCATGTATCAACCATGTTATCGTAATATGGACTTCCTGGATTACCCGATTGTCCACCAGGATAAACGCCGTGACCTTTTGGTATTTTGCCGAGTTCGATTACCATTCGCCACGAAGGGCCATTGGCTTCGCTCAAGGCATTTACAGTACTTTTACCTCCACCAATATTTAGTGTTTTAGTTCCGAAACCGGGTATTTTTGCTAAATGTGGAACCTTGGTATTTTTAACATTTCCCCATTCCCAATTTTTGCCAATCGAGCCATATTTCCGCTCTAAGCTATCACAGGTAAACTTAAATGCCTCATTTACTAAATCTGTTAATGTTTCCTTCTGTTTAGTTTTTACATTATCAAACCACGGAGAGTTGGGGTCTTTTTGTATCAATTCTATACTCCGATCCCTTGATGGGTAACGCATTGGGATATTTTTGAAGTTAAACTCATCATCCCAGATATTATAGTAAAGCCTTTTTGTCCATAAATCGAATATACTTGCGGCTATTTCTTTAGCTTCAAAGAATTTATTCCACTTGTTAGTGAGGTTCAACGCTTCTTTTTGAGTTGCATTTAACTGGCTTTGATTAACCAATGGTAGGATATATGGAAGTAAGTTTTGTGCGATAATGCTGTACGAATCCATTTGTAAATTTCGCATACTATCAGCATTTGCTTTATTCATTACAGCTAGCCGATCATTAATTCTTTTGCCTCTTTCATAGGGTGAAAACTCCCAATTAATATAATAAGGGTAGCTGGGGTCGGTAGATGATTGATTAGCAGAGCTCACAAAGTTACGGGGAGGGTTTTTTACCGTTGGATTTTGTTCGGTCGGAATCCAACCATGCCAATCATTGGCTGGATTTGAACCATCTAAAATAAATTTACCTTGGTTTTTCCATTTTATGGGGAACTTTCCAGTAGGAGTTATAGCGATATCATTTTCATTGCTGGCAAAAATAAAGTTCTGGGCTGGAGCGGTATAAAATGCTAAAGCCTTTCTATAATCGTCATAGTTTTTCCCCCTATTTAAGAGATAAAAGGTCATCAATTCATTAGACTTGTCGTGCGCAATCCATCTTAGCGCATTGCCAATAGGTACATTATTAGCCTTACTATAGGGCGACTTTTGTAGGTAAACTACAGGTCCTTGATGGGTATAATAAACAGTGTCTATCATTGTTTTTGCGTCTCTTATTTGGATTTTTTCTAGACGTGTGCTTGTGTTTTTCCAGGCGTTATTATACCAGTATTGACGGTGTGTTTGGTCTTTAAATTTAATTTGATAAAAGTCTAAAACATCTGCTGCGACGTTCGTAACCCCCCAAGCAATGTCTTTATTAAATCCAATAATTATTCCAGGAGCACCTGGTAAGGAAACTCCATAGGCATTAACACCAGGGGCATGTAATTGAATTTGATACCAAATAGATGGCAGTGATAAGTCTAGATGTGGATCATTCGCTAAAATTGGAAAACCAGAGGCTGTTTTAGCGCCAGAAAGAGCCCAATTGTTGCTACCAATTCCTTCAACTTTTTCTTTAGTTTGAATTTTACTACCTATTATTTCGGAGGTGATTTTTGGAATTTCAGGAATCGTTAAGGGTTTAAAGTTCCATTTAGTACCAACTGGAATAATAGGATCTTCTTTAAAAGGATAATCCGGGAAGAGATCTTTGGTAATTTCAGGGCCAAACTTCTTCAGTATATTGGTCATATAAAATTCGTCAGAACCCATCGCTAAAACTGCCGACATCTGTTTTAAGAGCAATGCGCATTTAATTGCGGTCCAATCTTCGGGTTTAAAATCGAGTATTTTATATTCAATAGGATAGTTTGCTTTGGATAATGAATGAATATAAGCATTAATTCCCGCGGTATAGGCCATGATCATCTCTTTCGATTTAGGGTCTTCCATCATCCCTTTTAACGAGTTTTCTGCGCCGTACACCATTCCCATTCTCCGTTGATAACGATCTACCTCAATTGCTTTGTCTCCAACAATTTCAGAAATCCTACCGGCAGCGAATCGAGTTTGGAAATCCATTTGCCATAGCCTATGCATCGCAGTTACGTAACCTTGTGCATAATATACATCGTGGTCGTTTTGAGCAAAGACATGAGGAATCATGCGGTCATCGAAAATGATATTTATTTCAGCTTGTGCTCCTTTAAGCGCAATGTTATGCTTGGCGGTTTGCATGTTACTTTCTGCATTTTGCCAAAAGCCAGTGAATGGGTTTAGAAATTTTAAAAGTGGAGGGGTGCTACCAAATTTAGTGTTTAGTGCATAGGCTAATAAAATAGGTATGAGTATGCATATAAAGGCTTTAACTCTATTCATCAGTTTTATGGGTTATTTTGGTTAATATATTGCATCCAGTTTTAAGAATACATCTGGCAATTTACTATAAAATTAAATTCTAACTATTAAAAATATAAATATAGATCGATGAACTCTTGAAAATACTTACATAAAATAAGATTTTGTAAATTAATTTTAATACAGAATAGAATTTGTTTGTGTCAAATTTTGTATTTAAGTTTATAGTTAAATAGCAAATATAAACGACTCACTTATGAACAAAACCTTTACAAAAATCATTTTTATGTTTTTTGTGCTCACCGCGACCTCAGTTGTCGCCTTTGCACAAAGCATTGTAGTTAGCGGTACAGTGACCGATAAATTAACTAAAGAGCCTATTCCGGGAGTTAGTGTTACCATAAAGGGGAAAACAATAGGAAATGCCACAAATGACATGGGTAAATTCTCTTTCAGTACAACTGAAAAAGCCCCCTTCACAATTGTGGTTTCCTATATCGGGTATGTAACATTGGAAAGAGAGATTACTTCGTCCGCATCTAATTTAACCTTCGAATTAGAAACAGGTGTTATTTTAGGACAGGAAGTAGTTATATCAGCTTCGAGAACACCTGAACGTATTTTAGAATCACCAGTTAGTATAGAGCGAATAGGTGCTGCTGCATTAAAGGAATTACCAGCGCCTTCTTTCTTTGATGCCTTAAATAATTTGAAAGGTGTAGAAATGAGTGCGCAAAGTTTAACTTTCAAATCAGTAAATACACGTGGATTTAATGCTAACGGAAATACTCGTTTTAACCAATACATTGATGGAATGGATAATCAAGCCCCAGGCTTGAACTTTTCTGTTGGTAATATTGTAGGCCTATCAGATCTTGATGTTGATAACGTTGAGCTGCTTCCAGGTGCAGCTTCTGCATTATACGGAGCAGGTGGTATCAATGGTACCTTGTTAATGACTTCTAAAAATCCATACCAATATCAAGGAGTAAGCTTCCAATATAAAGGTGGAATTAATCATGTTGATGACAACAATACGAACCAAGGTATACAGGAATTTAAACAATTTGATTTGCGTTTAGCGAAATCATGGAACAATAAATTTGGCTTTAAAACTTCGTTTTCATTTTTACAAGCTAAAGACTGGGCAGCTGCCGATACAAGGAATTTCGATAGAACTGCTCGCCAGCTAAAAAGTGGAGATCGTAATTCTGATCCAAACTATGACGGAATTAATGTTTATGGGGATGAAATTAGCCAGAACATGATCAATGTTGCTCAATCCCTTAACGCTGGAATTATTGCAGGTGTTAATGCTGCCAGTGGTGGTCAGATCCCTAATATTCAGACTTCTTTAAATGGCGCATTTACTGCTTTAGGTGTTGGAGCTGGTGCAGCACCAAGTGCAGCTCAACAAGCAGCAGCTTTAGGTTTTTTCCCAGCTGCATTAAGACCTACTATTCAAAGTTATTTGCCTTTTTATATTGGCTTAAGGGTGCCGGGATTAATTCCGAACCAATTTGTATCTAGAACAGGTTATGCCGAAAACGACTTGGTTGATTACAATACCAAATCATTAAAAACTTCGACCTCATTGCATTATAGATTTAACAATACTGTAGAAGCAATAGCACAAGCCAATTGGGGTACTGGTACATCTGTATATACTGGAACAGACCGCTATTCATTGAGGAATTTTAGTATTGGTCAGTATAAATTAGAATTAAAAGGACAGGACTTCTTTTTAAGAGGCTACACAACACAAGAGCGTTCTGGAGAAGCATATAATGCAACTATTTTGGGTACTTTTATCAATGAGGCCTGGAAGCCATCAGGTGGCTTAACTGGCTGGTACGCACAATATATCGGTAATTACATTGGTGCCAGGGCTGGTGGACAAAGTGATGCCGCTGCTCAGACATTTGCCAGGTCTCAGGCAGATATTGGTCGCCTAGTACCAGGTTCTCTTGGTTATGAAGCCGCCAAAAAAGCGATCACTGCAAAAACTATCGGTCCTCAAAATGGCGCTAAGTTCAATGATAAAACTAACTTGTTCCATTACGAAGGGATGTATAATTTTTCTAATGCATTGAACAATGTGGTCGACTTACAAGTTGGTGCGTCATACCGTGATTATTTTTTACATTCAGATGGTACTATATTTGATGACGCAAATCGTGAAATTTCTATTGGCGAGTTTGGAGCATTTGTTCAACTAGGTAAGAAATTATCAGACAAATTTAAAATGACAGTCGCAGGTCGCTATGATAAAAGTAAGAACTTTGAAGGTCGCCTCACTCCACGGGTAACTGGAGTTTATACAGTTGCACCAAATAATAATTTAAGGTTATCTTATCAAACTGGTTATCGTAACCCAACTGCACAAGATCAATATATTGATTTAGCGGTAGGAGGTGGTTCTACTCGTTTAATTGGAGGTCTACCAGAATCTATCGAAAAGTATAAATTGAATACTAATAAAGGCGTGTTAGCATCGAGTTATAAAGCATTTTTAGCTTCAGCAGCTGCAGGTGCTCCTAATCCTGCGCTATTAACCCCGTATACTTTTGATGCAGGTGGCCTTCGCCCAGAGAGTGTTCAGTCTTTCGAGTTTGGCTATAAAGGCCTTGCAACGCCGAGATTATTGATCGATGCTTATGCTTATTATAACATTTACAAAGATTTTATTGGTGGGGTAGATCTATACCAAAACCCTACAACTACGGCGGTTAAGTTTACTGTGCCAGTTAATATAGCTGGAAATGTTAAGTCTTATGGTGGTGCATTTGGTTTAGATTACCAAGTTGGTAAATGGAACTGGAATGGGAACGCTTCTTACAATAAAATAGGAGAAACACCTGCCAATTTTGATAACAACTTTAATACGCCTGAATGGAGATTTAATGCAGGAATAGGTAATAAAGAAATCGCTAAAAACTTCGGTTTTAATGTTCAATATCGTTGGCAAGACGAGTTTTTATGGAACTCAACATTTGCAAGAGGGATTGTGCCATCTTACTCAACTTTTGATGCGCAGGTTAATTTAAAAGTTCCTTCTGTTAATTCGATGATTAAATTAGGCGGTTCTAATATTCTAAATAAATACTACGCAACTTCTTTTGGTAATCCACAAGTTGGGGCTATTTATTATTTAGGTTTTACCTATAACCCATAATTAGTTATAAATTTATAAAGATCCTCTCTGCAAGAGTAGAGAGGATTTTTTATAATTAGCTATTAATTTTTTAAATCTTTGGGTTTTAACATAAAAAATTAACACTTTCGCTTATTATCAACGAAATATAAACATGATCAAGAAATTAATTTTATTAACCTTATTCCTATCATCTCAAGCTCAAGTCCTTTTTGCACAGCTGTCGGATCTTGAAAGAGTTGAACCAATGAATTGGTGGGTAGGCTTTAAAAATCAGTCCCTTCAGCTATTGGTTAGAGGAAACCGAATTGCCGATAGAAACGTTAGCCTTAATTATGCTGGCGTAAAACTGGTAAGTGTACAAAAAGTAGAAAACCCTAATTATCTATTCCTAAACCTACAAATTTCTTCAGCAACAAAATCGGGAACGTTCCCAATATTGTTTAATAAAAAAGGAGATAAGACAATAAAGTATAATTATGAGCTAAAATCTCGAACAAATCATACAAGAGGGGTGACCAATAAAGATTTGATCTACTTAATTATGCCCGATAGGTTTGCTAATGGCGATATAAGTAATGATAAAGTAGAAGGAATGAAAGATATGAGCCTCAATAGAGATTCGATGTACTATCGTCATGGTGGCGACCTTCAGGGCATCATTAATAAATTACCTTATTTGCATGATTTGGGTGTAACAACGCTTTGGCTGAATCCAGTCTTAGAAAATAACGAATATAAAACTTCCTATCATGGCTATGCCAATACCGAAAATTATCAAATAGACCGTAGGTATGGAACTAATTTACTGTATAAAAAGTTAGTAGATGAATGCCATCTAAGGGGGATGAAGATAATCAAAGACTTAGTACATAACCATATTGGCGATCAACACTTTCTTTTTCTTGATCCACCCGCTAAAAATTGGTTTCATCAATGGCCAAAATATACAGGAACAACCTATAAGGACCAGGTAATATTTGATCCGTATGCAGCAAAGGCAGATCAGAAACTGATGACAGATGGTTGGTTTGACAAACATATGCCTGATGTGGACCAACATAATCCGCTAGTTAAAAACTACATTACACAAAGTCATATTTGGTGGATAGAATTTGCAGGCTTAGACGGTTTTAGGTTGGACACCTATGCCTATAATGACCTTGGTTATATGGCAGAATGGGCAGAGGCTATCACAAGAGAGTATCCTAAATTTACGTTTTTTGGCGAAACTTGGGTGCATGGAACTGCTAATCAAGTATTTTTTACAGAAGGACAAACGGCGAACCAAAAATTTAATACGCATTTACAAGGTGTAACAGATTTTCAAACCTATTTTGCGATCAACGAAAGCCTAAATGGTAAATTTGGGTGGACAGACGGTGTAAATACGTTGTATACTGTTTTGGCTAGTGATTATCAATATAAGGATCCTACACGCAATGTACTGTTTTTAGATAACCATGATACCGATCGGTTTTTATCGAAAGTAGGTGAAGATTTTGAAAAGTTCAAATCAGGTATTATTTTATTGCTCTCTCTTCGTGGTATTCCACAAATGTATTATGGAACGGAAGTTTTAATGAAGAATTTTGCAAATCCTGATGGTAAAGTTCGCGAAGATTTTGCTGGCGGTTGGCCAAATGATAAGGTAGATAAATTTAGTGCCGATGGCAGAAATAAAAAAGAAACTGAAGCCTTTAATTTTGTTAAAAAATTAGCTAATTACCGTAAGCATAACACAGTGCTGCAAACTGGTAAATTGATGCAATACGTGCCAGAAAATGGAATATATGTTTATTTTAGATATAATGATCAAAAAACGGTGATGGTAATGATGAACACAAACGAGCAAACAGAAAAACTAGATACCAAACGTTTTGTAGAAAGGATTGGGAAGTTAAAAACAGGCGTAAATCTTATTACTGATGAGAAAGTAGCGCTCGATGTAATCGAAATACCTGCTAAAGGTACTTTTATATTTGAACTTCAATAATATGGGGACAATTAAAGCATGCATTTTTGATCTTGATGGTGTTATTGTAGATACTGCAGTATATCATTATAGAGCTTGGCGAAGGTTGGCCAATACAATGGGTTTTGATTTTTCTGAAGAACAAAATGAGGAGTTAAAAGGTATTAGTAGGGTAGAATCGCTTAAAATAATATTGGGTTGGGGCGGGGTAAGTAAAAGTGAATCAGAAATGGAAGAATTGGCGACCTTAAAAAATAAGTGGTATGTAGCAATGATTGAAGAGATGACGCCCAGTGAGATATTGCCCGGAGCAAAGGAATTTTTAATAGCAGTAAAAGAGCGTAATTATTTGATAGCTTTGGGTTCGGCAAGTAAAAACTCTGAAATGATTTTGCGTCAGATTGATTTGACCAGTTATTTTGACGCATTAATTGACGGTAATAAGGTTACCAAATCTAAACCCGATCCAGAGGTTTTTCTAGCTGGTGCCAAGGCGCTGGGTGTAAAACCCGAAGAATGTGTGGTTTTTGAGGATGCTATTGCTGGTGTACAAGCAGCAAAGGCAGGTAAAATGAAAGCTGTGGGAATAGGGAAAAAAGAAGTATTAAAAGAGGCTGATTTAGTAATTGAAGGATTAGTTGAAATGACAATTGAAAAGTTGCAAACTTTGTAGTAAGCATGAAGAATTATATCAAACATAACGAGTGGAGTATTATCGAAGAGGGTTTTGATCCAAGTTTAAATAAAATCTCGGAAAGTATATTTAGTATTGGGAACGGTCGCATGGGGCAACGTGCTAATTTTGAAGAGAGCTATTCCGGTGAAACCTTACAAGGTAATTACGTTGCAGGGGTATATTATCCAGATAAAACGAGAGTAGGATGGTGGAAAAATGGTTATCCAGCATACTTTGCGAAAGTATTGAATGCGGTTAATTGGATTGGCCTCAAGATTAAAATTAATGGAGAGTTGTTGGATCTGCATACCGCTAAAGTGCTCGAGTTTAAAAGAGTACTTAATATGCAAATGGGTATCCTTACGAGAACCTTTACTGTTGAATTAAAAAACGGGAACGTTCTCGGTGTTGAGGCTATTCGGTTTTGTAGCCTTGTTGATGATGAGTCTGGAGCTATAAAATATACCATCATACCTCATAATTTTGATGGAGAAATTGAAATTGAGTCGATCCTTGATGGGGATGTGAACAATCAGGACTCTAATTATGAGGAGCAATTCTGGAATGTAGTTAGTAAAGAGGAGGTAGCTGAATTTGCATTGCTTACCTTAGAAACTAAAAAGACTGCATTCTGGGTAAGCTCAGGAATATATACCAATATTTGGCAAGATGGAATTAATTTAAACCAAAAACCTACGTATAGTTCGAAAGAAAAATGTGTTTCACAGCAATTTACAGTCAAAGCCAAACAGAATCAAGCAACCAGCATTTATAAGTTTGCCGTAAATCTATCGTCCGAAAACTATCATAAGGATGAATTGCAGGGAGCGACAGTTAAAGTCCTGGAAAAGATTGTTGCAAAGGGCTTTGATCGAATGCTAGAAGAACAGGCAGAAGCCTGGAAAAAGAAGTGGGAGCATGGTGATGTAGTTATTGAAGGAGATATCGCTGCGCAGCAAGCCATTAGATTTAATATTTTTCAATTGCATCAAACCTATACTGGTGAAGATGCTAGACTAAATATTGGTCCAAAAGGATTTACCGGGGAAAAGTATGGCGGTTCTACTTATTGGGATACTGAAGCTTATTGTTTGCCATTTTATTTGGCAACAGCGGATCAAAAAGTAGCCGAAAACTTATTGATTTATCGCTATAAGCATTTAGACAAAGCCATTGAAAACGCAGCTAAATTGGGTTTTGACAAAGGGGCGGCATTATATCCAATGGTAACCATCAACGGAGAGGAATGCCATAATGAGTGGGAAATTACTTTCGAAGAAATCCACCGTAATGGTGCAATTGCCTTTGCAATTTTTAATTATATCCGTTATACTGGCGAAAATAGCTATTTGGCACAGTATGGACTTGAAGTACTTATTGGGATTGCTCGTTTTTGGGCGCAGCGTGTAAATTGGAGTATTGAAAAAGAAAAATATGTAATGCTCGGCGTTACTGGCCCGAATGAATACGAAAACAATATCAATAACAATTGGTATACGAGTACGATTGCGATTTGGTGCCTTAAATATACGATTGAAGCGATTAAAGAAGTTGAGCAAACAGATGCAACTAGATTAACAGAGATTTTAACCAAAACAAAATTTAGTGTTGACGAAGAGATTGCAAATTGGCAAGCTATAATTGATCAAATGTACTACCCAGAAGATAAGAAATTGGGAATTTTCTTGCAACAAGATGGGTATTTAGATAAAGAGCAAGTACTAGTTAGTGATTTACCTGATAGTGATCGTCCGCTTAACCAAAAATGGAGCTGGGATCGAATTTTAAGATCTTGCTTTATTAAACAAGCAGATGTTCTACAAGGAATTTATTTCTTTGAGGAGGATTATGATCTCGAAACAATTCGCAGAAATTATGATTTTTATGAAGCTAGAACAGTTCACGAAAGTTCATTATCACCTTGTGTACATGCAATTATTGCTGCTAAGCTCGGCGATTTAGATCGGGCTTACGAATTTTACCTCCGTACCTCTCGGTTAGATTTAGATGATTATAATAATGATACCGAGGATGGTTTGCATATTACTTCGATGGCTGGTACCTGGCTTAGCGTTGTAGAGGGCTTTGGCGGGATGCGAGTTAAACAAAACCAATTGCATCTTCATCCAGTTTTGCCAAAAAAATGGAAATCGTATTCCTTTAAGATTGGTTTTAGAGGATCAATGATTACGGTTAAGGTAAACCATGAAAAAGTTAGCCTAGTAAGTAATGGTACCGATGAATTGACCCTCAATGTTTTTGGAGAGGATGTGAAATTAGCGGAAAAGAAAGTAATCGAGGTTCTGACTAAATCTTTTACCCATTGAAAACGTTTAGTACAGGACTAATACTTGTGATAGTGACAAGCTTATTTGCTTGTGTAAGTAAAAAGAGAATCGAAATGCTTGATCAGAACCAGAAATCTGCCGAAAAAATCGAAGATAAAAAGATTATTATCTACCAAGCATTGGTGCGTTATTTTGGAAATAAAAATACCACAAATGCTTACTATGGATCGATTGACGAGAATGGAAGTGGCAAGTTTAATGATATTGACGAAAAAGCTTTAACCGCGCTAAAAAAGTTTGGTGTCGATTATATCTGGTACACTGGTGTAATTGAACATGCTACGATGACAGATTATAGCAAGTTTGGTATCAAACCAGACGATCCAGATGTAGTAAAAGGCAAAGCTGGATCTCCTTATGCAATTAAGGATTATTATGATGTTGATCCAGATCTTGCAGTTGATGTAAATAAGCGAATGAACGAATATGAAGCGCTCCTTAAACGAACGCATGCAACTGGGATGAAAGTATTAATGGATTTTATCCCTAATCATGTGGCGAGAACTTATCATTCGGATGTAAAGCCAATTAGGGTTGAAAACTTTGGTGTGAGCGACAATTCTAGCAAAAATTTCGATCCTAACAATGACTTCTATTATATTCCAGATGAAAAATTTGTTGTGCCTATAGGTTATCATGCAGGTGGTATAGGTTATCAAAATAAACTTAAGGATGGAAAGTTTAAGGAATTTCCAGCTAAAGTTACCGGGAATAATGTCTTTAAAGCAGCGCCTGGTTTGGATGATTGGTTTGAAACCATTAAATTAAATTACGGTGTAGATATACAAAAAAATAATACCAAACATTTTTTACCTCAACCGCCAGTTTGGAAAAAAATGCGAGACATCCTTGTTTTTTGGGCTTCAAAAGGAGTAGACGGGTTTAGATGCGATGTAGCCGAGATGGTACCTGTTGAATTTTGGAACTGGGTAATCACCGATTTGAAAAAGAAGTATCCTAACCTCATTTTTATCGGCGAAGCCTATGACAGAAACGAATATAAAAACTTTCTCATCAATGGGAAATTTGACTTTTTATATGATAAAGTTGGGTTATATGATGGACTAAAAAGATTGATCATTGCCGACAAAAATGCAACAGTGAAGGATATTAGCTTTGTTTGGCAAAAGGAAAGCAATGGTTTTTCGCAACATATGCTTAGGTTTTTAGAGAATCATGACGAAACCCGTATTGCTTCTAAGGCTTTTGCCGGTAATCCCTGGTATGCAGTTCCGGGAATGGTAGTAACGGCTACCTTAGCATCTGGGCCTTTGATGATCTATAATGGACAGGAGGTAGGCGAGCCTGGACTTGGAATTGAAGGTTTTGGTGGTGATGATGGTCGCTCGTCGATCTTTGATTATTGGGGAATGCCAAAGCATCAGTTATGGATGAATAATGGAGCTTTTGATGGCGGTAAATTAAGTGAAGATGATCGAAAATTGCGTAATTTTTATGCAAAACTCATCGAAATAACCAAGAACCACGAAGCCATTAAAAAGGGTAATTTTTATGAACTGCTTGAAGCTAATCAATCATCCGAAGGTTTTAATGATAAAGTATATGCCTATCTTAGGTATACATCAACTAAACAGGTTCTTATTTTGACAAATTTTAATAGAACAGCGGTTAATTTAAAAGTGCATTTGCCAAAAGATGTTTTAACTGCGTTTAACATTAATCAAAAAGCAATTGCTTTTACTGATCTTTTAACTGGAACAATACAAAAAACGCAAAATATAAACAAGGGATTAGCGATTACCATGTCTGCAACCAGTGCTGTAATACTAGAATTTTAACCACCAGATAATTTGTAACCAAACAACCAAACAACCAACAATCACCTTATGACCAACTTCCAAAGTAAACCAAAACTCTCCTTTTGGAGTATTTTTAACATGAGCTTCGGCTTTTTAGGTATCCAATTTGGCTTTGCCTTACAAGGTGGATTCATGTCACGGATTTTCCAAACTTTAGGCGCTAGTCAGGATAGCATTCCCGCTTTATGGATTGCCGCACCGCTAACCGGTTTGTTGGTTCAGCCTATTATTGGCTATTTAAGTGATCGAACCTGGAACGTAAGATGGGGACGCAGGAAGCCGTTTTTTTTAATAGGGGCTATTTTAAGTACCATAACGCTGTTCTTTTTGCCTAATTCGTCGGTTTTGTGGGTTGCCGCAGGATGTTTGTGGGTTTTAGATGCCTCGATTAACATTACTATGGAGCCTTTTAGAGCTTTGGTAGCTGATAAATTGCCCGATTCGCAACGCTCTTATGGCTTTGTGATGCAAACCTTGATTATTGGTGTTGGTACCTGGGTAGCTAGTAATTTGCCATGGTTGATTAACCAACTTGGTGTATCTAATGAAGCATTGCCAGGCATAGTGCCTTTATCTGTGAAGATTGCATTTGGGATTGGTGGTGTGGTGTTTTTATCATCAGTGCTATACACCATTTTTACAACTTCAGAGTACCCACCTGATGATTTGGAAGAGTTTAAAAAGGAGAATGAAGAAAGTAAAGGCTTATTAAAAGGTATTGCAGAAATTGCGAGTAGTATTGTGAACATGCCTAAAACCATGAAACTTTTGGGCGTTATCCAATTCTTTAGCTGGTTTGCATTTTTTGCGATGTGGAGCCTTGCCACTCCTGCATTAACTACCCATGTATTTAATGCTCCAGCTCCGATTGAGACTGCTTTTGATATGACAAATGAAATATCGAAAGCAACTTTTATGCAAGCAAATAAGGCCTACAATGATGCGGCAGACCTAGTTGGCTCTTATATGGGGATGTATGGTTTGTCGTCGATGGCATTTGCCCTATTGCTTACGTTTTACGCTGCAAAGCGAAGTATTAATAGAAAGTATATTCACATGTTTAGTTTAATAGCTGGGGGATTAGGATTTATTTCAATGTACTTTATGGAGAACCCACAAAATCTTATTTACTCGTTCATATTGATAGGTATTTCATGGGGTAGTATTCTTTCTATGCCTTATGCAATGTTGTCTAGTGCGATAAATCCAAAAAAAATGGGGGTTTATATGGGGATTTTTAATATGTTTATCGTAATTCCTCAAATTATCGCTGCAACTGGTGGTTTAAATTATTTATACCATGCTATTTTCGGTGATGCGGTAATTAATGCAATGCTATTAGCTGGTACCTCTTTGATAATTGGGGGATTGGCAAACTTCTTGATTACTGATCACAAAGTAATCTCGCATCAGGCAGAGGATACGGAAGTATTAAGTTAATTGTAGTAAATTTTATGGCAGACGAGATAAATAAAGACCACATCGAAGAAATAAAAACAGACCATATTGAACAAGAAATTATTCAACATTTAAATAATCCTGTTACCAATTTAAAACCCATTGTTAAGGAGTATTTAACTGATGTTAAAAAAGTAAAGAAAGAAGGCAATAAGTTTTACTTTTCTGATGGTAATGCTAAAGTAGAGGTAAGGGTAGTAAGTGATGAAATAATCAGGGTTAGACTCGCACCACATGGTGTTTTTTTAGATGATTTTTCTTATGCTGTTCCGCATGTTGATCAAAAAGTATCAACCTTTAGCTTAAAAGAAAACGATGATGATTATGCCATTTCTACCAATACAATAACCTGTAAAGTTAATAAGGCAGATTTTTTAATTTCTTTTACCGATAATTTAACGGGTATAGAAATGAGCAAAGATGCATCAGCAATGCACTGGGAAGAGAATGTAGAATTTGGCGGGTATTATGTTTATGCTACAAAGGAATGTCTTCCAGAAGAAAATTTCTTTGGTTTAGGCGATAAATCTGGTAACATGAACTTGCGCGGCCGTAAGTTTCAAAACTGGAATACTGATGCTTATTCTTTTGGTTGGGATCAAGATCCTCTATACCGAACTATACCTTTTTATATTGGTGTACACAAAGCAGCTGCCTATGGCATCTTTTTCGATAATACTTTTCGTTCATACTTCGATTTCGGAAAAGAAAATAGCGAAAAGACCAGCTTTTGGGCCGATGGCGGAGAGCTGCAATACTACTATATCCACGGTCCACATATGATGGATGTTGTTAAACGTTATCAAACTTTAACAGGCACACACCAACTCCCACCAAAATGGGCATTAGGTTTCCACCAATGTAGATGGAGCTATTATCCAGAAAAGAAGGTAAGAGAAATTGCGGAAGGTTTTAGAGAGCGCCAAATTCCATGCGATGCCATTTATTTGGATATTGATTATATGGATGGTTATCGATGTTTTACCTGGAATAAAAAATATTTCCCTGATCCAAAAAAAATGATCAAGGATTTAGCCGGTATAGGGATGAAAACCGTTGTGATGATTGATCCAGGTATTAAGGTTGATGATAACTATTGGGTTTTTAAAGAAGGTAAAGAAAACAATTACTTCTGCCGCCGAAGCGACGACTATTTTATGGAGGGTCATGTGTGGCCTGGGCGTTGTCAATTTCCCGATTTTACAAATCCAACCGTTAGAGAATGGTGGGGCGGTTTGTATAAGGAATTAATCGACTTAGGTGTAGCAGGGTTTTGGAATGATATGAACGAGCCTGCAGTGTTTGGCGCCGGAACGTTCCCAAATGATGTACGTCATAATTATGATGGTTATCGCGGTTCACATCGAAAAGCACATAACATTTATGGAATGCAAATGGTGCGGTCAACGTATGATGGTTTGAAAAAATTAATGCGTAATAAACGTCCATTTACCATCACTAGAGCGGGCTATTCGGGCGTGCAGCGCTATGCTTGTGTGTGGACAGGCGATAATGTGGCTACCTGGGAGCATTTAAAACTGGGTAATATCCAATGTCAAAGGATGTCTATTTCGGGAGTTCCTTTTGTAGGTACCGATATCGGCGGTTTTAGTGGCGAACCCGATGGCGAATTATTTACCCGCTGGATCCAATTAGGTACTTTCTCTCCCTTTATGCGTGCACATTCGGCAGGAGATACATCAGAACGTGAGCCATGGAGCTTCGGAGAGCCTTTTACAAGTATTAACCGCAAGTTTATTGAATTACGGTATCAATTAATGCCTTATATCTATTCCGTATTTTGGGAACATCACCGCTATGGTTTTCCAATTTTAAGGCCCTTGGCGATGCTCGAACAGGAATATATTAGCAATCACTACCGTCAGGATGAATTTACCTTTGGAGATAAAATTCTAGTATGCCCGGTTTTAGAACAAGGAGCTACCTCGAGAACGGTATATCTGCCTAAAGGTCAGTGGTATAATTTCTGGACGCATGAATTGCTAAATGGCGAAAATGAGTATAATGTTCAGGCACCTTTAGAAACTATGCCGTTATTTGTTAGGGCAGGCTCTGTTATTCCAGAATATCCAGTTATGCAATATGTTGGCGAGAAGCCGATTGATGAGGTTTGGCTGAATATTTATTATGCTGACTATGAAGTAAATTCATTCTTGTTTGAAGATCACGGTGATACATTTGCTTACGAGCAGGATATCTACTTGGAAAAAAAGTTCAGCGTTAAAGGTGATGGCAAAAACTTGGTCATCCAACAAGCGATTGAAGGGCTTTATACACCAAATTATGAGCTATACGACTATAATGTTATTGGCCTACCTTTCCAAGTAAGTAAGATTTTTGTAGACGATAAAGAAATAACCGAATTTACTATTGATGATCGGAAAAGGCTGAGGTTTAAATCAAATAAAAATTTTATACATATCAAGGTAATCGGACAATAAAGCACGGATGTATGTATCTTAAGCTCAAAACAATCTACATTCATCACTTTAAACTGGTGCTATTTTTGAACTTTTGCTTAAGCCTGTTTTTTGCCTATTTATTCTTCTTGAAAGGGTTCGATAAAGCACCATTGTATAGCATTGTGCTTTTTTTTAAGCTGATTGGCTATGCAACAACCGTTTCAATCGAAAAAATGCTTTTCAACAAGCGTAGTTATTACTACCGTAATCTTGGCCTAAGTTACCGACGGATATTTGCCGTACTTTTTAGTTTCGAGTTTATGTTGTTTGTTTTTGTGCTAATTGGTGTTGCAGCATGCAGGAGCTTTATATAGATAGCGTTGATCATCGATATGGTGATAGACAAGTGTTAAATGGCGTGTATTTAACTTGTAAGGTAGGTGAAAGTGTTGGTTTGTTAGGTAGAAATGGGTCGGGTAAATCAACTTTGCTCAAGATTATTTTTGGGAGTGTTACTCCGCATCATAAACATATGAAGATTAATGATGTTTTTACCAGTAAAGGCTATCTCACAAATCAGGTTTCCTATTTACCACAGGGATTTTTCATTCCCCATTATTTAAAATTAACAACCATAATAGGATTGTATGTTAATCGGTACAAAGAAGAATTGCTGGAACTTGAAGTCATCAAAACAAATCTAAATGAGGAAATTGGAAACCTTTCTGGTGGAAACAGAAGATTTGTTGAGGCATTGTTAATTATTTATAGCGATGCGCAATTTATTTTGCTTGATGAGCCTTTTTCTCAACTTGCACCTTTGATAGCTGATCAGCTTAAGATCCATATTGAGAAACTTAAATCGGAAAAGGGATTTATCATTACCGATCATTATTATGAACAGATCTTAGCTATAGCCGATCGTGTTATTTTGATGCATAACGGAGGTAATTATGCGATCAATGAAGAAGACGATTTAAGATTGCATGGGTATTTACCAAGTTAGGTTTTTGGATTAATTGTTATATTGCTAAAAAAAGTTAAAAGATATGCTTCCAGAACGCCAACCTCCAACCGCCAAGCGCTTAAAACAAACCGTTTGGGAGCATAGTTTGTTTAGTGATTTTGACATTGGATTATTTTTGTCAGGAAAACATTTTCGTTTGTACGAGAAAATGGGTGCCCATCTTTGTGAACTTGATAAAATTAAAGGTACTTATTTCGCTGTTTGGGCGCCTAATGCTCAAGAAGTTACCGTTATAGGTAATTTTAACAATTGGATCCGCAATACGCATTATTTAAATAAGAGAAGTGATGGATCTGGCATTTGGGAAGGTTTTATTCCAAATGTTGGTAAGGGTGAGGTTTATAAATACTATATCAAGGGGTTTGATGGAAGCGACAATGAAAAGGGCGATCCTTATGCACTACGTTGGGAACATCCACCTCAAAAAGCTTCCATAGTTTGGGATACAAACTATAGTTGGAAAGATAAAGCTTGGTTAAATAAGCGCGTGAAATTGAATGCGCTAAACCAGCCGATTTCCGTTTATGAAGTTCATTTAGGGTCTTGGCAACGCGATCCTGCTAATCCAGAACGGATACTAAGTTATGGTGAAATTGCCAAAACACTCGTGCCATACATACTGGAAATGGGCTTTACGCATGTAGAGCTGATGCCCATCATGGAGTACCCTTATTACCCATCATGGGGATATCAGATTACGGGCTATTTTGCGGCGAGTTCAAGACACGGGCATCCGCAGGATTTAATGAATTTGATTGAAGAATTACATAAAAATAACATTGCGGTAATTTTAGATTGGGTACCCTCTCATTTTCCCGGTGATGCAAATGGTTTATTTCATTTTGATGGAACTCATTTATTTGAGCATGCCGATATGCGCAAAGGTTTTCATCCAGACTGGAAATCTTACATCTTTAACTACGACAGGAATGAGGTGCGTTCATTTTTAATTAGCAATGCCTTATTTTGGATTGATCAGTTTCATGCCGATGGGTTAAGAGTTGATGCTGTAGCTTCCATGCTCTATTTCGATTTTTCAAGAACTCCAGAAGAAGCAGGAACAAATGAATTTGGAGGAAGCGAAAACTTGGGCGCAATTACTTTTCTTAAAGATTTAAATGAAGCAATTTACGGTAATTATAAAGGCGTACAGACCATTGCCGAAGAAAGTAGCACATTTGATGGGGTAACTCGTCCCGTTTACGCTGGAGGGCTAGGATTTGGCATGAAATGGATGATGGGATGGATGAATGATACGTTAAAATATTTCAAGAACGATCCGATTAATCGAAAAGGTACGCATCATCAATTAACATTTAGTATAACTTATGCTTTTACCGAGAATTTTATGCTTCCATTTTCACACGATGAGGTAGTGCACGGTAAATCATCTATGATCTATAAGATGCCAGGCGATGAATGGCAAAAATTTGCTAATTTAAGAACGCTCTATGCTTATATGTTTACCCACCCGGGTACCAAACTCTTATTTATGGGCAATGAGTTTGCACAAACTACCGAATGGAATTTTACCGAATCCCTAAACTGGGATTTGCTTCAATATCCTCCACATGCTGGAATGCAACAATTGGTTAAAGCATTAAACAATCTCTATAAAAAAGAACCTGCTCTGTACCATTACAATTTCTCTTATGATGGTTTTGATTGGATCAATGCGGATGACGCAGATCATTCGATTTATAGTTATGTACGTAGGTCTGATAAAGCTAAAGACACTTTATTGATATTGATAAATGTAACACCTGTTTTCAGAGAGAACTATCGAGTGGGCACACCAAGTAAAGGAAAATGGAAAGAGATTTTTAATACCGATTCGGCCGTGTTTTTTGGGAGTGGGAAACTGAATGGAGAAGTCATAAAATCAGAAAATATAGACTGGGACGGACAGAAGCAATCTATCTTAATCAATGTGCCGCCGTTGGGAGTAACAATTTTTAAGAAAGGTTAATTCACAAAATTTAAACTTTGAGTTTTTTGATGAAAAGGACTTTTTTATTTAATAAAAACGAAAAAGGGGAGTGGTGGCTAGAGCTGCCCGAATGGAAAGGTGACCCCGAAGATTTACAAATGGTAGAAGGGGCGGATCAATGGTTGGATATGCTGAGCCAGAAACACGATCAGCTTCGTGTTGTGATGTCTGATGAAAAAATTGAAGGGGCAGAAATCTTGACACTCTTACGCGTTCGCGAAGAAAACCTAGGTGGGGGTGGGATTTACTATTTGGAAACTTATCAAAAGCAAAAAGTAGGCATGAAATTGTGGTTGTGTGAAGTAACTAGCTTTATTTTTGATTATTTGCCCCAACGGATTTATTTTAAGATAAAAAATTAGGTAGTTTTTTTGACCCTTCTTAACCATATCATCATTGCTAAAATCAATAATCCCCCTGTAATCCCTATTATTAATTTCCAATTGGTGGCTTTAGTTAATTCAATCACTTGATCATTCCCCATAAAGATCAGGTTGTCCCAATAATAGGGAAGGTAAAGCGAGCTGTTATTTTGAGGTGTGTTTAGCCAATCTATTTTAGCTTGATGTAAGGCCTCACCGCTACTTTTTCGATTAATTAAGTGCTGGTAAAATCGACTGACAATTTTAGCTGCGGTAACATCATTTACATTCCACAAACCTGCGATTGTTGCAGGAGTTCCAATGGCATTAAACCCCCTCGATAAACTAATGATTCCTTCCCCGTCTGCCAGTATGCCATCTGCAGTTCTACAGGCACTTAAAACCACTAAAGATGGTGCGGATCTTTTTGCAGATAGCTCGAACAGGAATAATTTTTCTTTGTCGAAATCTAACGTCGGCTCCTGGTTTTTGCCCGATAAATAAGCATGGGTACTAATGTGCAGTACCCCACTATGCTCAAAAGCATGGTTAAGCGAGGCTGCGTTTACCTTATCATTAAATATAAAGTTGCCCTTCACATTTTTTTTGATGGCATTAGCTTCATCTTCTACAGCTTTTAATGGCTTGTTATTACTTTTTTGATGGGTTATAAAAAGTCCACTAAAATTTGTGTTGGTACTTTCAGTTTTATGAGCAACCAAAGTTTTTAAAGAGAAAGCGTAGGTAAGGTGATTGTTTTTGATTAAAAAAGGCCAACTAGAAATATTAGGTTTATACTGCTGATCAGTGATTAATCCATCAAAAGAAATATAACCTAAAACATCGTCAGGTACAATGATAACTGCTTCATTTTTTGGAAGTGTAATTCCATGTAAAATAGATTGGTAAATTTTATTTGAAGCTAAATAAAACTCTTTTGGGGTATTGATCATGGCGTTCGGGCCAAATTGAAAATAGGTATTGGTATAAGATTTAATCGCTGATTTAATTCCTTTCGCATCACTTAATTTTATGACTTGATTGATCTTTCTATTTTCAATATCAATGATATAGATGGCCTCCTTTCCAAAAAAATAAGTAATTATTTTTTGGTTGGGCAAAGCTGACAAAATCTTTGCAATGGGGAGATAGTTATGATTGGTGTTAAACTGTTTGTATTGCTGTTTAATTTGCTTGTCTACTAAAGCAAGATCATATTTTAAAGCTGCCGTTGCAGTTGATGTGTTATTTGTCTTTCCTTCAATTTCTTGCTTTTCATTATATACGATAGCTCTTTCTATCGCTTGTTTTCGAATAAAAAGAGAGTCTTTCTTGTTAACTAAGCCTAAGTTTTGGTTTCTGTTGATCTGGTCTAAAAGAGTTCTACTTTTACTTTGCTCTGTTAAATTTAGAATCTCATTTAAGAGTGTTTGATCCTTGGTTTGTTGGTATAAATTGAAGGTGATTTCAATTCCTTTCTCAGCAATAATTTTTAGGTTGCCTTGTAAACGTTCTTTGGTTTTATCGTCACCAAATTCATTTCTAATTTTATCTGCTGACAGCAAGGCAAACTTAATGTTTTGATAGGCTTCACTAGGCTTTTTCAATTGTAGGTGGGCTTCTGCCAGTGCTCTAAAAACATCAATTAGCATATTATCGCCATATATTTTGCTAGCGTTAACTTTACCTTTATGATCAATTATTTTTAAGGTGGTAAGTGTTTGATTAAAATAATTAATTGCGATTATAGGATTTTTTTCGAGTAATTTAATTGTACCTATCTGGGTGAAAATATTGGCTTTCTCTCTTAATCTTGTTCCACTATAATACTTGTTGAGCACCTTTAACGCTTTGTTAAAATAATTTTCGGCCTTTTTTAATTTGTTTAATTCTTTGTTAATTCTTCCAGCAGTTGTATAAGATCCCATTAACCAATAAGCATTTTCTTGCCCAATGTTTTTCTGCTTGGTGATGTTATTTTCAACTAGCTTGGCCGCATTGCCATAAGTTTTTTGATCAAATAAAACTTCTGCCAATATATTTGTTAAAATAATATTTAACTGGCTATTTGAGCTCACCAATTTCAAACCAGCTGCTATATTTTTTTGAGCTGCAGCAAAATTACCCATTGATCGATAGGAGATAGCAATATTACTATATACAGCTGCAATATTTTCGGGCTTATCTTTAGTTTTAATTAAAAATTTAACCGCCAATAGCTGCATATATAAGGCTCTTTCGTAATCGCCTATTCTAGTATAATTATTGCTTAAAGGTTTTAACGTGTATTCTACTATTTCGTAGCTTGAAATTTTATTTTTTAAGTAATAGGTATAGGCGTCCTCATAACTTTTAATTGACCCTAATATATTGCCATCCAATAATTGATAATACCCCTGGTTATTCAATAAATCTAAAAAAATGTACTGTTCCTCATAAGTCTTAGGCTTGCGCCAAAATAACTTCTGACTTTCCATTAAATAAGAAAAGCGTTGTTCGGGATTTAAAGAAACGTAGTCTAATCGTTCTAAGATCCACGAACCCAAATTGTCTTTAGCTTTTAAAGAGTCTAGTTTTTTTTGTACGATGTTGTTTTGCGCAAATAAAAAAGAATTTGAGGCAATAAGTAAAGTTAAAAATATAAGTCGTTGTAAAACTGAACGCATAAAGGGAATTGCATTTCAGCTAATTTAAAGAAATTGATTGTCTTTCCTAGAGCCCGACTTACGAAATCCCGTCATTGCGAGGCAAATATTGCGGTTTAAAACTTCCAAGTTACGTAGGTAGCCATTCGATTGTTATTGGTTTTTGGGTCGAAGAGATACCTGAAACCAATTGAAGGGCCCACGCGAACCAACCCTAGTTGTACATCGGCAAAGAAGGAGACATTTGCATCGGTAAAATTCTTTTTAAGTTCGTTTGCTATCACCTTCAAATCTGATTTGGCGGTTGTTCCATTTGCATTTTGAGTGCTTAAGGTATAATCCAATACATCTGTTGTTTTATTGTAAATGGCTAATGAAACCAGTGCACCAGCACCCACACCTACAAATTTGTTAACATTATATCTTAACTGGGCAGGCACTATGTTCAAGGTACTCACCTTTTTATATTTTGTATAATCTTTACTTAATATCCGATAAGGTATTCTGTTCACTACAGTATCTTTACCCAAGCCTTCTGAGCTTATCAAATCCGCCCCTTCTTTAAAAGAATTTAAATAGGCTTCTACTTGCCAATAATACCTATGCGGCGCATATGGAGCTAAGCTTGCCCCAATCACTATATTCTTATTGTTCATATAGTTCTTTTTGTAGGTTTCAAAAGGGAAGCCATAACCTGCAATTAAACCCGGCGAAAGGCCCATTTTAAATCGGCCCACAGCTCTGTTGGTATAAATTGGCTCATTCTTGTCGAACACAATAGCCGCACCGCTTTTAATAGGAAGTTTTTTAGGCTTTTCCTTGAATTTGATTTTATATTCTACAAAACCCATGGTCGAATCAGCATCATTTACGCCTTTTTGCTGTAGCCCAGGTAAATAGATATTGCTAAATACAAAGTGTACACTATCGGTGCCTTTGATCATTTTGATGCAGCTCTGGTTGGTATAGGCAGAATCGCAGTTAATTACTTCAGGTTTTGTCTTAGTGATTTTAATTGTCTGCTGATCGAAGACTTCGGAAATATTTACAGCAACATCAACTTTTTTTGCAGGTCCCTTTCCTGTATTCTGAAATCTAATTTTATAGGTTAATTCTCTATTTTTTCCAGTAAAGCGATAGTTCATCCTGCTTTTTCTCAACACCATTTTATTGGGGTCATGGGAGGCTACAATTTGCAATTCCATGTTGAAAAACTCTTTTTCTACCAGCGGATTATCGGGAATGAAAACAGCAGTAAGCCTCACTACGGCATTGGTGTCTTTAATCATCTCTGGCGTAGTTTTAAAATGCATAAACAAAAAGCGCTCTTCGTTTTGTTTTAAGTTCTCGAAACGCCAGGTTTCATTGCTTTTAAAATCTTTAGCTTTTTCGCTTAAGAGTACTTGTTCGTCTGTTTTAAGCGGTATTTCGTTCAATGATGCATAATAAACAGGTGGGTTATTTTTTTTAATTGGCAAGTAAGCTGTAGTCAGTAAAGTTTTTAAATCTGCTTTTTTCTCCCCATGATAAGCTCTTGTTTCAGCTAAAATAAAATTGTTATTGGTAAACTCCTTGTCATTAAATAAAATAGCAACGGTTCCATTTAAACTCTGTTGACCATTTTCTGCTTTATTTCGGTAACCGAACACCAGCATCATATCATCTCCTGGTTTTGGCATACAGTTACTTTTCAATTCTATATTACCGCCCATTTTAAATAAAGTTGGCTCTTTACTATTTGATGCAATCATTGGTTTTGTGGAAGCCGGTTTAATTGGCCTAGGTTTAGTTGGGGGTCTTTTCCCATCGTCGTAATTATTGGTGGCATAAAGCCTTGCTAGTATCGGATCATTGCCCTTGTAAATATGCGTTGGTTCTTGTTCAAAGCTGAAACCACCATCTCCAAATTCCCAGAAATAGGTATAGAAAGGGGCAGGTGCACCTGCAATTGCTCTTAAGGGCCTCAATTCTGAGGTAAATTTGGTAAGGCCATTTACATTGGTGTAATTGATAATGGCGGGCACGGTATCAGTTGGTATAACCTGTGCATAAGTTGAACCTATCCCCAGCAATAGTAAAATAAAAAGTACCGTTTTCATCATCATTAAATTTATATAAATTTATCCACAATAGAAAAAGATGAGACCAATTAGGCCTCATCTGGTCTACTTACAAAGTTGGACAATCCAAGCGCAAGGCAAACTGACTTACGAAGTTAGAAAGGCCAAGCGCAAGGCAAACTTCGTAAGTCTAATAGTTGTTTAAACTATTGATTGCTGCTTGTACCTGTGCTTCAGTTGTTTCAACTAAGGTTAAGGTAACTTGCTGATCAGCAACAATGGTAGTCTCAAGTTCGGCATAATAATATTTACCGTCTTTGATGGAGAATGATAAATATTTGCCCTCCACACCTATTGGCATCATGTTGTCATAACTTTTCACTTTGTTAGGGCCATCTAAAGTATAGATCTGTGCCGCAACATTACTTCCTTTCGCGCAGAAGAATACAAAAGTTTCGCCGCTAAATGCTCTGAAAGAAGCTAACGTTCCAGGGTTATTTACCAATGTAATGCGGGTAGTCGTTTTTGGGTTCGCATAGCTATAAAACACATCGCAATTGATCCAGCCTAAGTTACCCATGTCGAACGTGAATGAACCGGCTGCTGCATCTACTTCGCCTTTAATTTGCACACCGGCGCCATTTGGATTCCCCACTGGTGCTTGCCAAGCCATTTGATCAGCTGCACCCACCTTTTCTACCCCTTCCCAAATCTGGGTAAAACCAGTCCTATTTGCCGGAATGGAAATTTTTATGGCTGCATTTAAGGCTTTGTCTGCTTTTGTGCCATTTACACTTGCATTCAAATAGATAAAACCATCTGATGCTAAGGGTGCACCGCTGATGTGATTGGTATTGGTGCCACTAAATAAAACATCGCTTCTTTTTAAAACTTCCATCGCATCAATGTTAATTTCTCCAGTTACTGGAACTCCACCTAATTTAATAGCGCCAGCAGGGATGATAATTTTTGTTCCGCCTTTTAAGGTAAAGGTGTTTGAAGTGCTACCGTTAATTTTGATGCTTTGTATGCCTGGTCCGTAAGTGGCCGCAAATTCTTTAGCCGATTTAGCTTTGGTAATAATTGTTCCATCTTTTTTACATGCTGCAGAGAATAGAATTATAATTGCAACGATTGCATAGGTTAAATTTAACTTTTTCATGATTTTTAATTTTAAGTTTTGCTTACTCTTTTAAGGCTTTTCAGCGTGCGCCATTTCATAGGTTTTGATAGTATATCAGCAAGACTAAAAATTTGTTACCCCCCTTTTCCTTTTATTTTTTAAATTAGCCTGAAATCTATCGCCAATGGCAAAAACCTTACATCTAGACCAGCGCTATTTAATAGCATTAGTTAATAATGACGCTAGACTTATCAATGAGATCTATCAGAAATGTGCAGGTAAGGTAAAATCCTTTATTGTTTTTAATAATGGTACGGCAAATGATGCTGAAGATATTTTTCAGGAAGCTTTGGTTGATATCTATAACCAGGCAAAGTATAAGGATTTACAGCTTACTTGTCCTTTCGAACCCTTCTTATTATTAGTATGCAAGCGGAAATGGTTAAATGCTTTAAAGAAAAAATCTGTTTTACCGGTAACAAATAGTGAGGATGATTTATTACTAATTGGTGAGGATACATTTGAACAGGCTGAGCGGCTAGAAGAACAAGCAACACAAGCCGATTTATTTTTAGCTGCTTTCGAAAAACTGGGAGAGCGCTGCAAGGAAATTATTAAATGGAGCATGCAGGGTGATGCACAAGAAAAGGTAGCAGAAGCACTTGGTGTAACCTATGGTTATTTAAGGAAAAAGAAATCAGAATGTATGGCAAGCCTAGTTAAATTAGTTCATTTAAAAGATAGAAATGATGAATGAAGATAAAATCTTATTGGTTGCCCGTTATGTTGAGGGGGATATGGACGATGCTGAAATTGCTGATTTTGAAGCACGTTTAGTTAGTGAAACCGAATTGCAACAGCATTTAAAAGCTTACGAAGATATTCACCAGAGCTTAAAGATGAAGTTAACCAGCGATGAAGCTTTGGAGCAAACCTTAAAAGGCTTTAATAAACAGTACTTTGCTCCAGAAACTAAGGTTGTTTCGTTTAAGCCTGCAATTAAATGGTTAGGTGCTATCGCAGCAGTGTTGGTGATTGGGCTTTTCATTTGGGCACCGTGGAATAGTAATTTATATGATAGCTATAGCGATCAAGGTGATATGCTGGTAACGGAAAGAGGGGCAACGGAAGCAGGTGATTTAGATAAAGCTGCGTCGCTGTACAATGCAAAAAATTATGCAGCTGCCACGGTTATGCTTGAAAAATTATATTCTGAGCAAAGCTCAAACTCCATGATTGGATACTATTATGGCCTTTCTTTATTAAAAACTAGTGAAGTTGAAAAGTCAAGGAAAATACTTACGCCCATTTACAATGGAGAATCGGTGTTAAAATATGACGCAGCTTACGCAATTGCGTTAGGTTATTTAAAAGCAAATAACAAAGTTGATTGTAAAGCTTGGCTAGAGAAAATACCAGCTGGGACTACGCGTTATCAACAGGCAAAAGAGTTGTTGGGAGAGTTGTAAAAGAAAACCCTACCCATCCAGGTAAGGTTTTTCTTAACTAACTATTTATTAAATTTATTGTATGTGTGTTTAAGAAGCCGTCTTTAAGCTAGCTTCTAGGTCGGCATAAGGCATTTGATATTTCTTTGCCTTATCTATTGCCATTTGCAAGAATTTCTGGTAGTCTGCTAATTTTCCGGCTGCTTTACTCATGTTTGCTGCAGCTTTAATTATTTCCATGGTCGTATTAGGGTTAATTGCTCCCTTAGCCCATGCTACAAATAATTCCAATCTTTCCGGGTTTAGCTGCTTTTTATCTAACATATTACGGTAAAGTGCTGTTAAGTGGAAGTTGTTGATTGCAGGATTCTTGACGCGAAACTTTAAATAGCCCGTAGTATCTTTTTTAAGCCCTAAATAGTATCGATCAGCAATAGTTTGTAAACACACTCTCCATTCTTTAGAAGGAAATGCCTTTGCTTTTTCAGCTAAGAAATTTTCAAATTCTTGTTCCGAGCTAGTTACTTTTAAACTATAGTCTACCTCTTGTGTTAGCATGCGATCAACTACAGGTTGCAATACTTCTACCCCGTATACAGAGGCATAGCCTGAATAGTCTTCCATAATTGCAGCGCTAACTTGTTCATTTGTTGTCCGGCCAATTAAAAAGGGTAACAGGGCATAATTAGCCTTAAAATCTTTAACTGAGGCACTATAAGTTGCTAAGGTTTCCCTATTTAGTCCTTTTCGTGTCTTAGCAAACTCGGTATAAATGGCAGGATAATTCTGTTCATTATACTCGGTTGCATAACCATTTAGATAAGCCCCCTTTTTAAATTTGGTTTTGGCATCATTTAAAAGTTGGATCAAATCTCCTGGGTCTTGGTAGCCTGAAGTATTAACCACCAGTTTGCCATCACCATTTAATACTAAAAAAGTAGGGAAACCATTTAATATGTGTTGAACTTTTAATGTATCACCTAATTTTTCTGTGAAAACATTAACTTTTAAGGTAATAAAGTCATTTTCCAGGGCTTTGCTTACGGTTGGATTTGGAAATACGTCTTTGTCCATTTGCTCACAGGGAATACATCCTGTAAAGTAGCAATCGATAAAAATTAGTTTATTTTCTTTTTTTGCTTTGCTAAGGGCTTGAGCAAACGAAAGCTGACTTTGAGCATAACTAACCGTTAAGCTAAAGACCAATAAAGCGAGTAAGGTTATTTTTTTGTCCATGGTTTATGATTTGGTTAGGGTAGTGCTTTGTTTAACATTACCTTGTATATATTGGAGCTTAATTACTGAACCTGTTGGTAAGGCTGTAATCCCTTGCAATTTTTTAGGGTCTTTTAATAAGAGCTCTCTGGTGATGCCGTTAATGGAGGTAATTTGCATTCCCGCTTTAAGGATTTCTGTACCTCCAAAATTGCTTACTTGGCTCATTACTTTTAACTCGCCCTTTAAATCGAAACCAAATAAATAGCTGCCTAGTACAAAATCATTAGGATTGGTAAAACTCTTATTGGGTGTTAAATGAATTTCCTTTTGCTGTAGGTTAATGGTAAAATTATAGCGACTAATCAACCTGATTCCAATGGAACCATCAAATCCAGGATTCCAAGTTTCGCTTTGTCCGCCACCAGCCATTAAAGTAACCGGGAAATCGGTAACACTGGGCATATTGGCAAAAGTGAAAGATTTTGCTTTACCGCTGTAAGTTGGTGTACTCATGCCCATGCTGGTAGTGGTGCCATGATAATCGGATTTAAACCCACTTACGAGTAGCTTATGTTGTTTTACGAAAGGTCTAAAACAAATTAAGCTATAGGAAGCCCCTGTATCAAAAACAAATTCACCAACATTGGCCTGGTTTTCCGTTACCGCTACTGTGCCTGGGATGATAAACAACCCGTTTGGCGTAGTAATTGGAACTGATTTTCCCGCTGTTTCATAGGTATAAGTGCCAAAATCATAAAGGGAGAGTTCTTTTTTATCAAAATCTACTTTAGTGATGTATTGTTTGGTCATCGTGTTACCAATGAGTCCATCAGTACCTTTATGTAAGTCTTTAAATAAGGCGATGCTTTGATTTTTAAGAACGAAGGTGTCTAGATGCACATCGTTTTTTTCGGAGATTGAAATTTGCATGGAACCACCTACTACTGATGCATTCTGTTTCCTAGTTGCTTTTAAACCTAAGGTGTCTGCTAGCGCTTCACTAATCGCCATCCCATCGGCACCCGTATCAAATAAGAACTTAAGCGGGCGGGGAGAATTATTTAACTTCAGTGTTAATACAATTGCATTGTCGATTACCTCAAATGGAATTTTAGCTCTTAATTTTGAGGGCTGATAGCGATTCATCCCATAGAGCTGGTCGAATAAATCAATGTATACTATTTTATTTGCTTTTGTATAAATGGCACTTGCCAATGCTGGTTTCCCGGTAGGGTAGAAGGTAACCTCAATTTTTTTATTGGTTAAAACAGGACTTTCTTTTTTAAAGACAATTGAATCACAGGCATATCGCTGTGATAGGGTTTGGAACATGCCTAGTGCCGACCTATTAGTGTAAGCCCCGATGGAGAAACTAGAGTCTAAATTTCCTTTAATCGGGTCGATTTTCTTTTGTTGGAAAACCTCATTTAGCTGACTCACCAGTTGCTTGCTTTCTTGCGCAGTAGCGTTGAGGGAAGTAACCAACAGGAAAAATATGATTATTTTATTCATTAGTTGTGTGTTAATGTTGTTTTTGTTGCGAAATTGTGAGGCGTCCGTTGCGGGTAACAGTTCCGTCATTGCGAGCCTAGCGAAGCAATCTCCTTTGGAATTACGTTGAGATTGCTTCGCTAGGCTCGCAATGACGGGTTTCCCTAATGACGGGTTTCCTTCTTACGACGGATTAAAACCCATAAATTTTCTTCAATTCTTGATCAATATCATCCGTAGCACTAGCCGTAACGCGAAGAATGACTTTTCCGTTTTGATCAATCAAAATTTTGGTAGGAAACCCAGTTACCTGATAGCTTTTTACAATATCTTGCTTTTCGATACCATCTTGATTTAAAATGTGCACCCAGTTAATCCCATCCTCTGCAATTGCTTTAAGCCAATTGGCTTTTGATTCCTCGATCGTTTTACCACGTTCGTGTGCGATGGCAATAATTTCAAAACCTTTAGCTTTATACTTGTCGTATAATGTTTTTAAGTGAGGGTGACTAGCTCGGCAAGGGCCACACCAGCTGCCCCAAAAATCGAGTAGGATGGTTTTTCCCTTATAATCACTTAGATTGATAAATTTACCGTCTTTGTCTCTTCTCTCAAATGTAACCGCAGTTGCACCTGCAAGTGTGCTGCTTATTTTTGCGATATAGCCATTAATCCCTTTTGCTGCAGGATGATTTTTATATTTATCCGACAAGCTGTTCCACACTTTTGTGTAATCGTTGGCATTATAAAGATTTTGTAACCTACTCATTAAAAAAACCGATGCAAAAGCATCAGGATGGGCTACTACGAAGTCTTTTTGTTTTTGATATGTGCGAAAACGAGCGGCATTGGCTTCTTCTTGCAATGCATTTGCATCGCCTGCTAAAGGTTGATTGTGATATTTCGCATTAAATAAGGCAACAGTAGTTTCATAAACTTGTTGTTCATCGGCTTTAATCTGCTGTTTGTAAACATTGAACGAATTGTTTTCATCATCACCAGTTACCATAGCTAGCTGTACTAACGAAGCCTCGCCCACAATTCTGATGTCCCTATCATAAATGAATAAGTCTAACACAGGTGCAGGGTTGCCAATTGAGCTTCCATTCACTGTTGCTGATAATCCTCTATTAAAACTAACATCAAAACGTGCCGTGGCAGGACTTTTCAATTTTGGAACTTTGAAAGAAAAGACATCATTCATTGCCATTGTTTTATGGCTTTTGGTTTTGCCTTCATCATCGGCGAAAGCGATGTAAACCCCATTGTTTGCGAGCCCATTTAGTTTTCCACTGATCGTAATGCTATCAGTTTGTGCGTAAATTTTTGGCAATAAGCAGACCATTACAATGCTTGAAAGCATTATTTGTTTAATTTTTAACATACACTTTAAATTAAGGCTTGCCTTTTTAGGCAAGCCTGTTTGATTATTTTGCTAACTCTTTTTCCAGCAAAGCTTTTAACTCAGGGTTAGAAGGACGTGGTGAATCGACAGTTACAATCTTTCCTTTTTTATCAAAAACTAAAAAGCGAGGAATGGTATTTACTTTATAATACTGTGAAAATTCATTGCCTGGTCCGCCAGCGAATAATTGCATGCCACCTAAATTTTCATCCTTGATCATCTTTAACCATTTATCTTTATCGGTAACCGCATCAGTACTTAAGCTAATGATTTGTACGTCTTTACCTTTCATTTCTTCTTCCAATTTTTTAAGGTGAGGGATTTCTGCTTTACAAGGGCCGCACCATGTTGCCCAAACGTCAACCAAAACAACTTTCCCTTTTAGGCTTGCCATGGTAACCGTTTTACCCTCTTTATCAGGATAAGAGAAAGCGAGCGCATCTTCGCCTGTTTTTAAAGTTAATAGGGGAGTAACAATGTCTAAGCTTCTTTTCTTCTGACTTGGGGTAATTACATATTTGCCATAAGCATCTATAAGTGCTTTATAATCTGCATAATTTTTGTAACGTGAAGCATTTTCTAAAACTAAATCACCTTTTAAGGTGTCATTGGGAATAAATGATAAATTAGTTTTTAACCCTTCAAGTCCTGGTAAATATTTAAAGCCGCCCTGTCTCATGTTTAAGCTCATTAAACCACTTAAGGTTCTGTTTCCCCAAGGGTTTGCATAAACATCTGTCGTGTTTTTAGCAAAATCTTCTGCCTTCAATGTTGCATAAAATGGACTATATTCTTCTACGGCAGGATGTGCTGAACGAGGAGTATTGATGAAGTTAGTTGCATAGCTCGCTAAATCCCATGCCATGTATTTTTTTATACTGGCATCAAATTTTGCATTCCCAGTTGCTTTACCGTTTAGGAAAGTCTTAGTTTTTGCAACAATTTCTTCCTGTAGTGGGAAGTAATCGACAAATGTACTTTGTACTTTCATAAAGTTAACCGCTTTCATCTCTAATGGAAAAACTAGATCATGCCATTGTGTTAATACGACATTTTCTTTAGAGTTTAACTTTCCTGTTAATACATAGCTTGAATCCAAAAGGTTTACAGCTAATTTTTCGCCACCTTTAAAGTAAAATTTATAGTTATCATTTGGGCTTCCTACTGTGCCTGTTCCTAATACATATAGGCCTTCATAGGTTGGATAAAATATAAAACCAAATTTACCGTTTTCGGCTGGGGTCGTATTGGAGATTTCTACAGCTTTGCCTTCCAAAACTTTAAATAGTTTTACAGGGCTAAGTCTTTTTTTAATGAGTGTTCCAGTGATTTCAACTGGCGATTGCGCAGATGCTGCTAAAGCACCAAGCGATAACAGGGCAATTGCAAATGTTTTTTTAAGGTTCATCATGTGATTTTAGTTTTGATAATATTTTTTAATAAATGGTTGATTTAAAGTTTGGGCATAACAATCTCCTTATGATTGTTTTAAATTAATTAAGATAATAATCAGCAAGCCCTAAGACTTGCTGTTATTAATTTAATAGGTACTCGTGTAAGATGATTCACTTACCGAAGGCGCGATGTACATCACATCCCTAACAATTCCTTTCCCTTCTAAGGTAAATACGGGGGATGTTGATAAATTGCCTGACGATTTAGTGAACATTCTCACTTTATAATTAGCACCAGCTTTTGTACCGACCATCACATAGTTATAATTGAAAGGAAGGTCCGACGCAATCGTATATTTTCTATGACGAATAAAAGTAACTTCTTCTCCCGCAGGTACGGTAAATTGAAGCTGCTCAAACTTGTTAGTTAAATTTCTTGAGTAAACATCATTTCCTGCAACGAAATAGATCATATTCTCATCAGCATCTAATAAGGTAAAACGAGTACCATTATAAATTTTATCACTCGTTTTAAGGGTGTCATTTACGATGTTAAAAGCGGTTTTACTTGGATTAATTTGAGCTAATATTTTTAAGCTGGTATTGGTTTTGTCCTGGAACATAGCATAACCCATTGGCGTTGTGTTTCCAGATTTGTAACCCATAAACAATAAGTTTTTATTGTTGTTGTTCGCGCTCATTGTGGTGGTTGCCAAATTCGAAACCGAAGTCATTACCGCGCCAGTTCCAGTACCCATTAAAAATGAACTGCTTATTTGATCAAAGAAATAAGGATCCGAAAAATTGTGGGTAAGAAAATACTTAGACAAGAAATAAGGCGTATTTAAATCATCTTTAATTTTAGCTACACCAAATTGTCCAGTATTGGCAGACATTGCATAAATACTATGACATTGACCATTATTGATAAGATAATTAGCACTGCTTGCCATAATAACAGCGCCCGGTGCTTTAACGGCTGGAGCTTGGTAAAATAGAGCATTAAATCCCCTAATCTCTTTTAAGGTATTAATGTTTATGCCCGACACATCTTTTTCAGTTGTAATAAATAGCGCACGGGTATTGCCTAGCGCTCCAGTTACAGTCGATTTATAAGCCGATAAGAAAGTAAGTAAATTTGCCTTACCTTCTAATTTTTTACCATTTATTGCACTATAAATGTTTTCCATTTTACCCTCAATCGTAGGGATAATGGTAGTAGGGGTTAAAAATAAATCTAAATCACTATTCACGCCATCATCTTTTGCAACATACCATCCTCTCGTAAATTGGGTAACCACGTTTACATTCGAACTGATATATTCTGTATAGCCAGTTTTCTTATTTTTCACTCTATAAACGAGCACCCAAGTTTTAGCAGGTCTTTTAATGAGATAATCTAGATTTTTGGTTTTAGCAATAGTATCCAAAACCGGTGCTGATCCCTGAACATTCGTTTCATACATTCCCCACATATATTCGAACTCTGCATTTGGATCTGTAGAGCTAACGGTTGGGTTAAGTGTTAACCTTTCTGTTTCCGATATTTTAGTATAAGTGCTTTCAATGCCTGTTACAGTTATCTTTTCTTTAGGTTGGTAATCGTAATTACTTTTATCTTTAGCGCAGGAAGCTAAAAATATACATGCACCTACTATTGATGCTATAAAAATATTTTTCATCGTTGTCTAATTAAGGAAATATAACAAGTTCACCATTCTCATCCCTAAATGGATTGCCAGGATTTTTGCTATTGTAATCAATCAAATTAATTTTAAGCACCCCTATCCAATATTGTAATTGAGCATAATCAGATGGTAAGCTCGACATAAAATCTTGATCCCATTTTTCTCCTGTGCTTTCTATCATGAACCTGTGCTTTGCTACGCTATATTTGCCATAATAAAATTGCGTGGCACTTGCATCCCAGGCAGCTGGCTTACTAAGACGATCTGTAAACTCAATTTTACGCCATAGGTTATTGATCTCTCCAGTTTGGAAATTTTTGTCAGCCACTACTTTAAATTTTAAAATATAAGTGTTGGTTTTTAAATCAACATTTCTTAACAAAATGATGGGCACTTTAGTATGCACTGTGCCAGCTTTAATCACGAAGTTCTTAGTAGCTTTAACATCATTAAAAGCTACATAATGTTTGCCAGCTTGTGCATTGCCTACATTGGGTACCAGCTCTTGCACTAAGGTAAATGAACGATCCTCCTTGCTAATTCCACCAATGGCATAGAGGTCAAAAAAAACAGTGTCTTGTAGCGTACTCGCGTCTTCATAGTAAAATGTATAAGGCTTTAATGTATCAGCCAAATTAAAGGAAGGAGTATATATTCTAGTAATATCTGGTCCGAATTGAACCCTCGCCACATCATCGTATAAATAATATTGATCTTTTTTACATGCATAAACAGAAAGCAAAGCCATCATGATGCATAAGAATTTTATTGTTTTCATGTTTTTATCTTTAGTTAGAAACCAATTCTGATTTAGGGATCGGTAATAGGTAATTTACCGTTGCAGCTGATGGCGCAAATAAGAAATTCGCTTTTGGTGCATTAATACGTTTATAAGCAAAAAAAGCTTGCCCTTCTGCATAAAATTCCTTTCGAATTTCTTTCAATACCTCAAATTGTTGTTGTGCAGGATCTGCGGGTAAAATAGAAGCAGTAATATTTCTAGCTGTTCTAAATGTTGCCCAATAGGTCTGAGCTTCAGCAAGTGGAGCTGTTTCTGATACAATCAGGTACATTTCACTTAAACGGATCATTGGGATTTGTTTAAAATCTTGGCCTATCCCCGATGGCTTCTCTATTGGAAGATATTTCTTAGGCACATAAACTTTAGCTTGATTTGATAAGGTAAGTAATTCCCACATGTTAGCCTCTCTAATATCGGTACCTGTATTGCCATACAATGAAGTGTTTATGGTCGTGGCCGCCGTTCCTTTTTTAAGTATTCCAGAACCTGAGTAGTTAACCACATATTTATTGTACATGTCAAAATCATACAAGCCAAACAAATGCTCACTCGTTAAAACATAATCTTTCTGCGTAGTCATATCAGCTGAGGTTCCTAGTCGAAATTTTGGAGAACTATCTGCATTTTTAGCATCAATTACCAATTTTGCATTTTCATAGGCTTTTTGCTTGTCGCCAAACCATAGATAGGCACGCGCTTGCAAACCCTTAATGGCATAATAGTTTATTCTTAAATAGCGGAATGCCAAGTAAGTATCTGTAGGATTAAAATTGCCAGTTACACTAGGTGATTTTAATTCAGCCAAAGTATATTTTGTAATAGGATCTATATCCTTTAACAACGCTTCAGCATCTGTTAAATCTTTCAATAATGCAGCTTTATAAGCTTCAAATGGAATCCTGGTTGTCGGAGTGTTTGTTAAAGTCGTAACATAAGCCAGCATATTGCCATTTGTTGGGGCAGTTGGGATAGGGCCAAAAAGACGTAAAAGATCTAAATGGCAATAAGCACGAATCCCTAAAGCTTCTGCTTTAATGGTTTCATACATGCCAGGTGTAGTGAATACATCTTTTTTAGCATCTATTTGTGCCAAAATCGCATTTACACTAGAAATAATTCGGTACTCTTGCTCAAAAATAGCTGAGAACGAATCTTCCACACCTGCATCTGCAAAATTAAACAGCCCAATTCTTTGTGGAGTGGAATTTGCAGTGACATCCCAACTCGAAACTAACCATTCGATAGTGGTTTGCGTCATGGCCTCACCATAAGCACTTTTGCTTTTCATTTGAATATAAGCACCTGTAAGGGCATCTTTAAAACCGCCCTCAGTACTAAAAAGAACGTGTTGGGGCATCTCTGTTTTTGGAACTACCTCTAAAAACTTCTTACAAGAAGTAAAAGGCAATACAAAAAGCAAAGTCAGTATAATTAAACTAAATTTTTTCATCACTTTATAATTAGAAAGTTGCGTTAAGGGTTAATGAAAATTGTTTGGCAAAAGGATAGGTCGTACCTCTTTCTTGCCTAATGGTTGATAAATAGAATACATCAGCCATATTAGCGGCTACACTAAATGCTTGAAATCCTAAATGTTTAACAAATTGACTAGATCTGAAATCGTATTGAAGGTTAACATTTTGTAAGCGGAAAGTGTTCTCATCTTGTACAAAGCGAGAAGTTTTAGGCGTTATACCCGTCACTAATAAACCTTTGAACGCTGTAATATCACCAGGTTTTTGCCAACGATTATCGTAAACTCTTGAATCAACATTATACTTGTAGTCAACGGCTTCTACCTTACTGCTTAATGTTTGGTTGTACATTTGGCCGCCATAGGTATAGGCAAATGAGGCATTTACTGTAAAGTCTTTATAGCGTAGCATCGTGCTTATATTTCCGAAAAATTTTGGATCAGTAGAACCAACGGCGGCTATGTTATTGGCGTTCCATGTATAAGTAGGTAAACCATCTTTTCCGAGATAAAGCTCTTTTCCTGTACTAGGGTCAATTCCCAATGAGGGTACTACCCAAATTGCATTGCTAGAATATCCTTTTACATAGATCTTATTGATATCGACTTGCGAGCTTCTTAAGCTGGCTTGCGCTTCTTCATAAGCTTTAGAAGTTTCTAAAATTTCGTTTCTATTATGGATTAAAGCCGAGGTGATGCTCCAGGTTAATTTTGGTCTTGCGATTAAGAAACCTGTTGCTTTTATTTCGTAACCTTTGTTCTTTAAGCTTCCTATATTCTCTATATAGCTTGTAAAACCATTTGAAGCAGGTAAATTTACAAAAGAAACCAGATCGTTTGTTTTCTCTATATAATAATCAGCATTTAGTTTTAACCTTCTATTTAAAAATTCAGCATCAGTACCAATATTATATTTTAAGGTCTGTTGCCATTGCAAATCCTCATTACCTAGTCCATATAGGAATGAACCTAACCAATTAAAATACCTATCATTCGTATAATATCCATAAGTTGATTGAGCCTGGTAAGCTTTAAAGTTCTGTGAACCTGTAATCCCAGCTGAACCACGTATTTTTAAGCGGTTAACAAACTTGTTATCTTGCAGGAATTTTTCATTGTGCAAATTCCATCCTATGCCGGTCGACCAAAAAGGAGCAAATCGTTTATTTCCGCCGAACTGCGAAGATCCGTCAACACGAAAAGAAGCGTCAACAAAATAACGGTTGTCATAAGTGTAATTCACGTTGCTGGTAAAACCTAAAGCACGAGTAAAGCTCTCAGTACCAAATGGCTTACCATCTTTAGCATATTGCAGACCCATAGTTACAAAATCGAAATTGGCATTTGGAAAACCTTCTGCTATAAATGAATAATCTGAGTTTTTATCCTGACGGATATTAAAATCGAAACCAGCAAATATTACATGCTTAACATTTATCATTTTCGAGTAAGCTAGGTTGAAAGAGCCATCATAGCCCAAGCCATTGTTTACCCTATACTTATAATCACCTTTTCTAAATACATCAGCAATGGCATAATTGTTAAAGAAAGTATGATCTGCAGGTCTAAATGCATCATATTGAACATTTTTTTTGCTTAAACCTAATTGCCCACGAACAACTAAATCCTTGATCAATGTCCATTCTATCGAAAAATTGTTGATGATTTCTGAAGTTTCAGATTTATCAAAGGTATTTAACGTAGCATTATATAAAGGATTAGTAGGTAAGCTGTTCCAATAAGAAGTATAATCAAAATTTGATGGATCGCCAAGTACTTTTAAGACATTCCCTTTATCATCATATGGCCTCCAATAGGGATTCAATCTCGTAAAATCGCTAAATTTACCATAGGGTGATTCAGCTGAATTTCCTTGAGAAACCTGTAAGTTATTCCTGAATTTAATGTTCTTGTAGGTGTAAGCTAGTGTAATGGCACCATTAAATGTAGTACGATTCGACTCTTTCATTACTCCTTTGATATCATTTAACTGCGCAGATGCTGAGTACCGGAAGGATTGATCACCACCTTCTAACCTGATATTGTGACGTTGACCAACACCTGTGTTCACGGGAATAGCCATCCAATCGGTTTCAACACCACGGTTTACTTCATTCAATACAAAGTTATAGTATCGTTTTAAGGGAAGATCTACTTCTGCTCTTGCGTTATTGTAATAGCCAGCTTTAAGTTCAAGTTCCAATTTTTCACGAGACTTTAAAACGTTATAATTCGTTAAATCAGGTGTTTCGATATTCAAATCAGATTTAAAATTGATACGGAGTTTTCCAGCTTGAGGAGATTTTGTAGTAATTACTACTACACCATTTGAACCTCTAGAACCATAAATTGCAGTTGCTGCAGCATCTTTTAATAAGGTAATCGATTCTACTTCATTCTCGTTAATATCTAACATTTTTTGTAATGTAGACTGAAAGCCATCCAAAATAATTAAGGGTGTATTTAAACCTACACGAACTTCGTCGGTAGTTAACTGATCAACATTTGGCAAACTCGAATTACCACGCATCTGTATCTCTGGCAAACGGTTAGGATTCGAACCAAAAGAGTTGCTCTCAACGATATTAAACGAGGGGTCGATATTTCGTAAAGAAGTAATCAAGTTCCGGTTTCCAAATTGTTGTAATTCTTTAGCAGTTACAGTAACCGAAGCCCCTGTAAAACTTTTATCTACCTTCTTGAAGATACCTGTACTGATGACCACTTGGTCCATTTTGTTTTCGGCTACAACCATTTTAATCGTTAATGGCGACTTACTTGCCTTAACTTCTTTAGTTTCATAACCTACATAAGAAACAACAATTAAATCATCCTCAGAATTCGCGATAATTTTAAAGTTTCCATCTCTATCAGTGGCAATGGCAGGGTCTTTACTGCCTTTCACCTTTACCGATGCGCCAGGAATTGGCTTCCCGTTCTCGTCCAAAACTTGTCCAGTAACAACAATCGCTCGTGTTACTAAAACTCGCTCAGGGGCACTTCTTAAAATAATGGTTTTTTGTTCTATGGTATAAGTAATTGATTGACCTGCAAAACATGCCTTAAGTGCTTCTTCTACACTTACATTGTTTACTTTTAACGTAATAGGTTTTGCATTGCTTAAAATACTGGCGCTATAGAAGAAATCATAACCAGTTTGTTTCCTGATTTTCTGAATGACTTGCTCTAAAGGAGCGGCTTTTTCATTAAGCGTAATTTGGGCATAGCTGGTTGCACTTGCCTGAAGAATAACGGTAATTAATATTATAAAAGTTAGTCTCAATTTTAATAATATTGTGGCATACACGTGGTCTGTTTTACCACGATTAAATGTCGTATAAAAATTCATACATTTGTTTTGTTTGGGTTTAGGGTCCAATGTTAATAGCTTGATTTATTAAACAGCCTAACCTGAATGTTCTTTTAAAGAATAGGCCAGGGGTGTTGCAACCACTCCTGGTTTTTTTCGGTTTACTGTTTTGAAGAGCGTAAAAATTAGTGCATAACAGTAATCCTCCTTCCCTCTATTTTTAAGTGAACTGCATTCGTTTCTTCTATGATGTTAATCACATCTTTAATGTTTTTGGTTCTCGAAACTTTGCCTATAAATTCTAGCTGCTCCAAATCATTGGGGCAAACTACTTCCACATCATACCACCTAGAGATTTTGCGCATGATGCTCCCTAAATCTTCATTGTTAAAATTAAAGTTGTTATTTACCCAAGCGACCGCTTCTTCAGTATCAACCTCGTTAATACTGATATGGCCATTTTTAAGACTAGCTTGTTGGCCAGGTTTTAATACACGACCAGCAACTTTTACACTTCCCTCTAAAAGGGTAGTAGAAGTTACATTTTCGTCGTCATAGGCATTCACATTAAAATGGGTACCTAACACTTCAACGACCTGTTGATTGGTAACCACTTTAAATGGTTGATTTTTACGCTTTGCAACCTCAAAATAACCTTCACCTACCAATTCAACCACACGCTCGTTACCTACAAAATCTGTTGGATACTTTAAAGAAGAAGCAGCGTTAAGCCAAACTTTTGTCCCATCAGCCAATGTTAAAGTGTAATAACCTCCCCTAGGAATAGTTAATAGATTTTGAACAATTTTCTCTCCACGATCATTTTCAGCATTATAGACCAACTCTCCATTAGCAGTTTTAAAAACGCTGCCGCCTTCTTGATCGGCCAGTTTTCCATTTTGCGCGTCGCCTAAAATAATAGATTTTCCATCGGCTAAGGTTAACGTAGCTTTTTTGCCGCCCGGTACAATGTGATGATTTGCAGCAGCAACAACATCACCATTATTTATTTTTTGCTTATTAAGATATAATCCTATCGACACAGATAAGACAATGATAGCTGCCGCAACCATACGCACATAAGTGTGTGGGATACCTAACCAAAGTTTTTTAGTCTTTACGCTTTGATGAACTGGTAACGCGGCCCAAATCTTATCCTTTGTTTGATCTAATTCAGCCAATGTGATCACGACTTCCTCTTCTTTATCATTTAGGTACCAACTTTCTATCAGCATTACTTCTTCAGGAGTACATTCTCCAGTTCTATATTTTATGAGCAGTTTTTTTGCTTCAATGTTATCCATAGGTATATTTTTAACAAGGTGAGATTAACCCCTTTAATATATAGACGGCATAAGGCAGGTTAGGGGGTAGAAAGATTTAATAAAAAATTAATAAGCGCTTAATTAATTGTTAATATCGTCTGAAGACTGCCGCCCCATCACACTACGAGGGCTTTCCCCAAATTGTTTTTTAAACTCCCTGCTAAAATATTTTGGATCACTAAAACCCACCTGGTAGGAAACCTCATAAATAGTGTACTTATTTTGCATAAATAATTGCTTCGCTTTTTTCAATCGAATAGACTTCACGAAATCATTTACAGATAAGTCTGTCAGCATCCTTATTTTTTTATATAAAATAGGGCGACTCATTCCAATCTTTGAAGCTAACGCTTCTACCCCAAAATCTTCATCTGCAATATGCTCATCGATAAAGCCTAACAGTTTAGACATGAATACTTCGTCTGTAGCGTTTAAAATAACATCCTTAGGTTCTAAATTCGAGTACTTTAAATAGCGCTGCCTAACTGCCAGTCGAGACATTAATAAATTGCGGACATTTAACATTAATAGCTCGGGGCTGAAAGGCTTGGTCACATACATATCTGCACCAGTTTCCAAACCATCAATATGGTGTATATGGGAAGAGCGTGCCGTAAGTATGATAATTGGAATGTGACTGGTTCGCTCATCAGCTTTAAGTCTACGACAAAGTTCAAGACCATCTATTTTTGGCATCATTACATCACAGATTATCAAATCTGGAAGTGTTTTGACAGCTGTTTCCCACCCATTAAGTCCATCAAAACTCTCTATAACTTGGTAATGGCTTGAAATAAGTTTTGAAATAAATTGCATGATTTCAGCATTATCCTCAACGAGCAGTATTGTTTCTTTTGAAGTTGAATTAGCTTGCTTAACTAAGTCGTTTATCCGGCTTTCATCATAGGTATAAGCATAGGTGCGAGCCAGTTGCTTATGATCCTTAACGTTTTCAAATTGTTCTGGTTTAAAATGTGATTTTCCTTTCTTTAATCTTACAGTGAAATTTGTGTACCCAGGTTCGTTGTTATGTGAAGGATTACTCACAAAAGTAATCTCGCCATGGTGGGCCTCGATAATGATTTTGGAAAGTGCTAATCCAATTCCCGAACCAATTTGACTGGTATCCTGATCGTCTACCTGAAAGTAATCACTAAATAGCTTTGGCTGACTTTCAATTGGAATGCCTCGCCCAGTATCCTGCACACTAATTACTACATATTCCTCTTGTACTACAGCAGTGACAGTTATATATCCATTGTTCTGGGTAAATTTAAAAGCATTGGAAAGGAGGTTATACATCACTTTTTCAAGCTGAATTTTATCATAATATAACCTCACCTCAGCTAACTCATGAATAAATGTATACTTGATATTCTTATCTTGAGCAATATGTTTAAACGAGAGGAAAATTTCATCAATGAAATCAATGATATTGTCTTCGCTTACATGCAACTTTAGATGATGGGTTTCAGCCTTTCTAAAATCCATTAATTCAGTAATCAGCCTAATTAAGCGATCGGCATTATGTTTAACCGGAACTAGCTGTTTATGCAGCTCTGGATTATTTTGAGAACTGGTTAATAAGTTTTCTAACGGGCCTATAATAAGCGTAAGTGGAGTTCTTATTTCATGGGCAATATAGGTGAAGAAATTTAATTTCATTCTTTGCAGGTCTTCCGTTCTTTTCAATCGTTCACGAACAAAAATGTAACGTATGATTAAAAATAATATCCACCCAAAAAGTGTAAAGTAGCATAAATATGCCCACCATGTTGCCCAAAAAGGAGGTAAGATTTTAATTTCAATAGTTGCAGGCATTCCTCCCTCTATGCCATCATTGTTAATTCCATTAACAATAAATGTATAACTTCCAGGTTGCAGATTTGCATATGTTGCACTTGGGATATTAGTGTTTATCCAATTTTCGTTATAACCTAAAAGCTTGTAACTATAATTGTTTTTTTCTGGTTTAACATAATTCAACAGGGCAAATTCCAAGCTAAAATTGTTGTTATTGTGCTCAAACACAAGCTTCTTGGTTGCTTTGATGTCCTGCTTAAGCAATCCATCTGGCCCATTTACCAAAACTGGCTGGTTAAATAGTTTCAGGCCCGTAAAAGTAATGGGAGCAACTTGGCGATTAACCTCAATCTGATCTGCTTTAAAGGAAGTTACCCCATCATATCCTCCAAAAAATAATTGGCCCTGACTATCTTTTAAAAATGATCTAAAGTTAAAATCATTTCCTGCGATGCCGTCGCTTTTAGTATAGTTATTAAATTTTCCGGTAACAACTTCCATTTTGGATAAGCCTTTGTCAGTACTTAACCAAAGATTTTCATTTTGATCTTCAATGATTCCCAAAACATTGTTGTTTGGTAGGCCATCTTTTTCAGCATAATTTTTAAATTTTCCAGTTTTAGCATTGAAAATACTTAAACCACCCTGATAAGTGCCCACACAGATATTTCCTTTTTTAGTTTGGATAATACAATTAATCCAATCGGATCTCAAGCTGTTTGGATCAGCAGTTTTAAAATAAGATTTAACCTTGCCCGTTGTCGGAAAGTAAGTGTAGAGTCCTCCCATTGTCCCAATCCAAAGATTTTTTGATTTATCTTCAAATAAGACCTGCACAAACTTATTTTTAAGTTTTTTCTCTATCGGACTTTTAACCGTTCTGTTGAGATATTCATTGTTAGCTTCTAAAATCGTGGTTAGGCCATTTTTAGAGCCTACCCAAACAGTACCATAACTATCTTCTGTTATAGCGATAATTTCTGCAGTACCAACATTTGGGTATTCATCTTTTACATTGATTATTTTTTTAAACTGTTTTTTAACTGAATCAAAAACAAATAGTCCGCCCCTGTGCGTGCCTACAATTAATCTTCCAGCTTTATCGAGATAAAGTGTTTTAATAAGATTTGAGCTTAAAGCATTTGGGTTACTGGGGTTTGCAAAATAATGGCTAAACGTATTTTCTCGTCGATTAAAATAATTTAATCCACCGCCCTCTGTTCCGATCCACAAGTTATGATACTTATCTTCAGCCATTGCGCTTATAATATTGCTACTAATGCTAGATAGCGCTTTACTATTGTTATAAATAGTGAACTTTGTTGCATAAGGATAAACCACATTTACCCCTTTGTAGTAGGTGCCTATATAGATTGAACCACTAATGTCTTGAAAAATGCTATGGGTCGAATTTTGACTTAGTGAATTTGCAAGCTCTGGATGATGCTTATGATTGGAGAATGTTTTAGTTAAAGGATCAAATATGCTTATTCCTTCTTGCGTCCCAATCCATAATTTGCCAGTTTTATCACAGGTTACCTTCCTTATATCATTATTGATAAGGGAATTGTTATTTGATAAATCTTTTTGATAATGAATAAATGATTTGTCTTTAGAATTAAATAAATTAAGCCCATTATCCGTGCCCACCCATAAATTTTTGTCCCTATCACTCGTAATACTTCTTGCATAATTTGAGCTGATACTTTTTGGGTCTTTAGCATTGTGTTTATACACCTCATAATGATATACCCCATTAACAGTATACAGTTTTATTAATCCACCTTCTGTTCCTACCCAAATGTTTTGTTTGTCATCTTGAAAAATAGATAAGATAATATTTAGCCGAGTAACAGCTTTAGGCTTGTCAAAATAGAATCTCTTAAACGTATGTTTTTTTTGATCAACGAGTAAATTTAAACCATCCAAGGTGCCAACCCATATGTTTTTCTGCGCGTCTTCATACAAACACTCAATTGCATTACTACTTAAACTTGTTGAAGACGGACTATTGAAAGCACGCGTAAATTGATCGGTTTGTTCATTATAAAAGTTTAGCCCATTTTCTGTACCCACTATAATTGACCCACTATGACTGGTTAATAAAGTAACAACTGAATTGGCAGATAGGCTATGTGGATTCTCATTATTTGTATAAACCTTAAATCTATATCCATCATACCTATTTAATCCACCACGTGTACCAAACCATAAGAACTGATTCTTGTCTTGCGTAATTGCCATCACAGAATTTTGGGACAAGCCATTTTCCATTGACAAATGATTAAACACAATGGGTTCTTGTGCGCAAAGTCTGCTAAGAAAAAATACAAATATGAAAAGCAGCCAATGTTTCATTTATACAAATGCTTTAAAGATACTATTGATAAGATGCTTGTAGTTCGCGGATTAAATATAAGCTGAACTTATTGAAACTGACGAAATGTTGCAGTTTTTCTATCCTTTCTTTTACAATTTTCAACCTTATTGATTTAGCTCCCCTATACTTTTGAATAATTGAAAATCAATAAAACCAACTAACCAAATTAAACATGAAAAAAATTTTACTCCAATTGAAAGTACCATTAGGTGCTTGCTTATTTTTTGCGGTGGCCTCAATGTTTTTGGCAGCATGTAATAAGGATGATGATTACATCTCAGAAGTATTTATTAAAAAGGAATGGAAAGTAGACCTGTCAACAAGTAAGGTTATTCCACAAATTGCTAACAGAACAGATCATGCTGTAGCTGTTTTATACTTAATGGATAATAATGAACTTCATTATTATATCTATTTCGATCAAGCTTTGGCAGCTGGCGACAGTCCTACCGCTGCTAAACTTTCTTTAGGTAATTCAACCCAGAATGGCGCAGTACTTATTGATTTGCAAAATCCAAGCTTTAATGCAGCTAGGGAATGCAAAGGCAAGATTGCATTGAATGAGGCTACTGTGACTTCATTGTTGAGCCAAAGTCTCTACTTGCAAGTTGCTTCATCGCAGCAAAATGCAGGTTTAGTTAGGGGACAAGTAAACAACTGATATTAAAGAAAAAAACATGCTTAAAAATTTTACACATAAAACTAGTGTAACGCTGCAGTTATTATTGGGTATAACCTTTAGTGTAACTTGTATGCTTGCACCGAAAATTACTTTTGCACAAAAACAAGCGCAAAAGGAAATAGATAGCATCGCGCCAGATATCATGGACGCTCGTTTGCCATATTTAAAAAGAGGCGTTAATGTTTGGAATGGTACAATTAATCGACAATTAAATTTAACAGGTAGCTCTACAATTTATGCAGCAGATGTAAACACTACACCGGTAGCTGATATTTCAAACGTAATGACTGGTCGATTAGCAGGACTTTATACGCTTCAAACTTCTTCAAGAACCGGTTTCGACAATGCCTCGTTTGGTTTACGAGGTCAAAGCCCATTAATTGTAATTGATGGCGTAGTTCGTTCGTTTACCAGCTTTAATCCGAATGATATTAAGAGCATTACCGTAATGAAAGATGCACTTTCTACTGCAATGTTTGGTCAACGCTCATCAAACGGGGTTATTTATATTACTACAAAAGACCGTTCAGAAAGCCGTCCCTTTGAGTTGAATTTCACTGCTCAATATGGGGCTCTACAGCATTTGAGAACGCCTAATTTTATTACTGGAGCAAATTATGCGAATTTATACAATGAAGCACAGAAAAATACCAGCCCCAATTCAATCCCACTTTATGATGCTGCAACTATAGCAGCTTATCAAAATGGTACAAATGATCCTTATTTACAGCCGAATACCAACTGGCGAGACTTGGTTTACAAGAAGAATAGTGCTCAACAACGTTACAATATTGATGTTGCAGGTAATGGTAAGGCCTATCGCTATTATGCAAGCATTGAGCATTTCAAATCTGACGGGAATTTTGTAGCCGATGATCAAAATGCCTATAACACAAATAACTTTTATAAGCGCTATAATATCCGTACTAATGCACAAATGGACTTTAGTGAAGATATTCAGTTAACATTGAACATATTTGGTTCAATAGAGTCGGGTAACGAGCCAGGGGTTGGTGCAACAACAATAATGGATAGGATATATGGAACCTCACCATTGGCTTATCCCGTTAAAAATGCAGATGGTACTTATGGCGGTGCTGCTACAGTTAATACGAATATCTTAGCAAGTACTATTAGTAGCGGCTATTTAGGTTCCAATCAACGTACCTTAAATGCAGACGCAAGTTTGTTATTTAAACTTAGTGACATTACAGAAGGGTTATGGGCTAAAGGAACATTGTCTATCAATAATTATTATCAAGAAGGTATTGGTAGAACGAAAACTTTTGCAACTTACTACCCTTCCTCAGTTGGCTCTACCACCTATACAAAGATTGGCAGTGATGGCGTTTTGGAAGCAGGAAAAGGGGTGAGTTCAATTAATAGTCAATTTAAGCAAACCTATTTCAATGCGCTCTTAGGATTTGACAGAGATTTTGAACATCATCATTTAAGCTTGTTAGGGACTTTTAACAGCGATAATAATTTAGATTCTTATACGCAACTTAACCAAATTTATCAAACAGCAGGTTTAACATCTAGGTATAACTATAAGGAAAAGTATTTAGCAGAATTGGCTTTAGCATATAGTAGTTTTAACCGCTTTTCACCAGAGAATCGATGGGAATTTTTGCCATCAATAGGCTTAGGTTGGGTTTTGAGCAAGGAAGATTGGTTCAAAAGTGAAGGTATTAATTTTTTAAAGCTACGCGGTTCTATAGGTCAAACTGCTTGGGCAGATCCATCAAACTATTATACATATTTACAAAGATATACACTAAACAGTACTGGGTACAATTTTGGAACGGGTTTAGGTGCTGTTTCAGGTTCATTTGAAAATGGAGTAGCGGCCAAGGTCAGTTCAGAGAAAGCATGGAAGTATGATGCGAGTATAGAGGCTGGCTTCTTTAACAACAAATTAAATGCAGCTTTAACCTATTACAATAATCGTTATTACGATTTATTACAACAGAAAAACAATGGCAGTGGAAGTGGCATATTTGGCCAAACGTATCCACAAGAAAACTTAGGTAAAAATGCATTTACAGGTATTGAAGCTACGCTGTCATTTAAAAATGAAGCTAATGCAAAATTCGGCTATGAATTTGGTGCGAATGTTTCATTAGAGAAAAGCAAAATAATTGATAAAGATGAACCTAATTATCCATACCCATGGATGTATAATGCTGGCAATTCTGCGACCCAGCTTAGAGGTTATGAATCAATTGGTTTTTATCAGGTTGGTGAGGATTATAGCAAAATCCCTAGCATTTTAGGGTATAATCCGCAGCCAGGCGATATCAAATACAAAGATTTAAACGCCGATGGCATCATTAATTTCTTAGATCAAAAGCAAATCAATAGCAATAAACCACGGATTTTCTTTGGGTTGAATTTTGGATTTAATTATAAAAACTTCGACTTAAGTAGTTTAGTGCAAGGTATTTTGAATAGAGAGTTGTTGTTGAGCGCCTCAGGTATGTCGGCATTTTCGAATGGCACCGGGTATGTGTTGGATTATACAACCGAAAATCGTTGGACTCCAGGAAATAATGTAAATGCAACCTTACCAAGGTTAACCCTAGGAGCGAATACCAATAATCAACAAGCTTCTTCCTTTTGGTTAAGAAACGCAAACTATTTACGCTTAAAAAACTTAGAGCTTGGGTATAGTTTGCCTGCTAGCATATTAAGCAAAGCTAAAGTTAATCGTTTAAGACTGTTTGTAAACGCTTATAACCTTTTTACGGTATCGAAATTAGATAAAGTAGATCCTGAATCTGGTCTTTCTGGTTTCTCAAATCAGCGAATTATAAATGGTGGTATTTCACTTAAACTGTAATCTTAATTCTTAACAAGATGAAAAAATATTCTTTTATAATATGGATAGTGGCTTTGCTTTTTTTGATGGCAAGCTGTAAAAAAATGGTAGAGAGTGGACCTCTAGAGTTTACCAACGAAGATAATGTCTTCGATCCACAAGATTCGGTTGGCTTATTTACCGAACAATTTTTGAATAATATTTACGCTGGTCTACCTAAAGGCTTTAACAGGGTAAATGGAAATATATTGGACGCAGGTTCTGATGATGCCCTGCCAAATTCGACCTTAGATAATGTACAATATTATAGTACAGGGGCAATCAATGCATCGGTATTACCTGATAATAGTTGGGATGCCAATTATGCAGGTATCAGAAAGGTAAATATCTTTTTAAGTAAGATAGATCGAATTACCTTAAAAGCTTCTTTAAAAGGATATAAGGAACGCTGGAAAGCGGAAGCAAGGGCTTTAAGGGCAATGTTTTACTTTGAACTGGTAAAAAGATGGGGCGGGGTACCGTTAATTGGGGATAAAGTATATGGTATAGACGATGACATTGCGATCGCTAGAAATACTTATGCAGAATGTGTTAATTATATCAATGCTGAATTTGATGCCGCAATCCCAAATTTATTAGCTCCGAATGCTGCAGGTACTTTCTCTTCTACCTTTTATGGACGTTTTAGTAGGGGCGCTGCCATGGCAGTGAAATCACGTTTATTGTTATACGCCGCGAGCCCTTTAAATAACGCTACAAACGATGTGAGTAAATGGCAGGTTGCCGCCAAAGCGGCCAAAGATATCATGGATAGCGTAGATGCTGGTAAGTTTACCTACGCACTTCATAATACCGTTTCTACCACACATTATACTGCGGCCAATTTAACAGGTGTAGCTCCAATAACCAATTCAGCCGCCTACACAACCTCGGTAAATAAGTTTCTCAGCATTTTTTCTACAGCTAGTAATAACGAAATTATATTGCCTGCTATGGCTGCTGCCAATACAAGCGTAGAAAGTAGTAATGACCCAATTGGCTATGCTCGTGGGGGAGATGGTAAAACCAATCCAACCCAAGAATTGGTGAATGAATATGAAATGACCAATGGAAAAATGATTAGTGAAACTGGAAGCACCTATGTTAGTTCAACACCATATTATAATAGAGATCCCCGTTTACCTGCTACCGTAATGTTTAATGGTTTATATTGGTTAACTAGAACTGTGCAAACTTATGATGGAGGTTTAGATAGACCGTTTGGTTTTGGTAGAGTAAATAACGGCGAAACGCGAACAGGTTATTACATGCGCAAGTTTATGACAAGTAATGGGAGTGCAACTGCTTTTGCTAATGCTAATCATGTTTTCCCAATCATTAGGTATGCTGAAATTTTATTGAACTATGCTGAAGCCCAAAATGAAGCTGTAGGGCCTGATGCAAGTGTGTACGCTGCTATTAATGCCATTAGAACACGCGTAGGTATGCCTAATCTGCCTGCTGGTTTAAACCAGGCAGCGATGCGCACCAAAATTCGTCATGAACGTAGAGTCGAAATGGCTTTTGAGGAACAGCGTTTCTGGGATATCCGCAGATGGAAAATTGCGGAAAACGTATTAAATGGTACGCTCCATGGTATTCAAGGAACACTGAACGGAACCGCCATCAATTTCCAAGAAGTGGAGGTTGCGCCTACAAAATTTGACGCTGCTAAAATGTATTGGTATCCAATACCTTTTAAAGAAATGGTCTCAAATTCATTGATGCGTCAAAATCCAAATTGGTAATAATTTAAGCAAATAAGAACATGAAAAGATATATATATAATCTTGTTTGGCTACTGGTAATTACAAGTTTTTACCAAGCAATGGGGCAAACAAATACAATTGTTACAGGTACTGTTTCAGATAAATCGGGCCCTATTCCCGGTGTATCTGTGATAGAAAAGGATATGGCCAATAATGGGGTGTCAACCGATGATAATGGAAAATTTACCCTAAAATTGAGGGGTAGCTCGGGTATACTTGTAATTAAAATGGTTGGTTTTTTAACCAAGGAAGTTAAAGTTAGTGCAACGCCGCTCCAAATTATAATTGAAGAAGATACGAAAGGATTGGAGGAAATTGTGGTATTGGGCTTTGGACAAAAAACAAAGAAAATAACCAATACAGGCGCAATTAGTGCCATTACTGGTGCTGAAATTAGACAGAGTCCTTCAGCTAGTTTACAAAATTCATTAGCTGGTCGTTTACCTGGCTTCTTCTCACAACAACGTAGTGGACAGCCGGGCAAGGATGGTGCTTCTTTCCAAATTAGAGGCGTAAGTACTTATGCATCTGGAGGTACAAGTCCATTAATTATTGTTGATGATATTGAATTTACCTTAGATCAGGTTAATCAATTAGATCCAAACGAAGTTGAAAGTGTTACTATTTTAAAAGATGCCTCAACAACTGCAGTTTATGGTGTACGCGGCGCAAACGGTGTACTAATTGTGAGAACTCGTAGGGGTGAAGCAGGGAAGCCAACACTTACTTTTAGGAACGAAACAGGGTTACAAATGCCAACTAGGAGACCCGAAATGAATGATGGCTACAATACCCTGCAATTATTAAGAGAGCGCTTGGTAGGTCAGTTCGTTGATCCTACAAGTTCTTATCCTCAATACTTTAGTGGTAATAATTTAGATCATTACCGTTTAAACGATGATCCATACAATTATCCAAATGTTAATTGGTGGGATGAGGTAATGAAAGATGTAAGTATTCAAAACCGTATCAATTTTGATGTAAGTGGTGGCTCTAAAATTGCCAAGTATTTTGTTTCATTGGGCTATTTAGCTCAAGGTGGTTTATTTAAAGATTTTTCAAAAGATCAAGGCTATGAAACTAATTACACTTACAACAGATACAATTTCAGGTCGAACGTAGATATCGATCCAACCAAGGATTTGCACATCCGTTTAGATTTATCGGGCCGTTTCGGTATTACCAACGAGCCTTATGACAAGGCTTGGAATAATGGAGGTACAATTTTTCAATATCTATGGAATGGAGAGCTTTCTTCATTTTTATATCCTGTATATTGGCCAAATGGTTTAATTGCTACTTCTACCTCTACAGCAACAAAGCCTAACCCGGTTGCCAATTTAAAATATGCTGGCTATACCCGTAGTTATGGGAATAACTTAAATTTTGTAGCACAAGCAAATCAAAAATTAGATTTTATTACTAAAGGATTAGGAGCCAACGCCCTAGTTTCTTTTGCTAGTGATTATGGGTTTACCAGAACGCTACGACGCAGTGGAAGTGGAACTAACCTAGAGATTTTAGCTTATGTATATAATGCCAATACCAAAAGCTATAATCCATGGAAAACTGATATGTATCGGATGGGTACTTTGGTTAGAGAAGGTTCTTCTGGTGGGACAAATAAATTATTAAACGTTCAGGCAAATTTAAACTATAACAGAAGCTTTGGGAACCACAATATTTCTGCATTGGCTTTGGTTAATCAAACTACTACTGCTATTAATGCATTAGAACCTTCTAATATTCGTGGTTTTACAACTAAAGCAGGTTATAATTATAAACAGAAATATCTGGTCGACTTTAGCGCAGGCTATAACGGATCAGACAAGTTCCAATCAAGTAAACGTTACCAGTTTTTTCCAGCAGGAAGTATAGGATGGAACATTAGTGAAGAGCCTTTCTTTAAAAATAGTGTGAAGTTTGTGGATGCATTAAAAATTCGTGCATCGTATGGACTAGTAGGTAATGATGCGATTGGTACAAGTACATTTGCCTATGGAAAAACATATTCTACCGGTTCTGGGAGAGCTTATGAATTTGGAGAAACACCAACTAGTAACGCTGGATTGATTGAACCCACTCTCTCTAATTATGATATTACTTGGGAAGTACAACAAGATGGTAATGTTGGGGTAGACTTAAAAATGCTTAAAGGAAAGTTAAATTTTGTCGTAGATTATTTCTATAAGAAACGTAAAAATATTGTATCTGCACCGGGTACATTACCTGGGAGTTTTGGTGCTAGTGTACCTCTGTACAATTTAGGAATAGTAAAGAATACAGGGTATGAGTTAGATTTAACATACCGAGATAGGATTAACTCAGACTTTTCATTCTTTACCAATGCCAATATTAGCTTTGCCAAAAATGAAGTAGTATATAGAGATGAACCTGCTACACTTTATCCTTGGTTAAGTAGTACGGGTAAGCCAGTTGGCGCCCAATTTGGTTACACATCTGATGGTTTTTATCAAAATTTAGCAGATTTATATACGGCACCTAAACTAACTACCAGTATTCCGTTGGGAAATTTACAATTAGGTTCAATCAAATTTACTGATTTAAATGGCGATGGAATTATCGATCAAAATGATTTTGGTTATTTAGGTACTAATTCGCCGAAATATACCACAGGTTTAAGTTTTGGCTTTTCTTATAAGGGATTTGATATAAGTACTTTATTTCAAGGGGCTTTCGACTATATCATCAGGTTTGATCGTGGAATTTTGGCCTATAGCAGACCTGATAGACAATCTGTGCCTTACAACTTAGGGCGGTGGACACCAATTACTGGTGAAAATGCCGTATTTCCTGAAATAAGTGGCAGTCCCAATAATACTCCTGGTACTAACAATGTAAACTTATCTTCTTATTGGTTCGCGAGCGGTGATTATATCCGTTGGAAAAACTTTGAATTAGGTTATAGATTCCCTCAGCAATTTGTTAAGAAATTACATTTAAATAATTTAAGACTTTATGCAAATGGCTATAATATGGGATTAGTTTATACGGCATTACCTGTATTTATCGACCCAGAGTCTGCCGTGAGTGCGTCAGCTGGAGAGTATCCTCAACAGCGTATTATAAATTTTGGTATCCAAATAGGCTTATAGTCATGACCATTAAAAAAGAATATATAATGAAAAAATATTATTTTATAGTAATGACCTGTTGCGCATTAGCAATGGCTCAATCATGTAAGAAAGCTAGTTTTCTTGATCCGAAAATTGAGCCTTTAACAGAAGCAAAGGTATTTGCAGATAGTACACTTACCTTAAATTTTTTAACGGATATGTATGCTTACACAGGGATGGATATTGTGCCTTATGCAAGTACTTACCTAGGTTCTATGAACGATAATTTTGAAACATTAACAACGAATGTTTCTGCCGGTTACAGTTCTAGTCCTCAAATTCCTTTACTTACTTCTTCGTTAACCTCTAATAGTCATTTGTTTAATGCTTATTACCTAGCATACTATAAGAAAATTAGAGCGGCAAATATTTTCATGAAAAACGCACCAAGTTCTCCACTTTCTGCAGCACGAAAAACAAGATTAATTGCAGAAGCAAGATTCATGAGAGCTTGGTATTATTTTGCTTTAGTTAGACTTTATGGTGGTGTACAATTAATGGGAGATGAGGTAACAGATGAGTTACCATCTTATGAATACAAACGTAATACCTATAAAGAATGTATAGATTATGTTGTTAAAGAATTGGATGAAGCTGTAAAAAACCTCCCTACTTCTTTGGTATTAGAGGCTAGTGATTATGGAAGAGTCACTTCTGGGGCATGCAAAGCCTTAAAAGCAAGAGTTTTAGTTACAGCCGCAAGTCCATTGTACAATGGTAAATCAACAGGGACTGGTAGTATTGTGCCATTAATTGCCTATTCACCAACATATGATCAATCTTTATGGCAAAAAGCGGCCGATGCTTGTAAGGCCGTACTTGATTTGCCAGAATATGCATTAGTTGAAGATAACACAACTCAACCAGGTTTAGGTTTTAAAAACATGTTTATCCTAGACAGAAAAAATACGGAATACATTTTTGTATTCAATAAAGGTAATTCAAAGGAACTTGAAACAATGTGGTTTCCTTGGAGCAGAAGTGGCATATCGAATAGTTTGGCTTATAGTAATCCTAGTGAGAATGTGGTTAAAGCATTTGGCATGAAAGATGGAAAGGCTATTACCGCTTCTTCATCAGCTTATCCCTACAATCCAGCAAATCCATATGCTAATAGAGATCCTCGCTTTGATAACTCGATTATTTACAACCAAGCGCTGGTTTGTAACCGTACTACCACTGCAATGCAACCTGTTGATATCTATTTCAATAAGGCAACGAATGCACTTACTGGTGATGGAATTTTGCAATATCATACCAATACGGGCTACTATAGTAGAAAGATGTGTAATGATATCGCCCCTTACGCTACCTTAAGCATAAAAAGAGCTTACCCTATGATTAGGCTAGCAGAAGCTGTACTGGGTTACGCGGAGGCCTTAAATGAACTTGGTCAAACTGAATTGGCTGTTGCACAGGTAATTAAAATAAGGAAACGTGCAGGTATTTTAGCCGGTGCTGATAATCGCTATGGTATAGCCGTTGGGATTAATCAGACTGATCTTCGTACCCTAATTCAAAATGAATACCGAGTAGAATTTTTCCAAGAAGGACATTGGTATTATGATACAAGAAGATGGAGAACTGCTGAGGTTACCGAAAAACAAAGCGTTGATGCAACTTATATAGTTAAAGAACTAGATGGAACTTTCACCTATTCAACACGTGTTTATATCAATTCAGCCTTCCAAAATACCATGTACTTCGCCCCATTCCCATTAAGCGAAGTGTTAAAGGGAAAAGGAAGCTTAATTCAAAACCCAGGATGGTAAAATTAACTTTTAGGTTGGTTTAGTTTAAGACGCTAATGAACGAGGTTGGTATATGCCAGCCTCAACATTAGCAAAAACCAATAACCAATACAGTGACTTTTAAAAAATCTATGAAAAAATATCTTGTTAAATCTTATTTGATTGTCTTCCTCGTTATTACTGTTGCCTGCTTAGCTAGCTCATGCAAAAAGAAATCGGAAGCGCCTGATACACCGCCAGTGGTAATTAAACCTGAAGTTGATCCTCCAGTTAACCCGCCTTCATTTGTCACAAATGCTAAGAATTTAAACATTGTCATGTTTGTTCCAAATGACAATCCAGCATTAGCCGATTACAAAACACGCTTAACTACACTAATGATCCATTTTCAAAAATGGTTCCATACAGAGATGTTAAGGTATGGCTATGATAAATACATGGGCCTACCTATCGATGGAAGTACAAAGTTAGTCAAGTTCATAGAAATCAAAGGCCAACAAGGACAAGCAGATTATCCTTATAGTTCAAGTGTTTCTGCCGGTAAAATCTTAGCCGAAATTGCGGCATATAAAACGACACATCCTTCGGAATTTTCTAGTGCTAACCACACGTTAATTTTGTTGCCTAATAGAACAGACGGTGGCGATCAGCCATTTTATGGTTACGGAAAAAATTGCTTTGCTGTAGACAACGCCAACATGGCCGTGAACAAAATTCCAAATACTACTTCTAATTTGCTAGGTGGCATGTTGCATGAATTAGGTCATGGTTTAAATTTACCGCATGACCATGCAAAATATTATACCGAGGAACCTACTTTGGGAACTTCCTTAATGGGCTCTGGAAACGTAACTTTTAGCAAAGGTCAGAAAACCTTTTTGACAGAAGTTGATGCTGCAATTTTAAATAACAATGAGATATTCCAAAATCCAGTTCCGGCTGAAGCATTTTATGAATCGGCCACTACAAGCATTGATCCAAAAGTTAATTTCAATCCCATAACGCAAGCTTTTGATATTACAGGTTCCTTCACGAGCGATAAAACGGTGAGCGATATATTGATTTATCTAGATCCGAATGTTAACGATGAGGGCTATAGTTCTGGAGTGGGGAATGTAAATTATAATGCAGTTGCTTGGCGCTTTAATCCTGGTGCTGGTTCAACCATCAATGCGAGTGCCCCAATTAAGGAACTGAATTATAAAACAGACGAACCATATGAACTTTTTGTGAAATTGTTATTAAAAAATGGAAGTACAATTTCCAAATCTTACCAGTTTAATTTTAAAGCAGGTGTACCACAAATAGGGGTTAATGGATCAGCCAAATTTTATCAAAACGCAAGTTATGCCGGTTATCAGGTAGAATTGCCTGTAGGCGAATATACAACGGCTGCTATGGTAGCAAAGGGCATAAAAGACAAAGATATTTCTTCGGTTGTAGTTGGTCTGGGCGTAAAAGTGATTTTATATAGTGGTGATAATTTTACTGGGACGAGCTTTGAGCTTACTTCATCAAGTAGCTATGTTTCGGCATTTAATGATAAGACCTCCTCTATTAAAATAATGCCTTTAAATTAATATATTGAATGAAAAGAATCATATTCCTATTACTTACCATTGCCTTTGCACAACCTTTATTTGCGCAAAATGATACTACTAAACTAGCGTGGTTTAAGGATGCGAAGTTCGGTTTGTTTTTACATTGGGGCTTGTATTCGCAAACGGCGGGTGATTGGAATGGACATCCTATTAAAGGAGGTGAGCACTTTATGTTATATGAAAGGATTCCGCTAAAAACTTATGCTAAAATAGCGGATGATTTTAATCCAACAGCATTTAATGCTGATTTATGGGTAAAAACAGCAAAGGAAGCTGGTATGAAGTATATCGTTTTTACTGCCAAACATCATGATGGTTTTGCGATGTACAATTCGCCAAGTAGTGATTATAACATTGTGAAAAGAACTGAGTTTAAACGGGATCCAATTGCAGAATTGGCTGTAGCCTGTAAAAAATATGGCTTAAAACTTTGTTTATATTATTCACTTGGCCGCGATTGGCAAGATCCTGATGTACCTACCAATTGGCCTGATAAAGCTGGCAGAAGTAATAGCTGGGATTATCCCAATGAAGATGCGAAAGTCTTTAACCGTTATTTCGAGCGTAAGGTAAAACCACAAATCACGGAACTGTTAACGCAATACGGACCAATTGCCGTAGTATGGTTTGACACTGCTGAAATGATTAGCAAAAAAGAAAGTATTGAGCTTAAGAATTTGGTCAATACACTGCAACCAAATTGCCTAGTTAATAATAGAATAGGCAACGGGATTGGCGATTTTTCTATCTCAGAACAAACTTTAACACCTGCATCAAAGAAAGCTTGGGAATCATGTATAACCATTGGACAGAATTGGGGCTATAATAAGCACGATAGTGTTTGGAAAACCCCAGAAATGCTGGTAAGGAATTTGGTAGACGTGGTTGCTAACGGGGGCAATCTTTTATTAAATATTGGTCCGATGGGTAATGGTAACTTCCCTAAATGGGCTACCACTCGCTTGACATCTATTGGCAAGTGGATGGATGTAAATAGCGAAGCGATCACAAATACAAAACCCTGGGTGAAAACGAATGAGGCAAGTTCAAAAGCAGAAAGCGTGCCAACAATGGCCAATGAAACGAATACCATGAAAGATGCAGTTCACGATGGTACACCAAAGAGTACCAGCCCAGACATTTATTTTACGACAAAAGAAAAGACTATTTATGTGTTTTTAAGGAGTTGGACCAGCCCAAATTTTCAAGTAAAAAGCATAAACAAAAACTTAGACATAAAAAGTATAGTATATTTAGGCTCAACAAAAAAAGTAAAATGGGACATCAGCGAAAATGGATTAACAGGTGTTTTACCTGGTGGTTTCAAAAAAGTAAATGCTGTCCCTGTGTATGTATTAAAAGTTAACCTAAATTAAATGAAACTATTTTATCAACTCCTATTCGTCCTTATTAGCTGTAACGCTGTTGCACAGCAACAACTTATTCCAATGCCAAATTCGCTTGAGCAAAAGGAAGGTAATTTTTCCTTAAATCAAACTACAGTAATTGTTGCTCCACAGCAACTGCAAAAGCTAAGTTGGTATTTAAGAAACGAGCTACAAACATTTGGTAAGCTAAGCTTAACTGCTGTTAACCAATCCGAAAAACCTGGTATCTATTTATCGCTAACTAATAGGGGTAAAAATAAGGTTAACGATGAAGCTTATACCCTCCATGTAACGAGCAATAAAGTAACTATTGCAGCCAATACAGAAGCTGGCTTATTTTACGGTATCACTACTTTTTTGCAGTTAGTTAGAACAGCAAAAGCAACAAATAAAACTTTATTGATTCCTGCCTTGGTCATTTCAGATCAGCCAGCCTATGCTTGGCGGGGACTAATGCTAGATGAGTCGCGCGCATTTTATGGGAAGGAAAAAGTAAAAGCCATTTTAGATTGGATGGCATTTTACAAATTGAATCGTTTCCATTGGCATCTTACTGATGAACCAGGTTGGCGTTTAGAAATTAAAAGATATCCCAAATTATCATTAGTTGGTGGTATTGGCGATTATTTTAATCCCAATGCCCCTGCACAATATTATACCCAGAACGAAATTAAGGAAATTGTGAGCTATGCCGCCGATCGTTATATTACGGTAATACCAGAAATTGATATGCCAGGCCACGCAACAGCTGCTAATATGGCTTATCCCGAGCATTCTGGTGGCGGGTCAAAAGCACATCCCGAATTTACATTTAATCCAGGTAAAGAAAATACCTATCAATATCTTACGAATATCGTAAAAGAAACGAATGTATTATTTCCGGCGGGTTTAATTCATTTAGGTGGTGATGAAGTGAGCTATGGCAATGAAAAATGGAAAATAGATCCAGCGATTGCTGAGCTTAAAAAGCGTGAAAGTTTAGCCGATGATAAAGCTGTAGAACGTTATTTCATGAAGAGAATGGCCGATTCGGTTTATCAAATGAATAGTAAAGTTTTGGTTTGGGATGAAATGGTAGATGCAGGTCTGCCTACCGATCAAACGATTATCTTCTGGTGGAGACATGACCAGGTTAAGCAACTAAAAACAGCATTGGATCATAAATATCAAACAGTATTATGCCCACGGTTGCCCTTATATTTTGATTTTGTGCAAGATAGCACGCATCAATACGGACGTAAATGGAGCAAATTATATAATCCAGTTCAACAGGTATATGATTTTAACCCACTCAAATTGGTAGATAACCCTAGCCAAACCCAGTATATTTTGGGATTTCAAGGGAACCTATGGACGGAAACCGTGCACAATACCCAACGGTTAGACTACCTTTTGTTTCCACGAATTGCCGCACTTGCCGAAGCCGCGTGGACTACCGTTGAAAACAAAAATAGCGATCGTTTTATGGGAAAAATGAAAAGCCATATGCTCTTGTATAAGCAAGCTGGCTTGTACTATTATGACCCATTTAACCCTTTATTTCATCCCGAACCTGTAACAGAAAAAAAACAGCCCCAGAATTACATAGACTAAAATGAAAAAACTTGTAACGTGCATTTTCTTGAGTATGATTGTTGTCACAGCAATCGCCCAAAAACAACAAATGAAATTATTGATTGAAGATCAGTTTCAATTTGCTAGGCAACAATATAAAATATTAGCTAAAAATGTTTCCCCAACGCTGATGCCAAAAACCTATTATCAGCAATCTGGCAAAATAGAAACAAGCAATACGAAGTGGTGGTGTAGTGGTTTCTTTCCTGGAAGCCTACTTTATATTTATGAGTATACTGGGGATACTGCTATTTTAAGCGAAGCAAAAAGACGATTGAATATACTAGAAAAAGAAAAGCACTTTACAGGGAACCATGATCTGGGTTTTATGATGTTCTGTAGTTTTGGGAATGCCTATCGTATTTTAAAGGATCCTTCGTATCGCAAAACCATAGATACCGCTGCGGCTTCGTTAAGTACGCGTTATCGCCCCAATGCCCAAGTAATCCAATCATGGAATGCCAATAAAAAATGGGGGGGACCGGTAATCATTGATAACATGATGAACCTTGAATTGCTAAACTGGGTAAGTGATAACGGAGGGGACCAAAAGTTTAAAGAAATAGCCATTAAACACGCTGATCAAACCCTAAAAAATCATTTTCGCCCCGATTATAGTTCCTATCATGTGATAGACTATGATATGAACACTGGAGAAGTAGTTAAAAAAGAAACTGCCCAAGGTGCCGCTGATGATTCGGCATGGAGCCGTGGGCAGGGTTGGGGTCTTTATGGCTACGTGATGATGTTTCGCGCTACTCAAGATAAGCGCTATTTAAACCAAGCTAAAAATATCGCCAATTTTATCATCAATCATCCGAACCTGCCAAAAGATAAAATTCCGTATTGGGATTTTAATGCCCCTACCATCCCCGATCCCAAAACCTATAGAGATGCTTCTGCTGCGGCAATCATTGCATCGGCTTTACTGGAGTTGGGTCAATATACTAACAAACAGGAACGAAACCAGTATGTAGGTATAGCCGAAAAAATGCTCACTTCGTTGTCTACCGCCGCCTACCGGGCCAAATTAGGTGAGAATGGGGGATTTTTATTAATGCACAGCACTGGCTCTTTACCTGGTAATTCGGAGGTCGATGTTCCTTTAACCTATGCCGATTATTATTATTTAGAAGCCTTGTTAAGGTATAAAAACTGGTATTTATAGAACAAAAATAACACACATTATGAAACGACTATTTTTATGCATGGTGCTCTTAGCGCTTGCATCAAGAGCAACTTATGCACAACAACCAACAAAAAGCAAAACGGATACTACCGCTTTAAAATACGGAAGCCATAGGTCTGGTAACCGTACAGACGAAATGATGGAACGTTGGCGTAGCTACGGACTTGGTCAGTTTATTCACTGGGGTGTTTATGCCATACCAGGTGGACATTGGGAAGGAAAAACCTATAATGGTGCTGCAGAATGGATCCGTTCATGGGGTGGAGCTTCGGCACCAACGGATTGGAAGAACACTTACGATAACTTGTATAAGCAATTTAATCCGGTAGATTTCGATGCAAACAAATGGGCAAAACAAGCCAAGGATATGGGTGCCAAGTACCTAATTTTTACAACTAAACACCATGATGGATTTTCATTATGGCCCAGTAAATACACCGATTATAATATAAAAAATACCCCTTATAAAAAGGATATCGTAAAGCAGGTAGTAGATGCATACGATGCCCAAGGAATTGATGTTTATCTCTATTTCTCTATCATTGATTGGAATCACCCAGGTTACCGATCGGCCGTGCCCAAAACGGAGAAAGATAGCCTTGCTTATGAAGATTTTAAACAGTTCACCAGAAATCAATTGCTAGAGCTTTTAACCAATTACCCGAAAGCAAAAGGCTTGTGGTTTGATGGAACATGGGATGCAGCATGGGTTAAACAAAGCAAATTTGCGGATGATCTGGAAAAGGAATTACGTGCATTTCATCCGGGATTAATTATTGGAAGTCGTTTCCGCGCGGATGAGCATGGTAAACGCCACTTTGATTCGAATGGAAAAATGATGGGCGATTATGAGCAAGGATGGGAGCGAAAATTACCTGCAGATATAGAGGTATTAAATGGAAGGGACTGGGATTGCGTGATGACAATACCACCCAATCAATGGGGATATAATTCGGACTGGAAATCGTCTTATATTAAAACTGCTCATGATTTAACCGATATGCTGCTCCACGCAGTGTCGATGAATGGAAATTTGGTCATTAATTTTGGCCCTGACGGTAAGGGAAACATCCGACCAGAAGAAAGTAACACAGCAGCTAAACTTGGCGAATGGACAAAAGTAAATGGAGAAGCTATTTATGGCGCAAAATATTCAGGCCTTCCAAAGCCAGATTACGGTTATTATACCAAAAAGGCTAATAAACTATTCCTTACGGTGATAAACAAACCTGTAAATGGAACGTTGCGGCTAGCTATTCCCAGAAGTTACAAGCAAAAGCCCGCCAATGCAGTTTTGCTAGTTGGAAATATAAAGCTTAATATAACTACTGTTGACATGGGTATGAGCGGAGATGGAGATGTTTACTATGATATTCAGTTACCAGCTAATTTAAATGCGACGTCGCCATTTGTGGTAAGCATCGAATTGATCAATGCAACAGGTAGAGGTAACAATTTTGGAGAGGCAAAAACCTAATCCATACTTTAAGGAACAATAACACATACAAATGAATACACGATTAATATTTTCCACCTTTACTTTTCTATTTATTTTAGCTTGCTGCGCATGCCCCGTTATTGCACAATCTGAGAGGCAGAACATTGCATTTAACACGGGTTGGGTATTTAAAAAAACTGATAACCTTAACGCCCAAAAAGATTGGGAAAAGGTATCCCTCCCACATACCTGGAATGCTACAGATATGCAATTATCTAAAGATTTTTATGAAGGCGAAGGACAATATAAGAAGGAAATCACTTTTGGAAAAGAGTATAAAGATAAGCGCCTATTCTTACGTTTTGAAGGGGTAGGACAAGTTGCCCAAGTATATGTGAATGATAAACTAGTTGGCACGCATAAAGGTGGCTACAGTGCTTTTTGTTTAGATATTACTTATGCTGTGCAATTAGAGAAAGTAAATACCATTTTGGTAAAAGCAAACAATAAGGCACGAAAAGATGTAATTCCAGTAAACCATTTTCTTTTTGGTGTATACGGGGGTATTTATAGGCCAGTAAGTTTAATTGTTACTAATAAAATTAATATTACCACAACCGATTATGCATCTCCAGGTATTTATATTTCTCAAAAAAATGTGGGCGCTAGTAGTGCTGATGTTAGTATTGCGGTGAAAGTAGAAAATGTAAGTAAACAAGCTGAAGATATACTGATCAATAGCAGCATTTATAATCAAAAAGGAGAAAAGGTTTTAGAAAAAGTAAGTACACACCATATTACAACCCAAGGTCGCCAGGAGTTTGTACAGGATTTGAAAGTAGTTAATCCGATCCTGTGGGATGGCTTTAATAATCCTTATCTATATAAAGTTGTGACCAAACTCGTTAAAAACAATGTAGTGATCGATGAGGTTGTGCAACCATTGGGTTTACGTAAATTCGAACTTGTTGCTGGGAAGGGGATGATGCTAAATGACAAGCCTTATACAATGTATGGTGTTTGTAGGCATCAAGATAGGTGGGGTTATGGAAGCGCTTTGAGTAATGACCAGCATAAGGAAGACTTAGCCATTATCAAAGAGATGGGGGCAACTACTATTCGTTTTGCACACTATCAACAGGCCGAATATTTGTATTCGGAGTGTGATACAACCGGTTTTGTAATTTGGGCTGAAATTCCATTTGTAAATACTTATACTGGTGAAGAGGCCGATAACGCCAAGCAACAATTGGAGGAGTTGATTAAACAGAATTACAATCACCCATCTATATACGTTTGGGGATTACATAATGAGGTTTATGGAAAAACACCTGCTGATTTTCCAGCGGTATTAACCCGTCAGTTAAATGATTTAGCAAAAACACTAGACCCTTATCGTTATACAGTAGCTGTAAGCGGCTATGGAGAAATGGATAGACCTACCAATTTGAATACAGATATACAAGGTATGAATCGCTACTATGGATGGTATGAGGGAAAAATTGGAGATATTGAGAAGTGGGCAATTGGGTTAGGACAAAAATATCCCAATAATTTGGTAATGTTGTCGGAATATGGTGCTGATGCCAATGTTTTTCAACAACAGGAGCAGGCTACGCTAAAAGAAAATTGGAATTATAATTTGCCACAGTATCCTGAGAATTTTGCTACTAAAACCCATGAAATTCAGTGGCCGATCATAGCAAAAAATCCAATCATAGCAGCATCTTACCTTTGGAATACTTTTGATTTCGCTACACCAATGTGGAATAGGGGAAGTATGCCTGCTAGAAATATGAAGGGTTTGGTAACTTTTGACCGTAAAATAAAAAAAGATAGTTTTTATTGGTACAAAGCCAATTGGAGCAAGGAACCTGTTTTGTATCTAACTGAACGCCGAACAACCGAACGGGTCAATGCGCTTACACCGGTTACAGTTTATTCAAATATTGGAGAACCTACGCTTTATCTAAATGGTAAAAAAGTAGCGGCAAAACCATTAGTGGTAAGTGTACCTGTTCACTACGTTTTTGAAAATATTCAATTAAAAAAAGGAAAGAATGTGCTTAAAGTGGTTTCTAAAAATAATGGCCAGGAATATAGCGATGTAATTACCTGGAATCTTAAATAAAGTAAGATCTAATGTGACAACGTCATTGCGAGGCACGAAGCAATCTCTTATCAAACTCCATTAAGGAGATTGCTTCGTGCCTCGCAATGGCGGGTGTTCTATTGCAAAGAACCAAAGGTTTTTAACGTGCAACTAAAAACTTAAAAACAGCATGGTGCCAAGTTTTACTCGCAATATCTTAAGCGCATTGTTAACCTGCTTTTTCACAGTTTGTTCTGATATGTTTAGCTGTTCGGCAATTTCTTTATGAGTTAATTTGTGTTTACGACTTAATTCGAAAACATCCTTCATCTTAGGGGGTAAATCAGCAATGCCTTTTTCTATAAGTGCAGCCAATTGTTTCTCGCGTATTCCATGATCTGTGATGCAGGAGCCTTGTGCCATATAACCCTGCAATGAACTCATGTATTTTGATTCAACATGTTGATGGGAGATCAGGTCTAAAATTTTGTTCCGTACAGCGCTATATAAATAAGAAGCAAGATTTGACTTTATTTCAATGATTGCCCTTTTTGTCCATAATTGAGCAAAAAGCTCATGGATAACATCTTGAGCTTCCTCTTTGTTGTTTAATTTTCGATACGCATGGACATAGAGCACATCAAAATAACGGTTATAAATTACGGTGTATGCGGAGGCATCGCCACTTTTTAATAACTCAGTTAATTCAACATCAGAGAGTACGCCATAAGAGAACATTGTTCAAATAATTAATTTGTTTTGAAACTAAATTGTAATTGAGGATGAGCTTATTGAAGTCTATATTCTTGCTATCAAAACTAATACAATTCGGCTAATAATCAAACATCAATTATACCCAACTATTTAATTTTTAATCAATTTTACTATATTTATAGCGCTACTATCCTTAATCAATATTCTCTTGGCGCATTCTAAAGTTTCAAAAGATATCAATACAACAGCTAACTGGTTTTTAACAAAGCCAAGAATAACTGGTTTTTTGTTTTTTCTATTTTTGCTCACTTTTGTAGCGTTAATTGTTTACCAGCGCTATGAGCTCTACTTAGAAAATAAAAATAGGGAAGTTACTGGGATATTGAGTGAAGTAGAACAGAACATTGAACAATCACTTAAAAATAACTATACCGTTTCTCTTACACTGGCGCTTACAATAGACGATAATGGGGTGCCTAAGAATTTTGAAGCCGTTGCAGAAAAACTCATTCAAACAAACCCTCACCTTCAAGCCGTTCAATTGGTGCCTAATGGGGTAATCAAATATATATATCCGTTAAAGGGAAATGAGAAAGCATTAAATTTAGATCTTTTTAAAAGTGTTCCTCGAACAGTTTCTGAAGCAAGAAAAGCTATTGAGACTAAGAAAATGTATTACCAAGGACCAGTAAAGCTTAATCAAGGCGGGGTAGGGTTAGTGGGTCGCTTACCCGTTTTTATCAATGATCAATTTTGGGGCTTTTCGGCAATTGTGATCAAGCTCGATACTTTCTTTAAAACTTCAGGGATTGATAATAGTAAGTATAAGAATTATAGGTTCCAGTTTTCTAAAATTAATTCGGAGAGTAAAAAGGAAGAATTCTTTCTTGATTCCCTGGATAAATATAATCTTGGTCAATCAAAGTCTATCATTTTTCCCGATGGCGATTGGAAATTATATGTAACCTATATTAATAAAGCAGATGTTTGGTTTCAATTAATTAATACCATACTATTTGGTTTAAGTTTAGCTATGTTATCAAGTTACCTACTCACAAGGTTAATCGTTAAACAGTCCGACTTACAACAAATGTTTGCAAAGCAGGGTGAAGTTCTGGTTAATACCGAAAGTAAGTTTAAAGGTATTTTTGATAATGCTGCTATTGGTATTGCTAGAGTTAACTCGAAAAGCGGAGCATTATTGGAAGTTAATAAATATTTGTGCGATTTTTTAGAGTTTAAAGAAGAAGAGCTTATTAATAAAAAAATAAAGTCGCTTATTCATCCAGATGACGTAGTGGAAGACACGCGCCTATTTAAATTGTTCCTGAAAGGTGACCTTCGACAAGTTACTACAGAAAAAAGATATATTGGCAAGAGTGGTCATGTAAAATGGGGCAGTGTAACAGTAACCCCGCTTTGGAAAATTGGTGAAGAACCTACAAATCATATTGTCATTTTAGAAGATTCGACCGAGAGAAAAGCTGCCGCCCAGGTATTGGTTGAATCTGAGCAACGGATCCAGTCGCTGATCAATACAATTGATGGCATTGTATGGGAAAGCAATATAGACGAATCTTCACCCATTTTCATCAGTCAAAAAGTGCAGGATATTTTAGGTTATACGGTGAAAGAGTGGATGAGTAGCAAGAGCTTTTGGCTAGACCACCTCCATCCTGATGATCGCATAAGGATGATTGATTACTTAAAGCTTAACCTGAAAAAGAAAAAGCAATTGGATTCTGCTTATAGGATGATTGCAAAAGATGGTTCAATTGTATGGATACGAGATATTGTTACGGTTATAGACGAACATGGTAAACCTGCTAAGCTGAGAGGGATAATGATTGATATTTCTACTCAGCAACAAGCCGAAGTTGCACTCAATAATTCATTTAACTTAGTAACTGAGCAGAATAAGCGTTTGTTAAATTTCTCTTATATCGTTTCTCACAACTTGAGGTCGCATGCCAGTAATATCCAAGGTATTATTGTGTTAATAGAAAATGCAGATACAGCCGACGAAAGAAATGAGATGGTTCAATTGTTAAAAACTGTTGCCGAAAACCTCAATGAAACGTTATTAAATCTAAACAATGTAGTTAATATTCAAAGTAGTATCGATATCATTGTTGAAGCCTTAAATTTGAATGATTATATCCAAAAAACGCTAGCCAATTTAAATGCACAGATTTTAGGTAGGCAAGTTACCATTATTAATAAAGTGCCAGAAAATATATTGGTTAATCATAATCGCGCCTATTTAGAAAGTATTTTATTGAATCTTATTTCGAATGCAATTCGTTATAGTAATGTTGATAGACAGCCGATTATTACTTTAACCTTTTCTGAAGAAAATGGCGCACAAGTATTAGCAGTTTCTGATAATGGCATTGGAATAGATCTTAAAAAATATAATGATAAGATTTTTGGCATGTACCAAACCTTTAATGGTAATCCGGATGCGAGAGGCTATGGCTTGTTTATCACAAAAAACCAGATCGAAGCTTTAGGTGGTAAAATTGAAGTAGAGAGCCAACTTAACGTAGGAACAACGTTTAAGGTGTATTTTAAGTAGTTTAACCAACTAACCACTTGCTCCTTCACAACCAATAGTGCTAAACTTTCAGTTAAAAATAAGCTATTTATGGTTAGCTTGCATCTGCTAGCACTGTTAATAAATTGAACCAAAAATTAGATATTGAGGCCCATATTGCCGCCATAAATGCTATTGATGCTGTAGCTTCAATGCTTGAGGTAATTTGTAAAGTAACCGGTATGGGATTTGCAGCTATTGCTCGCATTACTGAAGATCGCTGGATAGCTTGTTCAATAAGGGATGAAATTAACTTTGGTTTATTGCCTGGTGACGAACTTGACGTAAAAACCATATTTAGCCATGAAATCCCTCAACATAATCAAGTAATCGTAGTTGGTCAGGAACCTCAAAGCTATATATCTATCCCTATTTTCACAAAAAAAGGACAATTTTTCGGCACCCTTTGTGCCATTGGTTCAGCGCCTTCCAGCATTAACAAAGCAGAAATCATCGGAATGTTTGAGCTATTTGCCGATTTGATCTCGTTTCATTTGCATACGCAAGAAGATGCAGCCATTAAAGAGCAACAATTAATCGAAGCGAAAAATACGGCAGAACTTAGAGATAAAGTTATTGCGATTTTAGGCCATGATTTACGTAACCCTGTAGCAGCGATATTAAATGTTGCTGAGCTGTTATTACGATTGCCAGTTGAAGAGAGGGTGAAGAAAATGGCAACGATCATTCAGCGCTCTACAAATAGGATGAAAGAGCTTATTGAAAATATGCTGGACTTTGCACGGGGACACTTAGGAAATGGAATTAAGTTGGACTTATGTGAAGAGCCCTTGGAAGAGATCCTTTTACAAATTGTGGAAGATTATCTTGCGGTTTCACCAGCCTATAAAATTGAAATATCACTTGATTTAAAGCAAACTTTTAGTTGCGATGGGAAGCGGATAGCACAGCTTTTAGGTAATCTATTAAGTAATGCCTTAACTTATGGGAAATCTGGAGAGCCTGTTCAAGTGCTGGTTTACACCAACGAAAACCAATTTGTATTAAGTGTAACAAACAAGGGGAATAAAATTACGGATAAAATAAGGAGTGCCTTATTTCAACCGTTTTATCGTGGTGATATAGAACCTTCTGAACAAGGCTTGGGCCTTGGACTCTATATCGCTTCCGAAATTGCAAAAGCCCATCATGGAAAGCTAGACGTGACCTCAAGTGATGAGTTTACGTGTTTTACATTTACCATGCCCATCTAGCTTTATGTTTCGACATGATTTTCCCAATCGTCTGCTTTTTGATGCTCTTCCTTCCGATAATTTTCAGCTTCTTGGTGAATAGGGGGTTTACTTACAGTGTTTGGCATCATATCCAAATTTTCAGCAGCAGGAGTAGCCTCGCTTTGCTTTTTTGCAATATCATTTTCGTGGGCTGCCCGGTCATGATTTTTACCAAGTCCGGCAATGTTTTCTTCAATGTCCATAGTCTTAGCTTTAATTTTAAATATAAACAAGGCTAAGGTGAAAAGGTTTTATAGGGAAATGATTGTTGTTAACTTACGGCTAACTTTCCTAAATACATACTATTAGTCCTTTGTTTCCGATCGTCAGAAGTAAAAGCCAGGTATACATCAACCTCTCTTGCTTTAAATTGAGGAAGTTTCACTGTTGCAGTGCCAGTGCCTCTGGCTGCAATGGCTGGATGATAGTAAATATCTTCATGTTTACTATCGTAAACCACCACCATTGCATAATCGTTATATGCATACGGACGCTCGGTACTCCATGTAAATACAAATTCTTGCTCCTCATTACAAATTGCACTCGCAGTTAAGGGAAGTGGCTGACTTCCAAAACTTACCAATGCCAATGCAGGATTGATAAAGAAAACGTTGTTCTCATCACATTCGAGCGCATGCTTATGGTTGTAGGACTTTGCCGCTAAAAACCCTTCAAAGGTAGGCTGATAATCTTTGAAGCCAATTCTTAAAAAGTCTGTAAGTGGCGAGAGCCATTTTTGTGAAACTGCAAACTTTTCCCTGTTGATCAGCTCTTTTTTTGAGGGTGGAGTAGTTCTTACACCTTGAACTCTCATTACACCCTGGCCTTTTCTAATGTAACCAACTACGGTTCCTACTTTACCACTAAATGCCCCATGTATTCCGTTTTTTATCGTTGCCATAATCGTGTATATGATATATACAATATAAGCATTTTAGTTAACAAGCGCAAATAAAATGGGGATTAAATAGGGCTTTTAAAGGGAATTTGCCCCTGTGAAACCCCTGTAGGATCCCTGTTGCATCCCTGTAGGGTCCCTGTTGGTTATAGAGAGAAACTAAGGGGTAGGTGGAGAAGGATCGGCGCGAGGAACGCTTTGCCTTTAAACAAGAAAAGAGATCATCCATCCAGACTGATCTCTTTTTCTAACCAAATATAAACCTGTATGAACGGGTTATTCTTTTATTCCTTAATGCGGAATGTTTTTTCTTTTTTTGTTTTCTTCAATTGCTTGAGCAACTAATGATGATGCAAATATATAAATAATAATTAATGGTGTATAATTTACACTAAGTATTTTTTAAAATATTTTTATTTTCTGTTATTCAAATGACAAAACTGCTTTTTTGATGCTGAAAGCTGTTATTTATAACGTGAAGGTAAGCCAATTGTTTTAACAAGGTTGTTATTTTATGTTAAATATTTGTTAAATAAATGTTTTGTTGACGATTATCTTTATACTTGATCGTAAGTGTGTAGTACTTGAGGAATGAATTTTTAATTTATAGGTGAATATTTTATAGTTATAGTTTGGTGAAAAAAACCGAAGGGGCTACAGATTTATCTGCAGCCCCTTCTCGGTTATCTCTTATTTAAATGCTTATTGCTAAGCGCCTAACGTGTTCCTTATTTTAAAGTGCCATAATACTCAACAAACTTAGCTAAGGCTGATGAATAGCCCCATTCGTTGTCATACCATGATACCACTTTCACGAAGTTATCGTTCAATGAAATACCAGCGCCAGCATCAAAGATTGAAGCGTGGTCATTACCGATAAAGTCTGAAGAAACAACCTCATCCTCAGTATAGCCTAAAACACCTTTTAAATCGCCTTCTTCTGAAGCTGCTTTCATAGCTGCTTTAATTTGTTCGTAAGTTGCTGGTTTTTCTAAACGTGCAGTTAAATCTACTACAGATACATCAGCTACTGGAACGCGGAATGACATACCAGTTAATTTTCCTTTTAATTCTGGAAGTACCATACCTACTGCTTTTGCAGCACCAGTTGATGAAGGGATAATGTTAGAGAAACCACCACGGCCACCTCTCCAATCTTTTGCCGATGGACTATCAACTGTTTTCTGCGTTGCAGTTACAGCGTGGATAGTACTCATTAAGCCTTCAACAATACCGAAATTATCATTCAGTACTTTTGCAATCGGTGCTAAACAGTTAGTTGTACATGATGCATTAGAAACAATAGTTTGGTCAGCCGTTAATTTATGGTGATTAACACCCATTACATAAGTTGGGATGTCGCTATCCTTTGCAGGAGCCGAGAATACAACCTTTTTTGCACCAGCAGCGATGTGTTTTTCGGCATCAGCACGGGTTAAAAATAAGCCAGTAGATTCGATTACAATCTCTACACCTGCTTCATTCCATTTTAAGTTAGCTGGATCGCGCTCTGCAGTAATGCGGATTGTTTTTCCATTTACCACTAGTTGTCCGTCTTTAACTTCGACTGTACCATCGAAACGGCCATGGGTAGTATCATATTTAAGCATATAAGCCATGTAATCTGGCTCAATTAAATCATTGATGGCAACAATATCAAGTCCTCTTTTCAATGCAGCTCTAAAAACTAGTCTGCCAATACGGCCAAAACCGTTTATTCCTACTTTAGTCATTTTATTTAATTTGAATAATAATTTAGTAAATTATATATTGGTTCTTTCGTTATTGAAATAATGTTAATATCATGTTTGTGCGCCATATTTCTTAACCTATCTTGAAATGTTCCGGCCACTGTACCTACAAAATGCACTTCCTGGTCTGGATGCTTTGCGGTAGTAGGGAGCAAATAGATCTTGAAATAGCTTTCAAAAGCTTGGTCAATCAATTGTAAAATATATTTATCTGTTCTGTTCTCGATATAAAAATCCAGGAAAGAACTCAAATATTGTTGTACACCCGGTTTTTTGTATACTCTTTCCAGTACAAATGGACGATCAACATTGTATTTTTCTTCTAATTTTAGCTTCAGGTTTTCTGGCAATTTATCTTCAAGGTACTTTTTCAATAAAAGTCTACCCAAATGGTTAGCAGAACCCTCATCGCCCAAAATAAAGCCTAAGCCATAATTATTTTGCTCGGGATTTTTGCCATCATAGTAAGCGCAGTTTGATCCACTTCCCAAAATACCAACAATCCCAGTTTCATTATAACAAGCCGCGATAGAAGCACCATACAAGTCATCTTTCACGGTTATTTTACTATTTTTAAAAAAGACACCTAGTGTATCGGCTAGTTCTTTTTGTTTGTTAGGTGCAGATGCCCCAGCAGCAAAAACATAAATTCGTTTTACCTGTTCGGCATAATCAATTAATGCAATATTCTTACCTAATAAGTAGAGAATATGCTTTGGATCGTTAAAACAAGGATTAATCCCTGGCATGGTACACTCGGCAATTGTTTTCCCATTATTTGCGATCTTCCAAAAAGCACTTTTCGAACCACTGTATACTACGGCTATCATATGGATAATACTTTTGTCATTTCTAATAAATCGTCTTCTAGTTTATAGCTATGCATTTGCAAAGCGTCATCTAAGCTAGTCAATTTTATTTCATTACCACGTAAACCAACCATTTGCATCGTTGCACCTTTAAGCATTTCGTTTACTGCAGCATAGCCTAATCTACTCCCTAAAATGCGATCGAAACTACTAGGGCTACCGCCTCTTTGTAAATGCCCTAGGATGGTAACTTTAGTATCATAATGGTTAAACTTACGTTTCACGCTTTTAGCAATATCATAAGCGCCACCATATTTATTTCCTTCCGAAACTATGACAATGCTCGACGACTTCTTGGTCGAAACACCTTCTTTCAATTTAACGATCAATTCTTTTAAAGACGTTTCTTTCTCTGGCAACAGCACAGCTTCTGCACCACTTGCAATGGCACTCCGTAAAGCAATGCAGCCCGAATCGCGGCCCATTACCTCAATAAAGAATAAACGGTCATGCGAATCTGCAGTATCTCTGATTTTATCAATCGCCTCAATAATCGTATTTACAGCCGTATCATAACCCAAGGTAAAATCAGAACCGTATAAATCATTGTCAATTGTGCCTGGAATACCAATTACATTTACGCCGTATTTTTTGCCAAAACGTTGGGCGCCAGTAAATGTGCCATCCCCACCAATGACGATTAATCCGTCAATTTCTTTTTCTTTTAAGTTTTTGAAGGCCTTTTCCATGCCCTCATCTTCTTTAAACTCTAAACACCGTGCTGTTTTTAATACTGTACCACCTAAGTGTAAAATATTACTTACAGAGCGAGCATCCATTGGGTTAATGTGGTTATTGATCAATCCTTGATAACCTTGCATTACCCCAAACATATTTTTACCATGATATATCCCTGTTCGAATAACGGCTCGGATACATGCATTCATGCCCGGAGCGTCTCCTCCAGAAGTTAGTACGGCAATATTTCTAATATTTGGTTCCATTTTGTTACACGAATATAGTGTGTATTTTTTACACTAAGTAATTTTTTTTCATTATTTTTACGAAATAAGAGCATAAGTGTATTTATTTTGTTCTAAAATTGTAAATATTTTAAAAACGATATTGTTTTGAAAGAAGTATTACCTGTGTTTAACTCTGCAGTTTCGATAGATTGTGTATTGTTTGGCTTTGATGGCGGAGAACTTAAAATTTTGTTAATCGAACGAAATGAAGAACCGTTTAAAGATTGGTGGGCCTTACCAGGTAACTTGGTAGGGGAGAATGAGAGTGTGGATCAGTCTGCTTCCCGTATTTTGCACGAACTTACCGGTTTGAGCGACGTGTATATGGAACAATATTATACTTTTGGTGAAGTAAATAGACACCCGCAAGGCAGAGTAATTACGGTAGCCTATTATGCTATGTTGCGCTTGGGTGGTGATAAAGTGCTTAAACCACTTACTACTTATGCCAAAAAAGCACAGTGGATCAATGTACGTGAGCTTCCAAAATTAGGTTTCGATCACCAACATATTTTTGATAAAGGTTTAGAGAAAATTAAACGTCGCATTAAACATTTGCCGATCGCTTTCGAACTCTTGCCAGAGAAATTTACGCTAACCCAAGTACAAAACGTATACGAGTTAATTCTGGGTAAAAAACTTGATAAAAGAAATTTTAGGAAAAAAATATTGAGTTTTGGCGTGCTTAAAGAACTTGATGAGAAACAAAAAGGTGTGTCGTTTAGAGCAGCTACCCTGTATAAGTTTGATAAGAGAAAATATGCCAAATTGTTTGGTAAGGAAATCTCCTTTTAACTTTGACAAAGTTTAAAACTTTGTCAAAGTATAAGTGATATAAATTATCTCTTGCTTAAATGATAATCTACAAGATCATCTATAGGTGAACGGATAATTTTTCCAACTCCCATTTCATATCTATCAGCCACGAGGCTTAAAATGTCTCTAAAGCTATAGCCTACAGAACCAACACAGTTTAGTTCATAATTTTTATAGTTAGGGTAATGGATAACCAAGTTTTCGAAGAAAGCAGTAAAGCCATAATTTACCACTGAATTTGTATAGTCTTCGTAGTTTTCTTTAAAATCGTAAATGAATTTACTAAAGCTAGCGCAGAAACGGTTTGGTAATGGCTTATTGTAGATATGATCTAATATATCTTCATTGGTTAATGCATAGTTGTCATAAAAACTTTCTCTTAAGCCCTTTGGCATGTAACCTTTCATATAATCGGCCAATATTCTTTTGCCCATAAAGCCTCCGCTGCCTTCATCACCTAAAAAGTAACCCAATGAATCGATATTCAAGGTTATATCATTGCCATCATACAAACAGGTGTTAGTTCCAGTTCCTAAAATGGCGGCAAAACCTTCGTTGTCTCCCAATAAAGCACGACAAGATGCTAACAAATCGTGTCCAATATTAATTTTTGCGTTCACAAATACTTTTTGCATCGCATCTTCTACTATTTTTCGCTTTGCATCCGTAGAGCAGCCAGCACCGTAATAATAAACTTCAGTTAATTTGTCAGCTTCCAGATGATCTGGTAACGAACTTTTTAGAGAGTTTTCTATATAGTCACTATCGGAAAAATATGGATTATATCCCTCTGTATTAAAATGGATTTTTCTGCCTGCTTCATTTATTAAGCACCAGTTTGTTTTAGTTGATCCACCATCTGCAATAACAATCATTTTTGGTTTTTTATTTAGGTTTTAATTTAAAAGTCTGCCAATATATGTGGCTTTTTTGAAATAAAAAATTAATTTTTAGTTTTTTATTTATTAACGCTCACTTTATATCAGGCAATGATATAGGCGAAGAAAAACATAAATTTTTAGAAAGTGTATTTTATACACCAAGAAGGATGAAATAAGACCAATTATGGAATTGGTTTAGGAAGTTTTACAGTTAAAATAAAATCTTCAACAGATGAACTTGTAAAAGCTCATCTGTTGAAGATTTTAGGTTAATTTTTTACGATAGTATATTTATTATTAGGAATATCTAAAGTGATGGTATAGTTACCTGCTGAAGCTACATTAATGTCATCCCCAGTAAGTGTGCCACCGGCATTGCCTCCATAATTTGTTCCCCAGTCATGGTTTTTCCTGAATTTAAATGCACCAGCTGTCATATTAATAGTGATCTTCCACGTTCCTTTTCCATCGTTGATGAATTTCATATCCGAATCAACCGACCAGTTACTTCCTGGAATAGAATTTCCGATAAGGCTCCAAACCAAAGGCGTTATAGTGATCGTATTAGCATTTAAATCGACAACCAGTTCTTTAGAACCAGCAGAGATTGAACTGATATCGCCTCCTGAGGTACTAATTTTTCCTCCACCAGCATCTCCATAGGCAATATCCCATTTTTTAGCTGGGGTTACCTTGAAGTTGCCTCCATCAAATGCAATAACGCCTTTATAAACTCCATTTCCAGTTACTGAAACTAAGCTATCGGCAGTGGCAGGGTTCCAGCCCTGATAATTACCTGGTACATATATCCATGCTGTTAGCGGGAATGGTTTTGCGCTCACAGCAACTACATTGCTGTATACAGGAGGTACTGCAGTAGAAATAGAAGACTTAACCCGTATTTCTACATCGGAATTAGCCGTTGTTGGTAAATTTAGCGACAACAAAAGGTTGTTAAAATCGAGGCCATTGTATGCTTTAGCGGTAGCATTGGCAGGTAAAATGGCTTCTTTTGGATTGGCGAAATTTGTGCCTTTTACCGCTAGCTGAAGTATATTGGTAACTGCTGCGTTATAGCCAAAATCAGCATTTGTTAAATTAAAAGTAATAACATTGCTGGTAAGCATCGACTTATCTAATACTACATTAGTTGCCGATGATTTTAAGGTGCCTCCAGTGCCCGAAGTAGCAATTGATCGGGTTTCGTCTTTTTTACAAGACCATAGCGATAAAGCGATAAAGCCTATGGCTAATGATTTTAAAAGTACTGCTTTCATTCTTTTATAAATCTTATGATTAATAACCTGTGTTTTGTTTCAAATTCGGATTTGCGATTAAATCTGCTGCCGGAATTGGATAAATATTTCTGAAAGCTGGAATCGCTGTTCCTGCTTTAATACCGCCCTTAAACGGCCATAAATAGGTGCCTTCAGTAAACTTATTATAACGTACCAAATCAGTACGGCGATGACCTTCCCAATATAATTCTCTACCTCTTTCATCTAAAAAGAAGTCGGTATTTACAGTTGATACATTGCCAGTGGCATTTCCATAAGCACGCTGACGTAATGCATTCACGTAGGTCACCGCCTGAGCTATAGAACCTCCGGTACCGCCACGCATTACAGCTTCTCCATAAATTAAATATTGTTCGGCCAAACGAAATAAAGGAAAATCTAACGAACTGAATGTGCCATTCAGCGAAGCAGGAGTTGCGCCTGTAGAAGTTACATTTTTAAATTTCGTAACTCTTAACCCATCTGTAAATACACCGATATCTTCAACATTATTTTTTGTGCCAAAGAATATACCACGTTTATCTGCATTTCCGTTTGGATCAGGAAATAAAGCTGGTAAGTTCTGACGAGTTCTATTACCTCCCCAGCCGCCGTTAGGTACGCCGTATGAAGTTGGGTTCATATCGCCATTAATGGCTGCGTTGATGAGGAAAGTTGTACCTCCATAATTGGTGCCTTTCGAACCATCGTAGTTAATGGTTAAAATAGTTTCTAAATTATTAAGGTTATTGTCGGCTAAGAAGAGGTCTTTATAATTGCTTTTTAATGCATAGCCCGCCCCAATTACCTTGCTCGAATAAGTGATTGCTTCTGTATATTTTGCTGTACCAGTGTAAACCTGGGCATTTAAATATAGCCTAGCCAACAATGCCCAAGCAGCACCTTGATCTGCACGACCATATTCGTTCGTTCTAGGGGCAGCCAATGCTGTTTCAATTGCTTTTAGTTCACTTTCAATATACGTGAACAATGCGGCTCTTGTAATTTGTTTAGGGGCAACTTTGCCAATTTCATCAGCCTCCGTAATAAAAGGTGGGTTTCCGAAACCATCTAATAATACCCAATACTGATAGGCACGTAAAAAGCGGGCTTCTGCACGATATTTTTCGATATCTGATGCTGCTGTACCTGTAATACCACGCTCTGCTAATTTTTCTGGTGTACTTTCACGAAGAAACTCATTACATACAGTAATTTGTAGGATACTTCTTGAATATAGGCCTCTTAAAAATACGTTATCTACAGCCCAAGTAGAGTGGTCTAATTCTGGAATACCAACATCTCCCCAAGCGCAAATTGCTTCGTCGGTTGTTAGTTCTTGCGAAGTCCAAAATAGCCTCAGAAAATCGGCAAAACCTGAGTTAATCCCGCCAATATCGCTAACGTCAGATCCTTGTGAACTCGTTAGTGCGTAACTCGCGTATAATTTTACTAAACCTTGTTTATAACCTGCAGCATTAGCATAAACCGTTTCTGAAGTTACATCATTTGATGGCTTCAGATTAAGATCGCTTTTTTTGCATGAATTTAATGACAACAATAAAATCGCTGTTGCCAATATCGTTTTAAATGAGTGTTTCATCTTCCTATTATTTTTAAAAACCAACATTTAAACCCAAAGTATAGGTTCTTGGTCTTGGATATAAGTTGTAATCAATACCTGATGATAATTCTGGGTCTAAGCCATCGAACTTAGTTACCACAAATACGTTCTGACAGTTTGCTGAAATACGTAAAGTGCTATTGTTAACTTTCGACAATCTGCCAACATTGTAGCTAACACCAATATTATCCATCTTTAAGAAAGAGGCATTTTTGATATAGTAATCACTTAAATATTGGTTAGTCTGAAAATTGGTATTTAAGAAGTCGGCCCCAGTGTTATTGATAATGCCACTTGGACTTAAAATATTTGTTCTAATCCCAAAGTTTGAGGATACATTCTCATAAGCATAGTTGCCAATATTTGCTCTTAAAACGGTATTGATCGACCATTTTTTGTAGCTGAAACTGGTATTAAAGCCCAATGTTAGATTAGGATCAGGAGATTTATAAAAATATTGATCACCAGTGCTGATAATACCATCATGATTTAAGTCTTCAAAAACACCTTCTAATGGTGCTCCATTAGCATTGTATACTTGTTTATAAACGAAGAATGAGCCTGGGATCTGATTAACAGAATTGTATTTCAAAGTTGTTCCAGTACCACCTGCAATATCACCTGCCCCAATTTTCGATGCCGGATCTGGATTTAAGGTTAAGTTGGTAACTTTTCTTTTGTTGTAAGCAACATTAAAGCCAAAATCCCAATTGGTATTTTCACTTTGTATGGCTGCAAAATTGATGCTTCCTTCAATACCTCTTACCTCCATATTTCCAACGTTGGTAGTTAATAGGTTGCTAAAATTAGTACCTACAGGAATGTTAATTGTGCTCAATAGATCTTTTGTTTTTTTGTAGTACGCATCAACGCTACCAAAAATTCTGCCTTTTGCGAAGCCATAATCTAGGCCAGCGTTATAAGTTGTCGTACTTTCCCATCTCAAATCAGGATCGTAAGCTGCCGGACTATAATAATTGTAAAAAGTATTACCTATTTGATATTGACCGGTATTGCTGTTTGCATAGTATTTAGAGAGATAATCGTAGTTTCCAATGCCATCCTTGTTACCAGTTTCACCATAACTTAATCTTAGTTTTAAATCAGAGAAAGTCTTGCTAGCCTTCATAAAGTCTTCTCCAATAACTCTCCAAGTAAAGCCTGCCGATGGAAAATAACCCCAACGGTTATCTTCTGAGAATTTAGAAGATGCGTCTGCCCTCATGGTTCCCGAAAGAATATATTTGTCGGCTAAAGTGTAAACAAATCTTCCATAATAGGAAAGTAATTTGTTTTGCTCAATCGAATTGGGGAATACTGGAGTAGTTAGTAGATCTCCTGTTCCTTTGAATGTTTTAAAATTGTAGTTTTTATAAACATTATCGTAATAACCATAACCAAGTGTTGCATCAAATCTGCTATTGATACTTGAAACATTTTTTGCATAGTTTAAGTAAAATTCCGATACAATATTACTTTCACTGTTTTTACGCTCGCCAAAGAAACCACTTGTCGACGCACTTTGAGCAGCGTAAATTGGTACTCTGGTAAAACCAGAACCGGTGTTGTTATCATATCCTAAATTTAAATTGGCATGAAGTTCAGGCAAAAAATGGAATGAGTAATCAAATTTAATATTGCCGAAACTTCTAGCAGCTTTTCCATTGTTGTCCTGTAAACGAATTAAAGCGACAGGGTTACGTGGTGCATTTGGATTAGGAACAGCTCCTTGAGTCCATTCGAAGTAATTGCCAAAAGCATTGGTAGCGTGAACTGGTTGGGTAGGATCAAACTGAATCGCACTAGAGATTGCTCCATCATTGGCGAAATGAGATTCGGATAAAGTACCCTTTATGTTTAGTTCTACTTTTAAATGATTTGATAGAAAGCGTGGAGAGATGCTCAAAGCCCCAGAAGCGCGAGTTAGTTTGTCGGTAATTAATAAACCTTGCTGATCTAAATAGCCTGCCGAAACGCGATAGGGTACGTTATGGAAGGAGCCTCCAACACTAAAGTTATTATCGCTAGAAAATGCATTTTGGAAAATTTCATCCTGCCAATTCGTATTCGCATTTCCTAATAAACCTTTTTGAGCAGCGGTGCCATTTGCATTTACATAATTTCTAATTTGATCTGCACTCAATACATCAACATTTTTAATCACTGTTGCTATACTATTATTAGTGCTAAAATTGAATACCGGTGCGCCTGAGCCTCCTTTTTTTGTAGTGATTAAAATAACTCCATTTGATGCGCGTGAGCCATAAATAGCCGTCGCATTTGCGTCTTTTAGCACTGTAAAGGTTTCGATATCATTCGGATTAAGCAAAACAAGAGGATTGGGAGCGTTCCCGATACTTCTGCCACTAAAAGGAACACCATCCACAACGATCAATGGGTCATTGCTTGCATTTAATGATGCGCCGCCACGAATGCGGATTACACTTCCGCCTCCTGGCCTTCCGCCATTATTGAGAATGTTAACGCCTGCAATTTTACCTTGAATAAGTTGTTCTGGCGTACTTATGGTTCCTTTTTGAAAATCTTTTGAATTAACGGTAGCAATAGAACCCGTCAAACTTTTCTTTTCGGCAGTACCGTAGCCAATTACCACTACTTCGCTTAAGTTTTGCAGATCTGGTTTTAAGCTGAAGTTTAAAACTACATTTCCTGCAGCTACAGTTGCAGTTTGAGATTGGACAGCAAAACCAAGATACCTTGCAGAAATGGTATAAGTTCCACTCGCTAAGTTTGAGAATTTGTAATTTCCATTAGCGTCGGTTGGCATCGAAATTTGGGTGCCAACAAGCTGTACTGTTGCGCCGGGAATTGGCGCGTTTGCCTCGTCAAAAATTTTGCCGGATATGCTTCCGGTTTGTGCAGCTGCTGTAAATCCGCTGAGCGCAAAAAGCAGCAACATACAAAGCTTAATAGGGTAGAGTACTTTCATAAAAAAAGCCCGTTTTAAAGGTGAAATATTTGATTAGTGTTAGTTGTTTATTATGTTATGGTAAATTTAGTACTGTACATTATAATTCAAAATTTAATATCATATTTATTTTTAACACAACATTTTATGGATGTAAAAGTGTAAAAAAGGCAAATAAATTACTGATAAGTTGTTTTTAAATATTAATCAATAATTTTATATGTCATTGATTAACAAATAATTAAAAATAAAAATTCCAATAATAAGTGTATTTTAAACACTAAGCCTCTTTCTGCTTGATTTTCGGGAACGTTTTCGGGAACGTTCCCGAAAAATCAAAGAAATAATGCAACTATGTTGCGAAAACTAAGTGTAGATTCTGCGTGTTTTAGAAAAATCTCCAAAATTTTTGATCAAAACTACCTCTTTTCTAAGGCTAAAAAACTAAGGTATTTAATGATTAATTTTCGGTTGATGTTGAACGTCTTTTGATCAGCTTTGAATTCAAAATTATCTCTGAAGTTGCTGGTGTTGTTGCCGGATTTTCTAATAGCTTAAAAAGCAACGAGGCGGCTGCCTTACCTAATTCTAAAGCGGGTTGTGTAACAGTTGAAAGTGCTGGGTTTAAGAGTGGGGCAATTTCCAAACTAGAAAAACCAATTACCTTTAAATCTTTTGGGATAGAGATGTTTAAATCATAGCAGGCATAATAGGTAGCAAACGCCAAACGCTCTACCGATGTAAATACCCCATCAGGTTTAAGTTCAGAAAATGACTGTTTTAAATGGTCAATATTCTCTTTATAGTTATTAGTACAATCAATTATTAGTTCTTCTTGAAAGGGGATCTTATATTTTTTTAACGCATCGATATAACCCTGCATCCTGGTTTTTCCTATAGATAATGTTTTATTTACCGCCAAATAAGCAATACGTTTACACCCTTGTTCTATCAAATGTTTCGTTGCCGAAAAACTACTGTCATAATCGTTGGTAGTTACCCTGGGCGTAATAATATCTTCGTAAACGCGGTCAAAAAATACCAATGGTAGTCGTTTTTTTGAAAGCTCATTTAAATAATTATGATCGTTTGCCTCTCCAGTAACCGACATGATAATTCCATCTGCTCTTCCATTATGTAAATGTTTAATGAATGAAACTTCCTTTTCAAATTGATCATTGGTAGAATAAACCAAAATATGATAACCTTTTTCACTAGCTACACGCTCAATACCCTGTACTGCAAGAGAGAAATAATTATTACCTAGCTCAGGTACAATGACTGCAATTGTTTTGCTTTTTTGTTCTCTTAAATTACTTGCATAATGATTAGGCTGGTAATTCATTTGTTTAGCCATTGCCAATATACGTTCCTTGGTGGCTGCATTGATATCGCTGTTGTCTCTAAATGCCCTCGAAACGGTAGATGTTGAAAGTTGAAGTGCGTTCGCTAGTTTTTTAATATTGACATTATCCATTCTACTCGCCTGCTGTTAAATATTTTCGCGTTGTAAATATAAATGATAAAAAAAGCAAATATTTCTATTTTTTTGGTAAAAGATTAATAATTTGAGTTTATACTGCGAAATTGGCTGCTAAAGACTAAGGAAAAATGATTCCTGACTTGAAAAGAGGGGCGTTTGGCATTTGAAAAAGTAGGAACGTCAAGGTTACTTTAAAGGTTCCTTTGAAGATTACTTAAAGAAAAAAGTAATATAATTAATAGAAATGCTAAATAAATAACTAGCTAGTGTATTTTAGCAGTTAAATTTATAAATCTAAAACGCTAGGCGTAACGCGCCATGCCTAATACAAAAGAAATGAGCAAAATAGATTTTAGAAGCGATACCGTTACCAAGCCAACCCCTGGCATGCTCGAAGCAATGATGAGCGCCAAAGTTGGGGATGATGTATTTGGGGAGGATGAAACGGTAAATACTTTAGAGGAAAAACTTGCCGGCCTATTTAATATGGAAGCAGCAATGTTTTGTCCATCTGGTACAATGAGCAATCAGATTGCGATTAAATGTTATACGCAACCAATGGACGAGGTAATATGTGATCAAACTGCCCATGTTTATCGCTATGAAGGTGGTGGAATCGCCTATAATTCTTTGGCTTCAGTTCGTTTGCTATATGGAGAAAGGGGAATTTTAACTCCAGAGCTAATTGAACCCGAGATTAATGCAGATAATATCCATTATCCAAATTCGAGTTTGGTAGTTTTAGAAAATACCGTAAATAAGGGTGGGGGAAAATGTTATAAATTAACTGATATTGAACCTATTCATCATCTCTGTGCTATTAAGGGCATCAAGTTACATTTGGATGGAGCGAGAATTTTTAATGCCTTAGTTGCTACCGGCGATAAGGCTTCTGCCTATGGCAAATACTTCGATGGCATCTCGGTATGTTTGTCGAAAGGCTTGGGAGCTCCAGTTGGATCGGTACTTTTGGCTTCAAAAGAAACCATCAAAAAGGCACGGAGAATAAGAAAGGTCTTAGGAGGAGGGATGCGTCAGGCAGGTTTTTTGGCTGCAGCAGGAATTTATGCACTTGATCATCATGTGAGCCGATTAGCTGAAGATCATGGCCATGCAAAAGCAATCGCCGAATCATTAAATGAAGCGAGTTTTGTAAGTTCGGTAATGCCAGTAGAAACCAATATTGTTCTTTTTGATGTAGCTAAAGACTTAAAAGCGGAAAACATTGTAAAGCAATTAGAGCAAAAAGGCATTTTATGTAACACTACTTCCGCGCAAACAATTAGATTTGTAACCCATTTAGATATCTCTCCGAGCATGGTAGACCAAACAATACAAGCAATTTCAACCTTACACGTATAGCTAATGATGTCTCATAGCCAAGATTTCGACCCAGTCGGTACCGGATTTCCCATTTCAAAGATATTGGTTGCCAATCGCGGAGAAATTGCCTTAAGAATTATGCGATCTGCAAGAGAAATGGGGATAAAAACGGTAGCCGTTTATTCCGAGGCCGACAGGACTGCGCTTCACGTGCGTTATGCAGATGAGGCGATCTGTATAGGTCCAGCAGCATCTAACCAGTCGTATTTAGTTGGCAGTAATATCATTGAAGCTTGTAAGCAAACTGGGGCAGAAGCCATTCATCCTGGTTATGGATTTTTATCAGAGAATGCTTCTTTTGCAAGGGACGTAATGGCCGCGGGATTGATTTTAATCGGTCCAACCCCAGAGGCTATGGAAATAATGGGAAATAAATTAGCTGCCAAAGCTGCGGCATTAAAATATGGTATCCCCATGGTACCTGGAACAGAGGAAGCTATAACGGATATTGAGGAGGCGAAACAAAGAGCGATTGAAGTTGGATTTCCAATTTTGATAAAAGCTGCCGCAGGTGGCGGAGGAAAAGGGATGAGGATAGTAGAAAATTCGGCTGATTTTGAAGAGCAGATGCATTTGGCGGTAAGCGAAGCTACTTCTGCATTTGGCGATGGATCGGTATTTATAGAACGCTACGTAACATCGCCACGTCATATTGAAATACAAGTTTTAGGAGATACCCATGGCAATATTATTCATCTTTTTGAACGGGAATGTTCTATACAACGCAGGCATCAAAAAGTTATCGAAGAAGCTCCATCAGCTGTGCTAACTGAGGAAATTAGAGCTAAAATGGGTAAGTGTGCAGTAGATGTTGCCCGTGCAGTAAACTATGTTGGGGCGGGAACAGTAGAGTTTATTTTGGATGAAAACCTTGACTTTTTCTTCTTAGAAATGAATACTCGTTTGCAGGTTGAACATCCTGTTACAGAAATGATTACAGGATTAGATTTGGTTAAAGAACAGATTAAGATTGCTCGAGGTGAAGCGATTTCTATTAAGCAAGAGGCTTTAAAAATAAATGGCCATGCAATTGAACTTAGGGTTTATGCAGAAGATCCATTGAATAATTTTTTACCAGATATAGGTACTTTACAAACCTATAAAACCCCAAAAGGGAATGGTGTTAGGGTAGATGATGGCTTTGAGGAAGGAATGGAAATTCCTATCTATTACGATCCAATGATTGCCAAATTGATTACCTACGGAGCAAATAGGGAAGAAGCCATTGAAAGAATGATCAGGGCCATTGATGAATATGACATTACTGGCATACAAACTACCTTGAGCTTTGGTAAATTTGTAATGCAGCATGTTGCCTTTACCACAGGGAAATTTGACACTCATTTTGTTAGTAAATATTTTAATGCTAATAGTTTAAATAGCAGCAATGAAGAAGAAGCTTTGTTGGCAGCGATTACGACGATACAATTATTGAAAGATCAAAAAGCATCCTCTTATGTTGAAGAAACAACGCAAAAAAGTAATTGGTTGAAAAATAGAAAAAAATATAATTAATGTTTACGGGGATTATAGAAACGCTTGGCGAAATTAATAGGATTGAAACTGAAGGAACTAATGTTCATTTTACGATAGCTTCAGCTATTAGTTCAGCTTTAAAGATCGATCAGAGTGTAGCACATAATGGAGTTTGTTTAACCGTTGTTAAAGTTGACGACAGTACGCATACCGTTACAGCAATTGCAGAAACTTTAGCAAAATCTAATCTAGCTCATCTAAAAGTAGCTGATAAAGTTAATTTGGAGCGATGCATGCAAATGAATGCCCGTTTAGATGGCCATATTGTGCAAGGACACGTTGATCAGACAGCACAATGTATCTTAGTGACCGAATTAGATGGAAGTTGGGAGTATCGTTTTAAGTATGACCCTTCACTTGGAAACGTTACGGTAGAAAAAGGATCTATTTGTGTTAATGGAATTAGCTTAACAGTGGTAAATTCAACTACCGATGAGTTTTCTGTTTTTATTATTCCTTACACGCACGAAAACACCAACCTGCACCAGGTTATGGTTGGTGATACAGTTAATCTCGAGTTTGATATTATTGGAAAATATGTTGCTAGGTTAATGGGGAGAAAAGATTAAGGAGAAGAAAGAATAGGAATAAAGGAAAGATAAAGAGCTAAGAATAAGGAACAAGCGGTAAAGATAAATGTATAGTAAAGAAGAGGCTTCTAAGCTCCGCCAACAGTTTTGGATAGCATTTGGCAAGTATATGAAGCCAATACCATCTGCCGAAGGCTTGACCATTAATTGGGTTAATTATAAAACTGGAGTTAAACATATACTTTTTAGAATGGATGCCTCGCAAAAGGAAGCAGTAATTGCCATTCATATTACGCACCCAGATAAAGAAATTAGAAACCAGCACTTCGAACAATTTAAAGCCCTTAAGCCGTTGCTTACTGAGGCCTTAGGCGAAGAATGGGAATGGGAGCCGAATGCTGTTAATGAGTATGGTGTTCAATTAAGTACGATTTCTAAATCGATCAGTCAGATGAATGTTTTTGATCAAAATAATTGGCCAGGTCTTATTTCATTTTTAAAGCCCCGAATTGTTGCATTAGATCGCTTTTGGACAGATGCGAAGCCCATTTTTGAATCATAGACACACAAATAACTTCGTAAGTTCTTAGGGGTTACTTTTTAGCTTCTTTTAACCTCGCTTGGGCATAACTAATCTGCTCCTGGTCTACCGAAGGATCTGGTTTGCTTTTTAAGTAGCGATTATAATAAGTTAACGCAGTTTTCTTCTGGTTTAACTTAAAATCATATAATATTCCTAATCGGTAGAAAATATTTCCATTTTCTTTAAAAGTTAAACCTTTTTTATAAGCAGCAACTGCATTGGTTAATTGATGGTCAACCTCATATATACCTCCCAATAAAAGATAATAGCTTGAAGTATTAGGAGATATTGCTTCCTCGATAGTTTGTTTTGCATATTCGGAAGCTAACTTATAGTTATTTAAATTTCTGTAAGATAAAGAGGTATAATATAAGGTACTCTCGCTTTGAGCATTCAATATTTCAAGCATTTTATAATAAGAAATTGCTTTTTCGTAATTTTTAAGGTAAAAATAAGCCATTCCCACTTCTTTGGCAACATTTGCGTCTAGGCCTCCAGTTAAAAGCTTTTCCCCAGTTTCAATTACTTCGTTGTACTTTTTAAGCTGTATGGCGATAGGTAATTTGGCTTGTTGTAAAATCAGGTGTCCAGTATCGGCTGCTATTGCTTTTGACAATATTTCGTAAGCAGGTTCATACTTCTTCAACGATTTATAAGCTTTGGCTAAATCAAAAGCCACATCAGCTTCTACCGGATTAATTTTATTCGCTTTAACCAGGTAAATAATTTTCATGCTGTCGGTAGGCTCATTATATAAATCAGCCAACCGTTTATAAACATTAAAATTAGTGCTATCTATCTTGATGATATGCTCTAAATAGCCTCTGGCTTTTATCTCATTTCCTCTTCTTATATTGATATTCGCTAAACTAAAAAGCACAGGTACCGAATTTGGTGTTTGATTAATTATTTTAAGGTAGTTCTTTTCTGCCTCAGGTAATTTACCCGCCATCATAAAACAATACCCTATTTGGTTTAAGGCCTTAATGTCTTGCGTGTCTTCCGGGTAAACTGTTTGTAAGTATTGCGCAGCATCGGCATAACGCTGAGATTGATAAAAATCTAACAGCTTCTCCTTGTCATAATTAACAGCTTCTTGCGCATTTAAATATTGGAAAAATAGAAGTGATAAAAGGAGTGTTAAAGTGCTTTTCATAATTGAATATCTTACAACTAAGGTATTAGTTATAAGATTAACTTCCAAATGAAATCTCAATTATTTAAAACTTTTCAGTTATATCGGTCGTTGTTAACTGAGAAACTATTTAAATTAAAAGTTTATGGATACCTTAAAGAAGTTTGAATTGATGGAAAAGATTGTTAGAGAGTTAGAAGACTTACAACATTCGCAGCAGGCAATTATTCAGAAGCTAGGAAAAATTGAGGTTGATAATATTGATCTTGGGGATAAAAAATTAGACAAAGATTTGCCAGATATGCATCAAAGGGTTGCTGATAATTTAGATTCAATACGTGATATCTTAGCTTATTTTGCAGACAAAACACAAAATTTTGGTAATAAGAATAATGTGGATGCCTTAAAAGAACAACAGGCAATTAATGATATTACAGGCCATAGTTCTACCTAGTTTTCGCTTTGTCGGCAGGTAACAATAAGGAAAATATAGTTCCTTTTCCTTCGGTACTTTCTACATGAATAGAGCCGTTATTACGCTCCATAAAGTCCTTACAGATTAATAATCCCAACCCAGTGCCCTTTTCATTTAAAGTGCCACGCGTAGAGATATTTTCATCTTTAAAGAGCTTTTCAAAAATTTCTTGAGAAATGCCTATACCGTTATCGCTTATCTTGATTAGGATGTTTTTATGTTTTAAACAGGTAATTTCTATGTTGATTTCGTTATGCTGGTTACAATACTTGATGCCATTGGTAATAAGATTTCTAATTACCATCTGCACCATGATGATATCAGCATAAACTTTTTCGGTAGGGAAGGTGCCATAATTAATTTTAACCTTTTTAAAGTTGGCAGCAGGTAAGTGGTAATTAACTTCGCTGATAATTAAATTTTTTAAATTAAACGCTTCTTTTTTAATTCCAAAGCCTATTAGTTGACTTCTCGACCAATGCAAGATGTTTTCTAACAGCTCGGTCGTATAAATTATGTCTTTATTAAAGTTTGGCGCAATCGCCTTAAATTCGTCAATAGTAATTTGGTCATTACCAACCATTTTTAAAATCTCAGAGATATTTACCAGGGGAGCTCTTAAGTCGTGCGCAATAATTGAGAAAATTCTATCCTTCAGTTGATTTAACCTTTTCAGCTCAGTAGCCTGCTCGCCTGCTCTAAGTGCGTCTTTTTTGAATGAAGTTAAATCCTGTAATTTAATAATACTGAAATCATTATTTATTTTGTTGTCATTCAGAAAAAGTATATCTGCTATCAAATAAATATGATCACCATTTCGCATAATGTCCAATTCTATTTTACCTGATTCATGTTTTTTAATTCGATCAAAGAAAAATTGCTGGTTTGGAAACAATTCATTTAAACTTGCCCCATTTAGCTTTTTACCAATTGGAAGATCGATGAATTTTAAGATTGATTTATTATAATCGATAATTCGATGTTGCTGATCTAATACAAAAAAACCGTCCTGCATTAATTCTAATACTTTTTCTCTTGCAATTGGCAGAATATCAAAAAGCTTAAACCTATAGATACCCAATAAGACTAAAGATGTAGTAGCCATAAAGGCATAAGGAGTTCCATTTATTTCGCCCAATGGTTTAAAGCCAAGTAAAAAGGTAAAATTGGTTATCCATGGTATAAAAATGGCAATGATAATCGCATAATTTTGCTTTTGGAAGATTGGGTCTGATTTTCTAAATTTTATAAATATTAAATAACAGCCAAAAGTTAATAGAGAATAAAAATATAGCGTAAAAATAAAGTACCATAGTCCCGGTTCGGTGTTGGCAATTGGAAATGGACCTGTAGTTCCGATAATAATACGCTCATAGTGCAAGTGGTGGTAGGTGTTGGTCCATACCATTAACAAGGTAACAACTGGAAAGAAGAGCAATAAGCCTAAATTTTTTCGATTTTTAAGCCAAGCTTCTTTACCACAGAAATTTAGGCAAAAAATAAACCAGCAAACCGGGAGTGCACCAATCCCGATATACTCCATGCAGATAAAAAACTTGATCTGTTTAATTGATGTACTAGCTAACTCTAAACCATATGGAATAGCCCAAATAGCATTTGATAACATCATCAATATAAACCATTTAAATGCATTTCCCCCTCTTTTATAAATGAAACCTGACAGCACACAGGTTACCATACCGAAAAATATCAGTATAAAAGAATACGGATTAAAAGAAAAAGCCATTTGAGAGGTTAATATTTTAAAGCATTAGCTATAATTTTTAATTAATTGAAACTAAGCAATAAATAAACTTACCATTAAATAAGTTTTCAAGTATTTTGATTGTCGAAAATGAACAACTTGACCAACATCAGTTCATATTATCTATTGGTAAAGTAAGACAGAATTTTGCCCCTTTCCCTTCGGTACTAGTAACGGTAATATCGCCATCATTTCGTTTCATAAAATCTCTACACACAATTAAACCTAATCCAGTACCTTTTTCATTTAAAGTTCCTCTTGTGGTTATACTTTCGTCTTTAAAAAGCCGCGCCATTATTTCTTTTTTAATTCCAACGCCATTGTCTTCAATACACACTAACATTGTTTTATTTTTTTGATACTTAGCGGTGATATTTATTTCACTGTCTACGTTACAAAACTTAATAGCATTGTTGATGATATTTCTAATTACAATTTGAATCATCAAAATATCCGCATAAGCCATCTCGCTAGGAAATACATCATGTATAATTTTAATTTTTTTAAGTTCTGCCGCTGGTAAGTGATAATTAATCTCGTTGAGAATTAAATTCCTGATGTTAAACACTTCTTTATTGATTCCATAGCCTTTTAATTGGCTTCTAGACCAATGCAAAATGTTCTCTAATAAATCGGTGGTGTAAATAATGTCTTTGCTTAAAGTAGGAGAGATGTTCTTAAATTCAGTATTACTAATCTGGTTATTGGCAATCATCTTTAAAACTTCAGAGAGATTAACAAGTGGTCCCCTCAAATCATGTGCGATGATGGAAAATATTCTGTCTTTAAGCTGATTTAATCGCTCTAATTCTTGGGATTGTTCCCTTGATCGAATAGCTTCTTTTTTGTAGGTAGTAAGATCTTGCAGCTTAATGATAATGAAATCATTATTTATTTTGTTGTCGTCTAAGAATATAATATCAGCTTCTAATGATAAGATTTGTTCGTTAACCCATACATCTAGCTCAATTTTACCTGGCGAATGCGTATTCAACATTTTTAGAAAATTAGGCTGATTGGGTAATAGTTGTTCCAAACTGCACCCGATTAATTTTACGTTGGGTGTATAGTTGATATATCTTTTTATAGATTGATTATAATCAATTATTCTATAGTCTTTATCTAGCACAAAAAAGCCATCCTGCATTAGTTCTAATACCTTTTCCCTTGCTAAGGGGATTATATCAAATAATTTGAATTTATAGATGCCTATTAAGATCAAGAAGCTTGTAATGACGAAAGCAAAAGGTGTCATATCTACAAAGCCCAAAGGTCTTATTCCTAGAAGATAAGCAACATTTGCAATCCAGGGAATTGCCGCTGCAATGATTAAACTATAATTCTGTTTTCTAAAAATTGGGTCTGATTTCCGGAATTTTATTCCTAACAAAAAACAACCACATGCCATTATCAAATAAAAATAAATGGTAAAAATCCGATACCAAATTCCGGGCTTGAGATCAATCATGGGGAATGGAGTGTCAGTAGCCATTTTTGCACTAGCATAATGCAAATGGTGGTATGAGTTAGTCCAAACCATTAAAATGGTGACAATTGGAATAAACAGTATGGTAATTAGGTTTAAAGGTTTTTTATACCAACACTCTTTTCCACTAAAATGTAGACAAAATAAAAACCAATTAAGGGGTACTGTAGCAATGCCGATATATTCAATATTCAGCAAAATTTTGATTTGAGAAATATCAGCGCTTGCTAATTCAAAACCATAAGCTATAGACCAGATAGCGTTCGAAAACATCATTAAGCTGAACCAGCGAACGGCATTTCCTCCTTTTCGATAAATAAAAAATGCCAATGCAATGGTTACTGACCCAAAGATTATTAAAAGGGTGGCATAAATATTGAACGTAAAACTCATTAGGGCATAATGGTGTATAGCTAATATGGCTTATCTAAATAGGGAGATGTATAAAACTACGTAATTTCGCTTTCAATTGAAAATATACTTATTTTTAAATATAATTATCAAGTCATGAAAAAGATCAGTTTATCATTACTATTCATCCTATCAACCTTCTATGCTTTTAGCCAGGGTTTGCCAACTTTTCAATTGGGTATAAAAGGGGGGATGAATTTATCGAAATTTAAAACAAAAGACACTTTCAGCAGCGATAATCAAGCTGGTTATTATGGAGGTATTTGGGCTAGAATAGGTGGAGCCGGAATTCACTTGCAACCAGAAGCATATCTATCTGGAAAGAAATCAAATTTAGTCACCTCCAGTGGATTAGAAAATGGTGTTAGATTTACTAGTTTAGATGTGCCAATATTAATTGGGACAAAATTTGGTGCTGCAGGAATTGGACTTCGTTTAAATACGGGGCCGGTATTTACCTTGATGCTAGACGAGGAGCAGAATTTTGGCCAGGCCGCCTCTTCGGCTTTCAATGGAAAGTTTAAGGATAATTCTATTGGATGGCAATTTGGCGTCGGACTAGATATCGGGAAACTGAATGTTGATGCAAGGTACGAGTCGGGTTTATCCGAAATTAATTCGGCAGGAGGTTATCCAACAACAAAATTAAACATTTATACAATTGGAGTAGGATTTAGAGTGTTTTAAATTTATAACACGCAATTATTAAATGAGAAACCGGTCATATCCCAGTTCATTGTTCAAGCTGGGATATGACCGGTTTCTCATTTTCTTTTTGGCGTAAGATTTGATACACAATTTTTATAAATTAATCCTAAGCTATATGAATCTTAAAGAATTACTCTTAAATGGTCAAAGTTTTTTAGCGCTCTTAAAAGAATTTGCAATTGAGGCAAAAGATATAATTATACAGGACGAAAGTGTATTGTTAAATGACCCAAATTTAGCACAGCGAGAAATTCTTAAAGAGACAATTTGTATTGAGGGAAAAGGAAAGAATGGAGTCTTTAATTTCTTCGGTATTTTACATTTTAATATGTTAAATAAATTGGCAGTTTTCGAAATGCAAGGGTTTGAGCAGGTTGATTTACAAACCAATTAATTTTTATCTTCCTTAATTATTTCTTTTAACTCATAAAGGAATGCACCCTTTATGGGTCTTATATGTTTTTTACTAGTGTCACTTAACACTTTTACAAAACAGGCCCCAAAATAGAAAATTAAGGATGAATAAAATACAAAAAGCATAATCAATACAATAGATCCCGAAGCGCCATAAATATTACCAATATTGCTTAATGGTAGCATAATCCGTAAAATATATTTACCCAAGGTAAATAAAATGCCAGTTAATAAACCACCTTTAACAGCGGCTTTCCAAGTGGGTCGTCCATTCGTTAAAAACCTAAATAATACTGCAAACCAAGTAGTAACTATAACTATAAAAAGTATTTCGTTTAAAATTGATAAAAAAACCTTTCCAAAAGTAGGTGCTGCATTGTTAATATAACTTCCTATAAATGCTTGTATACTATCTGTAAGCAATCCGACAAAAAATAATATTCCCGCAAGTAAAATGATAATCATGGATCGGCCTCTTAACTTAAGATTAAACAGAATTCCCATTTTTTCATTTAATCCGATGGTCCATATTTGATCTAAAGAACTCTTAATGACGCTAAATAAAGTCGTAGCCACGAAAATAAAAAATACAAAACTTAAAATAGTCGCCCACCAATTATAATCTACCCCTCTAATATTTCTTAAAACCTGACGAATTTGAGTAATGCTACTCTCATCTAAAATGCTTGCCAAGCGATCAAAAAGCCTTGTGGCGAAAGTTCTTCGGTCAACAAAAAAGCCGAAAAGCCTAATCAGGATTAATAAAATAGGGGGAAGCGCAAAATTAGCAAAGAAAGCTGTAGCGCCTGCTAAACGTAAAGGATCATTTTTTTGGAATAATTTAAATGTTATCCTTAAATGCTTGAAAAATAATCTGGGCCTTTTGAATGTTATAGCGGACATGTTAGAGCTTAGCTGCTCCAAAATTAATAAATTTATGTAATAATCATTCTTTAATTAAAGCATTGGTTAAACAACGAATAAATAAATTAAATTTACAAACGGTTTAATTTAGTAAAATAGATTTATGAAACTTCGTTTTTTTATCACAATGCTTCTCCTACAAGCTATAGGTTTTGCAAACGCCCAAACGCTCAAATATACTTCTGCAAAAGATGATTGGAATGCCGACTCATTAGGCAATCAGAGAGCTGTAATTAGTTTTGCTGGTTCATCTGGTTTGGCTAAAGTTAGTATCGATTGGCGACGGAGCGACCCAAATCCTGAATTGAAAGCTATCATCGTTCGTCATGCAAAAACAGGAAGAGTTATGGAAAATGTTTATCCGTTATCCATTTCAAAAGAACGAGGGGTGTTTTGTTTTGAGGCTGAGGCGGGCCCAGGTACTTACTATATTTACTATCAGCCGTATAAAAATGAAGGTCGGTCTAATTACCCTAAAGGGGTTTATTTAAAACCTAAAAATACTAAGAATATAGGAGCCGATAAGATAGAGGTAAATACTAAGGTGATTGAAATACAATCCATAAATTCTTTTAATAGTGTTTTTCCGATGGAAGTAATTGCAACTGCTGGAGAAGTTAAAAACTTAAAGGCCAAATATGCAGAACCTGCATATTTAGTTTTTCCAGAAAGTAGGAATTATCCCATCATTATGCAAAATGATATACCACAACGATGGATACTTAAAGGCGCCCAAAAAACATTTAATGATAATGCATTAAGAGGGGAGAATTTTTCTTTTCAGTTGGGTATTTATGCTGCCAAGGATCTGCAAAATGTAAATCTAAAATTTAGCGACCTGAAGGATCAATCAGGACATAAAATTTCTTCAAAATTAATATCCTGCTTAAATACAAATGGAACAACTTATGATGGCAACATCTTAACTAAAATAGTGAATGTGCCAGCAAATAAGGTTCAGGCATTATGGTGCCTGTTAAATGTGCCTACTACAGTTGTTGCAGGAAAATATAGCGGAACGGTTACCGTTGAAGTCGCAAATGCGCCGGCCCAGAAAATTCGGTTAACACTTACAATAAGTTCGAAACTAAGCAAGGAAAATGGCATAAACGAACCATGGAAACAAACTCGACTAACATGGCTAAATTCAACTCTAGCACAAAAGAACACTGTAATTGCACCATATACTCCTTTAAAGGTTGAAGGTAATACAATTAGTTTACTGGGTAGAAAGATAGCATTGGATAAAAATGGTTTCCCAAAACAAATACAAACGTTTTTTAGTCCCGAAATGACTGAGTATACCTCAACACCCAATAACTTATTGTCTGAGAATATTCATTTCCACTTTGTGAAAAAGGCAGATGGTAAGAACTCTATTTTAAAAGATGGTGGAGTTCAATTCATTAAAAAGGAAGAAGGAACGGTACAATGGACGGCAAAAAATGCAAATGATAGTTTGGCAATGGATGTTACTGGAACATTGGAATTTGATGGCTTTATGGTGTATACCGTAAAAGTTACTGCGTTGCAGGCCGTTGATCTTAAAGATGTAACCATGCATATTCCTTTTAATAAAACTGCTGCCACTTATATGATGGGTTTTGGTTTAAAGGGGGGTGAGCGACCAGAAAAGGTAACATGGAAATGGGATGTTGCCAATAAAAATCAAGATGGTGCCTGGTTAGGAAACATCAATGCTGGTTTACAGTATAGCCTGCGTGATGAGCAGTATGTTAGACCTTTAAACACCAATTTCTATTTACAAAAACCTCTTTTATTACCTAAGTCATGGGGTAATGAAAATAAAGGGGGTGTTGAAATTGGAATAAAAGGCAGCTCCATGTTAGCTAACAATTATACGGGCGAACGATCAATGAATAAGGGCGACGTGCTCTATTACAATTTTACATTATTGATTACTCCTTTTCATACAATCAATACTGATTTTCAATGGGAAAATAGATTTTATCATAAGTACAATGCAATTGACAGCATTAAGGCAACTGGTGCAACCGTAGTGAATATCCACCATGCAACACCTATAAACCCATGGATTAATTATCCATTTATTGAGCATGCCAAAATGAAGACCTACATTGATGAAGCGCACAAAAAGGGCTTAAAAGTTAAAATCTATAACACCGTTCGTGAGCTATCCAATCGTGCCTATGAAACCTTTCCAATGAGAAGCTTAGGGCATGAAATCTATTCGCCTGGCAACGGTGGTGGTTTTTCGTGGCTACAAGAGCATGTAAAGGATGATTATATCGCAGCATGGTTTGTGCCAGAAATTAAGGATGCCGCAATTGTAAATAGCGGGATGAGCCGTTGGCATAATTATTATGTGGAAGGAATGAATTGGTTGACAAAAAATGTTGGCATTGATGGAATATATTTAGATGATGTTGCGTTTGATAGAATCACTATGAAAAGGGTTAAACGCGTACTAACCCAAAATGGACATGCGGGGATTATCGACTTGCACTCTGCCAACCAGTACAATAAAAGTGACGGCTTTAATAATAGCGCGAATTTGTACATGGAACATTTCCCTTATCTCAATAGGCTATGGTTCGGAGAGTACTTTGATTATGAAAAGAGTAAACCCGATTTTTACCTAACCGAGGTGAGTGGTATCCCTTTTGGCCTGATGGGTGAGATGCTACAGGATGGCGGTAACCAGTGGCGTGGAATGATTTATGGAATGACCAATCGCTTACCTTGGTCGGGCAATAATGATCCAAGACCACTTTGGAAAGTGTGGGATAATTTCGGAATGAAAGGCACCAAAATGTTTGGGTATTGGTCTGAAAACAGCGGCTTTAAAACTGGAAATCCAGCAATTTTAGCTACCGTTTATAAAAAACCGGGGGCCGCATTAGTAGCCATTGCTAGTTGGGCAGAGAAAGATGAGCTAATTAAATTTACCATAGATTGGAATAAATTGGGGATCGATCCAAGCAAAGCAGTGATAACATTACCAGAAATTGAGAACTTTCAAGCAGCTCCAAAATTAACTGCAGCCCAAGAAATCATAATTCCCAAAGGTAAAGGGGTGCTGATGGTGATCAAGGAAAAATAACTTCAAAAGCCTGATTAACTCTTGGCCGCACTAAACTTTTTCCCTTTTTAATGGTTATACCTTTAAACTTTGGGTTATGAATAATTTCTTTAGAACGATAATAGCAGGTTATAGTGCGAAAAAACTAGGTGGTGGTTGCCTTTCAACGATTATTATATTCGTAATTATCTATTACGCTTTGGGACATTGCTAGCAAAAAATAAGATCGGTTGGTGAAATACCGCCAACCGATCTTATAACTTATAGATTTCCTCTTAGCTCTTGCTCTCTTTCTAATGATTCAAATAATGCCTTAAAGTTTCCTGCACCGAATGATTGTGCACCTTTACGTTGAATAATCTCGAAGAAAAGAGTAGGCCTATCTTCAACAGGCTTGGTAAATATTTGAAGCAGATAACCTTCTTCATCGCAATCAACCAAAATTCCCAAACTTTTTAATAGCTCAATTTCCTCATCAATTTTCCCAACTCTATTGGGCATCATCTCGTAATATGCTTCTGGGGGTGGACTTAAAAATTCAACTCCTCTAGCTTTTAGGCCTTTCACGGTTTTAACAATATCTTTGGTTGCAACTGCAATATGCTGTACTCCCTCGCCTTCGTAGAATTCTAAATACTCTTCAATCTGCGATTTTTTCTTGCCTTCGGCAGGTTCGTTGATAGGGAATTTTGAAAAACCATTGCCATTACTCATTACTTTGCTCATTAAGGCAGAGTATTCAGTGTTAATTTGCTTATCGTCAAAAGATAAAATGTTTACAAAGCCCATTACCTCCTCATACCACTTTACTGTTTCATTCATCCTGTTCCAGCCTACATTACCTACGCAATGATCTATATAAAGTAGTCCCGCATCTTCAGGGTTGTAGTCACTCACCCATTCCCGATAACCCGGCATAAAAATTCCGTTATAGTTTTTGCGCTCTACAAACATGTGAACGGTTTCTCCATAGGTATAAATCCCTGAAATTTTAACTTCCCCATGTTCGTCTGTTAAGGTTTGAGGTTCTAAATAAGGCCTTGCACCTCTTTTGGTAGTTTCCTCAAATGCACCATAGGCATCGTCAACCCATAGGGCTAAAATTTTAACCCCATCGCCATGTGTTTTTACATGTTCTGCAATTGGGTTCTCCGATTTTAAGGCGGTGGTTAAAATCAATCTAATTTTTCCTTGTTTTAAAACATAAGAAGCTCTATCCCTTACACCAGTTTCTGGTCCCGCATAAGCTAAAGATTGAAATCCAAAAGCTGTTTTATAATAATGTGCAGCCTGCTTAGCATTCCCTACATAAAATTCAATGTAGTCCGTTCCATTGATCGGAAGGAAATCTTGTGCCTTAGCTATTTTTTCTGCGAATGTTTGTGTTGACATTGTGTTGTATATTTAAGTATATTCTAATCCTAATCATCCTATAATCCTAGCCTATTCTACGTTAATTTGCCAGCTTGTGTGATAGCTTTCATCTTCAATATCAACAGCGTCTTGCGTTAACATTAAAGGTCTGAAGGGATCTATCATCACTGCTAATTCTTCTGTTTTTTCTTGCCCGATTGATTTTTCAACAGTACCAGGATGTGGTCCATGGGGAATTCCGCCGGGGTGTAAAGTGATTTGTCCTTTTGCCACGCTTTTTCTGCTCATAAAATCTCCATCAACATAATATAAAACTTCATCGCTATCTACGTTACTATGATTATAAGGAGCGGGGATAGACAGCGGGTGATAGTCGTACTTACGAGGTACAAATGAGCAAATCACAAAATTATGTCCTTCAAATGTTTGATGAACTGGGGGAGGCTGGTGTAAACGCCCAGTTATCGGTTCAAAATCATGGATTGAGAATGCCCAAGGGTAGTGAAAACCATCCCATCCTACAAAATCGAAAGGATGTGTTCCGTAAGTATATGGATAAATAATCCCTTGCTTTTTAATCAACACCTTAAATTCTCCAATCTCGTCAATTGTTTCTAAGTCGGTTGGCCGTTTGATATCTCTCTCGCAAAATGGAGAATGTTCTTCTAATTGCCCGAAAGCATTGCGATAACGTTTCGGGGTACGAATTGGGCTAAAACTTTCAACGATAAACAATCGATTTTTTTCGTCGTTAAATGTTAATTGATAAATTGTTCCACGAGGAATAACCAGGTAATCACCATATTCGAACTTGATCTTACCAAACCCTGTTTTTAAAACACCGCTACCTTCATGGATAAAAATTACCTCATCTGCCTGACTATTTTTATAAAAATAATCGGTCATCGATTTTTTTGGTGCAGCTAGGGAGATGTGTAAATCACTATTAACCAATACAGGTTTACGGCTCTTTAGGTAGTCATCTTCAGGTTTAATATTAAAACCAATTAAGCTCGTATGGCGTAAATGTTTTTCGCGGGCAATCTTTGGTTCAACCGAATACGGTTCTCCTAATGATTTAACGATTGTTGGTGGGTGACAATGGTAAACCAAGGAATATAAACTAGAGAAACCCTCTGTAGAAACTAATTCTTCGGCATATAGTTCACCATTTGGTTTACGAAAAACAGTGTGTCTTTTAGCAGGAATTGTTCCTAAGGTATGATATATAGGCATAGCGTTAGGTAATTTGGTTAGTATTAATTTATAACGAAAAGAACGTGAAAACGTTACTTGTTGGGCAGATAAAAAAAGATTTCAGCTAAGAATATTGCGCGAAAATGATTTTAGAAAGCATGGCATATCTAAATGCTGCGAGAACTTCGTTAGCATTGTGATTTTGATATGTTAAATGACTGATCATTGCGAGCGCTAAATTATGCTTTTTTATCACTATATTCAAATTTAATAATTTAAATAACCGCCTTGGTGCTTAATTTATTTTTTTAGCTTTGACCCCGTAAACGATTAAATTATGAAGCTAGTTTCTTATAAAACCGAAGATATAGAACACCTAGGTGTTTTCGTGAATGGACATATCTATAACTTAAACTCTTGCAATAAGCTAATTCCGGATGAAATGAATGCATTTTTACAGGGAGGTGATGCTTTAATGGAAAGAGCAAAAAAGATTAATCAAGAAATTATTAATGGAACCCTAAAACCCAAAGAAGAGGTTTTTTATGAGTTGTTAGCGCCAGTTCCTCACCCTACTTCATGCAGAGATGGCTATGCTTTCCGCCAGCATGTTGCCGCAGCCAGACGTAATCGTAAGGTAGACATGATTGCAGAATTTGATCAATACCCGATTTTTTATTTTACCAATCATAATGCTATCCAAGGTCCAGGAGAAATTGAATGCATGCCAGATCACTTTCAAAAATTGGATTTTGAATTAGAAGTAGCGATCGTAATCGGTAAAAAAGGTAGAAATATTAAGGCAGCCGAGGCTGATGATTATATTGCTGGATTCATGATCATGAATGATATGAGTGCTAGAACTTTACAAATGGAAGAGATGATGTTAAACCTCGGTCCAGCAAAAGGTAAAGATTTTTCAACGGTAATTGGTCCATGGTTGGTTACGCCTGATGAATTGGAAGCTTATAAAGTTGATGCAAAACCAAATCATGTAGGGAACAGCTATAATTTGAAGATGACTTGTAGTGTAAATGGTCAACAGGTTTCTGCTGGAAATATGGCAGATATGGATTGGACATTTGCAGAAATCATCGAACGTTGTGCTTATGGAGTAGATATTTTGCCGGGAGATGTAATAGGTTCGGGTACAGTAGGCACAGGGTGCTTTTTAGAGCTGAATGGTACTGGTTTGCTAAATGATGCTAATTATAAGCCGCAATGGCTACAAGAAGGTGATGATGTAGAGATGGAAATTACAGGATTAGGTGTATTAACCAATATTATTACCAAAGTAGATACGGATTTTTCGATTTTAGGATTGAAGAAATAATAAAATATGCTTACCCTCAACACAGCAGAGCTTACACCTGTACAACTTCAAAATTACCTTCAGTATGCAATTGCACCGAGGCCAATTTGTTTCGCCTCAACAATAGATACTGTAGGTAATATCAATTTAAGTCCTTTTAGTTTTTTCAATTTATTTAGTACCAATCCTCCCGTTTGTATTTTTTCGCCGGCAAGGAGAGTACGGGATAATACGACCAAGCATACCTTAGAAAATGTGCTGGAGGTTAAGGAATGTGTTATAAATATTGTTGATTATGCCATGGTACAGCAAACCAGTTTAGCAAGTACCGAATATGCAAAAGGCATCAATGAATTTGAAAAAGCAGGGTTTACGATGCTTAAATCCGAATTGGTTAAGCCTCCACGTGTGGCCGAAGCGCCAGTTCAATTAGAATGTGTGGTTACTGAAGTTATCCCATTGGGGGAAAAGAATGGAGCCGGTAATCTAGTGCTGGCCGAAATTAAATTAATTCATATTAAAGAAGAAATCTTAGATGAAGAGGGAAAGATTGATCAGGCAAAAATAGATTTGGTAGCCCGTTTAGGTGGAGATTGGTATTGCAGAGTAACGAATGATAATCTTTTTAAAGTGGCAAAGCCTTTAACTACTTTAGGAATTGGTATAGATGCTTTACCAACTGCGGTAAGAAATTCTGCCGTGCTCACGGGTAATGACTTAGGTATGTTGGGTAATATTGAAAATTTACCAAGCGCTACGGAAATCGACGACATGCAATGGAATACAAATGTGAAGGATATTCTAGACGCTACTATTGGTGATGCTCAACAAAGAGAGCGAGAGTTACATGAGCTTGCCCGTCAGTTTTTAGCACAGGGGAATGTTGCAGATGCTTTAAAAATAGTACTCTTATAAATTAACCTTATTCAATAATACTTACCGCTTTAATAAATCTACTTTTATAGTAACCATCAAAATCGGTAATGGTAACGCCGTGTGCTTTACCAGAGGTAGAATGGATGAATTTAATTTCACCGTCTTCAATAGATGAAATAATGCCTACATGCCCAATTTTTCTTACCCTTGGATTACTCCCGGTAAAAATAAGCACATCGCCAACCTTAGCTTCATTCAATTTAACTGGCACTCCTGTGCGCGCAAATTCTGGAGAAGAACGAGGAACATTAAATCCGAAATTTTTGAAAACATAACTAACAAAACCCGAGCAATCAAAGCCTTTATCTGGATTGCTTGAAGCGTAGCGATAAGGGGTGCCTATCATCGATTTTGCAAAATCTAATAACTGAGCTGCAGGGTTTGCAACCTCAGGGATTTTATCAAAAATTTTCCCCATCATTTTTTGATATTGTTGCGGTAACGAATTGTTATCTTGAGCTTTACCAGTAATAGCAAAGAAAGCAAGCAGACAAAAAATGAGGAGTGTTTTCTTCATATGATGATCAAAGATAATAAAAAAATGAAATTTGGGGTAAATGTGGAAAACTTCTATGGCGTTGTAACGGCAACAGGTAATACCTTTCCATTAAAGAATTTATGACCTGTTTTAGCAAAATCGGCTATATATTTGCCCATTTCGAAAGCTAATACTGGGCTCTCATAACCGGGGAATGCCGCCTCTAGCATTTCAGTTTGTGCAGACCCTAGCGCTAAACAATTTACTTTAATGCCCGTTTCGGCGAGCTCGAAGGCTAGGCACTCGCTCAAGGTATGTAGAGCTGCTTTGCTTGCAGAATAGGCTGCCAATCCTGGGAATTTTACACTACCCTGGAAACCTCCCATACTGCCCACATTTACTATATGGCTACCACTTTTTAGCAATGGAAGCGTATGTTGGATCATTTTAAAATGACTGATTACATTGCTTTCTAGCATATCCGCTAAGTCGGCCGTGCTGGTTTCGGTAAATGGTTTGTTGACTAAACTTCCCGCATTGTTAATTAAGATATCAACGGTTCCCAAACGCTCAGTTAAAAAAGGAATTAAAGCAGCATAATCATCATTCACTAAATCAAATTCGACCGGGAAAAGCGTGCAATCTGGATTAATTCCCTTCGCTATTTCTAAAAGTTTACGCAATTTATCAGCCGAGCGAGCAATGCAAACTATCTTATGGTTTGAATCTAATGCAAATTCAAGCGCCGTTTCAAAGCCTATTCCACTACTGGCCCCTGTTATAATGATGTTCATATTGTTAGTTTATTATTCGTCATTGCGAGTTTACGAAGCAATCTTAAACTCGCAATGACGATTTGTACCATTAGTCGTTCTCGGTAATCAGCTGACTTACAGGATTAGCAATCACATGTAGGCCATCATTAATCAATTTAGTGAGATCCGCCTCATTTGCAGCTTTCATTTCAAGATACACGCGCAATTCTTTTTCAATAATTGAATCTATCTTTTGATGATGTACAATTTCTAAAATTTCAAGTGCACATAGCCAATCACTACGATGTGCCTTTTTTAGCTCGTTAAATATATTTGCCAATTCATCATATCCAACTTGGTTTTCTCTAATAGTTCGTACTTTTTGATATAAAGCATGTAACTGTTGCGTATGGCTATCGTAGGTAATTTTATGTGTTTCTTGTTTACTTACAAAAGTAATTTCTTCATAAGCATCTTTATCGGCAGCACCATTGAAGACCGAGATTATTTTCTCGCCAACGGCCATGTCATAAGTGCCCCATTCAGGTTGAAATAAAACATTTCCATTGCTTTCTTTTACCGTACAATCTTCGAAAGTAATAAGGATTAACTTGTTGTCCTGAAAAGAAATTTCTTTAACTAAACCATTTACCTTAATGCCACTTTCAAAAGTAAGATTTGCTGTTTGGTTATGGACAATTCCTAAACTACCAAGCTCGGTTAAATTATGATTTTCCAATGGCTTATTTATATCTTTTAATTTGCCAACAGGTGATGAAAAACCATCGGCATGATATGTTTTTCCGTGACCAGGTAATTGTTTTCCATTGTAAGCTAAAGCAGACGGGCCAGTTGTTTTTATAAAAGTTAGCTCATCGTTTTTCGCAATTCCTAGATCAGTAAAAACCCCCGTAAGTTGCAAACCTGAGCTATATACAGCGGTACTTGCATTTTTACATTCTATTGCTTTTAAAATACTTTCAGTTCCTCCGCGTCTAAATGCCATGGTATCGGCAAATGCCTCTAAAACATCAATTAAATTTTGAAAAGTTTCAGTTACAAAAAGTTGCGGCTGTGTTTGGGTAATGTCGTATTGGTAATTGATCGTGTTTAAATTATACCACAACTTGGTTACTTTTGGATCCATGCAACTCGCACTTTCTCCAATTGAAGAGAGTAATCCAGCACCATAGATCTTTGGGTTCTCTAAAGTCCCAATTAAACCATATTCAACGGTCCACCAATGCAAGCGCCCAAGTAAAGCCATTTCCGATGGTTCTCCCATGTTATCTGCAATAGTGCGTAAATTTCTTTCTGCAAGTGCAATTTCTTCTTCATCAGAATCAACCGCTTCTTTTAAAATAGAAAGTTTACGGATAGCTTCATAGAGTTCAAAATCCTTGCTAGAAAACATCGCCTTTGCACCAATAGAGCCAAAATAACTGAGGTAATTGTTATAATCCGTATCAGCAATAATAGGAGCGTGACCAGCGCTTTCGTGAATAATATCAGGAGCAGGAGTGTATTCGATATGATTTATTTGCCGAATATCCGCTGCAATAACCAATACCCTATAGGCTTGATATTCCATGAAAGCTGCAGGTGGGATAAATCCATCAACAGTAACAGCACCCCAACCAATTTTACCTAAATTATCATTCATGGTTTGAAGGTTGGGAATATACTCGATGCTCAATCCGGCACGTTGTAAGCCTTTAATATAAGGGTAGTAAGCTACATGTTTAAGATAACTATAATTTTGACGCATAACATAACGCCAAACTGCTTGGTCAATTGGCGTATATTTCTCATAATGCTGCTCAACAATAAATTGCCTTAGATGCTTGGGAAGTTTAGCTACTTGCTCGTTATTAAAGTCATTAAAATCACTCATATTGGTGCTGTACATTGATAATGGCTAAAGTAGCTTGTTTTGACTACTAATCCAAAAAAACAAGGTTGTTTTACCGTAATATGATGGGTTTATTTAATGTGATACCGCTTTTAGTCCGATGATTGAACCAATTAAAGTGAATATAAAGAAGACTCTCCAAAAGGTAGCAGGTTCTTTAAAGATAAAAATGCCAACTAGCACCGTTCCCACCGCACCAATACCTGTCCACACTGCATAAGCAGTACCTATTGGAAGCGCTTGCGTTGCTTTGATCAACAAACACATACTGATTGTTAAGGCAACTAAAAAACCACCGTACCAGAAATAGGTTTCATTGCCGGTTGTCTCTTTAGCTTTTCCTAAACAGAATGCAAAAGCAACTTCAAATAATCCAGCAATCACTAAAATAATCCAATTCATGTTATTAAATTTTAAGATTTTTTCACTCTAAACGAAAAATATTTCTGAGAAAAGTAACTAAATATAGCCAATACGATAGTAATTAATGCTTTTGCTACAGATGGGAAAAATTGAAAACCTTCTACTAAGATTTTCATCAACGCGTAATTAAGTAAGATATTCGTACCATAAACGGTAGCATATCTAAATAATTGTATTCTTCCTACTAAGGTAGACTGCGTAAAAACTAGATATTTATTGAGCATAAAACCAACGCTAAAAGTTACTACAGATTCTAGTAGCAAAGCAGCAATTGGGGCAGTAATTAAATACTCACCTATTTTTACATCTTGTTGATGTAATATATAATTGAAAATTATGAAATAACCGATAATGCCAGTGGAAACAGTTATTCCACCAGACGCCATATATCGAAAAGTATTTAAGCTGAACCATTTTTGAAATGGAGGATAGAAAAAATCTATAATAGATAAGAGCTTTTTACGCATTTTAAAAGGTGATTTTTTGAATTAATTGTCAACTGTTAACTGATTATTGATCATTCTATTGTTGTATTGTTGGATAAACGCCTTTAAATATTTTTCCATCTCGTTTTGCAGCTTAGGTTCCCTACTCAGGATATTATTTTTAGTTAAGCGATCTGTTTTTAAATTAAATAAGGCTGTCGATTTTTGTCCATCATTTTGCAGTAAATAATCACCTTGATACAAACTAAAATTCCCGTCATTATTGTTCACAACAAAGTTGTTGTTTTTTTCGTTAAATGCATCAAAGCCAAAAGCAAAATAAGGTTTATCGTAATTTAAATAATTTAAAACGGTTGGCATAATATCGGCCTGTTGGATTAGTTTATCAGTTTTGCCTTTTAAATCGCCCCCTGGATAATAAAACAAAATTGGTACGGAGAAATAACCTGGTAAAGTTTGATATTCAGGTAAAAAGGAGACCGTTGCGTGATCTGCGCAGATTACGAATAAGGTGTTTTTATACCAAGGCATTTTTGATGCGGTAGCAAAGAATCTTCTTATAGCGAAGTCGGTATACCCAATGGGCTCTTGTACAGGCAATGGCCCTTTTGGGAATTTGCCAATATATTTTTCGGGCACTTTAAAAGGGTGGTGTGAAGAAACCGAGAAAAAAGCGGAGAAAAAAGGTTGCTTAAAAGTGTTGATCGTTTTGGCCATGTACTGCATAAAGGGTTCATCCCATATCCCCCAAATGCCATCAAAATCATTATCGTTGGCATATTCTGTTTTGCCAAAGTAGTTTTTGATACCCGCCAGATTAGTGTAGGCTGAAAAACCCATGGAACCATTTGGAGCGCCATGGAAGAATGCTGTTTCATAACCTTTATCGCCCAATAACTTGGCAATGCTTGTCGTTTTATTGCCGGAGTAACTCGATAATACAAATGGTTCACGTATCGACGGAATTCCAGAAATGATAGAAGGAAGTGCATCGATAGATTTTCGGCCGTTGGCATAAGTATGTGAAGAAGTAAAACTTTTGTCTACCAAACTGTCTAAAAATGGAGTATAACCCTTATAATTGCCTCCTTCTAAATCTTTGTTCAATGCTCCGATATGTTCCTTGCCCAAACTTTCAATAATTAAAAAAACGACATTTAGTTTTTTAAAAGGAGCTTTATTTAAGGGTTGGTGAATGGGATTGTAAATAGATTGGAGCGTTTGTTTGTCGTAATAATTAATAGGTTTTAAGGCGGCCCGCTTTAAGGTTTTCATAATGGTAAAAGGGGTGTTCAATACTAAGCCCATATCTCCCGGTTGCTTAACAAAATCGCCGGCGTTACTCATGGTAATTGGTCTGGTACTATGCCTCCACCCACCACGCATACCTATTACAGCTAAGCCAGCTATAGGTACAAGAAGTAGGGTGTGCACTAAATATATTTTCCAAGTAAACTTAGGGGCCTTTTGAATCTGTACTATCTGGTATAATTTGATGAACACATAGGTAAATGCCGTGAAAAGGATTACCAAATACCAATAATCGCTTAAAAAATCTACCAATAACTTCAATTTATTCTGTTCGTTGCTAAACTGCGAAAAAACACTGGCTGTAGTATGTTTTAATGTGTATTTGTAGTAAACAAAATCAATAAAATTAGCTAAAAACCCGAGGCTGTTGGTGATAATGAAAAGCCATTTACAGAAAACTTGATAACCTTTATTATACTTAAACGAAAATGGAATTGCTTGTAAAACGATATAAAGCGAATTAATATAAAGTAATGCAGCAAGATCGAATTTGATTCCACCTGCAAAAATATAAGCTAGATCGGCTAGGCTTAAATGGTTAAAAAATGATTGATTGGCTAGGTAAAATCCTAATCTACAGATAGTATATAAAATCAATACCAGTAGAAATCGGTAAACTAAGGCGGTATAAATAGAGTGTTCCTTGTTAGTATTTCGGTGCATTTTGTTTAAAAGTATGCAATTTAACGAAAGATTTCGACTTTCAACTTCGCAAGTCAGCCAACTTACGAAGTTGGCTGACTTGCCTTTACTTTGTAAAGCTATAAAAATAGTAACTTACTCAAAGGAAAGCGGAAGTGAACTATGGGCTTGCCTAGAACTCGGTTCTATACTTCGCATTAGTCTTCCGTCTTCCCTGAGTTGGTTGTTGAAGGCTTCAGATAGAATGATAGACGTGAGGGTCTACTAAAGGTTTTAAAGCATTTCAACATTTGTTTTCCTAACCACTAAAATATGAAAAAGTATTTATGTTATGCAGGGATTGATGTTTCAAAGTCAAAGCTTGACATCAGTCTGCTTAGCGATGCATCAGATAGACGCATCCCACACTTTATTGTTTCCAACGACGGCAAGGGTATCGGACAGTTGTTGGGACATCTTTTCAAGAGTGGATACCGAACAGAGGATGTACTGTTCACCTTTGAGGATACAGGGGTCTATTCGCTTCCGTTGGCATGTTATTTGTCTGGACATGGGCTTGATTATTGGATGGTTCCAGCCATTGAAATTAAGCGCAGCAAGGGTATTTCCAGGGGCAAGACCGATAAGACCGATTCCCGGGATATCGCTTTCTACAGCCTGACCCATAAGCATAAGCTCCGCTTGGGTCAGATTCCCGAGAAAGAGGTTATGGAGCTTAAAATGCTGTTCAGTGAGCGTGAAAAACTCATGAAGGCCATCCACTTGATGGAGAGCACCCAAGAGATGGAAGGCTTTATCCCTAAGGCGGCAGGTACGTTGGTAATGAAGATCAACCGTTCCACGGTAAGGCAGCTCAAAGGCTCACTTAAAAAGATAGAGACTGAGATGCAGCTATTGGTAAAGGGTTGCGATTATCTGAGCCGTCAATATGAACTGATCAATTCGATACCAGGCCTTGGGCCACAGACTGCAATCTACCTGATGATTGCCACCAAGGGTTTCCAGTCTTTTGAGAACTGGCGGCAGCTGGCCTGTTATGCAGGTATTGCACCGTTCGAGTACAGTTCTGGATCTTCCATTCGTGGCAGAACAAAGGTGAACCACCTTGCCGATAAGAAACTGAAGTCGCTACTGCAGATGTGTGCCATGAACGCAAAGAAATGCGATCCACAACTGAAATTTTATTTTGAGAAAAAAGTTGCAGAGGGGAAATCAAAAATGTTGGTACTGAACAATATACGATGCAAACTTATCGCAAGGGTATTTGCAGTGATCAATAGAGGGGAGCCCTATGTGGACACAAACAGATTTGTAGCATAATCTATGGTAAAAAACATTTGGTTTTTACCATAGAATGCGAAGTTGAAAGGGAGTCGGCAGGAGGCTAGTTAAAAAATTCGTAGCTTAGTTAAACAATTTAATACAATGAAGAAGTTTTCTCTTTTTTTTATTTTCTGTTTTTTCGCAATTACCCTAAACGCTCAATCAGATACAGCAACCTATCGTGCAATTGCTGCCCAAATCCAGAAAAAATTTGTTCCTGATAAGCGGGATATTTATTTGAATATGCAGTTCAAAGGTGATTCTGTTAAATTAGAAAGCACATCTGAAATAGTAATACAAGAATTTGAAAAAGTAAGACCAAAAGAGGGAGCGGTTAAATTTTCCTCAACCTTATTGCCAGCAAAATCGCTGAACGGATTAATTTATGGTGTTACCAATATTTCTGTTGGTAATAATCGAAGCAATCCACAACATGGCGCTGAATTAATGACCCAAATGTTATTGGGAACACCAGTGCAAGTTCTTAAAAAACAAGGAGGGTTTTATTTGGTTAAAACACCAGATAATTATTTGGCGTGGACAGACGGGGGAGCTTTAAAGTTAATGGATGAACAAGCTTTTAAAACTTGGCAAACTTGCGAAAAAGTTATTTTTACGGCAGATTACGGACATGCTTTTAGTAAATCAGCTGAAAATTCACTCCGGGTTTCTGATTTGGTAAAGGGAAATATATTACAACTTTTAGGGCAAGAAAAAGATTATTATAAAGTGTGTTTCCCAGATCAACGCGTCGGATATATTCAAAAATCGCAAGCAACGTCGTATCAAAATTGGTTAAAAAGACCAAACCCCAAAGCAAGTACAGTATTATCACAAGCAATTAATTTATTAGGAGTGCCTTATTTATGGGGAGGTACATCTATTAAGGGAGTAGATTGTAGCGGCTTTACCAAGACTGCTTATTTTTTGAATGGCATTATTATCCCAAGAGATGCTTCACAACAAGCATTGGTTGGAGATGCTATCGATGTGCTCGAAAATGACTCAATTAGCGTAAACAAATGCTTGAAAAATCTGCAACCTGGTGATTTATTATTCTTCTCGGCAGCCAAACGAAAGGGTATTAATGGAGGTAGGGTAACACATACTGCAATTTATATGGGCGAGGGGGAATTTATCCAGTCGGCGGGAATGGTAAAAATTAGCAGTCTCGAACCCGATAAAAATAATTATGATGGAGGACAAGCTACCACATTGGTAGGGGCAAGGAGAATATTAACAGCCATTGGGCAGCCACAAATTACGAGAGTAGATCATCACGATTGGTATGGGAAAAATGAATAAGCTTACAATCTATCACAACAACAACTGCAGTAAAAGCTGTACTGCATTATCGGCGCTTAAACAATCTGGAGAAGAATTTGAGCTGATTGAATATTTAAAAGAGGTGCCAAGTATAGCAGATTTGACCGAGATTGTTAAAAAATTAAATTGCAAGCCGCACGACTTGATTAGAAAAACTGAAAAGGTTTATATCGAAAAATTTAAAGGAAAGGAACTAAGCAACGAAGAGTGGATCAATGCGATGCACGAATACCCGATACTCATTCAAAGACCTATTTTAATCAAAGGAAACCATGCTGTTGTTGCAAGAACTTCAGAAACGTTAACCGAAGCAATCAGCTACTTAAGCCAATCTGGTGAGGATTGACTAGGTTGGTTTACCCTAATCAAATTTCCATTAGGATCTTTAAACTCAATGCTTGTCATTCCCAAATGTGATGGTTTTGGTCCTTCGAATTTTATTGAATTTGAAGTTAATCGTTCCATAATTTCTTGCAAATCATCAGTTAAGAAACTAGTACACATAGATTGCGCCGGCAAATGAGTAGAAATATTGAAATCTACAGAATGGGTTGGTAAAGTAAAAACCGTTAAGTTTTGATGGTCTACCGTCGCCTCCATACCAAAAATGGATTGATAGAAGTTTTTTGTTTGTTCTACCTTACCTGATCCAAATTCTATCTCTTGAAGTCTGATTTTCATAGGCCATCATTTTTTATCAAATTTCGATTTTGCAAGTCGACTAATTTAGCCAACTTGCAAAATCGGAAGCTTAATTGCTTTCTATTGCCGTTACTTTTTCTCTGTAAAGTTCAATCGGACTGTCCAGTAAAACCGAAATTACGGTTAAGTTTTCATCTAGTCGGTCCTTAGGAATGTCAATATAAATAATTCCAGGGACTTTACTCCAATATAATTTGTTATAAATGGAATGATCAAGCATGGTTCCTTCGCCAACAATCCTAATTCTACTGATACCATTTTTTAATCCTTTGATGGCAATCGGTCCGTTAGGTTTACCTTCCACAAAAAGAAATAATGTTTGTAAATCAGCCGATAATGCAGTCTTGCCTTCAAAGTGACCTGCTTCAATACCTTTTCCGGTTTTATATAAAGCCTCTACATTTTTAATTACCCAATTATTAACCTGTTGATCGAGCGGGTTAATTCCAGTATTGAAATTTAAACCGTCTACTGTTAGCGGACTATCTTTAAATGGGTTTAAACCTTTTTGACAAGCGGCAGCAATTCTCTTTATTTTTAGCGAAGCTGGCTCAATCGATTTGGTAAGTGCATCCTGATAAGTTATATCGCCCAAACTTGGATCGCTTAATGTTATTGGAGCGTTTAGTTTTACTTTGATAACGGTAACATCTTTATCATAAGCAACACTTGGTATGGTAATCAGATAATTATCATTTTTTAAATGTTGATAATTAATTTTTCCAGCATAGCCCAATACCGAAACCTGTGCAATTTTAGTTTGTATGCCCTGTAATAACACGCCATTTTTGTCTTGATGGCCTAAATATAAATAGAGCGTTTTTCCATCTTTTGAAAGAGCAGTTTTACCATTAAAATGGCCTTTAGCAATACCTGCTGTTGTACCGTAAATCGCTTCAGCATGTTTACTTGTCCACCTCCCAAGTCCTTTTAAAATATTTTGCTGTTCCGGAGCTATTGTTCCATCGGCTTTTGGGCCAATATCCAATAACAAATTTCCACCCATGTCTAAACATTCAACTAGGGTTTGGATAATCATGTTAGTCGATTTATATTTTTTGTCATAAGGTTGATATCCCCACGAATCGTTCATCGTATAGCAAAGTTCCCAATACTTGCCATCAGGTTTTACAATGGGCACACCTTGCTCGGGTGTTTCATAATCGCCATGCCCAGCTAACCTCGCATTAATAATTAAATTTTGATTATAACTTAGTAAAGACTCGCGTACTTTCTCGCTTTGCCATTCGGCTGCTGAATGTTCCCAGTCGCCATCGAACCAAAGCAAATCTGGTTTAAACTTAACCGACAGTTCATTTAATTGCGTTTGGAAGTAGTTTAAAAATTTATCCCATCGTTGTGGCTCTGCTTTTAAGGTATATCGTTTCTTTTCTCTGGTAAAAGTGTCATAATCCTGGTAGCTCCAATCGGGTAGTGAATAATAAAGTCCGGTTTTTAAACCAGCATTTTTTAAGGCACTTACAAAAGGCGAAATAAGATCACGTTTGGCTGCACTATGTTTTACTGTGGTAGTTGCATTAGGTGCTTTACTATCCCATAAAGCTACGCCATCATGATGTTTCGTAGTAATCACCGCATATTTAGCACCACTTTCTTTAATGAGTTGTACCCATTGTTGTGGATTGTATTTAGAAGCATTAAAACCATTCAATTGCTTCATGTATGCGTCGTGATTAAGATAATTGTTGTAAAATGACCACGATTCTGAAATGCCATTTACAGCATAAATACCCCAGTGGATAAAAATACCAAGTTTTGCATCAGAAAACCATTGCATTTTCTGGGTTTTGTTAGACTGGGCTCCTACTTTTAAAAAACACAAAAGTAGCGCGAGGGTTATAATTTTTTTATTCATTCCAATTAGCGAGGGTTATTTCAAATGATGGGTATGTGCTTAAATCGTAAATAGAGGTGTTATTTGCCCGTAAATCTAATATAAAATATGCAAAAGCTACAGCGCAAAAATTGCAAAACGATAAGCGATATTAACATAAAAAAAACCGCTGATTTCTATCAGCGGTTTTTTTTATGTTACTAAGCTAGTAAACTTCTCCAGCTCACTTTACCTTCTATAATGGTATGCAACTCTCTAATTTCAATTCGTTGCTGTTCCATTGTATCGCGGTGACGAATAGTAACCGTGTTATCTTCTAAAGTCTGGTGGTCTACCGTTACACAGAAAGGTGTACCAATTGCATCCATACGGCGATAACGCTTTCCAATTGCATCTTTTTCCTCATAAACACAGTTGAAATCAAATTTTAAAGTATTCATGATCTCGCGTGCTTTTTCAGGCAGTCCATCTTTTTTAGTTAAAGGGAATATAGCTACCTTAATCGGCGCTAGAGCGGGGTGCAAGCGCAATAAAGTACGGCTATCTTGTTTATCGGCTGTACTCAAGTCTTCTTCTTCAAAAGCATTGATCATCGTTAACAAGAACATTCGATCTAAGCCAATTGAAGTTTCGATCACATAAGGAACATAGTTTCCATAAGGCTTACCGTTCTCATCTAAATCATTGTCGAAATATTGCATCTTTTTACCCGAGTATTCTTGGTGTTGCGTTAAATCGAAATCAGTTCTGCTATGGATACCTTCAACTTCTTTAAAGCCAAATGGGAATTCAAATTCAATATCAGTAGCAGCATTCGCATAGTGGGCCAACTTTACGTGGTCGTGAAAACGATATTTATCGGCCGAAGTGCCCAAAGCTTTATGCCATTTTAAACGAGCTTCTTTCCAATAGGCGAACCATTTTTTATCCTCACCAGGGCGAACAAAGAATTGCATTTCCATTTGTTCAAATTCACGCATACGCATGATGAATTGGCGAGCAATTACTTCATTTCTAAAGGCCTTTCCAATTTGTGCAATACCGAAAGGAATTTTCATCCTTCCCGACTTCTGCACATTTAAAAAGTTAACAAAAATCCCTTGAGCTGTTTCAGGGCGAAGATATACCTCATCACTACCTTCGGCCATAGCGCCAAATTGGGTGCTGAACATTAAGTTAAACTGACGTACATCAGTCCAGTTTTTAGTGCCGCTTACTGGACAAGCAATCTCATGCTCTTCAATCAATACCTTTAATTGAGGAAGATCTTCTGCAGTTAAGGCTGCATCCATATCAGCTTGTAGTTTTGCTGCTTTATCTGTTTTGCCGTCTTTTTCATATCGGGCAATTTTATCTTCTAATAACTGGTCGGCACGATAACGTTTTTTTGAATCTTTATTATCGATCATCGGATCATTAAAACCATCAACGTGGCCACTTGCCTTCCATACTTTCGGATGCATAAAAATAGCTGAGTCGATACCCACTATATTTTCATGCATTTGCACCATGGCTTTCCACCAATAGGTTTTGATGTTGTTTTTTAATTCGGCACCTAATTGTCCGTAGTCATAAACGGCACTTAAGCCATCATATATTTCACTGCTTTGAAATACAAAACCATATTCCTTAGCATGGGAGATTACATTTTTAAATTGTTCGTCGTTCGATTTAGCCATAGTGGAGCAAAGGTAATAAAAAAGGTAGAGGGTTAAAAGAGGTTTTACCTACTTAACTGAAAGCGGAAGTATTAACCATAGCGTCGTAATTTTTACGGTTCTCCTTCGGAACTCCTTCGGAATAATACCGATACTTCTCCGAAGCTCATCCGAAGCTCCTCCGAAGGAAGTGGTAAAAAGTCACCAAGGAAATATTACGAAAGTACAACCTTGTCTTACCCTAAAATAGCTATACAGGTTAATGAATTAATTTGATACTGGTTATACACCAGCCTTTGCTATTTTTATTTTGATTATACATTGCAATTTGGTAATTCCGTTTCAGCTATACAAGCGCT